>PVMK01124808.1_pt1 | contig 19508 bp, 19 predicted proteins | sample 1853481 | NCBI WGS metagenome assembly PVMK01 (sample SAMN08533507, study PRJNA380276) | Marine sediment metagenome, whole genome shotgun sequencing project. | reverse complement strand
TCCGGCATCCGCCGACGGCCACGCCTCGGCACCTTCAGGTCGTCCAGCCGGTTCTGAGTTAATGCCCGCTTCGCTAACTTAGGCATTGTTGCCTCCATCGCTTACTAATCAGCTTACTATAGCTGCCTAAGCGACCGAAAGCTATCGAAAGTTATCGAAAGCTATTGAGATAATTATGAGTGTTAATACAAGAAGTTAGATTGTGTAACCCCTTGAAAGGCCAAGGATAAAGAAAACCCAAGATAGGAAGTACCAGACCTCCTCGATGGCGTGATGCGCCACCGCGATGGAGACGGTCCCCGGCGGTAGGGTGAAATGGGCCATGCTGCCCCGGTCCACCCGGCACAAAATCCGCACTTCGGAGCCGTCCGGCGCCATGACGTCGGGCGCGCCGCCGATCTCTTTGGTCTCGAAGGTCATGGAAGTCACCCCGCTCTAGCCGGTTATCGCGACCCGCGGGCCATAGACGGTCTCGTTGACCTCGGGGTCGCCGACCACGCCGGGCTCGGTCTCGTACACCAGCACGCCCATGACCCTGAGGACGCCGCCCGCGACCGGCGAGACCCGGTGCAGGGAGTTGCAGCCGCGGAAGATGCAGAGCGAACCCGGCTCGCGCGCCACCTCGACGATGTCCTGGGGCCGCTCCCCCTGAAGCACCGTGCGGAGGTAGTCGTGGTTCGGGTCGCGGTCGCTGCGCGCATTGGGCACCATCTCGAACGCGCCGCCCGCCTCCGGCGCCTGCAGCATCAGGGTGACCGTAAATGCGTTTCCCGAATCGAAATGCCAGGACGAACGGTCGCCGTCTTCGAAGCACAGCATGTTGGCCGGCTGGTAGGGGTCGGCGTTGCCGTAAAGCGCCTCGGCGCCGACGATATCGGCCACCAGTCGGCGCGTCGCCGCCCAGTGGTAGAGGGTCTTGAGGGGCGAGTCCGCCGGGATGAGATCGTAGGCGATCATCCGCGAAGAGGTCTCGAACAGGAGGTTCCGGGGGTGATCCTCGGGCAGTGACGGATCGAGATCCCGTTGCAGGTAGCAATTGCGCCGGTCGCGGATGTGATGGGCCATATGGCGCGCGGCCATCGCCTCGGCGACGGCCTGCTCGCGGGCGGCGCGCTGCATGAAGGCGGGCAGGACGCAGTATTGGTTGCTGTCCAATTCCGACCGCAGGCGCTCGACCAGGGCATCGCGTGCGGGGGCTGCGCGTGCGGAGGCCGCGCTCGGGGGGGCATCCGGATCGGCGATCGGATAAGCCTCCAGGTTCACGATGTCCTCGGGGCGCAAGCCACCTGAACAGCTCATGGCTTCCTCCTCGTATGAGCCGCCGCGGCACGGCCCTCCAGCGTCTCGAATCGCGACCGTTTCATAAATTCGTTGGGCGATCAACGCACAATCTGGGTTGCGGCGGAAAGCTCGCGCGGTCGGCCTCCGGCGGGGCGAACGTGGCCCCTGGGATCGCTGTGACGCTTGCCCGATAGTTCAGTCACATTGATCCCGGCATCGCGCCGCGCGCCTCGCCTAGCCGGGGGACAAATTGGCGCCCTTTGGTATTAGATCAATTTCGAGGACCTTTGGTATGACCTCACAGCAGCCAAGAATAGCCGTAGGTCAGGATCGCCGCATCGCTGTCGCGCACGGGCAGGGAGAGGTCGGCGTGGCGCACGAAGGGCTTGTCGAAATGGTTGAGATCATAGCCGCAGATGGTCGGGCGCAGCTCGAAGAAATTGCACTGGTCGCAGGCTTTCCAGATTTCGGCCGTCGCGCCGTTGGTCAGCTCGTCGATCGTTCGGTTCTGGATGTTGGTCCCGTCGGGCTCGCGATGAAACTCACCGGCCAGCCGAATGCGGCTCTGCCCGGTGAGCGAATCCCACTCTTCGATGAACATGGCCGTCAGCAATTTGGGAATATCGATCGGGTCGATCTGGATCTTTTCCGGAATGTCGGCGGCGCCGCATTTCGCGACCCAATAATCGAAGAAGGCCAAGGCGCCGGGCTCGCCGATCGCGGCGCGGAATTGCGCAGTATCGGCCTCGTCCGGTAGACCCTCGGCAAAGGAGGGCCCCTTCACAAGGAATGGAACATCGGGCGACACGGGGGCATTTCCTTTGTATGCCTAGACACGGAACTGAACTTTGAAGTTAGGAAAATTCAGTAAAGAAAGCCTTCACGATTGGTCCCTAGTGGATGGAATCCAACATATGATACCCGTACGACGGCTTCCCGGGCTCACCCGGCCCACTATGATCTGGCGCGCGCGATACGCCCGTGACGCCTTCCGCATCGCAAAGTGTCGCGCACCGCGGCCGGTGGGCTCGCAAAGCCGCCCTTCCGGTCCCCGTATCCCGGTTTCTCCGGGCGTCGAAGACCCTCGACGATGCCCAGTGGCGCCATGCGCCATCGCCCGCGGGCCCTCTCCTGCCGAGCAACCGGGATACGGGGATCGTAGGGGTGTCATAGGTTAGATTCTATCCACTAGCTGGCGCCGAAACCCGCTTGCCGCGGTGGACGTCACGCGCCGGCGGCAGGCTTTGGAACGAGTGTGGCGAGGCTGTCGGCGAGGCCAGGGCCCGATACCATGAAAGTCGTCTTCGCGCCGCTATGCCGCCGGGGCCGAAAGGCGCGGGGCTGTAAGAAATCCGTATAGGTCATCATAGTAAATAAATATAGTTACTAACAGAAATATAAGAGCGTACTAAAATTCTCTTTAATTTTTCGAATCTTATGGTATTATGCTTCATCTTTACGGGGGAGTACTATGAAGATAGTTAATTTATGTGCTGCTGTGATCGCGGCTTCAGTTCTCGCCATCGCGGTCGAGTACGTTTACGGTTGGTCCAACCTGGAACCGGTTGCCGAGCAAGCGGCAAATATGGTTTATCAGTGGACGGACGGGCGGCTTGGCTGGGAGGTGACCGCCGACAGCGTTAGCATGCTCGAGGGTGCTGCTGACGCCGAGAACCAGGCGAACTGAAACGGCCGCGCAGGGAGGACGGGCCAGCGGTTCGTCCCGATCTTGGGGAGAGCGAGACATGCGTCAGTTCACGGCGGGTTGCGTGATCATCTATCTCGTGGTGGCAGGCTTCGTTGGCTTCGGCTATTACATGAACGATTCCAACAATGCTTTTGCTCAGCAGGAAATCTGGATGGACGCGGCCGGGGAAGGCATGGCCTGGCCGTACTACATCTGGCAGTTCATAAAAGGCGAGGCCTAGGCCAAGCGACCGCTGCCGTTGGGGTTTAAGACACAACTGCAGTTGGCCCGGCGGAGCCGACGCGATCGGTCGCTACCGCGTCACGCCTTTATGTGGCCGCGGGCGTTTATCAGGGATCAATCCCGAAAAACATCTTCTCGAAGTCTTTGAACCGTTCCCGCCAGGGCCGGAACGAAGGATTGAGCGCACGCGCGCGCTCCAGGTCCGCGCGGGCCAGCTCGTCTCGGCTCATTAGCCAGTGGGCGAGCGCGCGGCTGTCGAGGGCGTAAGGGTCGTCCGGGACCAGGCGCAGGCTCTCATCGCAATCCGCCAGGGCTTGCTGCGGGCGGCGCAGCATGGCGTAGGCCCAGCAGCGGCCATTATACGCGTTAGCTCGTTCCGGATTGATCTCGATGGCCTCGCCGTAGTCGCGGAGCGCGCCCTCGAAGTCGTTCGTGAGCTGGCGAGACGTGGCGCGATTGGTCAGCACCAGCGCCAAGGTTTTGGGCGGTAACTCGGCCCAAGCGATGCACTCGTTGTAGAAGCTGATGGCCAGCTGGTGCCTGTCTTGCTGCTGTGCGGCGGTGCCGCGGTAACAGGCCTCCATCGGTTTCTCCGGCGGCTCGGCCACATCCGCCGCTTGGACCCAGCCGGGCCCGGCCGCGCCTAGAACGAACAGCACCGCCAAAACAGCAACCATGGCGTCAGCGAGGGCGGTCGGGGATGGTTGGCGCAAGGGGGCGGGCTCGTTTACGGCAAACAGGTAATCTCTTTGAAACCGTCGCAGACGAAGTTAGCGCAGAGCCGCAAATCGCCCAAGGCCAGCGTCGGGAACAGGGAACCGATATTCTCGTCGATCTCGAAAGAAATCGCGCCGCCGGCGAAACCGCGGGCCTTGCACCACTCAGAGGCCGCTTCCTCGCCGCAGTCTTCCTGCTGATAGAGACAGGCGTTCAAACGGAAGCCCTGCAGGAGTGGGTATTTGAAGGTTTGGCCGGCGACTACGGCTTCCGGCTCGGATTCGGGCAGGGCCAGGAAGCCGGTCGTCTCGGACTGCGGCGTCTCCAACTCGAGCGCCTCCAACTCGAGCGCCTCCAACTCGAGTGCCTCCAACTCGAGTGCCTCCAACTCGAGCGCCTCCAACTCAGGCGTCTCCAACTGGGGTGCCTCCAACTGGGGTGCCTCCAACTGGGGTGCTTCGGCATCAGGGGTTCCGGCCTCAAGCTCACCCGCCATTGGTTCGCCGGCCTCCAGCTCCCCGGCCTCCGGCAAGTCGGCCTTTGATACCGCCTCTCCGACTGGCGCGAGGTTGCCCGTTGAGGCGGCGGACTCGCCCTCCCCCAAGACCGAGGTCGTTGTTGGAGCGTTTGTGGCCGCCGGTGTGGCCGCCGGTGTGGCCGCCTGAGTGAATATTGATGTGGTCGTGGGCGATTCCGGTTCCAGGTTGGCGGAAACGCCGCTCTCACCGGTTTCCAATGTCGCCTCCGACGCCGCCTCCGTCGCCGTTTGCGGTGCCGCTTGCGGTGCCGTTTCGGTCTCGCCGGTCTCGCTGGCGGCGGCCGAGGCGATCAAGTCCCCTTTGGGTTCCGGGCCATCGGCTGCGTCTTCGCCGCTGCCCGCTGCATCGGCGACTGCGGGTGTTTCGGGTTCGGGGACGGGACTCGCCTGCGCTACCGGTTCGGCCTCCATCTCCACCTCGGGCTCTTCAGGTGTCTCCACCTGAGCTTCTGGAGGGGTCTCCTCCGGGTCCGTCTCCGACGTGGTTCCGACGACGGCCTCGCCGGTTTCCTCGGGTTCCTGGTCCGCGGTCAGCAGCATCTCGTCATAGGCGCCCTGGTCATAGCGGAGCATGACCGAGCGCGCCTTGCGGTCAAAATCGAATTGCTTCAGCTCGAAGCGGCGGGCGCCGGCATCCGGGTGGGAGAAGGTCGCCGCCGCACCCGCACAGTCCCTATCGTCGTGGAGGCCAACAGTGAAGCGGTGGTCGATCTGGGCGTAATCGGCCGTGAGGTCGCGCGGCTGTATGAGCAGCAGTTCGCTGGCGGCGGAGAAGTCCAGCGCGACCCTGCCGGACGAACCGTAGGACAGGCCGACTTCGAGGTTGAAGCAGCCCTGGCGGTGAGGCGGGGCCGCAATGGGCACGAACACGCGCCTGTAACCCCGTGCCTTCGTCGGCGCCGAACAGTCCCAGTTGACGTAGCGCCGCCGTTCCAGAAGCAGCGCGCCCGGCGGCGGCCCCAATGCGCGCCGGTAGAGGATCAGCGAGGCGATCTCCTGAGGCCGCATATTGCCCTCGACCATGCCCCGTTCCTGGGGCCCGGGCACGAACATCGCCTTATCCGACAGCCACCAGAGCTCCGGATCGGCCGCGTCCCCCAGCCGATAGTCGCAGGTTTCGTCGATCGTCGAGAAAAAGGGATGTTCGAACAAGAGCACCCCGACGTCGGCACCGAGCTTGACGGACGCACTGACCGGGCGGAATTCATCGCCGGTGTAGGGCACGGCCAGAAAGGGCTGGTTCGGTTTGAGCGACCAAGTCTTCGTTGGGCCGGTGAAATCGCGGCCCAAAAAGAGAATGACCTGGTCGGACCGCGCGTTTGCGGCCGCGGCCCGTTCGCTGGGGAGCCAGGACGCGATGGCGATCAAAAAGGCGAGCAGCAAGAACCAACCGCCAGGCGCACGGTGAGCGGCCCGCGTTCTAAGACGTTGCGTCAGGGTTTCGAGCCCTAGCCCGCAGATCCTCGCGGCGCTCATGTCATCACCTGTCGGCCGTCCCCCGCAGCCCCCTAAAGTCAAACTACCTGGCGCCGCCATTCGCTCCGCAGCCCTTGATTCGGCACAAACCCCTACCGTCGGGCCGCTTCAGCGGCGGCCCATGCCTGCGCCCGCAGAGGTACAGATCAGATGACCTCGACGCTTTGCGCCATCGGACCTTTGTGGCCCACGCGGGTGGACAGGCGAACACGCTGATTGGCCTCGAGCCCGGCTAGGCCGGCACGCTCCAGTGTTCGGGCCGAGACGAAAACGTCGCGGCTGCCGTCGTCCGGGATGACGAAACCGAATCCTCTAGCATGGTTGTAGAACTTAACCGTTCCCTCCATCAAGGCGCCCTCCGGGCTCGAATCCGACATGGGCGGTGCTTCGGGGATCTCTTCGATGCTGGTGATCGCCGCCACCTGCAGCCCTCGCGGGCCCTCATTCACATCGCAGATAATCGTCGTTCCCTCGGGAAGCTCTTGGTGCCCCGTCGGCACCAAGACGGATGCGTGAAGAAATGCGTCCGGTTGGTCTTCCCCCAGTCGGACAAACCCAAACCCCTTGAAAGGATTGAACCACTTGACCACGGCAGTCACGCCCTGCTGCGCCGCCGGTTGGCCGGTATCCAAATCTTCCGTCATGCTGACTGAACTCCAAACCCCATACCTCCACCCGCATACCTACGGGCGGAATCCTCAATCAAATCACAGGCAGGGGCCGCACGTCGAGTGCTTAAGTGGCAATCCGCGTGGCGGCCAAATCGTTGGAAACGTGGAATTCACACCCTGACAGCGGCGGGTCTTGCGCCCCTTTTCGCCAATGGAAGGCGCGTGCATTTGCGTCTTGCAGAAGGCTTGTCGGCTGCCGAGCCAATCGGCCAGACGCGCGTCCTGGCGGACCCAGCCGGGGACCCGCGGGATCAGTCTTCCAGGCGCGGCTCGACCAAGACCAGGCCCTGCAACTCCAACTCGCCCTGCTCGGCCTCTACCGAGGTCGGCGAGAGATGCGGTCCCAGCCAAGTCAAAACGATGGATGTCCGCACATAATGCACCTCGCCCGGCACCAAGATGACGGTCAGCCGGTCGTCGTCGTCGCTGGTCAGGAAGATCTCGTAGCGTCCAGGCCGAGCGTCCCTGTAGAAGGCTTCGCCGACGACCGAAAGCCCGACCTTGCGGCCGTTGATGATCACCTCCGGCCGGATTGCCGGGAACAGCGACTCGTTCGGCCGGTAGAAATAGAGGCGCGCCTGATCGGCACGTAAGGCCGGCGGCAGCCCGGCGGCTGGCCGGTCCCTAACCTCGAGGGGAATGCTGCAGGCGGTGAGCCAACCCGCTGCGAGGAACGGGATCATGCGGCGCAGCATTGTGCCACTGCGAACCGGTGAGCGGCCCATGCCATCAGCGGCGGATGCCGTCTTCCTGGCCGGGATTGGCGCCGGGATTGGCACCGGGATTGCCGCCGGGTTTGGCGCCGAGAATAGCGCGGAGATTAGCCCAGAGAATAGCATTGCGGCGGCACGGCGCAGTCCGTAAAACGTGTCGGCGATGGTCGCGTCCATTCGAGTCATGCTGCGGCCCGATCCAGTTCGACTTTTCGCAGGTGCGAAAAGCGTCTCGGCGGCTCTTCACGATCCTCGCGGAACGCGAATAAAGATGTCTTAAATCGGGAATTCTGGGCAATTTTGTAACAACTGCTTGGCGACGAGGCGAAACAGGTGATGCAAGAGCTGCACGGCTATTATCTCGAGGACCTGTCGGTCGGCATGACGAGTATCTTTGCCAAGACCGTGACCGAGGCGGACATCGTCATGTTTGCGGGCGTCTCCGGCGACACCAATCCCGTCCACATCAATCAGGAGTTCGCCGAGGGCACCATGTTCAAGGGCCGCATCGCCCACGGCATGCTCTCGGCCAGCTTTATCTCGACCGTGGTCGGCACGCGCCTGCCCGGCCCGGGCTGCATTTACATCAACCAAAACCTGCGGTTCCGGGCACCGGTCAAGGCCGGTGACACGGTCGTGGCGCGGGCCACCGTCAAGGAGATCCTGCCCGAGCGTCGCCGGGTCGTTCTCACCACCGTTTGTACCGTGGGTGAAACGGTCGTGATCGATGGCGAGGCCACGATGATGGTGGCCAACCGTCCAGAATCGACCGAGGACGATGATTAGCGCTTGACGAAGCTCCCAATGCGAGAGGCCTTCGGCGTCGCCGGGGAGCGGTCGAGGGCGCGGAAGAGGCCACAAACGGGGTTTGCCGCGCGCGCCTCTTTGCAGGCACAAAGCGCGCACGTCGGCGCGGGGCCTTGCGAGTCCTGCCCGCCCGAGCCACAGCAACAGGCAGGCCAGACAACCGCGCCATGAGTGTCGATTACAAAGCCACCGTGATTCTGCCGCGCACGGTTTTTCCCATGCGCGCCGGGCTGCCCAAGCGCGAGCCGGAGATTCTCGCGCGCTGGGCGGAGATGAACCTGTTCCAGATGCTGCGCGAGGACGCGGCCGGGCGGGAGAAGTTCATCCTGCACGATGGCCCGCCTTACGCCAACGGCCACCTTCATATGGGCACTGCCTTCAACAAGGTGTTGAAGGATGTCATCAACCGCTCGCAGCAGATGTTGGGCAAGGACGCCCATTACGTGCCGGGCTGGGACTGTCACGGACTGCCGATCGAATGGAAGGTCGAAGAGGGCTACCGCGCCCGCGGGCAAAGCAAGGACGCGGTGGCGCCGGTCGACTTCCGGCGCGAATGTCGCGAGTTCGCCGAGCACTGGATCGGCGTGCAGATCGAGGAATTCCGCCGCCTTGGCGTCGAAGGCGACTGGTCGCGGCCGTACACCACCATGGCGTTTTCGGCGGAAGCCCAGATCGTGCGGGAGATCGGCAAGTTCGTGGCCAACGGCGGGCTCTATGCCGGCGCCATGCCGGTCCTCTGGTCGGTGCCGGAACGCACGGCGCTGGCGGATGCCGAAGTGGAGTACCACGACCATACTTCGCCCACCATCTGGGTCCGCTTCCCGGTTCTGAATAGCCCGGCCGGACTTCCCGCGGGTGCCGCCATCGTCATTTGGACGACGACGCCATGGACGATTCCCGGCAACCGGGCCGTCGCCTTAGACCTCGAGGCCAGCTATGTCGCCATAGAGGTCTCGGCGGTCGGCGAGAAGGGCACGGCGGAGCCCGGCCAGGTTCTTCTGGTGGCCGAGGCCTTGCTGGCGCAGATCGAGCAGGACTTGTCGATCGAGACGAGCCGCCGAATTGCGACCCTTTCGGGTCAAGAGCTGCTCGGCACGATCTGCGCCCATCCGCTCCGCGGCCAGGGCTATGATTTCGACGTGCCAGTGCTGGCGGCCGATTTCGTCACCATGGATCAGGGCACGGGCTTCGTGCACATCGCGCCCGGCCACGGCTCCGACGACTTCGAGCTCGGTCAGGCAAGCGGGCTCGAGATGCCGCAGACCGTCGACGGGGCGGGCTATTTCATGGCGCACGTGCCGCTCTTCGCGGGCACGCGGGTCTACGACGACGACGGCAAGCCGGGCGATGCCAATCCGGCGGTGGTCGAGCGATTGCGCGAGGCCGGCGCGCTCCTGGCCCAGGCCAAGCTGCGCCACAGCTATCCGCATTCCTGGCGCTCCAAGGCGCCGCTCATCTTCCGCAACACGCCCCAGTGGTTCATCTCCATGGAGGTCAACGATCTGCGCGCCAGGGCGCTCGCCGCGATTCGCGAGACCCGCTTCGTCCCGGCCGCGGGGCGCAACCGCCTTTACGCGATGATCGAACAGCGGCCCGACTGGTGCATCTCGCGCCAACGGCTGTGGGGCGTGCCCTTGCCGTTGTTCGTCGAAAAGAAAACCGGCGAGTTGCTGCGCGATCCGGCGGTCATCGAGCGGGTGGCCGAGGCCTTCGAGACGGAAGGCGGCGATGCCTGGTTTACCAGCGATCCCAGCCGGTTCCTCGGGCCCTCGCACGACCCGGCGGAGTACGAGCAGGCCAGCGACGTCGTCGAGGTATGGTTCGATTCCGGCTCGACCCACAGTTTCGTGCTGGAGGCGCGGCCCGAGCTGGCGTGGCCGGCCTCGCTCTATCTCGAAGGCTCCGACCAGCATCGCGGATGGTTCCATACCTCGCTTTTGGAGTCCGCCGGGACCCGGGGCCGGGCGCCTTACGAAGCGGTGCTGACCCACGGATTCGTGCTCGATGATCACGGGCGCAAGATGTCCAAGTCGCTTGGCAACGTCATCTCGCCCCTCGACATCATCGCCCAGAGCGGCGCCGACATCTTGCGGCTTTGGGTGGTCGCCTCGAACTATGAGGAGGACGTGCGGATCGGACCGGAGATCTTGCGTTATCAGGTCGATGCCTATCGGCGCCTGCGCAATACCTTGCGGTTCCTGCTCGGCAACCTCGCCGGCTTCAGCGGATCCGAGCGGGTGGCGCCGTCGGATATGCCCGAGCTGGAGCGCTGGGTGCTGCACCGCTTGAGCGAGCTCGACGAAGTGGTGCGGCGCGGCTGTGACGATTTTGACTTTCACAGCATCTACCAACAGCTCCACAACTTCTGCGCCGTCGATCTCTCGGCCTTCTACTTCGATGTCCGCAAGGACGTTCTCTACTGCGACCGGCCGGATTCGGCGCGGCGGCACGCCTGCCGCACGGTGCTCGATCTGGTTTTCGACTGCCTGACCGCCTGGCTCGCGCCCATCCTCTGCTTCACCGCCGAAGAGGCCTGGTGGGCGCGAAACGGCCCTACCGCTCAAGACGGGGGCGCCGAGGTCCGCGCCGGAGTTGACGGCGCGCCGCGCGAGGCCAGCGTACACCTGCGTACGTTCCCCGATGTTCCGACGGAGTGGCGCGACGCTGCGCTGGCCGACAAGTGGGCGAAAATTCGCGAGGTGCGCCGTGCCGTGACCGGCGCCCTGGAGCTGGAGCGGGCGGAAAAGCGGATCGGCTCGAGCCTCCAGGCCAGTCCCCTGGTCTATGTCGAGAATCCGGACCTGATGGCGGCGATCGATGGGCTCGACCTGGCCGAGATCGCCATCACCTCGGATGCCAAGGCCGTCGCCGGGCCGTCGCCCGAGGGGGCCTTCATCCTGAACGAGGTGCCCTGCGTCGGCGTTGTCGCGGGCCTTGCGGAGGGGGAGAAGTGCCAGCGCTGCTGGCGCATACTGCCCGAGGTTAGTACGTCCACCGCCGCGCCCGATGTATGCGTACGTTGTGCGGATGCCATACAGTCTTTCGACGACGCGGCCGAGTAGCGTGGCCGGGCAGCGGGTGCGGCACATCCTCTGGTGGGTCGTTACGATCGGCCTTGTCGTTGCCGCCCTGGATCAACTGAGCAAATGGCAAGTTGTTCGCAGCCTGTCGGCCGAGGTGGTCCAAGGGGTCGAGGTGACGGGTTTCTTCAATCTCGTGCTGGTTTGCAACACAGGCATCAGCTTCGGGCTGTTACCCGGGGACTCGGCGGTGAAGGCCTGGCTCCTGAGCGCCTTCGCACTGGCCATCGTCGTTGGCCTCCTGATCTGGGCGCGCAGCAAGGACAGCCAGCTCTTGATGGCAGGCTGCGGCCTGGTGGTCGGCGGGGCGCTCGGCAACGTGGTCGACCGCATGCGGATAGGCTGCGTGATCGACTTTATCGACGTGCATGCGGCCGGCTGGCACTGGCCGGCCTTCAATCTCGCGGACAGTGCCATCACCGTGGGCGTGGCGCTGTTGCTTGTCCATGGCTTGTTCTTCGACGCCCAGGAGGGTAAATAGAAGGAACCTCAGGAGAGGAAAACGATGCAGCGCGATGACTGGAAGACGGCTCTGGCCGTGTCGGGCGTGCTGATGCTGGCTGGATGCGGTGGTGTTCAGGAACAGTTTAGCCTCACCTCCACGCCGCCCGATGAGTTCAAGGTAATGACTCGGGCACCCCTGGCAGTTCCGCCCGACTTTAATTTGCGACCGCCGACCCCCGGCGAGCCGCGGCCGCAGGAAGGGACCGCGACCCAGCAGGCCAAGCAGGTCATCTTCCGGGCGTCGGACAACGCCGAGCTGGCGCTCGGGGAGGCCATGCCCGCCAACGGCCGGACTGTGGGCGAGCGGGCCCTGCTGGTCGAGGCCAAGGCGGATCAAGCCCAATCGGACATCCGCCAGGTCGTCGAGCGGGAGAGCCGGACGCTTCGCGAAGAAGATGGCTATCTCTACAACGTTCTGGTGTTCTGGCGGGATGAAGAGCCGCCCGGGCAGATCATAGACGCCGAGGCCGAAGCCAAGCGTCTGCAGGAAAACGCTGCCCTCGGCAAGCCGGTCACTGCAGGCGAGACCCCCACGATCGAACGCAAGAAGAAGGCCTTTTTGGAAGGCATATTCTAATTCTGCGGTGTTTGCCGGCTGCCGGCCTCTCGTGCCGGCCACCTCTTGGAAAGGAACCCGGGCTAGTTTCGGTTGCAGCCCGCTGGGCCGAGGCCATATAGAGGGCTGGGCCCGAGGCGCGTGATATTAGCGGCCGCGGGCCTGCGCGAGTCGAGCCGATCAACAGTCGATGAAGAGCCGATGCCAATTCTCAAATCCCGTCCGCAGCTTCACATATTCCTTTTTTTGATTGTCTCGTTCTTGGGGTTTTCCGCCCCGCCGCAAGGCGCCCAAGCCAGGGTCTTCGACCCCGAAACCTTCACGCTCGACAACGGGCTGGAGGTCGTGGTCCTCACCAACCGGCGCGCGCCCATCGTCACGCATATGCTCTGGTACAAGGTGGGTGCCGCCGACGAACCCTTGGGCAAATCGGGCATCGCCCATTTCCTGGAACATCTCATGTTCAAGGGAACCGAGACGCTGGGTCCCGGCGAGTTCTCGGACATCATCGCCCGCAATGGCGGACAGGAAAACGCCTTCACCAGTTACGACTACACCGGCTATTTCCAGACTGTCGCCAAGGATCGCCTGGAAATCGTCATGAAGTACGAAGCCGACCGGATGACAAACCTCAAGCTGAACGACGAGGTGGTCCTGCCGGAACGCGACGTGGTGTTGGAGGAGCGCAGCAGCCGCATCGATCGCGAGCCCAGCTCGCAACTTGGCGAGGTGCTGCGCGCCGTCCTCTTCCTCAATCATCCCTACGGCTTGCCGGTGATCGGCTGGGCGGAAGAGATCCGCTCTCTCACCACCGAGGACGCGATCGCCTTCTACCGGCGTTGGTACGCGCCCAACAACGCGGTCCTGATCGTTGCTGGGGATGTGGAAACCGATGAGGTCCGCGCTTTGGCGGAGACCTATTACGGGGTCATTTCCGCGCGCGAGCTGCCGGTGCGCCGGCGGCCGCCGGAGCCGCAGCAGAATGCGGCCCGCCGGGTCATTTTAGAGCACGCGCGCGTGCGCCAACCAGCGGTGACCATCAGCTACTTGGCGCCGAGCTATCAGGCGGGCGCCAGCGAATACGCCGAAGCCTTGCAGGTGCTGGACGAAATCCTGGGCAGCGGAAGCACCAGCCGGCTTTATCGCTCGCTCGTGGTGGAACAGGCCGTCGCGGTCGGCGCCGGCAGCGGCTACGGCGCCAGCAGTCTGGATCTCTCCGCTTTCACTTTGTTCGGTTCGCCGCGGCCAGGCGTGCCACTCGACAAGGTTGAAGCCGCCTTGCGCGCGGAATTGGCGCGCCTGCTCGAAGAAGGCGTCAGCGAGGAGGAGGTGGAGACCGCCAAGCGCCGCATGATTGCCGGTTTGGTCTATGCCCGGGATTCCCTTGGCGGCGGGCCGCGAATTTTCGGCAGGGCGCTGACCACCGGGTCGACGGTGGCGGATGTCGAGAGCTGGCCCGAGAGGATCGAGGCGATGACCGTCGAGCAAGTGAACGACGCGGCCAAGGCCGTGTTCGACGACCGGCGCTCGGCGACCGGCGTCCTTTTGCCCAAACCCACTTCGTGACGCGAGTGACCGCCATGCGTACACCCAGCATTATACTTGCCGCCCTCTTGATGCTCGTGACGGGGCTGCCCGCGCGCGCCATCGAGGTGCAGCAGGTGACCAGCCCCGGCGGCATCACGGCGTGGCTGGTCGAAGACCACAGCAATCCGATTCTGTCGCTGGACCTGGCTTTTGTCGGCGGTGCGGTGCTCGATCCCGAAGGCCAGGAGGGGCTGGCCCATCTGGTCTCCGGCCTCATCGACGAGGGTGCCGGCGAGCTCGATTCTCAGTCCTTTCAGGCGACGCTGCGGAACCTCTCCATCAGGCTCAGTTTCAATGCGGGGCTAGAGACCTTTCAGGGCAGCCTGCGCACCCTGACGGAAAACCGGCAGACGGCTTTCGATCTCTTGCGTCTGGCCTTGAGCGAGCCGCGCTTCGATGAAGAGCCGGTGGAGCGCATTCGCAGTCAGATTCAAGTCCAGCTCGCGCAAGACTCCGAGAATCCCAACGCGATCGCTGCGCGGGCGCTGCGCGAGCTGATGTTCCCCGGACATCCCTATAGCCGCCCGGTCAACGGCACGCCCGAAAGCGTCCAGGCCATCGGCGTCGACGACATGAGGCGTTTCGTTTCCGAGCGTTTCGCCCGCGATGCGCTGCGCGTGGCCGTCGCCGGCGATGTCACCGCCGAAGAACTGGGACCGCTCTTGGATCACGCGTTTCTCGGCCTGCCGGTCGCGGCCGCGCCTTTCGATCTGCCCGAGGTGGCGCCACAGGCGAATGGCGAAGTGCTGGTCATCGAACGGGACCTACCGCAGAGCGTGATGGCGTTCGCCCATGGCGGCCTGATGCGCGATGATCCGGATTTTTACGCCGCCTATGTGGCGAACCGTATTTTCGGCGGCGGCGGCTTCGGCTCACGCCTCTATGCCGAGGTGCGGGAGAAGCGAGGCCTGGCCTACAGCGTCTTCTCCTACCTCAATCCCCTGGAGCGTTCGGCGCTCGTCAGGGGCGGCGTGGCGACCGCGAACGCGCGGGCCGGCGAATCGCTCGAGGTGATTCGCGAAGAATGGGCGCGCATGGGCGCCGAGGGTCCGACGGCGCAGGAGGTCGAGGACGCCAAGACCTACCTGACCGGGTCCTATCCTCTGCGCTTTTCCAGCACCTCCAGCATTGCCGGCACCCTGCTGGGCATCCAGCTGGACGATCTCGGCATCGACTACATCAACATCCGCAACGACCTGATCGAGGCGGTGACGGTAGAGGACGCCCAACGGGTCGCGCGCGAACTGTTCCGCGCCGAGGACCTGACCGTGGTGATCGTCGGGCGGCCCGACGGAGTCGCGTCCGAAAAGGCCGCGAGCGACGAGAACGGCTGAGCGGACTCGCCCGGATTCAGGCGGAAACGGGGGAGACTCCCGCCCGCGCCTTTTGAGCGGCCGTCGGCTTTGCTAGTCTAACCCCCGCTAGTCTGATCTCCGCCAGTCTGATCCTCGTGCAATTTTCGCGGTCCTTCCATCCATGACCTATCAACAGCTGATCGATAGCTGTCTGGCCGATACCATCGGCGAGGGTGGCCTGAGCGCCACCTCTCTCGCTCGCCTGTTGGAGGCTGCCGGACCGATCTTGGCGAAGCTTGCCGCCGCCGGTGCGGATGACTCCCTGCCGTTTTTGACCGCCCCGCGGCTCAGCGACGATCTCAAGGCCTGCGGCGAGATCAGCCGGTCGTTCCGCGATACCTGCGCCGAGGTGCTGGTGCTCGGCACCGGCGGCTCCTCTTTGGGCGGACAAAGCCTCTACGCGCTGACCGATCGCGGGTTCGGCCCGGCCGTTGGCACGCCGCGTTTACGGTTCCTCGACAACGTGGATCCGGACAGCTTCGAGGCGCTGCTGGACCACCTCGATTTCGCCCGGACCGGGGTGCTGGCCGTCTCGAAATCGGGCGGCACGGCGGAGACCTTGGCGCAACTTCTGGTGCTGTTGCCTCGGCTGGAGGCGGCGCTCGGGCGCGACGGCGTTGCCCGCCGTCTTGCCGTGATCACCGAACCCGGCGACGGCATACTGGGCGCCCTGGCCGACGCCTATGGCTGTGCGCGGCTGCCGCACGATCCGGACCTGGGCGGCCGCTTCTCGGTGTTTTCCGCCGTCGGCGCGTTGCCCGCGATGATCGCCGGGCTCGACGCCGAGGCTTTCCGGGCCGGCGCCTGCGAGGTGCTCGACGCGAGCCTGGGCGCGGCGACCGCCGCAGACGCCCCGCCGGCCCTGGGCGCGGCGATCGCGGTCGGCCTGTCGCGGGACCGCCGGGTCACGCAGAACGTGCTGATGAGCTACGTGGACCGTCTGACGACATTCGCGCTGTGGCATCGCCAGCTCTGGGCCGAGAGCCTGGGCAAGGACGGACTGGGCCTGACCCCCATCGTCGCCCGCGGCGCCACCGATCAGCACTCGCAGCTCCAGCTCTATCTGGCGGGCCCCCAAGACAAGCTGTTCACCATTGTCCGCCTGGAGACCGCCGACCTCGGTCCCCGAATCGAACCGGAGCGGGCCGACCGCACAGGCTTGGGCTATCTCGGCGGGCGCAGCCTCGGCGACCTGCTGGATGCCATGGCGCGCGCGACGGCGGACACCCTGGCCCGCAACGGTCGGCCGGTGCGCCAGTTTCGCCTGCGCGAGCTCGGCGAGTATCAGCTGGGTGCCCTGATGATGCACTTCATGCTAGAAACGGTGATTGCCGCCGATCTGCTCGGCGTGAACCCCTTCGACCAACCGGCCGTGGAGGAGGGCAAGCGCCTGGCGCGGGACTATCTGCAGACGGCGGCGCGATCGGACGAGACTGCGTCATGAGCCTGCGCCTGTTGCCGGAAACCCTGGTCAACCGCATCGCCGCCGGCGAGGTGGTCGAGCGGCCGGCCGCCGCCCTCAAGGAATTGCTGGAGAACGCCCTCGACGCGGGCGCGCAGAACGTCGAGGCGGTATTGCGCGACGGCGGGCGAAGCTATCTCTCGGTGAGCGACGACGGCCACGGCATGACGCCGGAGGAACTGACGCTCGCCGTCGAGCGCCATGCGACCTCGAAACTGCCCGAGGACGATCTGGTCCACATCGCGACCCTCGGCTTCCGCGGCGAGGCGCTACCGTCGATCGGGGCGGTCAGCCGCATGACCGTCACCAGCCGTGCGGCGGGCGCTGGCGACGCTAGCGAGGCCTGGAGCCTCACCGTCGAAGGCGGGCGCAAGGGTGAGGTGGAGCCGGCGGCGCTCGGCCGCGGCACCCGGGTCGAGGTGCGCGATCTGTTCTACGCGACACCAGCGCGCCTCAAGTTCCTCAAGTCCGCCCGGGCCGAGCAGATGCAGGCGCGCGACGCCCTGACACGGCTCGCCATGGCGCACCATGGGGTCGGCTTCGTGCTCAGCGACGGCCAGCGCGATCTCTTGAACCTGCCGGCCGCCCAGGGCGAGCTGTTCGAGTCGCGCCTGAGCCGCCTCGCGGCGATCCTCGGCCGCGACTTCGCCGAGAATGCGCTGCCGATCGACGCCGAGCGCGAGGGTCTGCGCTTGACCGGCCATATCGGCCTGCCGACCCTCAACCGCGCCAATTCCCAGGCCCAGTACCTCTTCGTCAATGGCCGGCCGGTGCGCGACAAGCTGCTCTACGGGGCCGTGCGCGGGGCCTATCGCGACTTCCTGGCGCACGACCGCCATCCCATCCTGGCTCTCTTTCTCGAGCTGCCGCCGGCCCTGGTCGACGTCAACGTGCATCCGGCCAAGACCGAGGTCCGTTTCCGCGATCCCGCCTTGGTGCGCGGCCTGATCGTGAGCGCCGCCAAGCATGCCCTGGCCGAGGCCGGACACCGCGCCTCGACCACAGTCTCGACGGCGGCGCTGGGGGCGATGACGCCGGGCGCGATAATGCCGGGCCAAAGGATATCGGGCGGCGCCGGACCGGTCTACGCAAGCGGCAGGATCGGTTCGACGCTACCGCGCGGCCTCGCCGAGGCGGCGGCGGCTTATCATGCGCCCTTGCCGGGCCTCGCCCAGACGCCGGCCGCGCGGCCGGCGGGGCCCAATGGGGAGACCGCGCTCGAGGAGAACGGAGCGGTTGGCGAGGACGAGTCGGCCGAGGCCTATCCCCTGGGCGCGGCGCGGGCCCAGCTTCACGGCACCTATATCGTGGCGCAGACCAGCGACGGGATCGTCATCGTCGACCAGCACGCGGCGCACGAGCGCCTGGTCTACGAACGCATGAAAGAGCAGCTCGCGGCCGGCCGGGTCGCCGCCCAGCTGCTGCTGTTGCCGGAGGTGGTGGAGTTGGACGAGCCCGCGGCGGAGCGGCTCGCCGCGCGGGCCGAGGAACTGGCGGAGATCGGGCTGCGGCTCGAGGCCTTCGGCCCCGGCGCCGTGGTGGTGCGCGAGACCCCGGCGCTCTTGGGCGAGGTCGATATCCAGGGCCTGGTGCGCGATCTGTCCGATGAGCTCGCCGAGCTGGGCGACGCCCCGGCGCTCCGGTCCGCTCTGGAGGCGGTCTGCTCCACCATGGCCTGCCACGGCTCGGTGCGGGCCGGCCGCCTGCTCAACGCCGCGGAGATGAATGCGCTGTTGCGCCAGATGGAGGTGACGCCCCACTCCGGCCAGTGCAACCACGGCCGGCCGACCTATGTCGAGTTGAAGCTGGCCGACATCGAGCGCCTCTTCGGCCGCCGCTGAGTTTCCAGCGCCTCGGTATCGGAACCGGCCCGCGCGCAGCGCCCGCCTACGGCGCCCCCTCCCGGTGCGACACGCAGACCGAGCAAGACGGTCCACTCCGGGCCATTCCTGGTATAATTTGGCGGCATGACTAGTGCGCCTGATACCAAGTCTTGATGATAATGACCCATAGGGACGCGTTTTCAGAGCTTTCGGCTAGGAGCCCGATGCGCGGCGATGCGGGGCATCGGAAGGGTCGGGCGACGCGGTCCGAAAGCTCTGAAAAGACGCAAGCTCTGTCGCCCCTGGGACGCGTCGGAGGGCGTCAGCAAGCCTTGGAGATGTTCCGCATCGCCCCCGGATCGACCTGCGCCTTGCTTCCTACCCGACGCGACCCAGGGGCGATCCCTATGGGTCATTATCATCAAGATTTGGTATGAGTGGGAGCCGCCATGAAAATTGCCAGCGATATGGTCACGGATGCCGAAATGAGGCGCCGGGGATTCAATCGTTTTCGAATGGCTCGACGGCCCCGGCTGGATCGAGTTCCTGAAGTAGGTGCTTCAGAGCGGGCGTTCTCCATCCGGTCAAAGGTCGTCAGAGGAGAACTTCATCCATGAAAGGTCTGCGAATTCTTGCCGTGCTCGTGGCGCTGCTGGCCGCAGCGGGCGCGGGCGCCCAGGAGGCGCTTCCTTTAGAAGCCTTTTTCGGCCGCTGGGACGGCTCGGCAATCGGCAAGCGCGTGGAGGAGACCACGGTCGGCTACGGCGTTCGCGACCTGGACGTGCGGATCTCGGGGACCGCGGACGGCTTCGAGATCACCTGGGTCACGGTGATCCGGGCGCAGGGCGCCGGCGCGGACGCCGAGGCCCAGCGCCGCGCCACCACCGCGCGCTTCGTGCGCGCCAGCCCGTCCACCTGGGAGGCAGAGGGCGCGGACGGCCCGGGCGCCCGTCGATCTCCAGCACGTAGACGTTGAGGCTGCGCCCCTCGAGCCGGGCCCAGCTGTGG
>PVMK01130412.1_pt1 | contig 19511 bp, 26 predicted proteins | sample 1853481 | NCBI WGS metagenome assembly PVMK01 (sample SAMN08533507, study PRJNA380276) | Marine sediment metagenome, whole genome shotgun sequencing project. | reverse complement strand
ATCAGGTCCTTGATGCGATCCAGGGCAGATTTTCCTCCGGCGATGAGGATTTTATCCATAGCTTCCCAACGGACAAAGGTTGAGATTAAACCTCCCAATCCCAGGATATGATCCAGGTGCCCGTGGGAAGCTATGGATAAAATCCTCATCGCCGGAGGAAAATCTGCCCTGGATCGCATCAAGGACCTGATCTTTGGGGTGGTGCTGAAGGGCAATTATCCCCCGGTTGAGATCACTTTTCAACCGTTGGAATCTGGTTTGGTCTTTGAGGAAGATGATTTTACGGTCAGTACTTTCCCGGTTTATCACCGCACTCCAGATTGTTATGGATTTGTTTTTGAGGAATTTTCCCGGCGGCCCTTTTTATCTGAAAAAGCTGAGGTGTTGAAGATCCCTCCCGGACCCTGGCGGGGAGAGTTGGTCAGGGGCCAGTCTGTGACCCTGCCTGACGGGCGGGTGATCGATCCGGAGATGGTGTTGGGTGAGGAACAGCCGGGAACCAAAATGGTCCATGTCGGTGACGCTGGCAGAACTGATAACCTGTTGGATGTTGTTCGGGATGCCGACGTCCTTGTGATTGAAGCTACCTACCTGGAAACGGAAAAGGATCTGGCAGAACAATTTGGCCATCTGACTGCACAACAGGCCGGGGAGCTGGCAGCTGAAGCCGGGGTAGGGACGTTGATCCTGACCCATATCTCCCGCCGCTACCGGGCAGAACAGATCCTGGAAGAAGCCCGGGGAGTTTTTTCGGGTGTTTATGTTGCAAGGGATTTTGATCGCTTCCAGATCAAAAGGGGAGAGGTTGAGAAGGTGTGATAATCGGATTTTTCAAATGAACGCACGCGGGCGACTCATAGAGTCGCCCGTTTTTTAGTTATTGAATTAATAGATCAATTATTGATAAGGATCGATTCAACCAGTTTGTGGAAGATATCCAGGTTAGCCTGGTCAACCCTGCGGTAATCCTCTTTCCAATTCGACTCATCAGTGATCTCAACCAGGTTGGGAAAACCGCTGATACGGAGCCAGTTCAGGTCTTCATCAAAAGCCATGACCTCCCTGGCGTAGGCTCGTTCTGTTTGGGCAGTTTCTGAGAGAGTCGAGATATATTCAAGGCCATTAAATTTTCCCAGAGAGACTTCTGTAACCCGGATGGTCAATGACCTGGGAGTGGTAATGGATCCTCCATCCTCCAGATCGAGCAGACCCAGGTAGGTTGTGATCCATCCACTGGCGATGAAATCGTCCCATGTCCTGTTCTCGATATTCTCAAAGTATTGAATAACGATGAAATAAGAATCCGGAACAGTATTTATCTGTTCTGTTCGACCAGTGCCATAAGGATAGACAACATCTGATCCGATTTCCAACCGCAGTGAACCATCAATTTCATACGCTTCCGGTCCATACCATGAGTTTGGGTAGAGAAAGCGGAACCCAAAGCCCTCATTGGTATATTCCGTCCAGTCCCCAAAGGGATTTTCTGTATCGGTAGGAGCTGGTGTGGGGGAAGGAAGCTCTGGAATGGTGTCTGTTTGTGTGGGCGCTGTGGATTGGAGATCTTTTTCATCAAGAAGAGGAGAACACCCGCTTATAGTTAGGGAAAGGACCATACCAAGAATAAGTAATATTAATAAGGGAAACCTGATTAATTGTTGTTCCTGCATATCGCACTTCCTTATGAATAAATAACAACTGACTGCCCGTATCATACCAGAACCCTTAATAATCCATTAAGATTCTCTTGGACTGTTTTCTATGGATAAAATCGTTCTGAAGAGTTGTTCATAATAAGAAAAAACGACCCAGAAGGTCGTCTTTTCACAAAAATAACAAAGTTAATTTCTTACTTCCTAAACGCAAATACCCCGTACCAGATCAGGAAACCCAGGTGCAGTACGATTGTGGACCAACCCATGCTGTTGAAAATGCCGCCCAGCTGGGCCATGATCAAGAAAACTGAGCTGACCAGCCAGTAGATGAATAAACTGCGAATGGTGGCTTTCTGCAGGTCGACACTTTCGCTGGAGCGAGCGTAGTACACCAGAACCACAAAGGCTAACAAAGCGGAGCCAAACATGCGGGCCAGGGATATTCCAAAGGCGTCAGGGGTGACGCCAAATGTCCCAAACAGAGTTGCGGAACGGCCATAAAACCGAGGCAAAATAAGTTCAACAATCATGGTTACAGTGAAAAGAGCGTTCATGAGTCTCCTCCTTAAAATGAATGAGTGAATAGTGACCTTTCAGGCAAGGTCCGATATATCAATTGATCTTGAAACTTCTGGAATACCTCTAAGGGTTTATGAGGTTTGTTACCTGGAAGAGCATTGATCGATTCCCCCCGAAATGATGAACATGATGTTTCCTCAATAATTTCAGTATAGCATAAATCTCCCTGATAAAAGAGCATTAGAGACTGAGATTATATGATTGTCCGGAATCTAATTTAGTTAGCCCTATTTCCCACTGTGGGTGGATCATCCCAATCGATCGGGCCCTCTTCAAAACGGTATTTCAGGCGGGGTAAAACCACCTCTCCCCAGGCAGTGATGAAATAATCAAAAACCTTATCCCATTCTTCGCCTTCCCCCCAGCCGTCATGCTCCAGGCTGACCCGGGTTTCAGCAGGGCTGATCGGGTAAAACCGCAGCGTGACATGGGTCATTTCCCCCCGAACTTCAGGCAAGTAAGGTGGGGAATTCCAGGTGAAAGACAGCATCTTTTCAGGCTGGATTGCCAGCAGGATCATGCCTTCGCTGCCCTGTTCGCCGGGAGGGGCGTCACTATTGAATAACATTTCATAGGCGCCGCCGGGCTTAAGTTCAATATTGCAGTCCCGGGCGAAAAAAGTCTTGGCGCCCTCTTCCGTGGTCCAGGCCTGCCAGACATCAGCCAGGGGGGCGGGGATAGTGATATCAAACGTGATAGCTCTGCTCATGGTTTTTCCTTTGAGTTCTTTGAGTATAGCATTGAAAGTAACGAGTAAGTAGTAAGGAGTAAGTAGTGAAAAACTATTCGGCGAGATCAATGATTTTCAATTATTGCTGAGAGGATTGTTTTTGAGCGGATAATAACAATTGTCTTTTGATAAATTCGGCCTGGGTATTTTCTGGGGAAAAAAGATAAAGGTGGGCTTTACCGTCCTTCTCAGCAGGGGGGACCTGGTTGAATGTAAAGGTGTTGGAAACCACGCGGGTGCCGGGACGCAGTTCCCGCAGCAGCTTACCCTCCAGTTTTTGAATGGCGTCGGGAAGCAGGAAGCAGATAACTACATCTGCATCACTCAGGTCTGCTTTGAAAAAATCACCATAGACCACCTTAACTCTTTCACGCAACCCCAAAACAGTGATCATAAACTGGCACCAAAGAAAACGAAAGGGATCCAGTTCAATGCCGACTGCCCGGGCCTGGTAGCTGCGAGCTGCTGTTATGATGACCCGCCCATCTCCACAGCCCAGATCATAAATAAGCTCATCGGGTTTCAACTCTGCCAGCCGGAGCATCTTGTGGACCATATTCATGGAAGTTGGCACCCAGGGAGCTCCCCGGGAGATAGTCCAGAAAATGGAAATAACCAGGATTACCAGCAGCAGCAGGAATGGAATAACTATATCCATGATCTATATTTTACTGGACATCTTCTAGATAGATATAATGATTGACTTTTATTCAATGTTTTGTTTGCGCCCCCGACTTTCTAAATGCAAGACTTGTTTTTTGGTTTTGATATTCATCTTGTTTGACAATGGACAATAAAAAAAGGAGTGATGCAACGCCAGGGATACAGCAACAACATTAAAGGATTTATCCTTAAATGGCAGCTGAAGGGCATCGCTTTCCAGGAAATCCAGGTTGTCATAGGAAGACTTCCGATTTCCAATCCGCAACATATCCCGGGCTAGATCGACTGCAACTGTATTTATACCCTTCCTGGCAAATGCCAGGGAAAGTTCACATGTGCCGGAGCAGATTTCAAGAACTTTATCACCAGGACCGCAACCGCTGGCATCTACCATGGCGGACCGGGTGCTTTTTCGAAAAAATTCAGCCAGGTCGTAAACCCATGCAAATTTGTTGTAATAAAAAAACTATCCTTTTACGGAAGTCTCTCGGCATAGGATCAGCTCCCTTGGGGGATGTTTCCCTGAAAATGAGTGATCTCTGTGGGGCGGTCTTTGAATTTTCTGTTTTGGGGATTAGGGAATGATATTAGTATAGCACAGGAAAACCTCCTGATTTCGTTGGTGCCTGATGAAAAATTGATGGACAGATTCGTCAAATGATTTTCTCATTTATGTGTAAAACAGATTATTGTACGGCTGCATTATTTTGGATAAAAAAACTTCAATCTCATTATTAAAACTATATATGAATGAAATAACTTTATCTATGGGATGATAAACTAATTGAACATTTTAATTTTATTGGTAGAGGAGAGAACTATGAGCGATCGAGCGAATACCTTTGCAGACCGGATTGAGCAGGGAGCAGAATCCTTGGCAGTCCATATTGAAAGTTTTTCCGAGGCAGAATGGAACACCATTGTCCCTAATGAAAAACGCAGTGTAGGGACTCTGGCTCATCATGTAGCCTCAATGTATCAGGCTGAGGTTGAGCTAACTTTGCAGCTAGCTGTTGGAGATCCAATTAAGGGTTTAACATTTGACGATATTGATGAGATCAATGCCAACCATGCCCAGGAACATGCTCAGGTAGAAAAAGTTGAAACACTTAAGTTTTTACGTGAAAGCAGCCGAGCTGCTGCGGACCGGATCAGGGAACTCACTGATGTAGAACTCGATACAGCTGCAGCTGTTTCACTGAATGCTGATGCACCCTTAACAACTCAATTTTTTATTGAGGACCATCCACTAAGGCACAGTTTTCAGCATTTAGACAGTATTCGCAAATTGTTGAAATAGCGGCGTTTTTCCATTAATAGCAAAACCCCAATTGAAAAATTGGGGTTTTGTTATTGTTCTTATATAATCCTTAGATTTAGAGCTCGAATATACTCTGGATAACCCAATTACGTCTAATTATTTTTCCAACGGTTCACTGCAAAAGGGACAGGTAGTCCAATCAGCTTCGGACGGTTTGGAGCAATTGGGGCATTCAGGTTGCTTGGAAGGGTGGTGACCCTTGCTGCGGAATGTCAATAAATTCCCCAACCAGACGCCGCCGGCGATCACCAGGACCAGGGCTATAACCGGGATTATCCACCAAAAACCTATCATACCTCCCCCCATCACACCCCCACCCATCATGCCATAATTGGAATGCATTGATCTTGCACTTCCGTATGAAAGTCCCCGGGGAAGAATAAGCACAATGACTACGATCAACATGACGATAAATACCCAGAAATAATTGTTTTTACTCACTATATCCTCCAGTGTGATTTAGTTCCCTAGACTTGAATTAATAAATTGAATTAATTCTTCGACTTCAACATACATGGTCCGGTTGGGATTGTCAGGCGCTCCATAATCCTTGATCCAGACGATTACCCCATTCTTATCAACCAGGATGAAGGTGTGGCTGGGCTCTCCGTTTTCAATGGCCCATTGCAGGACATCATATTCCGCGGATACGGCCAGATCAGGGTCAGAAAGAACCGGGACATCAGAAATTCCCAGGGATTGGGCTTCTGGCGCCATTTCTGCGATTGAATCCCGGGCGATGCTGACTACCTGGACGTTTAAAGCTTGAAAATCAGGGCTGTTTTGCAAATCAACGATTTGCTCCATGCAGGGAGGTCAACCAACCGCCATGTGGAAAAAGAGCAGGACAGGCGTCCCATCATAATCTGATAAGGCAGTTTTACCGCCCAGAGCATTATCTAAAGTAAACTCAGGGGCAGCAGATCCAATTAAAGATGATTCGGGGGATGGCTGTGAAGTGGACGTGCATCCAGTGATGATGAGAGCAACCATCATGTACAAAGCGACGTACAGGTATTTTTTCATTTTGCACCTCTAATATTGAAAGCAGTAAATAGGAACGGTTATCTTACCACAACCGACCGGGTTATTCACGATTATTTGATCTTCTATTAAAGAGGGAATGAATTCCTCCCTCCGGGCTGGTCCTTCACCGAGTCTGTCCTCGCCCGCAGACGAATGAGAGAGCTACTCAAACGAAAACACCTCCTGAATTGATTACCAGGAAGTGTCTTCATTAATGTTTCTTATTTTGAGGGTTCAGTTCACTTGTTGGCAGGTTATTGGCAATTATATTTTAACTTTGCTCCCTCTGAGACTGTTCCAGAGCATGCCAATTAATCCCATACCGGATTGATATTCTTCACCACCTAAATATAGCTTCTCAACTTTAAGGGAGCGAAGATCCTTTGGATCCAAGGATAATGGATTCTGATTCAAGATCACCATATCCGCGATTTTTCCTTTTTCGAGGCTTCCCCGTTCCTTTTCATCAAACCCGGTCCAGGCGATTTCATAGGTGTACATTTTCAGGGCATCCATGATCGATACAGACTGATCCGGATCGAAGGGATGATTGCAGGCTCCGTAGATTCCCTCGATCGGATCGGGATGGGTCACTGGCGCATCTGATCCCCCGCTGAGATGGATACCAGCATCCAGAATTGATCTTAACGGGGAGCTTGCTTTGACGCGGGAACCGAGAATCTCAGTCAGATACTCCACTGGTTCCAGGGGACTGATTAAAAATCCGGGTTGAATGGTAATGCCAATACCCAGTTCCGCAATAGTTTGTAAATCATCAGACCGGATCAGGCTGGCATGGATGATGGTATGGCGATGGTCTTCCCGGGGGAAATCAAGCAGGGCGGATTTAATGGCGAGCACAGCCCGGGATACAGCCGCATCCCCGATGGCATGCATTTCTATTTGCAAACCAGCCCGATTGGCTTGTTTAGCGAATTGGATAACTTCCTCTTCCGTTTGGTATAGGATGCCCTTATTGGTGGAATCATTGGTATAGGGCTCATGCAGGGCAGCATCAGTTGCACCAAAGCAGCCGTCCAGGGCTGTTGCAAAACATCCCCCGATGCGGGGCAGGTTTCGCTTTTGGACTTTATTCACATCCATGGTTTGGAAGAATAATCTTGTTTGAAATTTGTTTTTATTGGTTCTGGCTTTGGCAATTAAGCTTACCAGTGTGATATCCAGATCGTTGGGGAATCCAATTCCTTCCGTGGTGTGTATCATGCCATTTCCATATTCTGCCAACAGGTCATAAGCTTTCATCATGCTGTTAACGAGGTCAAGGGGTGGGACCAATGACATAGCATAATCAACGCCTTCGAAATAAGCCTGATTAAACATATGGCCCAAGTCGCCGTAATAACCTGGCAGATTTTTCACTTCCTCAGGAAATTTATCCATCAGACAGGTGTTAAATACTGCTGAATGGCCGTCATAACAGGCAATAGCCAAAGGAATATCAGGGCAGACTTGATCAAGTTCTTCCCTTGTAATTAATCGTTTTTCGATCACACTATGTTTACTGACACCAAAGGCAATGATAACTTTTAATCCTCTTTTATTTTCCAAGAATAGGCGGATCTGCTCCTGGATTTCCGGGATATTATTTGCTTCCCTGACGTCAAAATAAGAGGCAGCGAATAAGGCCCAACTGGAAAAGTGCAGATGTCCATCCCCGAATGCTGGGATTAGTGCCCTCCTACCCAATTCCACCGTTGGATGGCCATTGTCAAATTCTGTGGGCAGGGAATCTCCCACATAGATGATCTTTCCCTGGTCCTCCACCAGGTATTGATAGGTATTATTATTGGCATCCACAGAAATGATCTTGCCGTGAAAAATAATCATTTGATTTCTCCTATCTATCTGATAATTCCCTTTTTTAGATATAAAAGTGAATGAATAGATCTTAAGTGCCCCAAATAATGATAAATAAAAAACACTGCACTTGGATCAGCAACAGTGTTCTATGGATAGCCACGAAGATTTTTAGGTAATGGAAAGAATATTTATTTCAGTATGATTAAATATAACATGAAAAAACTGGAGGTTCAATCATATTAAATTGTAAGAGACGATTTAAATCGAAAAACGGTTGAGTAATTGTAAGTGTTATTTATGGCATTGGTGGATATCAACGAGTAGTTGATAATCCGCCTAGTACGCGACAGTTGCCCAGAGGGGCATGTGATCAGCCAGATTGTGTTTTTGGGTCCATGTTTCTTGTTCTCGACCAAACGATCAAAAACAAAATGCCAGGAATGATCGCTACCGAGAGGGGCAAAAGACCCCCCAGCGGGATTAATTCTCCCCGAATCACCCAATCCAATATAATGGTTGCCAGGAAAAAGCCCAGGTTGATGGCTCCGCCTACTCCCTCCCAGCGCCAGGCAATGCCCAGGCCAGGAACTCCCTCAATGGGGGAATACCAGTTCGCTAATAAGATACAGCGTTAGTAGCCCACCAATCACGGTAGATATATAAACCAAGAGGGCATTCTCCTTTTGCTTGACAATCGCCAGAAGACCTGTGATGAAAGCCAAGATGCCAGTGGCCATTCCGGCAAGCATGGTTAGGGCTAAATAAGGCCTTGCGGCAATATCCGCCGGAATGGTGCCGCCTGCCGGGACTGATTCGTAGATGGAACCGGAAAACGATGAGCCGACGATAAACAAGATCGGCATCACAACAATAAGCCCGACCGACCATCTGCCCTGCCTGTTTCCCGGCATGAACCTCCAAGATCGTTCTGCCATACCAACCTCCTTCCTAAATAGGATTGCATTTTCGTTGCCGCCTAATCTACTGCATAAGGGTCTGCTGGTCCCACTAGATGGCCGACAGCCATTATTAGGGTGAAAACGATGATGAGAATGCTCAAAATCCGGGCAATCAGACGCAATCCTTTAAAACCTCCTTTTGGGTCATTCAATAATCAAGGGACCAGACTCAGGGTGAAGGTGTTATTGGGTCCATGTTTCTTGTTCTCGACCAAACGATCAAAAACAAAATGCCGGGAATGATCGCTCCCGAAAGGGGCAAAAGACCCCCCAGCGGGATTAATTCTCCCCGAATCACCCAATCTAATATGATTGTTGCCAGGAAAAAGACCAGGTTGATGGCCCCGCCTACTGCCTCCCATCGCCAGGCAATGCCCAGGCCAAGAACGCTCAGCACCATGAGTGCAGGAAGCAGATTTTCGATGGGTGGATAATCTACAGCATATGGGTCGTCTGGTCCCACTAGATGGCCGACAGCCATTATTAGGGTGAAAACGATGATGAGAATGCTCAAAATCCGGGCAATCAGACGCAATCGTTTTGTTAAAATATCAGCTTTTTCTGTTGAGTGTTCCATTTTGTCCTCCCTATAAATATTAAATCTTGCAGATCAAAGTATACAGACACAGGCTTCAGCGAATTCCTGTATCAATAGAGATATCCAGGATCGTCACCATTTGAGGGGTGATCTCGATCTTCCTGGGTAAATCTGGAGCCATATCTATCCCGATGTGGTTAATATCCACCACATAAATTCCAACGGGCAGCTCGGCCCGGTAGCTGCCGTTCGGGCCAATACTCACTCGTGTAAATTCAGTCTTGCCATTCTCCTTAAATACAACTATCTCCCGGGCCGCATAGACTTCAGGGGCTGGGGTGGGTTCCACCTCACCCTCCTGAATAACTGGCTGGAGGGGTCCTATTGACACCTGACCTGCAAGGGTCCCATATTCCTGGGGGCTTGGGGCGCACGCGAATAGACTGGAGACCCCCAAAGTCAGAATTGTCAAGAAAAGGAAATACCGCCCCATGGTTTTTCATCCTTGAGGTGATAAAAGACGTTGAATTGGATTTTCCTCTGTAATATATTATACACGCTAGAGTATCATCAACAGAGCAGCTATTGGTTTTGACTAAAAGGAAGAGCCCGGGTGTTGGTACGATCTGGCAGGTCGGACAGTTATTATCCCTAGATCAGATCACACAAAAAACGCCGGAAAAAGTGATGGATCAATGACAATGCCAGGGCGCTTAAAATCAGGATTGCTGCGATATTGAGGGAGAAACCGGTGATCGCGATGCCCAGGGCAGTTCCTGCTGCAGGTGGATGCTCAGTGTCGATCACAACCATGATGAACATTGAGACTCCCACAGCTATAGAGTAGACCGCGACAGATGCCAATGTTTGCTGGTGGGGAATCAGAGCAGATAGAGACCCTACGATGATTCCGGTGATATGACCGCCAATAACATTGCGCGGCTTGGCAGTTATGCTTTCTGGCATAGCGAAAATGATGAAGGCTGTTGCCCCTATGGACGCTATGAACACGATGTCCTCTGTGGTTAAGATCAAGAAGACCACAAAAACAGATACGGAAGCAGCCACGCTTTGCAGCACATAATTTTTCCAGTACAACCCTAGCTCTTCAGTGATTTTTGTAAATGTTGTTTTCATAAAGCAGTCTCCACAGAGACAGGATTGATCAATGATGGATTTGAGGGTTATGGTGCTGGAATCAGATTTTCTCTATTCATTCCCAACGAACAGAGTATAGCACAGGGATCGAGGGTTGCAGACAGCCAGCCAGCCAGGTATACAAATCCCTTTCCGCCTGATTTTATTAGCGAGTAATTCCCCCTTCATAGTTTTGTCGGTTTTTCTTATCCCGTACCATATTGGATAAAATGTCACTCTCTAGATACGAAATCACAGGTTTGTAACAACGAGAGTACGCTTAAGTTAGCCGTCAGGTCAGTGCTTAGAATAAGGTGTTTAACTATAGTAGAATACAGCGTTTAATCGAATTTTGAACTTTTGAGCCTCACAAAGTGGGCGGCCCTTGAGGGCAAATTTGATTTTACTACTGATATCCAAGGAGAAGAAAAATATGAAAGACAATCACAAAATTGGTGCATTTCTAGCCTTTATTGGCATCCTGGCAGGATTATTGACTCTTTATTTCCTGGCCGATACATATAATACGGTCATACACACTCATTTCAATGCCGGTCAATGGGAAGAGAGCAACACAGTCCGTATTGTCTATGCAGTACTTGGCTGGCTGGGAACAGCTGCTGGTGCGCTGAGTGCCGCAGTCCTGTGGGGTTTCCTTAAAAAACAAAGCTGGGCCTGGTTCTGGGGAGCAGTATCCGCCACGGTCCTGCTACTGGCCGGATTCTTTCCCATGATCCCAGCTGCTGATAGCGGACTGCCAACCCCCACCATGTGGGCGTTTCTCCTGGCAGCGGTCATGTGGTTTGGCATGCTGCTTATCGGTGGGGTGAATAAAAAGGTTATCGCCTTGACATTCGGAGCTGGGTTGGCCTATGTGCTCACCTTTATTGACGGGGTAGCGCCAATTTCCAAATTTCAAAGCACATTCCAGACAGCAGAAACCTTCGTTCAGAATTCAGATACTTTTTGGAATGGGATATATGCGATATCGCAGCAGGTAAATTGGTGGGGTGCAGCAGCCTGGGCGATCTTTATTTTTGCGGCGATCAAGGGAAAGTCATGGGCGATTCCAGTGGGAATTTTCGCCGGGGCAATGTCCATGATCGGCGGTTACCCTATGGGCATCAACCATGTAATCGAAGCAAGTCGTTTCTCGATGTTTCTCCCAGCCCCGTTGCTGAGCACGGTGATGGTGATTATCCTGTGTTTGCCTAACACACAAAAACTGATCACAAATCAAGATTGACAGGAAAGAGAAGCTAATTTAAAATCGCTATTCATGACGAATAGCGGTTTTTTTGTGGGCGCGAATGGACTCGAACCATCGACCTCACGGATGTGAACCGTGCGCTCTAACCAGCTGAGCTACGCGCCCCTGCAGGCAAAATTATAGCATCCAGCCTATCCTTTGAAAAGACCTCGGAGGTCTCGTTGGTCAGGGGGTTTTATTAAGCAGGGAGACCATTTCCTTAAGAAGTTCTTGATTTTGATCAGATTGGCTTTGATCCATGTCTGCCAGGCACAATACGGCATAATCCTGAAAGAAGCTCCGGCTGGTGGATCTTACCGCTGAGTTAACTGCAGATAACTGCTGCATGATCTCCCGGCAGTCCCGCTCCTCTTCGAGCATGGTCTGCACGCCACGGATCTGGCCCTCAACCCGACGCAGGCGCTTGATCAATTTATCCTTCGTATCAGAATTCTCGATTTTCATTTTGGTTAATGGCCCAGCTCACGGCTGGGTTAACAGCTAGCTCAGGTGTAGGGACTGGAACTAGGTCTACTGGCGGTGGAGCTGCTCCCGCTGGATGCCCCGATCACTGCTCCGGCCGAGATCTTTTTGCGGGTCTCTTTTTCCCCGCAGGCAGGGCAGGCCGGCATCTGATCTGCTTCTGAGAAGCGCACTATTTTATCAAAACTTTCCCCGCAATTACTGCAGGTGTACTCGTATAAGGGCATATTTATTTTCCTCTTTCTGTATACTCCCCCCCAGTATATCATAATATTAGTTAAATAGGACACGGTTTCCTCCGAGGAAACCGTGTCCTTTGTATTAACTAAAAGTATGCGGGATCCTCTGGGTGATAGTGAATCCCGCATACTCGGAATGACTCAAGATCCCGCATCCCATTTTTTATTTCAGTAGATGCCGATCAAAAAAGTCCACTAGAGCGGCCTGGTACTGTTCTGGATAATAATCCTCAAAATTGACATGGCCGGCTTCATCAAACCAGAGCAGTTCTTTGGGTTCGGCGGCTGCCGCAAAAAGCTGCCGGCCGACTTCCGGACCGATCTTGTCATCCGCGCCACCGTGGATGATCAGGAGCGGCACCGGGCTGATATCGGCGATCACAGACTGGGTATCCAGGATTGCGGAATCAAAGTTCCCACCCTGCTCCGCCCAGAAGAGTATAAAACGGGCCAGAAATGGAACGATAGCAGGTGGTAAATCGGTGTCAAAAATGATGAAGGTTTCCACTACCTCCTGTGTAAGGGCAAATCCACTGCCGGTGGCGATGGCCTGAACACCCGGATCGGTTGCCCCGTAAAGAATGCTGGTCCCACCGCCCATGGATTCCCCGAACAAGCCTATCGTGCCCGGATCGATGTCATCGCGGCTGAGCAGATACTCATGCCAGGCTTTGATATCCTGGCGCTCATAATAACCGAAAGTGATGATCTCTCCCTCACAATCGTCATGAGCCCGGAAGCTGCCCAAAAGCACGGCATAACCGGCTTCATTCAGGAAAGAGGCTTCATAAAGTCCGTCCTGCCTACCGCCGGGAGAGCCATGCTGGATCATAATCGTAGCGCCGTTTTCCCCGGGAATGAACCAGCCTGTTAGTTTCAAGCCGTCCTCTGTCACCACGCTGACATCTTCATAATCCAAGTCGTAATTTGCTGGTGTTTTTTCAAGAGGCCAAAGTCCTGCCTCAATCCGTTCTTCCATGGGGTGCAGGATGATATCCAGAGCAATCGATCTGGTCAGCAGGTTGAGGGCAACAAATATAACCAGAAATAATCCCAGGACGACAATCAAAGTGATTTTCAATCCTTTACTCATCTTATTCCTCCTTACATAGGAAAATAGTTGCTGAACGATAAAGGAAACACTGGCCATCTGGTTTTATTCAACCTGAAAACTGCCAGGAGGGTGTTTAAGGGGGTCGGTGGATTTGATGTAAATGGTATTGAGGACGGTGAAGGGAAAGCCAGGGCAGCCAGGCTGGATAACAAGATCCCGCCCAGATGTTAATTATTTCACAATTAGTCTAATTACCATTATACAAATAAAATCCCCTATTGTGTTAACTAAAAGGATGCGGGATCCTCTGGGTGACAGTGAATCCCGCATTCTATGTGTCTCGTTATTGTTCTTTGCTGTTTCCCAACAGGATTAGCGCGTATACGTGCCCATCAACTCGGCCTGGCCGACAATATGACCGTCCATGGCAGCCAGCAGTTCTTCTTTGTTAGCCCCGGCTGCCAGATCAAGGTTGAGATCCAGGGCATAAAGTTTAAAGAAGTAGCGGTGGGTGCCTCCAGGAGGGCAGGGTCCGCCGTAGCCGGTGGTGCCCCAGCTGTTGGTTCCATCCACCCCCACGCCGGTCATGCCCAACTGCAAACCAGGCATATCCGCGGGAATGTTGTAAAGCACCCAGTGGATCCAGGTGCCGACAGGCGCATCGGGATCGTCCATAATAAAAGCCAGGCTGACGGTACCTTCGGGAATGCCAAACCAATCCAGATCGGGGGATACGTTTTCACCGTCACAGCTGTACTGAACTGGAATGACCTCCCCATCGTTAAAGGCAGGGCTGGTTAAACTCATCTGCATGGTGATTTCTCCTTCTGCTTCCGGGTCCGTTTCTTCTTCTGCCTCTTCAGCAGGGGGAAGGGGGGTATCGGTTGGAGTGACTGCCTCAGCTGCTTCTTCAACAATAACAGCCGCCGGTTCTTCGGGTGCATCCGGGGCCGGAGCGCAGCCGGTCAGAATAATTAATAAGGCGCACAGGATGATTAATAAGGTGGTCTGTTTAGACATCTCAACCTCCTTGGATTATGTTCATTATAGTTGAAAATACTCTGGCAAGTCAGATAATCACCCTGCGCCCTTCAATCTTCCAGTAAGACCCGGGCTGGAGCGCCATCGCTGCCGGCAATTTTCAGCGGCAGGCAGTAAAGTCTATATTTCCCCGCTGAAACCCGGGAAAGATCCAATCCTTCAATGATCAAAACCCCTGCTTCCAGCAGGATCTTATGCGTGGGAACCGGGTCATTATAGGCAGCTACTGAAAGGTAATCCACCCCGACGACATTAACGCCCAGTTCTACCAGCCTGGCTGCCGCATCGGCACTCAAGGCTACAAATTCTTTCTGGAACGCATGAGTTTCTTCTTTCCAGTAATCTGAATTGGAGGTTTTAAATATTATTCGCCTGGTACTCTCAGGAATCTTAAGGGCATCCAGATCTCCCGCGGTGATGACCTCAGGGGAGGGCACTTCCAGGACCAGAACAGGCCCCACCAGGTAATCCAGAGGGATATCTACCACAGTATTTCCGTTGTTCAGGAAATGGTCCGGGGCATCAACGTGGGTGCCCATATGAACCGGCGCAGAGAGATGGGTCACATTTGCCAGGTCACCTTTATCGATCTGGCTGATCATCTTGAGTTCGATAGGGGGATCACCGGGCCAGGTTGGAAAATCTTCCGATATGGTCAGGCTGATATCGTAGATGGTCATGACTCGTTCCTTTTTAAGTCAAGCGGCCGGAGGTATTCAATTCTTTTTGAAAAATGACTGGGCAGCAGGTTAAAGACACGGGGTACAGTGGTCAGGGAGCAGGTCCGGTTAGTGGCCAGGTAGTCCAACCAGAACACATTTGTGGGAATATTCAAAGAGAGATAATCTGCGAAAATTGTGCCAACACGGATCAATGGCGTGCTGACTGGCAGCGGGTAACGCTGGATTCCCATCACTTCCCCCATCAAGATGATGATATCCCGGAAGCTGAGCTGTTCGGGGCCGCCCACTTCAAATAATTCCCTTTTAGTTTTTTCATTATCCAGGGACCAGGTCAGGATATTGGCCAGATCCTCGATCCATAAGGGTTGTAACAGAGTGTCACCCTGGTCAGGCAGTGGAAAAACAAGGGGAATTGAGCGCATAAGGCGGGCCAGCGGAATTGTAAATCTGTCGTTGGGGCCGTAGACAATCCCGGTGCGCAGGATGGTGTAATCCAGGCTGCTTTTTTGAATGTGGTCCTCGGCGATGGCTTTGGCGGTCATTAATGGATAGGCAGAAGCCCGGTCCGCTCCCAGGTGGCTGAGGTAAAAGAAGCGCTCCACGCCAGCTTCTTCGGCCGCTTCTACCAGGTTTTTGGTGCCCTGGATATCGGTTTCCAGCAGATTTCCTCTGGCTCCCAGGGCTTCCTGGCTGGCCAGATGATAAACGATGTCTACGCCCACCATGGCTGCCCTTAACCCCCTGGGATCATTTAACCCTGATACAGCAGCTTCAACAGCAATGCCCCGTGGTAAATCCGGGGATTTTCTAACGGGGTGTAATAACACCTTGAGCTGATAATCGGTTTCTGCAAAATGGCGAGTGAGGGCTTTACCGATAAAGCCGGTTGCTCCGGTAAGCAGGATTTTCTTCATCTTCCGCATTATAGCATCAGAACTTTTTTCCTCCCATTTGCCCTCAAAATAACAAGTTGTTGGCATAAACCTTGCATCAAGGAGTGTACTCAACAACCCATCATTCAGAGGTTTGTTTTATGGAAAAAGTTGGATTTCACTATCGAATGGACAGCGATCATTATTCGGAAAAGGACCTGGCGATCTGGCTGCCGCGCCTGAAGGACCTGGGTGCCAGTTGGATAGTGCTATATGCACCGCCTAACCGGGCTATCCCGGAAGGGTTCATCAATGCCCTCAAGGCTGAAAAGATCGAACCGGTGCTGCATTTCAGGATCACTCCCCATGAGCTTCCATCAGTTGAGGAAATGATCCTGCTCTTTGATAATTACCAGCGCTGGGGAGTGAAGTATCTGATCCTGTTTGACCGTCCCAATCAGCAGGAAAGCTGGGGATCAGAAGCCTGGGCGCAAACTGGTTTGACCGAACGTTTCCTGGATAATTTTTTACCCCTTGCAGAAGCGGCTGTGGCCGTCGGATTGGTGCCGGTTTTCCCGCCCCTTGAACCGGGAGGAGATTACTGGGACACCATTTTCCTGCGGGGTTCCCTCGATGGGATTAAGCGCCGGGCGTCTAAACCACTTCAGGACCGCTTGATTCTTTCCGCATATGCTGGATTAAGCGGCCGGGATCTGTCCTGGGGAGGGGGCGGACCACAAAGCTGGCCGGAAACCCAACCCTATCTGACACCGGAAACATCCCAGGACCAGTTGGGATTCCGAATATCTGAATGGTACCTGACTCTCTCGGAGACTATCCTGGAAAAGAAATTACCCATTTTGTTATTGGGCATTCGAGGACCAGCTCCGGAAGGTCAGGATCTGGCTGAAACCCTGGTTAAGTGTGCCCGCCTGATTGCCCGCCAGGAAGTGGATGGATTGAATCCCTTACCTGAAGAAGTGATCGGGGGAGCCATTTTTAGCTTAACTGGAAACGAAGATTGCTGTGCAGCCGAACACCGCTGGTACAGCCCGGATGGAGAGGCCAATCCGATCGTGGGGGCTTTTATGAATGCTGAAACCGAACCCGAGGTCAAAAGAGTGTCCGGGAAATTTCAGATTTCTCATTACTTGCTATTGCCAAGTTTTGATTGGGGAGTAGCTGACTGGCATTTGAATGTGACCAGATCATTTATCAAAAAACATCGTCCCACGGTAGGTTTTTCCCTGGAGGAGGCTTTCCAGGCTGAACAGGTCACCGTGGTAGGCGGTGAAGAAAACTTTTCTGAGAAGGATCTTTCCCAACTGCGGAACCAGGGCTGCCTGGTCAGGCGAATTGAGGGAGATGGTACAAAAATTGCATCGTTATTGGCAGCTATTTAACGTTGAAGATAGACAAATACCCAAATATCCGGGATTTGAGCAGAGGAGAAATCACTATGATTAATGACCAAATCTTAAATCAGCGCCTGAAAGAATGGGATGAACCGCCTTATATGCCTGTCATTAAAGTAATGGGCATGGGAGGGGGAGGAAGCAACGCAGTTGACCGGATGATCCATTTTGGTTTATCCGGGGTGGATTTTATTATTGCCAACACAGATGCCCAGGCGATGGCTTTCAGCCAGGCGTCTATTAAACTGCAGCTTGGTCCCCAATTAACTCGCGGCCTGGGAGCCGGGGGTGACCCCCGGGTCGGTGAAGCCGCAGCCCTTGAAAGCAAAGGTGATATTGCCATGGCCCTGGAAGGAGCTGATATGGTCTTCCTGACCGCCGGCATGGGTGGGGGAACCGGGACGGGTTCGATCCCGATTGCCGCCCAGGTTGCCCAGGAAATGGGCATTATAACCATCGCTGTAGTGACCAAACCTTTCGGTTTTGAGGTAGGTGGTCGCCAGAAAAACGCTGCTGAAGGGCTGGCGAAATTGCAGCCCCATGTTAATACCCTGATAACCATCCCCAATGAAAAGCTGCTGCAAACTGTATCGGAGAAAGCCACCCTTTCTGAGGCATTCCACCTAGCAGATGATGTTTTGCGCCAGGCTGTGCAGAGCATAACTGAACTGATCACAGAACCTGGTGAAATTAACGTGGATTTTGCCCATATTCAGCGAGTTATGGAATTGGGAGGCGGAGCCCTCATGAGCATCGGTCAGGCTGCTGGCGAACACAAAGCTGTCAATGCTGTCAAACAGGCTCTTTACCATCCGCTGCTGGAAGATATTTCACTGGCCAATGCTTCAGGATTGATCGTGAATTTCACATCTGGAAACGATCTGACATTAAATGACATTGGTCAAGCTCTGGGTTATCTGCAGGAGCAGATTCCCCCGGATGCTGAGCTGATCTTCGGCACCACTCAGAATGAGAGTTTCCAGGGACAGGTGCAGGTGAACTTGATTATTACTGGTCTGGGGGCTGCAACCTTTGATGATGTTTTCAACTCCTTCACCAGGGAAACCAGTACCGTGCCTGAGCAGGTGGTGAGTCAGGCTGCTTATCAAGATCCAGATGCACAGCCGGAACTGGTAGAAGTTCCTGCCCAGCCGGTTGAAGTGAACCGGGATCCCCTGGACGTACCTGCGTTCATGCGACGTCGGGCTTATGCCAATATATCCTTTGGGAGTTGAGGTGGGGAGGGTAATTAACTGTGAAAGCTAAATATATTGACAAGATCTCAGATGAGGTTTATCGGAAACACCCCGATCTGAAAGGGGTAAAACCCAAGGTCACGCCCCGGGAAGGTGTTAAATCCAGTGATATCTTGCTGGTCTATCAGAAAAAGGTCTCCGGACCGGGCGGAAAATCCATCAACCGCATTGTGCGGGCCGTGGCAGATGAGACCGGTAAGATCAAGAAGATTTCCACTTCGAAATAGGGCTGAGGTGCCACTATGAGAGCAATCATCGAAAGGATCGAATATAACTGGTGGAATTTGCACATCAAAATAATGGATGAATCCCAACTGGTTCGGGATACTCTGCCCAAGATCAAAGAAGCCTGGGAAATGCGCCAGGAAGCAGTTCCTTACCTGGCCTGGTCATTGATCGGTTTTCCTCTGGGTGTGGTACTGGGATTGCTGACAGTGATTGTGAAATGATCGTCTGACCACGAGTCAGGAATAAACTGAATACCAATAATTAAATTAGCTGAACCGCTATTCACAACGAATAGCGGTTCAGTTTTACACAGCGGGTGGTATTGCCCTTCTGCACACTCGAAAATATCTAGTGAAGGCAGAGAATATTTATATTTGGACGTGGTAATAGGGGTACAATATCATTAAGTCGCCAATTTAATAGGATATCGACCATCAGATTCTGTGGCAAATTTGGTCAAGAAATGTAAGTATTATTATCAAAATTATGCAAAATTTGTTACTGAAAACAGGTTTGTAGCAACTCCTGTTAATTTTATGGATTTTAAAACTTTCCTTTCCTG
>PVMK01188952.1_pt1 | contig 19514 bp, 20 predicted proteins | sample 1853481 | NCBI WGS metagenome assembly PVMK01 (sample SAMN08533507, study PRJNA380276) | Marine sediment metagenome, whole genome shotgun sequencing project. | reverse complement strand
GAGTGCGGCGATCGTCAGTGCAAAGACGGGTGCGCAGGCCATGCGGGAGTGTACAACCAGACAAAGAAAACCGCCCGCCGTGGGGCGGGCGGTCGGGTGCGTTTGTCGAGACGACGTCACTGCTCCTTGAGCGCTGCCAGTCAGGTCGAGCATCGCCTTCTTGCCGTCGGAGAAGAACATCAGGGTGTTGTCGGCGGCGAAGAGGGGTTGGGATGCCGGCGAAGCCCGGGCTCAGGCTGCGCTTGATGATCACCACGGTGCGGCCTTGTCGACGTCGATGATCGGCATGCCGGCGATCGGGCTCGAAGGATCGGTGCGGGCGACCGGGTTGACGACGTCGTTGGCGCCGAGCACGATCGCGACGTCAACCTGATCCATGGTCGCGTTGACCTCGTCCATCTCCTTGAGCTTCTCGTACGGCACGTCGGCCTCGGCGAGGAGCACATTCATGTGGCCGGCATGCGGCCGGCGACCGGGTGAATGGCGTACTCCACCTCGATGCCCTTGTCCTCGAGGAAGTTGGCGACCTCGCGAACCGCGTGCTGCGCCTGCGACACCGCCATGCCGTAGCCGGGGACGATCGCCACTCGCTGCGCGACCTCGAGCGTCATGGCCACCTCCTCGGCGGAGGCGGACTTGACGGTCTTGTAGACCTCGTCGGCGTCGGGGTGTCCGCGGTCGGCCCCATGGTGCCGAAGAGCACGTTGGCGAGCGAGCGGTTCATGGCCTTGCACATGATCTTGGTCAGGATGAGACCCGACGCGCCCACCAGCGAACCGGCGATGATGAGCACGGTGTTGTTGATGACGAATCCGGTGGCGGCAGCCGCGAGGCCCGAGTAGGAGTTCAAGAGGGCGATCACGACCGGCATGTCGGCGCCGCCGATGGACAGGTGAGGACCACGCCGAGGACGCCTGCCACACCGACCAGGAGCCAAAAGAGAGCGGTGTTCGAGGGGTCGAGTATCAGCATGACGCCGATGGCGACCGCTGCAACCGCTGACAGGCTTTTGTTCATGCCGGGGAAACGGTCCCTCTTCATCAGCAGCATGGCGGCGATCATCAGCAGAGACACCATAAAGGCGATCGAGAGGGGGCTGAAGTCGAGGCTGTACCCGTACCAGATGCCGCCGCCGGCGACCACCAGCGACGAGCCGTACTTGATGATTTTTTGCCAGGTGTGGAGCTTCCACTTGACGCACAGGAACTCGGCCAGCTTGCCGAAAGCCACGTAGGAACCAAAGAAGGTAACTGAGCCGATGAGGCCGGAGAGCACCGTCGCGACCTTCATCTGCATGTCCCCGGCTGTCGCGTCGGCGCCTATGGCATTGAAGGTCGCGATCAGCGCCGATCCCGCGACAAGCACCGAGGCGCCGCCGCCGAAGCCGTTGAAGAGACCGACCAGCTCGGGCATGGATGTCATCTTCACCCTGGTGGCGGCGACGGCCCCGATCAGTGAGCCGATGCCGATGCCGAGAATGATGTAGGTCCAATCCCATTTGCCGCTGGCGAGGGTGGCGACGATAGCCAGCGCCATGGCGAGGGCGCCGAGCTGGTTGCCGCGCACCGCGGTCCGCGGATGGGCGAGCATTTTGAGGTCGAGGATGAAGAGGACCGCCGCGATGAGGTAGACGATGTTGGTGATGTTCTGCATATCCATTGAAAAACCGCCTACTTCCGCTGGAACATCTTGAGCATCCGGCCGGTGACCAGAAACCCGCCGACCGCGTTGATGGAGGCGAAGATCACAGCGACGAACGCCATGATCTTGGCCACCTGGTTGAACTGCGGGTCGCCCTCGAGCACACCGGCGAGAATCAACGCGCCGATGATGGTGATCCCCGAAATGGCGTTGGAGCCCGACATCAGGGGGGTGTGCAGCGTCGGCGGCACCTTGGTGATGATCTCGAAACCGACGAAGATCGCCAGCACCAGGATCGTGATGAGCATGACCAGGCTACTCATGTCACTCGCTCCCTTCGCTCGAGACGCCCATGGCCTCGAGGACTCTCGAATTAACGACTTTTCCGCCCCGGGTGATGAGGGTTCCCTCGGTGATCTCGTCCTCGGTGTCGATCTTGAGGGTGCCCTCGTCCACCAGGTGGAGGAGGAAGGTGGCTATGTTCTTGGCGTACATCTGACTGGCGTGGTAGGGGACGGTACTGGGGATATTCCCGGGGCCGATGATCTTGACGCCGCCCTCGATAACCGTCTCGCCCACCCTGGTGAGTTCGCAGTTGCCGCCGCGCTCGGCGGCGAGATCGACGATCACCGAACCGGGGTGCATTCCCTTCACCATTTCGGCGGTGATCAGGATTGGCGCCTTCTTGCCCGGGATCGCGGCGGTGGTGATGACGACGTCGCTCGCGGCAACCACCGATAGCATCATCTCCCGCTGTTTGCGGTAGAAATCTTCGCCGAGCTCCTTGGCGTAGCCGCCCGCGTCCTCGGACGATTCGGCGTCGAGCTCGAACTCGACGAACTTACCGCCGAGACTCTCCACCTGCTCCTTGACCGCCGGCCGGACGTCGTAGGCTTGTACGACCGCGCCGAGCTTCTTTGCCGAGGCTATGGCCTGCAGCCCGGCGACCCCGGCGCCGACCACGAAGACCTTGGCCGGCGCAACGGTGCCGGCTGCGGTCATCATCATCGGAAACATCTTGGGCAGCTCGTTGGCGGCTATGAGAACGGCCTTGTAGCCGGCGATGGTGGCCATCGAGGACAGCACATCCATGCTCTGAGCTCGGGTGATGCGGGGCATCATCTCCATCGAGAATAGGGTGACCCCCTTGGCGGCCATTGCGTTGTTGGACTCCAACTCGGTCAACGGTTCGCACATGCCGATGACGGTTTGTCCATCACGCAGAAGCTCGAGATCGCTTTTGCCCTGCTCCGGGTTGGCGCCGAGCGCACGCACCTGGGCCACGACATCCGCGGTCTGAAAGACCTCTGCCCGCGAGGAGAGGATCTTGCCCCCTTTGGCGGTGTACTCCTCGTCCAGGAAGCCCGCAGAGTCACCGGCGCCACTCTCGATCACGACCTCGACGCCGGCCTTGGCCAGCTGAGGCAGGAGAGTGGGGACCATGGCGACCCGGGCCTCGTTCGGAAAGCTCTCTTTGACGATCCCGACGATCATGGGTGTCCATCCCTTCTTTCGCGGCCGGGGCCTGATGCCCTGCAGTCGCGGTCTGAGTTTGCAGGAGGCCGGGCAGCGGAGGAGCCTGCCGTAAGCCCGTCCAAATCACCAAACGCCGGTGAAAGGGGCGGGCCGAAACCACCGTCGCAGGATGCTACCACTTCCCTTTACCGAGGAAAAGACTTCTTGAAAAATACTTCACAAGGCCGTAGTTCAGGGTCTTGTCGCTTTCGGTACACCTGAGATGAGCGGTTCGGCCGAATGAGAAATACGGGCTCGCCGTAAGAACCGCTGGCGTTGTAAACTTCCGGCGATGAAGCACGTCATTGTCACCAGGTTTTCGGTTCCACGCCCCCAGGATCCGGTCAACGCGAACTGCCACGGTGAGCGTCAATGGCTCGAAGAGCGGTTAGAGCTTTTCAGAACGTACTTCGTCCCCAGCGTCGAGCGGCTGGACGTGCCCGCAATTCTCCTGTGCTCGAGCCAGAGCGCGTCGTTCATCGAGGAGCAGATCGCTGATTTCAAGTGGGCGGAGGTAGTCGTCCAAGACGACTGGTACGGTGGATGGAGCGGCGACGGTGACCTATGTGTGACGAGGATGGATTCGGACGACGCCATCCATGAAGATTGGTTTTCCGTCGTGGAGGCCGCCCCCGCTTTCGCCGAGGTCTGTTGCACGAGAGAATTCCTCCGCTACGACGTTTCGACCGGGAAGCTCTGCGCCTACTCCCGCCGACAGCCGTCGCCGCTGGCGGCGTTCCGGGGCGGCGGCAACCCGTTCGCCCACGACCACGTCGAGCTCGAACGACGTTACCGGGTGCACCATATCGCCGGACCGTACCTGGTGCAGATCTTCCATGGAGGCAACGTCAGCAGCCGACGCCCGCCATGGTACTGCCGTCGCCTTCCCCTCGAACGCCTCGAGGAATTCGGAATCAGGTAGGCGCCGCGGAATAGAAACGCAGAGTCGCAGAGTCGCAGAGACGCAGATACGCCCGCTTGTTACGGCGCAGCCGCTCGGTGGCGAAGCCGGACCCGCGCAAGAAAACTGCAGATAACGCAGATGAACGCAGATGATCTCCTTGATACTGATGGTGTCAGTTCGCTCCTTGGACGAGCCGAGACCACCTACCGATCCGGTTTTTCACCGCAAAGACGCGAAGACGCAAAGAGGTTGTCGCTGATGTGATTCGGCAGTACCGAGAATTGCCGGCGAAACTTCCGGCGATCTGAAGATCGCCGACAGTCGGTGGAACGATTGACCGCTCCAAGCGCGAGCGCTTGTCGCGGCCAAACGCTCCACCGACCGACGCGCCGGGGGCGCGTCGGTTCCGCCTCTCATCAGTCGATAAAGGAGGTATGGGCATTCCGCTGTTGAGTGAAGAGAAGAGGCGAGGCTTGCGCTCGAAGAGCGCAGACCGGAGGACAGGGTAACGTTGACGATCGCTTGCGATCGAAGACGTTTGCCCTGTCCTCCGGTCACTGGCCGTCGTCCGACGGCCGGGACCTCGCCGGTGTTGAACCTTAGGTTGGCGCTCTCTGTGCCTCGGGAAATATCTGCGTTTATCTGCGTGATCTGCGGTTTTCTCCGATGTGTGGGTTGGCTTTGCGTCTTAGCGTTAAGAACCACGATTTCGTCGGGGCCTGGTGCCTCCGTGGTTCCTACGGAGGTTTGCTGGGATCAGCTTCCGGCCAGCGGCAGCACCACCACCATCTTCGTCCCACCCACGCTGCGTGGTTCGGCGGTGATAGTTCCGCCGTGGGACTCGACGATGGAGCGTGCCAGGGCGAGACCGAGCCCGGTGTGGTTCGAGCCGGTGTCGTCGTCCGGTCGGTAGCTGAAGAAACGACTGAATATGCGATCCCGGTGCCCGTCCGGGATGCCGGGCCCCTCGTCGGCGATGGTCGTCTCGCTCGATTCGGCGTCGGCCTTCAGAGCGATCGTGATTCTCCCGCCCTCGGGCGAGAAGCTGACCGCGTTGTCGATCAGGTTTTCGAAGGCCTGGGTGAGGCGGTCAGCGGAAGCGAATACGATGACGTCGGCATCCGCCAGCGCGAGATCGAAATGGAGCCCCGCGTCGGCGTTGCGCAGGTGGAAGCTCTCGACGAGGCCGGACAGTAGGTGGTCGAGGGGGATGTCGGTCCGCTCCTCGTCGTCGAGGCGGGCATCGATGCGGGAGATCTCTCGCGCCTCCGAGAGCAGGCGCTCCATGCGGGCCACGTCCTTCTGGATCATTTCCAGGAACCGCCTGCGTTCTCCCGGATGTACGTCTTCCAAGGCCATGTCGGTGGCCGTGCGGATCGAAGCCAGCGGGTTCTTGAACTCGTGTGAAACGTCGGCGGCGAAGGCCTCGGTAGCGCGGAGGTGTTGCTCGAGCTGTCGTGTGAGCTCTGCCAGGGCGCGTTCGAGGTCGCCGATCTCGTCTCGCCGGGTGCTGGCCGTGAAGCCGCCGCGAAGGCGTCCCCGACGATCGAGGATGGCACCGGCTCGGCGGCGCAGCCTCGCCAGCGGGCGGGCGATGGTCGTCGCAGCGACCAGGCTCAGAATCACCGCCGCGCCGAGGCTGAGGAGGAAGACCTTGAAAACGTCCAGGCGAACCGCGTCAAGAGCCAGGAGGATCCTGCCGGTGGACTGAGAGACGAGAACGGCGCCTTCGACGGCGCCCTCGATCCGCACCGGGATGGCGATGTGGAGGGTTACCGACCGGCGCGGGGTCGGGTTGATCCGGGTCGCCGCGCCGTAGCGCCCGTCGAGCGCGCTTCGAATCTCCGGCCGTGACAGCAGGTCGCCGCTGCCGTCGGTGTCGGCGGTCGGGGCCGTCTCCGGATGTGGGCCGCGGACCAGGCGGAAGGGGAGTGAGCCGATGCGGTAGAGGAAGCTCGGTTCGGCGGTGGTGGGCGGGGCGGTTTCGGTGGCGACCAGCTCAGGATTTTCTCGCCGCGGTCCGAGGAGCGCGGAATCCGCGATGACCTCGCCCGCCAGGTTCACAACCCGCAACCGAGCCAGCTGACGCTGATCGAGCTGGACCAGAATTCTGCGTGCGTCGTCGCCGTCGAGGCGGTCACGCGCTTCAATTGCGGCCGCGAGCAACCGGCCCTCCTGAGCCATCGTCCGCTCCTGGGCACCGAGAAGGTGGCGTTCGTAGGTGTCGAGGAACAGCACGCCGCCGATCGGCAGGAAGACCAGGAGGACGTTGAAGGCGAGCAGGCGGAGCGAGATCCGGGAGGGGTGCGGCAGCTTCATTGTCGCCTGGTCACGCAGACTCCTCGGTGTAACGGTAGCCGAGGCCGTACACCGTCTCGATGCCGTCAAAAGCCTCGTCGATGGCCACGAACTTTTTACGGACCCGCTTGATGTGCGAGTCGATGGTGCGGTCGGAGACGAAGGTATCGTGCGGGTATCCCTCGTTCATCAGCTGCTCCCGCGTTTTGACATGCCCCGGTCGACGGGCGAGCGCGTGCAGGATCATGAACTCGGTGACCGTCAACGGCACCGTGTATTCACCCCAGCGAGCGGTGTAGCGTCGGAGATCGAGCTCGAGGTTGCCGATCCGCAGCAGCTCCTCCTCGGATGAATTCGCCGCCTCACGACCGAGGGCGATACGACGAAACAACACCTTGACCCGGGCCAGCAGCTCACGCATGGAGAACGGCTTGCACAGATAGTCGTCGGCGCCGAGCTCGAGCCCGAGCACCCTGTCGAACTCCTCGTCGCGGGAGGTGAGAAAAATGATGGGGATGTCCTCGGAACGGGTGCGCAATTTGCGGCACAGCTCGAGGCCGTCCATCCGTGGCATGATGATGTCGAGGATCACCAGCTCGGGAAGCTCCTGTTGGAAGGCTTCCCAGGCCGCAACCCCATCGCCAAAGGTATCGACGCGGTAACCCTCGCGTTTGAGCGCAAAAGCCACGTTGTCGCGAATATTTTTCTCGTCCTCGACCACGGCAATGCGTTCACTCATGCATCGAGCGTAGCCGACCGTCCGCACGAGCGCAATTGCGGTGCGGGGGAGGGGAGGGAGGGAATGCGGAGGCGTGGCCGTCCGCCCGCCGTCCGCGGGCTGCGCCCGCGGCCACGCGGCCTCGGCCAACGTCTCCTCCGAGAGCAAGCTCTCGTCGGAGCCGTCGACCTCGCCCGCTGCGCGCCTTTGGCGCGCCGGCGGGCTGCGTTCGAGCGAGGCCGCACCCCCCTTCCTGTATGGGATCGCGCCGATTCCGGACCTCTGGCCGCGTTTTCCTCCCTCCGCTCGGTCGGGATGGCCGGACGGCCTATCCCTCCGTCGCTCCAGTCGGAGAAACGCACCCAGAGGCCCAATCTCGGCGCGATCGCGGAATCTCCGTTTCACTCCGATTCCGCGAGGCCTGGTTCGGTCCTGTTACCTCCGAGGTCGGCGTGGCGGCTTCGCCGCCCATGGCGCTGTTTCTCCGGGCCTCTGCTGCGGCCCGCGATACGCCGCCATCTGGCGGTCGCAAGCGACCACCATCTCACGACGTCTCGCGGCCCTCGCGACGAGGCCCTCCGTAACAGCGCCACGCCGACTGTAGCTTCCCGGCAAAGGATATAGGCCTCGGGACGTCAAATTCGAAATTCGAAATTCGAAATTCGAAATTTCTTGGGCGGCAGGTCGAGCATCCAGCATCAAAAAAGCGGCGCCGCTGAGCGGCGCCGGTGCAAAGTGGAAATGAAGTGGATTGAAAAGGGGAGTTACTTCTTGGTGGGTGTCCGCTTGACCGCTGGCGCCTTCTTGGCGGTTGTCGCCTTCTTCGCGGCCGCCGGCCGCTTCGTGGCGGTCGCGCGCTTGGTGGTGGTCTTCTTGGTAACGGTGCGGGGCTGGGCCGTCCCTTTGGTTCGCAGGTTGTCGACTGCCGCGGTGAGATCCTCGACCTTCTTGGTCAGAGTTTCGATCTCCTCCTTGGTTGGGACACCAATGCGGTGGATGACGTTGGTGACCTGGTCGTCGACGGTGCGGCCGAAAGTTTCCCAGTAGCTCTCGGCGACGACCTTCAAACCGGCGACCGTGCCCTTGGCCTTCTCCATCTGCTCCTTCGTCTCCTTCTTGCTACGGCTCTCGAGCTTTTGGCCCTTGCTGATCAGGTCGTTGAAGATCTTGGCCCCCTCGTCCTCGGCCATGGCCACGGCGCCGAGACCGGCCAGCCAGACCTTGTGTGCCGAATCCATGATGTCGGCCTGAACCTTTTTCGCCTTCTTCTTTGCCATTGTTGCTGCCTCCCTGCCGGTGTTGATCCGGCGTTCGTGGCGCTGGAGCGCCTGTTTCTCGGATTCATCGTCGATTGCCGCCATGCGGCATAACCTATGGAGAATATAACGCGCTGCGGCAAGAGTGTCAAGGGATTTTTGCCGCATTGCGGCAAAATTTATCTAAATCGTTCTATTAAGCGCAGTTATATTGAGATAAATTTACCCGAATCTCTGTTTGGAGAGGCGATTTCCGGTCGGTCATGGCTGCCGCATGGCGGCAAAGCCTGCGGGAGAAGACCCCCGATTGGTTGCTTTACTCCCAACCCTCGGGGAACTCGGTGTCGACGTTGATGGCTGACTGGACCAGCTCCTTGGCGGCCTTCGCGAAGGGCAACAGGGCGAATAGACTACCCTTGGCAAGCTTGAGCTTGCCTCCCATGAGGCCGACGATCGGGTCGGTCTTGCCGGAGAGAACGCTCTTCCACGCGGGGGGAGTGGCTTTGATCACATATGGCGCGTCCTCCAGGTCGGCGGCGGAAGCGGTCCGTGCCCCGCGGCAGTCGCCATGCCATAAATCGGCGACGACGATTCGTTCCTCCGGGATGCCCATGTCGGCGTCCGGCATCATCTGCAACGCGATGGCGCCCTCCCATTTGGTGGCGGCCTTCTTGTAGTTTTCGTTGTCGTTGATGCTGTTATTCCACTGCTGTGCCCACGCGTCGGTGAAGATCTCTTCAGCCATGTGTCCTCCGTTGTTTTCCGGCAACAGAATAACCGACGCACCGGAAGGTCTCAAGCTGTGAGGAGGCGAGTTAGGAGTTAAGAGTTAAGAGTTAAGAGTTAAGGTTGGCTTAACCCAATAACCCTTAACTCTTTACACTTGGCAAGTGACTCTGAAAGCTCTAAACCCTCATGAGCTCGTCCTTGGGATCGCTCAGGTGCGGCCGGTGACGTCGTGGACCGCGTCGTCCCGAAATCTCCCGACGTAGCGCCGGAAACCTTCGGTAACGGTTTGCGGGACCGGCAGATACATGAGGCGTCCGGGTTCTTCCTGGGTGGCGGCAAACAGCCATGACGCAACCTGGTGAACGTTGACCCGTGCGATGTCGCGGCGGCTGAAGGCATTCGCGAGGTAAAGGGGTGCAAGGTCCCGGGCCTCGGTTTCGGCGAGGCTGACGGTCCAGGGGCGGGGGTGAAGATCGAGCGGAACGCGGTCTCGGGCCTTTGGGCGGCGTCGTCGGATGGCGTATTGGAACAGACGGTTGAATGCGTTGGCCATCAGGCGGGGGTTGATGCAACGGATGGCGGGGACGAAAAACAGGTGCTGACGCACCGGCGCGTTGTCACCGATCTGATCGAAGGTGCCGTCGATTCCGTCTTTGAGGTGCACGAGGTCGATCAACAGCTCGCCGTCACCGGTGCGCAGACGGAGGGGGAACCGCCAGAAGGGAACGAGATCCCAACCTGGCTCTTCGGGCCATGGAATGTGGCCGTACTCCACGTCCACCTTGCGGCCTTCGGTGACCCCGCAGACTCGATGGCAGTTGTGGCAGAAGTGGAGAACGGCGTCGGGATCGAACGGAACTCCTGCCCGCAGGTCGGCACTCCATGGGCACGAAACGGAGTCCCGCGCCGGGCTCTCGTGCCGCCTGCGGCAGCTCGACGAGCCTGGTCGCGTCGAGGGCCGGCGCCGGTCCTACAACCGAGCCGGCGGCGCTGTCGAGAAGGACGATTTCGTCGATGTCCGGACCGCGAACCTCGGCGATCCACCATGGTCGCCACACCACCGCCGTCACCTCGCGCGTGAACCTCGAGCCGAGCTTGATGGTCTGGATATCACGCGCCAACCGTTTGCGATCGAGATTGCCGAACGCGTGGACCAGATCCTCGTCATCTCCCTCGAGCGGCAGGGACAGCAGCTCGGTTGAGAGGTCGGCCGCCGGTCGCAGCGTCTTCAGGTAGCTGAGCTTTCCCATCGGTGGCAGGTCGAGTGTGTTGACGGCGCTGACGGCGGCCTCGATGGTCCCGACATCGAACCGCAGGAGCTTCTCCTGGTCACGTTGCGAGCGCCCAAATGCCGCCTGGTACAGCGTTCCCATGCCGTGCCGGTAGGGGGTCAGGAAATGCAACGTCGTGCCCACGAGGAGGTTTCCGCGAGCTTCGATCGATAGCGGTCGGCCTTCCTCGATACCATGGCTTCGGCCGCACCGATGGCTGCGTCGAACTCTGTCCGGTTGACCAGGGCGCCCGACGGACTCGCCTCGGTGGCGCTCCCCGCCAGGGGGGCGACGGTCCTGCGGTAGAGGTCGAGGTAGTAGCGGTATCGATAATGGTCGAGGAGGGCTTCGCGCAACACGTTTGCGTCGTACACCCTTTCGGGCAAGGTCACGAACAAAGTCTCCTCGTGACCCACCACGAGGTGGTCGCTGCCGCAAAACGAGCAGTGCGCCATGTGGTGGAGAACCGGAACAGGCACTGCCGCTCCGCACTCGGTGCATTTTATCTCGACGCAGTAATGGGTCTCGATAACCGTCTCGTCCTCTTCCTCGGTTGCCGCGATTCGCGCGGTCGGCGGTGCGGGCTTCCGTGAGGTCGACAGGTCGGATTCGGGAATCTTCTGGCGCAGCTTCTCGATACGGCGGTCGGTTCCCGCGAGCGGGCTCAGCGAGGTGTGGAAAAGGGCCCAGCACCCGCCGACCACCATGCTCGGGGCGTACATCCAGATGTTCTGAGTCCCTCCCGCGAGGATCAGGCTGAATTGCGCGAACACCACGCCCAGCACGATCTCGATCGTCGGCCGTCCTGCAGCCGCGAGCCCGGCGCCGGGCAGGATCGTATTGAGAGCGATCAGAACCTGTGGTTTCGGGTTTCTCGGTCGAATCAGAAAGGCGGCCAGCACAGCAGCCAGCGGTGGCAGTAGGAACGAGACGATACCCCATCCCGGAGTCACAGGAGGTCCTTCGCCGTCACTTCGCCGCGGGCAAGCGCCTTGAGGAGCGGTACGAGCTTCTGGGTGTCGTCGATGCTGAATTCAGGGTCGGCAAGAGCTCCTTCGAGAAGGGAGGAAAGGGCCTGAAAGGTAGTCTGGTCATCGGGGTCATCACTCACTATCGCTCGGCAGGCATCGAACTCCACGCCCTGTGGAATGTCACCCGTCAACACGCGTTGTACGAGACATCGACGTATTTCTGATTCCCGGAGTTTCATGCCCTTCGCCGTCTCCCATGATAGCGATCCCGGAGCAGTGGTTGTCCCCAGGAGTCAAAGAAAAGAGATTCCCATGAGTGATCTACGTGGCAAGAGAGTGATTATTTCGGGGGCTTCGAGCGGAATAGGCCTCGAGACCGCAAGAATGTTGGTTCGCGGTGGGGCCGAGGTGGGGCTCGTCGCGCGAACGGCCGAGCCCCTGGCGGCGGTTGCCGAGGAGCTCGGTGACGCGGCGTGGGCGCGGGCGGGCGATGTCGCCGACCCCGATTCGGTTCGAGGGCTCGCCGAGGAAGCCGCGAATCGTTGGGGAGCGGTCGACGGTCTCGTCAACAATGCCGGAGTTGCTCCAATGGCGACCCTCGATGCGACCGAGACCGAGGTCTGGGATGAGACCTTTGCAGTCAACGTGCGTGGTCCTTTTCTCCTCTGTCGCGAGCTCGGGGAGATGCTCCGCCAGGGGGTGGGATCGGCTGTCGTCAACGTGTCCTCGACCCTGGCCGTCAAGGCGATCCCCGGCATGGCGGCGTACAACTCCAGTAAGGCGGCGCTCAATCAGCTCACCAGATCGTTGGCCTTGGAGTGGGCGCCCGAGGTGCGAGTCAACGCGGTCATGCCGGCGGTGGTGGATACGCCGATTCACGCGCTGCGCGGCATGACATCGGAGCAGGTGAAGGAGATGGGGGGACTCCACCCGCTCGGACGGGTCGGACGGCCGGCGGATGTGGCAGCGATGATCATTTTTCTGCTCTCGGACGCAGCGGCGTGGATGACGGGAACGGTCATTCCGGTTGACGGAGGGATGCTGGCCGGCTGACACCAGTTTTGAGTTGAGAGTTAAGAGTTGAGAGTTTCCACCCGCCCGGCCGGTGTTCCGGAAGCAAGGGGTTCGCAACTCTCAACTCTCAACTCTCAACTCACTCGGCGGGATGATCCCGATCTGCCGTGAGTCATCGTCGTTTGTGGTGATTCGCACCCGCCAGGTTCGCGCGTCGGCGGGAATCCACGTCGCGAGGGTTTCCTTCGGCCATTCGACGGCGACCACCGCGGCGTCGTCAGAGAGCACGTCCTCGAGGCCTACCTCGCGAAGATCCGCGATGTTCTCGCCGAGACGATAGAGATCGACGTGGTGGAGGGCGTTGATGCCACGTGCACTGCAGTCATAGGTCTGGAGGAGGACGAAGCTCGGAGAGGACACGGCCTCGACATCGCCGCCCAGGCATCGGAGCAGCCCACGGACCAGAGTTGTCTTTCCTGCGGCGAGGTCGCCCTCAAGAAGCACCACGTCCCCGGCCCGGAGTCGAACGGCAAGGTGGGCTCCGGCGGTCTCGGTTTCTTCGGCTGTTGCAGAAGAAATGACCTCTGGAGCATTCACTGTGATTCCAACTCCCGCCAGGCCCGGGCTACCAGCCTCGGCAGCTCTGCGGCCGGGACCGCGGCAGGGTAGGTCTCGCCGCCGAGCTCTCCTGCCCGCCCGTGCAGCCAGCAGCCGACGATTGCTGCGCGGACCGACTCAAGACCCTGAGCGAGAAAGCCGGCAATAATTCCGGTGAGGACGTCGCCGGATCCTCCGGAGGCGAGGCCGTCATCGCCCGTCGGGTTGATCCAGACGTCGCCGTCGGGATCGGCGATCACCGTCCGGAAGCCTTTGCCGACAACCACCGCTCCGGCCCTCGCCGCTGCCTCGCGTACGGCGCCCACTCTGTCGCCGACCACTGCATCGGTGGAACTCTCGAGCAGTCGCGCCAGCTCTCCCGGGTGTGGGGTCAGCACCGGCGGTTGTCCGCGTCCGGCCAATCGCTCCGGCCGGCCGGCGAGGAGATTGATGGCGTCGGCGTCGAGGAGCAGGGGACCCTCCCAGCTGTCGAGGATCCACTCCAGGGTCTGTGCCGCGCCTTCTCCGGTTCCCATCCCGGGACCGGCGGCCACGGTGGTCATCCGCTCGATCAGTCCCTCGAGACCCTCGGGACCGGCGATGAATCCATCCTCGGTTGCGGCCAGTGGATGGGTCATGGCCTCGAGACAGTCGCCGTCCACCACTGGAACCGCCGGCTGTGGGACCGCCATGGTCACCAGACCCGACCCGGCGACCACGGCAGCGCGGGCCGCCATCGCAACGGCGCCGCCGCGACCTTCGGCACCGGCGACCAGCAGAAGGTGACCGAACCGGCCCTTGTGGGCGTCGGAGCCCCGGGTCGGTAGGAGCAGCGCGACATCATCGGCCTCGATCCAACGGACGGTGCAGTTCGTTTCGAGAGCGGCAGGCGGGATACCCATGTCCACCACCGCCACGTCTCCGCATCTGAGGCAGGCCGGTGGCAGCACGTGGCACAGCTTGAGGGCGGCGAATGTCACCGTGAGATCGGCCGGCATCACGAGACCAGGATCCTGTGACGATGAGCCGTTGAGTCCGGTTGGGACGTCGACCGCGACCACCGGCGCCCCGGCGGCGATCACCTTCTTCGTGACCTCGGCCAACCGGCCCCCAAGCGGCCTGTCGATGCCGGTGCCGAGGAGGGCATCAACCACCAGGTCGGGCGGAACCGGATCGAGCGCCGCGTCGAGGAGGGATAGATCCTCCCCTTCGATCACTTTCACCGCCACCCCGAAGGCGAGAGCGAGACGGTAGTTGGTGGAGGCGTCCGGGCTCAACCGATCAGGATCGGAGAAGAGCAACACTTCGACATCGTGCCCGCCGTTGGCTAATTGGCGCGCGACGGCGAGACCGTCCCCACCGTTGTTGCCGCGCCCGCAGAGAATGAGCACCCGTTCGGCTTCAGGGAACCGATCGCGCATGGCGTCGACGACGCCGGTGGCGGCGTTTTCCATGAGAACTAGACCGGGTACTCCGAGATCCTCGATGGTGTGCCGGTCGGCCTCGCGCATCGCCTCGTTGTCGAGCACGGGGAGCATTGCATCCTCCTCAGTAGATTGTACTCCGAGGTCACTCCACCCAGTGTAGAACGTTGCGGATCACCGACCACCGTTGGCTGGGAGGAACCGCCGTGCGGCCGAGAATCCAGTGGTCGTAAAGTTGGGAGATCCTGCCCGCGTCCCGCTTGAGCCCGATCCAGAGATCCATGAAACGGAGGAACTCTGGGTCGCCCGGAGCCACGGCGTATCCGAGCGGCCACCTGACGTCACGGCGGAAGGGCACGACCACCTGGTACTCGGGGTGGAGCAGGGTCCATGCCGATCCGGCCTCGGCACTGATCACGAGCACGTCGGCGATCGGTGTCTCGGCATCGAAGAAGTCGGCAAAGCGGGGGACATCAACGATCTTCACATCCGGGAGTGCTTGGTTCACGATTCGATTGATGTCTGGGTTGTTGACCACTCCGAATCGCAGGTCATCGGCTTCCAGGAGTTCCTCCATCGTATCGACCTCGGTGCGCATGTGGTCGGGTACGACAAGTGCCGGAGTCAACTCGAGATAACTGCGGGTGAACGGGATTTCGAGGAAATGCGAGGCGCTGGCGCCGATCCCGGACATGATGATGTCGCAGTGATCCCGTTTGAGGTGTTCAACCATGTTTTCGGGGTGATCAATGGGTGCGAGCTCGACCGTCACGCCGAGGTCGATAGCCAACTGGTGGGCCATTTCGACGTCAAATCCAACCAACTCGCCACTCACGTTGAGGTAGGAAAACGGAAGGTTGTTGGTGAGGTAGCCGACACGGATTGCGCCGCGCTCGCGGATGCGATCGAGGCGGGACTGGCCTGCCGAAAGTGGTGAAGGATTTGGAGATGCTTCGTCGAGGAGGTCCACGGGCGCAGGCTCGGTGGTCATTTGCATGCCCGCGATGATCTGACCGCGGTCTTCGTCCTGGTGCAGCGCCCAACCGAGGTAACCGCGGGTAGCTGCGATGCTCGCGGCAATGAGCAACCCGGTGACGGCCACAGCCGCCACCGCGCGTCCACGATTGAAACGCATCCACCCAGTGGCCGCCGCCGTGGCGATGGCGGTGAAGGCGAAGAGGTGCATGGCGCCCGTCAGTGACGACAGGTGCCCGTTGATGATCCCGGAGAGCAGAAAAAGGTTGAAAAGATCGGCGGGGAGGTGGAACAAATCCAGCAGGAAAGGAATTGCGACGGTGACTTTGGCAAAGAAGCTCGGCAGACCGGCGAAGACCAACTTGGGATAGTCCGACAATGGCAACGGTTGTCCCACGAACCACGCGCCGAACGGGATGAAGACCATCGCCAGGAGCCTACCGATGTTGGGGAACGGGAAACCGATCGGCAGTGTGATGTCGATTGTCTGCTGGACCTCGGCATCACCAATGCCGTGCCGCTGGAAGAGCTCCTTGAGGTTCTCGATCAACAACGGCAGAACGATGAAGTAGTTGTTGGTGGCGAAGGCCGTGATCAATGCGCCGCGAGATACGGAGAGAATCTCCCGATAGCCGAACGGGGTGACGGCGGCGACCGCGAGAGGCAGGGCTACGAATGAAAGAATGAGGGCCGCAGCAGCGTAGATGATCATGTATCCCTGGAGACGCCCGATCTGATCGAGGGTGATGGTGCCCGCCGCGTTGGCTGCGATGACGAACACACCGTATGGGGTGAGTTGAGCAACGAAGTGGGTGACCTTGGACATCGCATCGAGCAAAACCCGCAGCGGTTCGATCACTCGCTCTTTTTGGGCGACGCCGATGAGCGCTACACCGAGACAGATACAGAAAAGGACCACGGCGGGCACCAGGTTCTCGGAGAGCGAATGAAACGGATTGGCCGGGATGTAGAGGGCGACGAAATCGACGTTTTCCGACGGATGCAGGAGCGAGGTGCTGAAAAACCCGCCGGTATTCCAAACGGGGAGGGCCAGTGGAAGAAGGAGAATCACCGCAATCGCGACTCCCCACAGCGCCAACAACACGACGGCGGCGCGAACCGCAAGATGACGCGCGGTGTCGAGGGTCAGACTGCCGATGTTGACGATCAGGGCGAGGACGATATAGGGCAGCACCGTCATCTGCATGATGGCGACAAAGGTTTCGCCGAATATTGCGAGCTTGCCGCAAACCTCGCCGAAAAAGAGCCCGCAGGCAATTCCTGCTGTCAGTCCGACCACGATCTTTCGCGACAGAGTCATCTTCTCCCGTTTTGAAGGTCGCGGATCCGTCGCTTCAGTGGCCACCGTTGGCCTCCTCCCGGTCGGGTGTGAGTATGCCATTGCCGGCATCGACGAAAAAGTGCGGACCGGGACCCGATCCGGATCGCTGCGGTTTTCGGTTCATAACGATCGCCCTCGGATTTCGTGGTTCCCTCTGAGGTGACCGGCGGGCGTCGGAGTGTTGAGTGGAAAGGATTTTCGTTGCGTTCAGTTGCCGGCCCAGGGCGCGATCTCGGTCGGTGGACCAATGTCGAAGAGGATGGGTTCCTCACCCCACTCGTCGATGAGCGCCTGGATGTGCTCCACGAGCTTGTCTCGGCGCACCATCAGGGCGCTGATCTCGGCCTTGGACAGGTAGGGGGCCAGCCGCCGGGTGACCCCGTTTTCGTCAAGCTCGCGCAAGACCTTCCACAGGCGCCTCTCGCAGTGGGTGATGGCCTGCGGATACAACAGGTCCTCGGATGTCCCAAAGCAGCGCGAGCAGTCGATGAGCCACAATCGCCAATTGCGATCGATCAGGGTGTTGCCGAGGTTGCTGTCGCGATTGCCCACCAAATTGTCGAAGACGTGCATGATCTCTTTCTGCTGGTTGAAACGTGCGATGCTCGGCGGATCAAAGTCCTTTTCTCTTCTCTCGTTTTCGGTGATGACCCCTTCGAGCCAGATCTGGACCGAGCCATCGTATCGCTTGATCTTGCGGCCGATGGTCGGCGGCACCCGGTCGTTGCCCAATAGACGGTCCACGTGGTAGGCGGCGATATCGTAGCCGTACCAGTCGCGCCAGATTAAATAATACTTCCCCTTGCCCATCGTCTTGTCGCGGATGTTGCGTTCCTGGTGGTCGATGTACTTGAACGCCGCATGCACGCGAATGCTGTTCCCGGCCAGGAGCAGCTTCCACGGATCGCTGACACCGACTGGGATCCTTTCCTTGGACACGACCGTCGCCGTTCTCAAGAAATCCTCGATCGCCTCGTCCGACTGGAACGGCAGCGGGCGCCCGTCGGCGTCGAGAAAAACATAGCCGTCGAACCGGCCGGGTGTCGTCTGCACGGTTTGCCGGGTCTCCTCGGTCTTCTCCGGGGGATCCTGTGCGCCGGTCGAGATCGCCGGAACGACAGACGCCAGGAACGCGGCGGCCACGAGAAGCAGGTTTTTGATGTCGCCCATTTCGGTCAGGCTAATGAGTATGGTGCGGACCTGTCAAGCTCGACGCAGGCGATCGATGACCAGACACGAGGCGGATGCCGCCAACGCGGCAAACATGGGTTCAATGCCCAGCGGGTAGCCTCCGGCGCCCGCGCCGAGAATCCACAAACTCGAGGTGGCCGCGGCAAGCACCATGGCGAAGACCACGCCGGTCTGGCTCGGTCGCCACCGGGAGGGCAGGTGAACGGCCAAAACGGGCAGGAGCAGGGTGGAGGTGACGACCGATCCAACGTGGTGCCACACCTCGACCACCGAATCGAAGAGCATCGCTCCCGACGCCGCCAGCGCCGCCGAAAGGACGAGGCCCCATCTGGTCCGTCGCCTCTCGGTCTCCGGCTCCAGGGGGTTGCGCGCGAAGTCGTGGCCGACGGTTGTGGCGGCGATGAACAGATTCGAGTCGAGGGTTGACATGACCGTCGCGAAGAGCCCGACCGTAAAGAGGGCCGCGGCCCACGGCGACAGCACGAGTGCGGCGAGGGAAGGGTACGCGCTCATTGGGTCCGCGAGGTCGGGAAGCAGTACCCGTGCCGCGAGGCCCGTGAAAATACTCAGAAAATCGAAGGCAATCCACAGAACGACTGAAACCAGCACCCCCGCCCGCGCGACGCGGGGACTCCTCGCGGCGAAGACCCGCTGATAGAAGGAAGGCTCGACCACTGTTTGCATCGCGATCAGATACCACACCAGCACTGTCTGCCACCCGAGCCCGCCGTCCCAACTGCGGTGGCCGGCCGGCAGGGCGGCCCAGAGGCCCGAAAGACCCCCGGTGTGGGCGAGGGCGGCCGGTAGGAGGATCAGAAAACCGCCGTACATCAGGAACAGCTGCAGAATGTCGGTGCGGACCACCGCCCGAAAACCGGAGAGACCGACGTACAACGCGGAAAACGATGCCGACACCGCGACCGCAGCCATGGCCGGCCATCCCGTGACCTGCTCGATCAGGACCGCGAGCATCAAGAGATAGGCCACCGGGAGGGTGGCGGCATAGACGGCGGCGGCTCCGGTGAGCGCCGCCCTGCGGCCGTACGCGGTGGCCAGAAGGTCAGGGATCGTGATCGCCCCGCTTCGCCGGAGCCGAGGCGCCAGCCAGAGGGCGAAGACCGTCGCCGCCAGGTAGTAGGGAATGCCGAAAACCAACCACGTCGAGATGCCGAATCGCCAGGCATACTCGCCGATACCGAGGATGCCGCCGTACCAGGTGGTCACCAAGGTTGCGACGAACGCCGGCAAGGTCAACCGGCGACCGGCGAGCAGGTAGTCGACCCCGCCGCCCCCGCGCCGCCCGCCCGAAAGAACCAGCAGCGCAACGGCGTAGACCGCTAACAAGAGCATCACGAGCGTGTTCACGTGTTGAGTCTATATGTACTCTTTTTCAGTAATTCGGGCCGGGGCGCTTTTGAAGCGCACCGGCCCGAATTACTGTGCGGTACACTTAATACGGATCCTAGGGGGATTTATGCATATTAATGATGTCCTCAAGGTGGCGGTCGAGCGCAAGGCGTCCGACATTCATCTCAAGGTCGGGGCCCACCCGGTCTTGCGCATCGACGGGCGCCTGCAAGTGCTGACCGAGTTCAAGCGAATGATGCAGCAGGACACCATCGCGATGGCGTTCTCGATGATGTCATCGCGCCAGAAAGAGCGCTTCAA
>PVMK01151569.1_pt1 | contig 19514 bp, 23 predicted proteins | sample 1853481 | NCBI WGS metagenome assembly PVMK01 (sample SAMN08533507, study PRJNA380276) | Marine sediment metagenome, whole genome shotgun sequencing project. | reverse complement strand
AGCTGTCGAAGTGGCAAAACAGCACCTATAACCCAGCCGGAGCTGCCAGTGTGATTTAATGCTACTTCCAGTCCTCGTCCTAGATGTATTTGACTCAACAGTACAAGAGACTTAGAATTAACAGTATTGTAAGGACTTCAAGCAGGCGGTTCACATGAGTTCTGGAAACACAAAGACCGGCGCGAAGGGATATATTGAAATCGACCAGGGGGCTTGCAAGGGGTGCCAACTCTGTATAGCTTTCTGCCCCAAGGACGCGATTTGTCTATCCGAAAAATTAAATGCCAGTGGCTATTTACCAGTTCTGTTCAATAACCAGGGCGAATGTACAGGCTGTGCTATCTGTGCAGTAGTATGTCCGGAAGTGGCAATTGAGGTTTACCGTGGCTAAGGTTCTCACGAACGGCAATAGTGCAATTGGAGAAGCAGCTATCAGGGCTGGCTGTCAGTGCTATTTTGGTTACCCTATCACACCTCAGAACGAACTTACAGAATATATGGCTACTCACTTGAGCAGAAGGAAAGGGTGCTCTTTTGTTCAGGCTGAAAGCGAAGTTGCTGCCATAAACATGGTCTACGGAGCCAGTCTCGTCGGTGCCAGAGCGATGACATCCTCCTCAAGTCCCGGAATCAGCCTGAAACAGGAGGGAATCTCTTATCTGGCAGCTTGCGAACTTCCTGCAGTCATTGTCAATATGTCCAGAGGAGGTCCCGGGCTAGGAAGCATATCAGCCTCCCAGTCAGACTATTTTCAGGCTACCCGTGGTGGAGGCCATGGAGACTATAGGTGTATTGTACTGGCTCCATCATCAGGGCAGGAGCTGGCAGACCTTACATACCGCGCATTTGACCTGGCGGACAGGTATCTGATTCCGGTAATCGTTCTCGGGGACGCCATGCTGGGACAAATGATGGAGCCGGTAGAATTCAAATATGAAGCCCCGGACGAATTGCCTATCAGAAGCAATGCATTACGGGGGGCCAAAGGACGGCCAAGCAGGATTGTAAAAACCTTTACATCAAACCCAGCCGAGTTAGAAGAGATAAACTGGAGTTTGTTCAGAAGATACCAATTGATCAATAAAGAAGAGGCCTCCTACGAGACCTTTATGGTTGAAGATGCAAAGCTGATAGTAGTTGCCTTTGGGATAGCAGCCCGGATTGCCAAAGGGGCAATCAAGAACGCACGGGCAGACGGCCTGAAAGTAGGAATGTTAAGACCCATTAGCCTGTGGCCGTTTCCTTCCGAAAAGGTGAAAGACCTGGCTAAAAGGACAAAGCATTTTCTAGTCTTTGAAATGAATATGGGACAGATGATAGAGGATGTTCAACTAGCATTAGAAGGCAAAGGGGAAGTTTCCTTCTATGGTAGGCCGGGGGGCGTTATTCCCAACCCCAGCGAGGTTTATCGGGTAATCTCGCGGCTTTATTATCAGAAAGGTTTAAAGACAAGGAAATGAGAAAGGTCTACACTCGACCCAGGTTACTGAAAAGAGTTCCTTTCCATTACTGTCCGGGATGTGGGCATTCTATTGTCCATAGGCTCATGACTGAGCTGATTGACGAGATGAATCTCGAGGACAGGATCATTGGTATTCCCCCTCCCGGATGTTCTGTCTTTGCTTACCACTACTTTGATGTAGATATGGCGGAATCGGCCCATGGTAGGGGAGCGGCGGTAGCTACAGGCATAAAAAGGGCCTTTCCCGAGGCTATAGTTTTTACCTATCAGGGTGATGGGGATCTGGCAGCCATCGGCACCGCTGAGACCATACATGCCGCCAACAGGGGCGAGCGAATAACTGCCATCTTCATCAACAATGCTGTCTACGGAATGACGGGGGGGCAGATGGCACCAACTACCCTTTCACAACAGGTGACCACCACTACTCCTTACGGGACGGGATACGGGCATAGAAGGATATCCTATCAGAATGAGTGAAATTGTAGCTTTAGTTAAAGGTGCGGTGTATATTGAGCGAACTGCAGTGAACTCCCCGGCAAACATCAGGAAGACGAAAAAGGCAATCCGCAAGGGCATTCCAGGCGCAAATCGACGATCTTGGCTACTCTCTGGTGGAAATACTCTCTCCTTGTCCCACTAATTGGAGGATGAACCCGTTGGAATCATGGCAGTGGATCGACAAAGAGATGATAAAAGAGTTCCCCTTAGGCGTAATCAAGGATATAACCGGAAAAACCGATGCTGATTAAAACAGTTTTTGCCGGCTTTGGAGGTCAGGGTGTTCTCTCCATGGGCCTCAATCTGGCCCAGGCGGCATTATTGGAAGGAAAGAACGTAACCTACTTACCTTCCTACGGCGCCGAAGTTCGCGGCGGCACTGCCAATTGCACGGTAGCAGTATCCGATGAAGAGATTGCGTCTCCGGTAGCATCTTCTCCGGACTTCATTGTAGCCATGAATCAACCCTCTATGGTCAGATTTCAAAATCAGATTCAATCAGGTGGTGTACTATTTATCAATTCTTCACTGATCGAAACCGAAATCTCCAGGGGTGATGTTGACATTGTTAAAGTGCCGGCAAATAGTATTGCCGAACAGTTGGGGAGTCTAAGATCCGCCAATATGGTAATGCTGGGAGCATTCACGAAGAATAGCAATATCGTTTCTATTTCGAGTGTAATTGAAGGGCTGAAGAGCGCTTTAAAGAAAAAACAAAAACTGATCGCCGTTAATACGAAAGCCTTAATGGCAGGATATGATCTGTTTTGATACGCGCTACAGCTAACGTTTTCCGGAAACAATTAGTTCGTAATAACCAAGAGCTGTAGAGTAGCGGGGTGGTATATTGAATCGAATTGAATCGAATTGAATCGAGGGGTAAATCATGTGTGTAAAACAGAATTCGATTAGTCTAGAAAATGTGCCGGGGAAATTCCTGGACGTAAGCGAGCTTTTGGGAGCTGAAGGGATAAATATCAGGGCTATCTCTGTGGCTGACACATCCGATGTCAGTACGGTTAGGTTTGTAGCGGATGACCCGGAAAAAACCGCCAATGTCCTGAGAAGCCACGGTTATTCTGTAAAAGAAACCGATGTAATAGCAGTAGAGGTCCCCGATCATCCCGGTGGCCTTCAAGCAATACTTAAGCCTCTTAAAAGGAACAACGTTAATGTCCACTATCTCTATCCCTATCTAGGCAGGGGAGAAAGCGGGCAGCCTATAATCATCGTGGGTGTGGATAAAAGCGAAAAAGCATTAGATGTCTTAAAAAAGAACTGGGTTCACACCTTTGGTAAAGAGATTTATACCCTGTAACCATATCTCCCGATGATGCTCACGAAGAGGCACGAGCCTTCCCTAAAGTTGACTATGCCAAGAATGCGATGAGTATTCCCGCCACAGTAGCGGAGCCGATAACGCCGGCGACATTCGGACCCATGGCATGAGCCAACAGGAAGTTATCGGGGTTCTCACGCTGACCCTCAGCATTCGCCACGCGCGCAGCCATAGGGACTGCGGAGACCCCGGCAGCACCGATCAGCGGGTTGATCTTCCCCTTAGTGAGCCAGCACATCAGCTTCCCCATTAAAACGCCGCTGGCCGTCCCGAAACCAAACGCAAACAGGCCCAGGGCGAATATCTCCAGGGTTTGAACAGTTAGAACCCGGTCAGCTATCATCTCGGCACCAATAACGAAGGCGAGAAATATGGTAAGGATATTTATCAGCTCGTTGCCAGCCGTTTTCGACAGCCTATCGGTGACGCCACACGTCCGTAGGAGATTGCCGAACATCAGCATTCCGATAAGCGGTGCCGCTTTGGGTAGAAGCAGGACAACGAATACCGTAATGATAATAGGGAATAGGATTAGCTCCAGCCGTGAGACCTCACGCGGGTCCTCCATTACGATGGCGCGCTCCCTCCTGGTAGTAAGCCGACGCATAATCGGTGGTTGGATTACGGGCACCAGTGCCATATAGGAATAGGCGGCGATGGCAATAGGACCCAATAGCTCTGGAGCCAGAATTACCGAAGTGTATATTGCCGTGGGGCCATCGGCGCCACCGATGATACCAATGCTCCCCGCCTCATTCAGGGAGAAGCCCAGGGCCAGGGCGCCGAAGATGGCAACGAAGATACCGACCTGCGCCGCCGCGCCGAGGAAAAATGTCTTGGGATTTGACAGCAAGGGGCTGAAGTCCGTCAGCGCCCCGATGCCGAGGAAGATTAGGGGAGGGAAAATGGCCAGGTGCACACCCAGACCGAGATAGTTAATGAGACCACCCTCCTCCATCAAGCCGGTGCCGGGAATATTAGTTAATATAACCCCGAACCCTATCGGTATTAGAAGAAGGGGCTCATAGCGCTTCTTGATCGCTAGATAGATAAGCACGCCACCGACCATCATCATTACCACATTGCCCCAATATAAATCGGAGAAACCTGTAGTATTGAGAAATTCCCAAATTCGATCCAGCATGCTCTATTCCTCGATAGTAAGCAAAGGTTCCCTTCTTCTCACGTATGCCCCCTCCACCACATGTATCTCCTTGACCTTCCCATCCTTAGGAGCTGATATATCATTCTGTATCTTCATCGACTCTACTACGAGCAAAACGTCGCCGCGCTTCACTAACGCACCAACCTCAACTCCGATTGAGAGCACCGTACCCGGCATAGGAGAGGTGACCACCCCTTCGCCAGCAATCAGGGGGCGGGTCTGCTTCGTTGCCGTGAGTGGTGCATGGGCAGTCGCTTCCTGGGTAACAGCGGGCGTTACCTCTGCAGCTATCGGCGCCTCGGGCTCAGCGGTTGCAGCCTCCTCTTCCTTTCTACCCATGCCCGCCATCCACTGCAGACCCCGGGTTAACCCGACAAAACATAAGGAAATAAGCAGGAGGGCACCCAAGGCGATTACGGTGAGTTGAAGGGCATAAATATAGTCATCCATTTTTACTTCACCAGCGAGAGCGAAACTTCACATAGTTTATAACCTGAACTTGCCTGCTGTCAATTCAATGTATTCGTCCAGTACATTAGTGACACAGAACCACCAGGTCATTTCAGCTTCCACTGTCATTGCGAGGCAGAAGAGCGCTTTATAAATACACTAGGAGACTGCTGAAATACTCTCAATCAACCCCCTATATCCCCCAATCTTGGGGGAGTTTTTAAAGCTGGGGGACACCCCCAGACCCCCGGCAGGAAGCATCCTGCACCTCTTTTTTACAGCAGGCTCCTAACATTCGAATCCAGGGAATCCTCGCTATAATTATCTTTGCCTTCCGGGCGAGAAAGCGAATCAGCCTTTGACTACACCGATAGGCCGTGATCTGGCAACCTTGCGGGATATCCCGGCGCGATGAGCCACCTCCACCACATCAGCGACATCCTTATATGCCGATGATGCCTCCTCAGCAAGTGAAGCCATGCTTCCCGCTCTAACCGTGATCCCCCTATCGGCAAGGCCCCTGGCTACATCTACACCGCGCAGGCTTCGCTTGGCTGCAGAGCGACTCTGCAATCGCCCTGCGCCGTGGCAGGTAGAACCAAAGGTCTCCACCATCGCCCTCTGGGTGCCCACCAGAACGTAGGAATAACGGCCCATATCGCCGGGGATGAGCACCGGCTGCCCGATCTCGGCGTAAATGCCTGGCACTTCCGGCTGCCCCGCAGGGAAGGCCCTGGTAGCACCTTTACGGTGAATACAAAGAGCGAGTCTCTTACCCTCCACCTCGTACTCCTCCATCTTGGCGATGTTATGGGCTACATCGTATATCATCTCCAGACCCAGGTCACGTGGGCTCTTGCCAAACACCTGGATGAAGGACTCCCTGGCCCAATGGGTAATGCACTGGCGGTTGGCCCAGGCATAGTTAGCAGCACAGGCCATGGCGGCAAAGTAGGCCTGCCCCTCCGGGGATTTCACCGGTGCACAGGCGAGCTGGCGGTCAGGGAGATTAATCCCATACTTCGCTACTGCCGCTCCCATGGTCTTTACATAGTCATCGCAAACCTGATGGCCAAGGCCCCGCGAGCCAGTGTGGATCAGGAGCAATACCTGGCCCACATTCTCAATGCCCATAACTGAAGCAATTTCGGGCTCGTAGACCTCGTCCACCACTGCCACCTCGAGGAAGTGGTTCCCCGCACCCAGTGTTCCCAGCTGGGGAACGCCGCGCTGCTTCGCTTTGGCACTCACGTGCTCCGGATCAGCACCCCTTCATACCTCCCTGCTCCTCGGTAACCTCCAGGTCCCGCGCCTCCCCATAACCCTGCTCCACCGCCCATTTGGCACCTTTACGGAGGACACTTTCCATCTGCCGCTGGTCCAGCCTCAGCTTGCCCTGGGATCCCACCCCTGAAGGGATATTGCGATAAAGGGCATCCACCAGCGCTCCGATCCGGGGTCTAACCTCCTCCTCGGTGAGATTAGTACGCAACAGCCTCACCCCACAATTAATATCGAAACCGACCCCTCCCGGGGAGATTACTCCGTCCGACACCCTGGTAGCAGCCACTCCACCGATTGGGAAGCCATAGCCCCAGTGTATGTCGGGCATTGCAAGAGACCGGGATACTATGCCGGGGAGAAAGGCAACATTGGCTACCTGTTCTATGGCTTCCTCCTCCTTGATATGGACCAGCATATCCTCATCGGTATAGATGAGCCCTGGCACCTTCATACCCGCCTTATAGCTCGACGGGATCTCCCACCGGTAATCGTCGATCTTAGTTAACACGTATACCCCTTTTTCGCTCTCCCCCCAATATCCACATAGCCCCTAGATATCGAAGAGTACCTGAACCCTAAACCCGTCATCCTCATCAATCTTAAGCATATGATAGGTGGCTGCCTTGAATCCCACCTTTATCTTATGACGCTCAGGGTCTATCTTCTCCCCGTAACATCTTGCCCGCAGCCTCGTCTCGTTGAGTTCGCTGATATCGAACCTTTTAAAGAGCATATTATCCACCTCAAAGACGTATATCAGCTCATTTAGCCAAGCCACCAGCAGGTCCGACCGGTCATCAGCGGTTACCTCGACCTGGCGGCAAAGAGCATCGCCTACGCCCTCAAGATCGAGCATCATGCTAAAGAGGGCATAGGCAGCATTGGCAAAGGCTTCTTTCAGGTCCTCCCCATAGGCAGCGATGCCAACATCAGCCGTATGGTCGATAACCTCGAACCTTTTTCCCATCTCCAACACCATCCTGTAACACCGTCATTATACCAGAAGGGACTCTCACGGTTTACCCGAAGTTCCTCCGAGCTGAAGCCCCAATTATATTGACAAGGCATACCATTTCTGGTTTGATATACTGCAGAGGTGATCAAACTGAGATTCCCTTTTATCCCCAAAGAAGAAAAGTTCTTCGATCTCCTTGAAGAAAGTGCCCGCAACGTGGTAAAGGGAGCAAAGCTCCTCTCTGAACTAATGAATAAATGGGAGGATGTAGAATCGAAGATTCGGCATCTCAAAGATATTGAACACGATGGGGATGAAATCACCCACCGCATCATCTCTCAACTACACGCCACCTTCGTCACCCCCATCGACCGGGAGGACATCGCACAGCTTGCTGAGTACTTGGACGACGTGCTGGATTTTATTGAGGAAGTTGCGGCTCATATGCTAATCTACAAGGTGAAGCGGCCTTCAGAAAGGGCACAGGAGCTAGCAGATATCCTGGTAAAAACTGCCTCCGAGGTTAGCGCGGCGATACCAATGCTGCGCAGCCGTAATACGCTAAACAAGCTCCCCGAGCACTTCATGGAGATAAACCGGCTGGAGAATGAGGCCGATACGGTGCAGAGGGCGGCTATGGCAGAGCTCTTTAGTGATGAACTTGACCTAGCCGGTGTGATCAGGTGGATGAAATGGCGAGATATATATGACCATATGGAGAATGCTACCGACCGCTGCGAGGATATAGCTAATATCCTTGAAGGGGTCATGATAAAGCGTGCCTGAGTTTTAATTTGTTCATCCTAGTAATCGTTCTCGCCGTCGCCTTCGCCGTGATCAACGGCTTTAACGACGCCGCTAATGCCATCGCTACCCTAGTTAGCACCCGCAGTCTATCCCCCCTCCGTGCCGTAATCATGGCGTCTATCATGAACTTTGTCGGTGCCGCCACCGGCCTCGCCGTGGCCTACACCATCGGCAAGGGGATAGTTAGTCCGGAGTATATCGACTACGGCGTTATGATTGCCGCCCTGTCTGCGGTCATTATCTGGGGTGCTGTGGCGACGCGCCTCGGACTTCCGGTAAGTATAAGCCACTCCTTCATCGCCGGGCTTGTCGGCGCCGCAATCGCGGCAGCGGGAAGCGTGGCCGTTGTATGGAATACCTTCGCCAAGGTCATCTCCTCGGTGGCTATAGCCCCAGCTCTGGGCTTCGCCGGGGGGCTGTCTCTGATGATTGCCATAATGTGGCTACTGCGCCGCAGGGCACCTCTCCAGGTTGAAGGCACCTTCAGCAGGCTGCAGATTCTCTCTTCGGCATTCATGGCTTACAGCCATGGCAAGAACGACGGCCAGATGCCCATCGGTATTATGGCCATGGCACTGGTGATCCACACAGGCAACGAGTTTCACATCCCCTTCTGGATGGTCGCCCTCTCCGCCGGTGCAATCTCCATGGGCACTCTCTTTGGCGGATGGCGCGTTATCAAAACAGTTGGAATTAAGATCACCGCCCTCAGGCCGGTCCACGGCTTTGCCGCTATGACCTCGGCTGCCACAGTGGTCGAGATCGCATCAACCTTCGGTATCCCGGTAAGCACCACCCACTGCGTTAGCTCATCCATCATGGGTGTGGGCGCCACCAAGCGCCTCTCCGCGGTACGCTGGGGTGTGGCCGGCAATATCGTCCTCGCCTGGGTCCTGACCTTCCCTATTTGTGGCATCATCGGCTGGCTGCTGGGATCGATATTATAGCTATTAAGCTAGCCCAAGGGACAACACCCTTGCCGAGTGAATCACAACAAGCTATGATATTAATGTGAACTAGAGAGCTAAGGTCACCACAACTCCTCTTCAATGGTGGCCAGAGGATATGTAATCAAGCGGAAAGAGCAAACCAGCAAAACGGCTTTAGCCGGAGTGAAGGTCCTGGAGTATGCACGGTTAGCCGCCGGCCCCTACTGCACCAAGCTCCTTGCCGACCTCGGAGCCGAGGTGATCAAGATCGAGCCACCTCGAGTGGGCGACGAGGCCAGGAGGCGGGAGCCCTTCCTCAATGATATCCCCCACCCGGAGCGAAGCGGATTCTTCTTCTACCTCAATACCAATAAGCTGAGTATTACCCTGAACATCAACACCACTACCGGGCGAAAAATATTCAGAGAACTGGTGAAGGAGTGCGACATCCTGGTAGAGGATAACCCTCCCCGGGTCATGAAGGATCTGAGCCTGGACTACGGAAGCCTGAAGATCATAAATCCACGCCTGATTATGACCTCGATCACTCCTTTTGGCCAGTACGGCCCCTATCGAGACTACAAGGCGTATCACCTCAATACCTATCACGGCAGCGGGGTGGCTAAAATCCTGGCCTCCATCCTGCCCGAGGAAACCCCGATGCCAACCAAGGGACCAGGGTTCCTCGGCGAGTATGACTGCGGGCTAAACGCCTCGACCGCCACCATGGCCGCCCTATACACACGCCTATTTACCGGCAGGGGGCAGCACATCGACATCTCTAAACAGGAATCGTTGATCGCTACGGAGAGGGTAGAGATTGACATGTTCGGAAATAACGAGAGGGGAAGTACCGTCTGGCTGCAATACATGGCGGGAGGATTACAGCGCTGCAAGGACGGCTACGTGATGATCACTCTAGGGGGTAAGCACCACTGGGATGGCCTCATAAAGCTCCTGGGCAACCCGGATTGGGCTCAGGATGAGAAGTATGAAGAAGAAATAAATACATATCTTCATGCCCAGGAGATAAACGAGCATATTGCAGAATGGATGATCAATCAATCCAAGGAGGAGGTCTATCACCGGGCTCAAGCCTTGAACTGCCCGGCTGGTATGGTCACCACGGTGGAGGACCTGGTCGCTTCTGAGCAGCTTAAAGTACGGGGGTTCTTTGCCGACGTGGAGCATCCTGAGCTGGGCAAGTTTAAATGCCCCACAGCATCCTATCGCTTCTCCAAGACACCCATGAAACTTGAGCACCCTGCCCCACTCCTCGGCGAGCATAACGAAGAGATCCTCATCAAGCGATTGGGCTACACCCCAGAAGAGTTGGCACAAATGAGAGGAGCCGGAATCATTTAATCAGGAGGGTTATGTAATGTCACGCCTTCCCCTGGAGGGGATAAGGATTGCCGATTTTAGCTGGGCCTGGGCCGGTCCCTACGCTACCCTGCTCCTCGCTTTTATGGGCGCCGAGGTAATTAAAATCGAGACCAGTAAGCGCCCGGATCATACGAGGTTGCGCGCCCTAACAACCGGCCCCGGCGCGACAGATCCCGACCTATCGCCCATCTTTAACGACCTCAATCTCAATAAGATGGCCATCACACTCGATCTCGCCCATCCCAAGGCACTAGTCCTGGTAAACAAGCTAGTAAGTATAAGCGATGTGGTGATAGAGAATTTCCGCCCCGGGGTGATGGACAGGCTGGGATTGGGATACGACGTTCTAAGGCAAATGAAGCCAGATATTGTCATGCTCTCATCATCATCGCTTGGCGCCAAGGGGGCCGAGAGTAAATATGCTGGCTATGCCCCCATCTTCGCCGCCCATAGTGGCCTTGCCTACCTCACCGGCTACCCCGAAGCCCGCCCCGTCCCCCTTATGGGTTCCAGCGACCTGAGGAGCGCTGCCACGAGTGCATTCGCTATCCTTATAGCCCTGTATCACCGCGCACGAACCGGTGAGGGACAGCATATTGACCTCTCCTCCGTCGAGACGATATCGGTGTTCATCGGCGATGCCATTCTCGACTACATCATGAACAGCCGGGTCCCCGTCCGCAAGGGAAACCGCGATGAGATTATGGCGCCACACAATTGTTATCCATGTAAGGGCGAGGATAAATGGGTCTCTATCGCCATCGCTACAGAAGATGAGTGGCAATCATTCTGCGCTGTCCTAGGAAATCCCCCCTGGGCCCGGGAGGAGAAATTCTGTGACGCTTACCGCAGATGGCAGAATCAAGAGGAGCTCGATCATCTCGTCGGCGAGTGGACAAGCAATTATACACACTATGAGATAATGGAAATGCTACAGCAGGCAGGGGTTGCCGCCATCCCCTCCTTCGATGGCACAGAGCTATTCCAGAACCCTCATCTCAAGGAGAGGGGGTTTGCCACCGAGGTGACGCACCCCAAGATCGGGAAACGCGTCGTGCTCGCCCCACCGTGGAAATTCTCAGACACGCCAGCGCAGGTTTCCCGCCGTGGCCCTTTACTCGGGGAGCACAACGAATATATTTATAGCGATCTTCTTGGTATACCGGAAGCGGAGATTACACAAATGGAGGAAGAAGGGGTTTTTTACTAGAGAACCTCTTTTATCAAGATGCTCTCTTTAGCGCGATCCACAGCATACTGACAGGCCTCAAAGGCCTCCTTGCGATGTGGAGCTGCAATAGCGACAACCATGATAACATCCCCCACCTCAATCCGACCCACCCGGTGACAGATAGCCGCATTCTCAAGCTGCCAATTGGCGAGTATCTCTTCACCTATCTTTCGAAGATGCTGCTCCATCCCTTGCTCATCGCTCTCACACTCGGCAAAACGGACCTGCCTGCCATCAGCGGAGCGCCCGCGCAACGAGCCGATAAAGCTCACCACGGCTCCATGACCGGAGTCCCCTCTCACTGTATCTATAACAAGGTCAGGGACGATAGGGTCTCTCGTTACATTAATCATGTTTTTTCACCCTTTTCCTTGGCTTAGGGAGAGGATCCTCGGTAACGCCTTCGCGCTGATTCTCTGGCACCTCATCTGTGGCCACCTCTGGCACAGGTCCATCAAACAGCTCCTCCAGCTCCTTGCCCTCTAGAGTTTCCTTGACAATCAGCGCCTCGGCTAACTGTATTAACTTGCCCTTTTTCTCTGTTAGTATCTCAGTAGCCGTGCTATAGGCTTGTAGAATTAGCAGATGAACCTCCTCATCGATCGCGTCGGCAATCTTATCACCATAGTCTTTCTGTTCAGATATCTCGCGCCCGAGGAAGATCATTTCCTGCTTATGCCCGAAGGAGCGCGGGCCCAGCGTCTTACTCATCCCGTATTCGGTAACCATTCTGCGTGCGATCTTGGTTGCCTGTTGAATGTCACTTTCAGGCCCGGTGCTGATTTCATTAAAGATGATTTCCTCAGCACAATGCCCGCCGAGCAGGGTGGCAAGCGTATCGTTGAACTGAGAGCGGGTCCACAGATAGCGATCCTCGGTTGGCAATAGACGAGTGTAGCCACCCATCATGCCACGAGCGATTATGGAAACCTTGTGCACCGGGTCAGCGTTAGGAAGCACCCTTGCAACCAGAGCATGGCCAGATTCATGGTAAGCTGTGATGTTCTTCTCCTTGGGGCCGATGATCCTGCTCTTTCGCTCCGGGCCGGCTATCACCCGGTCAACCGATTCCTCAAGCTCTAGAAGGCCGATTTGCTTCTTATCGCGCCGCGCTGCCAGGATGGCTGCTTCATTCACCAGGTTGGCAAGGTCAGCACCAGAAAATCCCGGCGTCAGTTTGGCTACAGTCTCCAGGTTGGCTGTATCATCGAAGGGCATGCCCTTAGCGTGCACCTCCAGGATCTCCTTACGACCCTTGATATCGGGTCGATCTATCATCACCTGTCTATCAAAGCGGCCGGGTCTTAGCAATGCCGGGTCGAGGATGTCGGGACGGTTAGTCGCTGCAAGGACTATGACATTGTTGGAGGTATCAAAGCCGTCCATCTCCACCAGTATCTGGTTCAGGGTCTGCTCCCGCTCATCGTGGCCACCACCCATCCCCGCCCCCCGGTGACGCCCAACAGCATCTATCTCATCGATAAAAATGATGCAGGGGCTATTGCGCTTCGCCTGTTCAAAGAGGTCTCTAACCCTGGAAGCACCTACCCCGACAAACATCTCCACGAACTCGCTGCCGCTCATGGAGAAGAAGGGGACCCCAGCCTCACCAGCCACGGCACGACTAAGCAGGGTCTTCCCTGTACCCGGCGGTCCCACGAGCAGTACCCCTCTGGGGATACGCGCCCCCAGTGCAGAAAACTTCTCCGGGTTCTGGAGGAACTCCACCACCTCCTGGAGCTCCGTCTTCGCTTCTTCGACGCCAGCGACGTCGCTAAAGGTAACGGAGGGGTTGGTGCTGGAAAACAGGCGAGCCTTGCTCTTGCCGAAGCTCATCGCCTGATTCCCCGCCCCCCGCGCGCGGCTGAAGATGAACCAGATCACTCCGATAAAGAGTACCAAGGGCAGCATGGTCATGAGAATATTGCCCCAATTAAAGCCGCTCGGGGGGATAAAAGCAATCTCTACTTCACTTATTTCAACGCCCCTTAGATCCAGGTATTCCTCAACCCCAGCCAAGTTCTCAAAGGGGCCAGTCTCCACCTGTAATACAGCTTCGCCATCGTTCCATCCGGTAATGTAATCCCCCTGTGACTCAAATTTAGCTATCTCGCCCTGCTCATACCTGCTAATTAAATCATTTATAGTCCCCGTCTCAATCTCTTCGCCACCGGGGCGAAACATTAAGAAAAGCACCGCCAGAGCCACGAGTATGACTATATAAATACCGCCTCTTCTGAAGTACTTCGAGCCCATTATTCCCTTCAATACATACGCCCCGCTACGATTATCCCGGATGAGTTTGCTGAAATAGTCTTAATCAACGCCCTACATCCCCCAATCTTGAGGGACTTTTTAAAGCTGCCCCGATACATCGGGGCACCTCTTTTTCAGCATTCTCCATATATCAGTATATCAGAAAGCACAATAAAATTGAACGACAAGAGGACACTGTTGCCTAGCGCCCTCGGGCGTATTATACTTGATAACGATGGGGCTCGATAACGCTTACGAGAAGGCGCAGAAAGACATGTCAGGGCTCAGCCCTCATATTGCTGCCTCTATGAGCGGTGCTAGCTTCGATGAGGGAAGATTCACCGTGCCCTTCTTCCACCGCTCCTTCACCATCCATCTCCCCGGGGCGAAGGTGACCGAAGTAGGAAGCGAGACCGCTCCCCCCAGATTGCTTGAGATACTCTTAATGCATTACCTGGTGAATGCCGATGGAACACCCGTATCGGGTATGTGGATCACCTATCGTCATCTCCCCGGGGCTAACCTCTTTGAGCAAAGGTTCACTGATATGGCACTACAACCCCTGCTGGATAGCTTCGGCAATGATGCTGAAGGGTTTCGCCAGGCCGGTCTGGCCATCGGGGGTACGCCGATGAGCCGCACCGGCGATGCTGCATTCAGGTTCATGGCACTGCCCAAAATCCCTATGGGATGTATACTATATCTCGGCGATGACGAGGTCCCCCCATCTATTAATATACTATTCGATGCTGCTGCCCCTCACTATCTTCCTACCGAGGACCTCTCTTATCTCGGCCTTCACCTAAGGTTGGCGTTACAGGGCCATAGAGCCTAACTCCGATTTTATAAGGAAGGGTATCCATACAAAATTTGAGTCGCCTACGGGGGAAAGCAGCAATGGCCAGTTTCATAGTTCTTGTAATGCGAAAGACAGCATCACACCCCTAGCGGTGATTCGCCCCATATAGTGTAATGCTGAAATAGCCGCAATCAACCCCCTATATCCCCCAATCTTGGGGGACTTTTAAGGCTGGGGGACACCCCCAGACCCCCGGCAGGAAGTATCCTGCACCTCTTTTTCAACGGTCTGATAATGTATAATGTTATATATTCCGAGTTATGAGCTAAGATGAACAAGTCACGGGAACACTTTTAACGAAGGGAGGTAAGTTATGTGTGATTGGTGTGAGAAATACGGCGACGGTTATGAGAGATGGTACTTTAACCCGGCTAACTACGCGAGGAGGCTTTACAAGATCAGAAAAGAGGAGGCCGTGGCATCAGGAGCGGAGGCCAACCCCCAGGCTGCCGGTGGAATGGCCTTCGTCGGCCGCGATTTCATCGAGGCCAGGGATAGAGGGGACATTGCAGAGGTGGAGAGGATAAAGCAGCAGACCGAGGGCGCTATGTGGCTTACTCACTTCGGTCAGGTGATCACCCTGGAGGAGGCGCACAAGATTACCGACATCATGTATCCCATTTCCCTGATATCCTGTGCCTGTCGCCGCTCCATGGAGGGCCTACCCGATGAGGAGAACTTCACCTGTATGGGCATGGGGCCCGGGATGTATAAATGGGAGCGCTGGCCCGACACCTATCGAGGCGGGGTTCATTTCCTCACCCCCGACGAGGCGAAGGAGGTTCTATCCAAGCTGAACAAGAGGGGCCTGGTACACTCTATCTATACTTTTGGCACCCCCTATCTAGGTGGTTTATGTAACTGCGACTACCCGGATTGCGCTGCCATCCGAACGGTGGTAGACTTCGAGATCAAGATCCTGTGGAAAGGTCACTATGTAGCTAAGATCGATCCTGAGCTATGCAATGGCTGCACCTCCTGCATACACCGCTGCCAGTTCAGGGCGCTCAGCTTCAACCCTTCCAGGAACAAGGCGTATATCGACCAGTTCCAGTGTTTTGGCTGCGGGCTTTGCGCTACGGAATGCGACCAGGAAGCGATCACCATGGTGGAGCGGGCCAGCCTTCCTGCCCTGGCAAACGTTTGGTAAGTATGAACAGAAAGGGGAAATAATGTTGCCCACTATTATCGTAGACGATGAAAAATGTGAAGACCCCCTCTCCTGCCGCAAGTGTCTGATTATTTGCCCGACACATGTTCTCGGGCTGGGCACCGATGTGGGGGCGCAGAAGTTCCGTGAGACAGACACCAGCCATTTCATCGTAAGGCCGGTACGCTTCGACAAATGTAGCGGCTGCATGGATTGTGTCGACGGATGCCCACAAAGTGCCATCCAAGTGAGCTTTGGCGGAGGTGATGCAAGATGACTATGGGTTGGAAGTACGGCAAGCCAATAAAAGAGAAACTGATGACCCTGGAGGAGCCGGGCAAGATGCTGCCCTTCGATGCCGATCGGGGGCTGGTCGATGAGGTCATGGTGCAGTGCGATATTGGGGCACTGGTGGAAAGCGTGAAGGGCAAAGATGAAAAGATGGCTTTAGAGGCCCTGGAGGCCTTTGGCAAGGAGCTGATGAAGCTTACTATCGATCTTGCCGATAGCAAGTTTATCGATCGTACCGGTGAGATGCTGGAGAGAGTGGCCGAGCAAACTGGGATCTCCTTCCCCCACCGCTTCGAGCGCTATGTGGAACTCTCCATCCTCGCCTCGCGACCAACCGACAGGTGGAACATTACCAAAGCGACCACCAGGGAGCTGGTGCTCCAGGTCTCAAGCTGCACCCTGAACAAAGCGATGGCGGAGGCCGGGCTCGCCCTTCCCTGCAAAGCAATGTGCCTTGCCAGCTTCGAGGTCGCTGCTGCCAGGACCGGCGATAAGCTAAATATGGAGATGAGCAAGACCGTAACCAAGGATGGTATATGTGAGTTCACTTTTTCGCTACGGTCCCAGGAAAAGTGATACATACGGTTTATTCCCATCGCCGCCTCACAGCGGATGGCATGGAGCAGGGGGATTTAACGGTCTCCATTGGTCCAGAAGCTTCCGTGCCCATCGACTAGTGCTTGAGGAGTTCCTCGAGGATTGGTATGACAGAAGCGCCGTGGAGTGCAACCTCTTCGAAAACATCAGCGAGGTTGATAAGTACAGCATCACCTGCACCGTATGTCGCCACTTTAAAGAGGAGTGCTGCTCCACTGACTCCAGGGGGCCGAGTATACTCAAGCTGCTAAAAGCCTGTTATCACCATGATGAGCAGCTCGGCAACAACGACCAGTAGCATAAATAAAAACACTGGGAACAGTTTCACGTTCGAAAAAGGTGATAGTCATTGACATAGGAAACCCAAAACCCTAAAATCGTTATCGGAAGTAAAAAACAAAACTCTTAAATAGTATGGTAAATGAAGAAAAAACCCTGGCACAGGCAGCGACGCATTTCCTTGCCAGCTTACCTCCTCAAGAGAGGAAGGAATGCCAGCAAGAGCTGAATAAGTTTGTTCGCTGGTATGGCAGTGAGCGCCCTTTGAGCGAGCTTGCCGCCAGTGAAGTGACAAGTTACTCTGAGCTAATAGAGGGATCCTCCGCCAACGCTGATAAAAAGCTGGCTCCGGTAAGAGCTTTCCTGTCTTACGCAAAGAAGGAAGACCTCACCAAGAATAACCTTGCGGTCCATCTTCGCGTAAAGAAAGGCTCTCTCAAGCAAGTCCCCACCGATAGCGAGTGTGACGAGTCGTCTACCCTAACGTCGGAGGGTTACGAGGAGTTGACAGCGGAGCTTTCCACCCTGCAGGCGCAACGCCCTAAGATTGCCGAGGATATCCGAAAGGCTGCAGCCGATAAGGACTTCTCTGAAAACGCCCCCCTTGACGCAGCTAAGGATCATCAAGGAATGGTTGAGGGCCGCATCAGACAGCTGGAGGCAATCCTGAAATCGGCGGTGGTCACTGCTAAGAAGGGAGATAGCACAAAAGTGACCCTGGGCTGCACGGTTACCCTTCAAGACCTCTCCTCCAATGAAGAGCTACGCTATACTCTGGTTAACACTGGCGAGGCCAACCTCTCCAGAGGTAAACTCTCCGTCGCCTCACCTACAGGCAAGGCGCTCCTCAGACGCCGGCAGGGTGACACGGTCGAGGTTGCTGCTCCAGGGGGCACGCTACACTATTGCATCGTAAAGATAGAGAATTGAGCCATCTTTGCTCAAATAAACCTGCATTAAAGTAGCGAGCTGTTTATCCTCTGGCAGCAGGATCGGTTAAGGGCGCTAAGTTCAAGGCTCACCGAGCACTGTCTATCGGTATCCAATGATCTCAAGACATACGAGTTGTAGATAGTATGGATAACACTCGGTCCCCACTTCTTGATACTTACAGTGAGATAGGTTACTTCAACTAAAAAAGGAGGGAATGATGAAATTTCTATCAAGCGAAATGATCGATGAAATGATGAAGCGAGCGGAGGAAGATCCGGAGCTACCGGAGAAGCTCAAGGAGCTGACTATCAGGCTTCTTATGGTGGGCACTGATTGTCCGGGAAATGAAGACAGGCAATATACGGTTATTGTTACAGATGGGAAGCTTATCAGCATAGAAATGGAGATTCAGCCCGCCCCCAGTGAACTGAGGACAACACCTGTCGACAAATCCAAATTCGACTCACGGGTCCTTTGTCCTTATGAAACGCTTCTCGACCTGGTGCAGGAGAAGATGAGCATGGTGGCAGCGCTGGGGAAGGTTAAGATTGATGGGGATTTACCCACATTAATGACCCAGATAGAGGGGTTTATCGCATTTATGCAGTTTATGAACACACTGCCTTTGGAGTATTGATTTCAATTTCCCCGATGAGAACTTAATAGGGGTAGTGCTCATCGAAATAGCAGCTATCCACGTATGCGCATACATAGGAAAAGCTGAAATAGTCTCTATCAACCCCCTATATCCCCCAATCTTGGGGGGATTTTGAAAGCTGGGGGACACCCCCAGACCCCCGGCAGGAAGTATCCTGCACCTCTTTTTCAGTGAATAGCGCTAAACCGGGGCTTAATAATTTCGAGTTAGCTGATACAGTACCTCGCCTGGCGGCGCTTAGGAGAGACGGCACCAGATCCGCCTAGCCATGCTAACCCAAATCTAGCTCGATACCTACCGGGCAGTGATCCGAGCCCATAACCTCGGGCAGGATAAACGCCCTTGATAGTGAGCCCAGCAGGTTGGCACTAACGAAAACATAGTCGATTCTCCAGCCCACGTTCCGTTCTCTCGCCCTCGTTTTCAAATCCCACCAGGTATATTGACCGGCCTCTTTATTGAAATAGCGGAATGTATCTATAAATCCGTGCTCCACGAACTTGTCCATCCATGCCCTCTCTATAGGCAGAAACCCTGAAACCTTCTCATTCTCTTTGGGCCGCGCCAGATCTATTTCGTGGTGAGCGGTATTGAAATCGCCACACACAACCAGCCTTTTATTTTCCCTGAGCATAGGGTTGATAAAATCGAGGAACGCCTCATAGAAATCCATCTTGTAATCCAGGCGTTCCTTGCTCGCCTTTCCATTGGGAAAATAGACATTGAAGAGGGTGAAGTCTGCGTATTCGGTAACGATAACCCTTCCCTCGCTATCAAATCTGTTTACACCAAATCCATATTGGATTCGTAGAGGTTCTTCCTGGGAGAAGGTGGCTACTCCGCTGTAACCCTTTTTCTCAGCCCAGTTCCAGTACACCAGGTAGCCTTCGGGCTCTCTAAGGTCATTGCCAAGCTGCTCGGGATTTGCTTTGGTCTCTTCAATACAGAGGATGTGCGGGGATTCTTTATGCAACCACTCCAG
>PVMK01128840.1_pt1 | contig 19514 bp, 14 predicted proteins | sample 1853481 | NCBI WGS metagenome assembly PVMK01 (sample SAMN08533507, study PRJNA380276) | Marine sediment metagenome, whole genome shotgun sequencing project. | reverse complement strand
AACGGATCGGTTTCGTCCGGGACGAAGAAATGCCGGCGCGGGATGCCAAAGAGGGAATCGCGGGTATCCAGTTCCGTGAACATCCACTCGATTAGTTGTTCCGATGAAATTGGAAAAAACAGGTCAGACATGGTCATCCACACCAATAAATAATCAATAAGTTCTCAACAGTGTAGAATGTGCGCGCGTTTCGATCAAAGCCGTCGATGATGGTTTTACGCAATGCAATGAACTCCATCTCATCCGGGTCCATATAAACTGTTTCCACCGAGGAAAATACTTCGTGCTTAAAGATAAATTGTTGATTATAAAAATATTTGTTCTTGCCACATGGTCTGTGTCATTTTCAGCGTTTGCGACCAACGTCATTATGGAAACTCCGCTGGGCGATATTGAGATCGAGTTGTTTGATGAGGTGACTCCAGGAACCGTGGAAAACTTTTTGAATTACGTGAATGATGGCGACTATGAAGACTCTTTTGTACATCGCAGTGTTCCCGGATTCGTAATACAGGGAGGGGGATTCATCTTTGAGGCGGGACAAGCGCCCCCCATTCCGGCGGATCCACCCATTGAAAACGAATTTAAGCTTTCCAATGTCCGGGGAACGATCGCCATGGCAAAGCTCGGTGGCAATCCGGACAGCGCGACCAGTCAATGGTTTATTAATCTTGCTGATAATTCGGCCAGCCTGGATGGGGATGACGGTCAGGGTGGCGGATTTTTTACCGTGTTTGGACAGGTCATTGGTGACGGCATGGAAGTGGCTGATGCAATTGCCGCATTACCCAGGGTCAACGCAGGAGGCGCCTTTGGTAATTTGCCGGTAATTGATTTTTCGGGAGGAGATCTACTGTCGGAGAACATGGTTTTTGCCGAGGTGCGTGTCACAGATGTACCGCCCGTGTTTCAAATCAACCCGGGCCTGTCCGGTGCGTGGTTCAATCCGGAAACGTCCGGCCAGGGCTGGTTAATTGATGTGATCGAAAGGGAAACGGGCCTGGGATTTTTCGTGGCGTGGTTTACCTATGACGTCAATCCGCCGGCCGCCGATGAACTGGATGGCTTTGGAAGCCGGCAGCATCGCTGGTTTACGGCTTCCGGAGACGTATCGGGCGACACGGCAGTACTGGAAATTTTTCTCAACAGTGGCGGTGTGTTCAACGATCCACGTGAGACGATGTCCGAGTCGGTGGGCAGCTTGACCATTCAGTTTTCTGATTGCACCAACGCCCAATTGTCATTTGATTTCGATGCCTCGGATGACAACGACGGCAGCGTAGAAATCATTCGCCTGTCACCTGATGTATTTTGCCAGGCGATCGTTGACGCGGCGGCGGCCAATTAACGTGTCATCTGAACGTAATGCGCCACCCGGGGGCCAGCACATGTCACCCGAGGAGTTCCGTAAAGAACGGTTACGCCGTCGTGGACTGGATTGTCAACTACCTCGAGGAAGTTGAAAAGTACCCTGTACTGCCATCAGTGGAGCCGGGCGACATCGCATCCTTGATGCCGGAACGGGCGCCGGAATCCCCCGAGGCCTTTGGTGAATTGCTCGCCGACCTGGATCGTGTCGTCATGCCGGGGATCACGCACTGGCAGTCGCCGAACTGGTTCGCTTATTTTCCCGCAAATACATCAGCGCCATCGATCCTCGCCGAGTTCGTCGCGGCCGGTCTCGGTGTCCAGGGCATGCTCTGGTCGACGTCTCCCGCCGTGACGGAGGTCGAAATGCGAGTCCTCGACTGGCTGGTGGACATGCTCGGCCTGCCGCAAGCGTGGAAATCAGGTGGGCCTGGAGGCGGGGTGATCCAGATGAGTGCCTCTGATGCAACGCATGCCATGCTGGTCGTGGCCCGCCATCATCGACGCAGCACTGCCCGCTCGGAAGAAATGGTGGTTTACGTCTCGGACCAGGCGCATTCATCGATTGAAAAAGGGTGCACAGTTGCAGGTATCGGGCACTGCAGGAAAATTGAGACCGATTCTACATTCGCCATGGATGTCGCCTCTCTTGATGCCATGGTTGCCGCTGATGTTGCCGCAGGCCTGACGCCAATAGCCGTTGTCTCTGCAGTAGGTACGACGGCCACCACGGCCAATGATCCGATCCGCGCGATTGATGCGATAGCGAAACAGTACAAAATGTGGCACCACGTCGACGCGGCCTACGCGGGCACCGCCATGGTGTGCCCGGAGTTCCGTCATCTACAGGACGGAGTGGAACTCGTCGACAGCTACACCTTCAATCCCCACAAGTGGATGATGGTGAATTTCGACTGCAACGTGCTGTGGGTTGCCGATCGTGCACCGCTCATTGACACCATGAGCATTCTGCCTCCCTATCTTCGCAACGAGGTTTCAGATACCGGGGCGGTGGTCGACTTCCGGGACTGGCATGTCCCGCTCGGGCGCCGATTCAGAGCGCTGAAGCTGTGGTGGGTAATCCGATCATACGGCGTTGAAGGAATCCGCAGCCTGGTTCGCCGCCACGTCCGCCTGGCGGAAGAGTTTGCCACATGGATCGACGCGGATAAGCGCTTCGAGCTGTTTGCGCCGCACCCGTTTTCGCTGGTGTGCTTCTCAGTTGTCGAAGGCGATGATGCCACGAGTCGTCTCGCAGCGGCCCTCAACGCGACCGGCAAGGTCGCGGTGACGCCTTCGGTCATCGATGATCGATCGTTCATCCGCGTGTCGATAGGGCAGACGCACACCGGCGAAGTCCACGTCAAGCGACTCCAGGCATTGATCGACAAACTGGCTTGATGCAAGAGTTAACAGGCCCTGGGAAACTCTGTCATTCGCAGAAGGCTGTCTCCCTGCCGACAATATCACGCAGAATGTCGCAAAGTGCATACAGCAGTCGAACCAGATAGGATAATAGAAGGTCAGATATTTTACGGACGTTAATTCGGAGCATGACATGCGGGCGATACAAAGGGCATTGGTAGTTCTCGCAGTAGCGGTGATCTCTTCCTGCACCACGCCGGGCGGTGTCCCTCCCATGCCGGACTCGGGTCAGATAACGACCGAGATGCTGCTCGATGCCAGTCCGCTGGCGACAGACGTAGAGCTGACTGACTTGTCGCAGGTCGACATACTTGAGCTTAGCCCCGAAATGATCGCGTTCATGGACAGATGGGTTGACTCGAACGGGGGCGAATACTTCAGGCTATGGCGCCTGCTCTACGCGGTAATGGGAGACGGCACCTTCGAAGTAATCTACGATGGTACAACGCGTACTGCCCAAGAGACGTTCCGGAAGCAGCGTGGCAATTGCCTTTCATTTACCAACATGTTCGTGGCAATGTCCCGGTATTTGGACCTGGATTCCCGTTTTCAGGAAGTCATGATGCCGCCGGACTGGTCGGTTTCGGGCGAAACTTTAATTTTTAATCTGCACATCAACTCGCAGGTGGATTTGGATTCACATTCGGACCAGATGGTCGATTTCAACATGTACGATTTCCGTATCCGGTACGAGCGGCAGATCATCTCCGACAGCCGTGCCCGCGCGCACTATTTCAATAACATGGGTGTCGAATACATGCTGGATGGAGACGCTCCGATGGCGCTTGCGAATTTTCGTGAAAGCATCATGTCGGACGCTTCTTTTAGCCCTTCCTGGATCAATCTGGGCATCCTGAACAAGCGGGGGGGCTACCCGGACTACGCCGAAGCAGCATATCTGCAAGCCTTATCTATTGATGACGACAACCAGGTCGCAATGAGCAACCTGGCCAGCCTTTATGAACAGGAGGACCGTACCGAGCTTGCGGAGCGGTACCGAAGCAAGGTCAAAGTTCACCGGATGCGGAATCCTTATTACCGCTATCAGCTTGCGCGTGCTGATTTTGATGACGGGGACTACGGGGCAGCAATCGGTCATTTGAAATTTGCTGTCCGCAGGATTAAAAATGATGACAATTTTTATTTCCTGATGAGCCTCAGCTATCTCAATAGCGGTGATAAGGATGCTGCGGAGCGCTGGATGAGAAAAGCGGAAGAGGTCGCCGAGATTGACGCTGACAAGAAGAGATACCATCGAAAACTCGATATGTTGATGAGTGATGGCACAGGATGACTGGCGGGCGTTGACCGAGAATGGCATTGCCCTGTTGCGGCAAAGCCAGCCGGAAAAAGCGCTGACTCAATTGCAGCAGGCTGAGCGTCAAGCTCCCAAAGAGCGGGATGTCAGGTATTGGCTTGCCAACGCCTATCGAACAAACGGTGAAGCCAACCGTGCCCTCAGCATATTTCGGAGTCTGCTGGCTGAAAGGCCGGGTGATTTTGATACATCTTTTGCCTTGGCGTTCCTGTTACGTGATGCCGGTACGCCCGGTGAAGTCGCAAAGATTTTGCTTAAGGCATCCGGGCAGCCCTCTGTAACGCAAAAACAGCTGTTGCAGATAACGGGATTTCTACGTGACATCAATCAGATCGCGGCCGCCATTCAGGTTGGTGAGAAAGTGGTTGCAATGAGCCCCGGTCAGGCGGACCTGCACTTCAAGTTGGCGCGACTCTACCAGGCGACCGGTGCGTTCGATCTGGCGTTGGACGCGCTGCGAAAAACGTTGGACCTGCAGCCGTCAGTCGGACCGGCGTGGACGGTACTGGCGCAACAGAAACATTTTCGTTCGACCGACGATGTTGATTACATGCGAATCCAGGCTGCCGCCGCGCAGTCGTATGGCCGCGAAGCCGACATGTGTATTGCGTTTGCTTTTGGCAAAGCCCTGGACGACCTGGAGCAATGGCCACAGGCATGGGCGCAATATCAGAAAGGCAATCAGCTAATGTCGAAGACCACGCCATGGATTCAAAGTGCGTGGAGGAAATTCGTTGACCAGACGACTGCAAATGCACGTAAGGCAGAATCTGTTGCGTTCTCTGCAAGGCGGAATGCCGTTTTTATTGTAGGCATGCCACGATCCGGCACCACGCTGCTGGAGCAGATGCTTGACCGGCATCCGGACATTACCGGCCGGGGAGAGATGAACTTCCTGGCCCATTTCGTGCAGCAAGGTTCGGGTTCGGCTTGGATCACTGCAGCGCAGCGAAAGGAAATGGCGGATGTATTTTGGACCCAGTTGCGGCTTGAGGGGCCGGAGAACGGTACATATATAGACAAGAATCCGCTTAATTTTCGTTATCTTGATGTGCTGTTTGAACTCATGCCGACGGCCAAAGTGCTGCACGTCATCCGGGATGGCCGTGATAGCTGCCTTTCCTGTTATTTTCAACTGTTCCGCCATACAGACACCGCCTTCAGCAACAGCCTCGAATACCTGGTTACCTTTTACTCCGGATACCGGCGCCTGATGGCGAATTGGGAGAAGATTTATCCTGAGCGGATTCACCGGGTTAGTTATGATGAACTGGTCGAGTCCAGCGACGACGTGCTTGCGAAAGCCCACCGGTTTCTCGGCACAGAATGGGATGACACCATTGTGCACCCACGCGATCAGGGGGGAGTTGTCCGATCCGCCAGTGTCTGGCAGGCGAGGCAGCCGATTCATACGCGATCGGTAAATCGCTGGCGTCATTACTACGATCAGGCACCGGAGTTCTTTAACAGGCTGTCCGCTATTGATTCAGATTACGATCTCGAAAAAAAGAAAAACAGAAGATGATCCTACCCCATCAATTGACTATTAAACAGGCCTTGAATCGTGCAAAGGAAGCGATCAAACAGGGCAATACTGCTGTTGCACTTCAACTCTATAATGCTGTCCTACAGCGCCAGCCCAACCACCCTGTAGCAGGAAAAGCTCTGCGTAAGCTTCAAAAAGCGTTGCCTCGCAATCAATCCATGCAAGCACAGGCGACAAATCCTTCACCTGATCAGCTTCGTGCCCTGATCAATCTATTTCACTCAGGGCAGATGACAGAGGCAGTGCGGGTTTGTAGAGAATTATTGCAGACACACCCGCAATCATTGATTGTTTTCAATATATTAGGAGCAGTTTTCAAGGCACAGGGTCAGTTACAGGAGGCAGTGCAGACTTTTGACAAAGCGATCCAGATCAAGCCTGATTATGCAGAGGCTTACATTAATCGTGGGGCCGCTCTTCAAGACCTTGGACAGCTGAATGAGGCGGTGGCGAGCTATAACAAAGCGATCCAGATCAAGCCTGATTATGCAGAAGCCTACGGTAATCATGGCAATGCACTTCAAGCCGGTGGACAGCTGATGGAAGCTGTGGCGAGTTATGACAAGGCGATCCGGATCAAGCCTGATTACGCAGAGGCCTACAGTAATCGTGGCAATGCACTTCAAAATCTTGGACAGCTAAAAGAAGCGGTGGCGAGCTACGACAAAGCGACCCGGATCAAGCCTGATTATGCAGAGGCTTACAGCAATCGCGGGGTTGCACTAAAAGCCCTTGGGCAGTTGAAGGAGGCAGTGGCGAGCTATGACAAGGCAATCCAGGTCAAGCCTGATTATGCTGAGGCCCATAGTAATCGCGGCAATGCACTTCAGGCCCTTGGGCAGCTGAAGGAGGCTGTAGCGAGCTATGACAAGGCGATCCGGATCAAGCCTGATTATATAGAGGCTTACAGTAATCGCGGGGTTACACTTCAAACCCATGGACAGATGGAGGAGGCTGTGGCGAGCTATGACAAGGCGATTCAGATCAAGCCTGATTATGCTGAGGCTTACTGTAATCGTGGGGCTGCACTAAATGCCCTTGGTGAGCTGGATGCAGCGATTGAAAACTATCAGCAAGCTGTCTCAATTGATCCTCAGAATGGTCTGTACTGGGCTGGCTTTGCAGATGTTTTGCAGTCAGTGAAATTTACTTCGTGTAGTGATGATTTAGTACGCTACTTGCTTCAGATGCTGGAACAGCCAACGGTTCGCCCTCGCGATGTCTCGAGTGCCGTTATAAGTGCGTTGCACTTTCACCCACAAGTCTCACCAGTTCTTGAGCTATCCAGGTCTGACCGAATTGATGAAGATATTGATTATTTAACAGCGCAACTTTCAACTGTTCCCCTTCTGCTGCGAGTAATGGAGTTGAGTCCTATTGCAGATTTGGAAGTGGAGCAACTGTTCACACAAATGAGAAAAGCCATGCTCAATTGGGTGACAAGCGGAGAAAGTGGAATTCAAGGCCTCCCATTCTATGCAGCGTTGGCCCTGCATTGTTTTACCAATGAGTATGTTTTTCCAGAGAGTGAGAGAGAAATGCAGTTGGTCGAACTTCTCCAGCAAAAAGCCAGGGCCGCTTTGGAAAAGGACTCTGCCATCCCACTGACCTGGGTTGCACTTTTAGGCGCGTACAGGCCTCTGAACAGCTTTTCATGGGCTGATGATTTGCTGAATTCTGAATGGTCAGAAGACTTGGAAAAAGTGATTGCAGTGCAGGTGAATGAGGTTAGAGAAGAACGAGTCCTGCGTTCCGGGATTCCCAGTCTTACATCAATAGACAACAAAGTCTCTCAATTGGTGCGCAGGCAATATGAAGAAAACCCTTATCCTCGTTGGGTTAAAACAGCTTTAAGTGACAAACCAAGGACGATCAGGCAGGTATTGAATTCGATGAAACTTCATCTGGAATTTGATGAGCAACAGTTTTCAGATAGTCCGGATATCCTTGTTGCAGGTTGTGGTACAGGTCAACACGCATTAGCTACCGCATCACAATTCCTAAACTGTAAAGTTCTGGCTGTGGACTTAAGCTTAAGTAGCTTGTCTTATGCGATAAGAAAAACCCAGGAATCGGGAGTCACAAATATTGAGTTTATGCAGGGGGACATTCTGGAACTTAAGCAACTTGGTAAACAGTTCGATATTATCGAATGTGCGGGTGTCCTGCACCACATGGATGATCCGCTAGCTGGATGGAGAGTTCTGGCGGATAGATTACGTACGGGTGGGTTGATGAATATTGGTCTTTACAGCGCCATCGCTCGCCGGCAAATTGTGGAGGCCCGTAAGCAAATCGCGAAGAAAAAATATACGAACTCTCCAGATGATATTCGCCGATTTCGTGAAGAATTTATCAATATGAAGCGTAATTCTGGTTCTGAAATTCCTGAGGTCATGGATTCGCTTAATTTTTATAGTCTAAGCGAATGCCGTGATTTGCTTTTTCATGTCCAGGAGCACCGTTTCACATTGCCACAGATTGAAGTGGCTTTGAAAGATCTTGGTCTTAAATTCCTTGGCTTCGAATTAAAACAGAGTTGGATAATGAGCAGATTCAGTGAGTCTTATCCAGAAAGTGATGCGCCGACATCGTTATCTTCGTGGCACCAGTTTGAACTCAACAACCCGGATATTTTTAGAGGGATGTATCTGTTCTGGGTGCAAAAGGTATGACCCAGAGTATAAAAAAAGACAGCTGGTGTAGTGTATCGAATAGAACATATATTTCAGCGTGACGAGAAGCGGTTAGCTGGTAGGCGCGTCTTGCAGTGAATGGCATGTCCTTTACAAAAGGCGCAACACCGCAGATGATCGCTTCTCGTCGCGCCCGCAGGGAGGCTACCAAATAAGCCAATACGGCGTTGCAGTCCTTGTCAATGGAGCAACCATTAACTGCGAACTGCGCCTTGTCTTGGCTTATTTGGTAGCCTCTGAAATATATGTTCTATTCGATACACTACACTAGTCTATGGCGATGCCTGCCTCTTCGAGGTGATCCTTCAGTGGTTGCAACTGCGTTTCAAATTTTTTCCACTTATTAACTGATCGCGTGTGAGCCTTCTCGCGCACCTGCACCGAACTGGCAGTGGCGCTGGGGGTCTTGTTCTGATCGAAATCGAGACAGGCTTGCTCAAAAGCAGGGCGCAGTTTATCCGGCAGAATCCGTGTCTGGCCCTCGTGATCAGCAACCAGTGATTCATATTCGACTTCAATCAGACGATCCTTAAGTACTTCCTCCCAGTGACTGCGAAGACGGTCGTAAGCGACGTAATATTTACCCAGATTCTCCAATGTGTAGGCAAACTTGAAAAAAGACTGTTTGTACAAGGCGAAGCAGCTGTCCATCGGATCTCGCCTTAGGTGAATCATTTTCGCATCGGGAAAAGCTTTGGCGATGAATCCAAGATACAGGAAATTTTCAGGAAGTTTGTCGATGAATATTGGCCTGTCGCTCAATCTGTAATCCACAGCATTCAGATACCCCTTGGCAATGCGCCCGATATCCTTTTTTGCCGCGGCCTCGATGATTGCCGGACTCATGTTTTCCTTGCTCACAACTCCGCCTACACGCCGAATCGCTCTTTGTAAATAAAATGTCTCGTCAGCGCTTTCAACCTGTGAATGGCTGGAAACTATTCGTTCGGTCAGCGTTGTGCCCGTCCGTGGCAAGCCAACAATGAAAATAGGGGTTTTTCGTCGCTTATGGGGTATGGTTTTCCCGGTCCCCGCTTCCAGCCAGTCGGAATTACAAACCTCGATAATCTTATCGATAATTTCGATATCGGTGTCCACATCGTAGTTGGCCATACCGGTTACGGCATCACCGGCCAGTTTGTAATAATGAAACGCCTCCTGCCATCGCTCCAGGTCTTCAAGCTCTTTTCCAATCGCGTAATACATGAAGATATTATTTTTCGCCGCCAGCCTGGTGGACTCAAGAATTTCCTGCATTTGATCCACGTGCGACGAATCTTTTGCCCTTTCCAGGCGGGACAACTCATAATGATTTTTCTGGTGATCGGGATGCCGGTCCAGGAGGTTGCGGTAGATGGCTTTTGCTTCCTCGATCTTGCCCAGGTACACGGCACAAGCAGCGATGTTGGACTGGAACATATCGATGCCAGGCTGCAGTTCATTGGCCTTCTGAAACAAGGGCCAGGCGTTGGCGTGTTTGCCGAGCCTTGAATAGATGTTCGCGGCCATGTCAGAATAGAGTGGGCTGTTACCCAGGTGAGATTCATATTGCTGCAACAATTTCAGCGCCTCGCCATGGCGCAGTAATATCAAGTATTGATTGGCGAGTTCTATCGCTGCATCATAGCGTCTGGTATCGAGTCTGATCGCTTTCGAAAAAGCGGCTATTGCCTTCTTTGTTCGCCTGGCAGCTTTTTCTACCAGGCCGGAGAGGAAATAACCCTCCGGGTTTTTTTTATCCTGCTTCAGAATCTTACTGGCACAGGCGCTGACGGTCGCCCAGTCTTTGGTCTGAACAGCCCTCCTCGCGATGGCGCTTATCTGTGCCGGATTGACTTTCATTTGGTCCATCAGACCTTGTTCACCTGCGATCTGATCAAGCTATTCAGCCTTGATGCCGGCGTTTTCAAGATGTTGCCGCAGCGGTTGCAATTGCCTGGTGAACCGGGTCCATTTATTGATCGAACGACTGTGGGCTTTTTCCCGCACTTGTACAGAGCTTGCTGTCGCGCTGGGAGCCCTGTTCTTATCGAAATCCAGGCAGGTTTGTTCAAAGTCCAGACCCAGTTTATCCAGCAAGATTCGGGTCTGACCTTCCGGATCAGTAACCAGCGATTCGTATTCGACTTCTATCATGCGACCTTTCAGAAGGGCCCGCCAGTGATTCCGCATCCGATCGTATGCCACGTAGTATTGGCCCAGGCCGTCCAGCGAATATGAAAATTTATATGCCCACGTAAAGACCTGTTTATACATGGAAAAACAGGAATCCATGGGATTTCGCCCAAGGTGAATAATCCGGGCATTTGGCCAGGCTTTGGCAATAAATCCAAGAAACAGAAAATTGAATGGCAGCTTGTCAATGAACATGGGTTCATCGCCGAGCCTGTATCTCACCGTGTCCAGGTAACCTTTGGCGATCAGCCCGATATCATTCTTCGCTACGGCCTCGACCATCGCCGGGGTCATGTTTTCTAAACTCTGGATACCACTTTCCCGGCGTAGCACCATCTGCAGAAACAGTGTCTCTCCGACGCTTTCCACCTGCGAATGACTGGAAACAATTCGTTCGGTCAACGTCGTACCGGTACGCGGAAGACCGACGATGAATATCGGTGTCTTTTCGGGTTCATCTGCCCTGGGCTTGCCAGTCTCGTCTGCAAGCCATTCAGCGTCACAAATCTCAATTATCTTGTCGATAAGTGCAATGTCGGTGGCAACATCATATTTAGCAATTCGGGTCGCTGCATCGCCGGCCTTTTTGTAATATTCGAACGATTGTTCCCATTGTTCCAGGTCTTCCAGTTCTTTGCCGATCGCGTAATACATGAAGATATTCTTTTCCGGCGGGTCATCGATGGTTCGAAGAATCTCTTTCATCTGCTCAATATGCGTGACATCATTCGCTTTGCCCAGGCGGGACAATTGATAATGATTTCGCTGATGGTTTGGAAAACGTTTCAACAAAGACCGGTAAATATCTCTGGCTTCATCGATTTTGCCCAGGTAAACACCGCTTGCGGCCAGATTTGCCTGGAACAGGTCGACAGCCGGCTGCAAGTCCGTTGCTTTTTTATACAAAGGCCAGGCTTTTTGGGGCATCCCGATCTCGGTGTAAACAGTGCCTGCAAGATCCAGGTACATCGGGCTATTGTCCAGTTTCTTCTCATATTCAGCCAGCAGTTCAGCTGCTTCCCCGTTGCGCCGGGCGATCGAATACTGATTGGCCAGTTCGACCGCAGCATCGTAACGGTCGACGTCCAGGTCCAGCGCTTTTTCAAATGCCTGTGCTGCTTTGACAGGCCTCTGCGAAACCCTCTCGACAATCCCGGCGAGGAAATACCCCTCGGCGCTGCTTGCATCCTGCCTGATGATTTCATTGGCGCAGGCCGCGACGGTCGCCCAGTCCTGGGATTGCACGGCTCTTCGGGCCGTTACGCTGATTTGTGAGATTTCGCTTGTCATATCATGTGAACCAGATTCAACACAGCGTTTAATAGCTGTAGAAAGTTGAGAGTATTGTTATCGAATTTCGATTGTTATACTAGTATGTTACGCCATTCAAACAAGCCTATATATATGGACAAAAACAAATCCGGTAATTCAGAGGTGGCCGATAGCTGGGATACTTACTGGCATGGCACGGGCGATGTCGGCGCGTTTTCAACCGGTGGTGTAAATCATCCGGCTATTCTGGCATTCTGGGATGAATTCTTTCAAACGGTGAAGCAGGATTACGCCACTCCGAAAATAATCGATATTGCCAGCGGCAACGGCGCAGTGGTTGAACGTGCGTTGGCAACATTTGGTGACGAACCACTCGTTTTTACTTGCCTTGATGTATCTGATGCGGCTATTACAAATATCCAAAACAGATTCCCACATGTAAATGGCGTAGTTACAGATGCGCGCGCTATTCCATTTGACTCCGGTAGCTTTGACATCGTAACCAGTCAGTTTGGCGTTGAATATGCCGGCCTGGAGGCCATTGCCGAAGTTACCCGACTGCTTGCATCTGGCGGGCAGCTTGCGTTCTTGCTGCACAGCCAGGCAGGGAGTATCCACCAGGAATGTGTGGAAAGCCTGGATGCAATTGTTCAGTTGCAAAACTCCCAGTTTGTACCGTACGCCAAGGCAATGTTCAACGCGGGTTTTAAAGCCGTCCGGGGCGCTGACCGGGCTCCGTATGAGGCTGCCGCAAAAAAGCTTGCTCCAGCTATCGCAACGCTTGAAGCAATCATGAAACAGTATGGCCAGCAGGTTGCCGGTGAAACCATTGCCCGTCTCTACAGTGATGTGGGCCAGATTCACCAAAGGATTCAACACTATGAGCCAGGCGAGGTGCTGGACTGGCTGAACAGATTGGATGGTGAACTGGATGCTTTCGCGGGACGCATGTCATCCATGAGTAACTGTGCTATCGACAGTGAAACGTTCGAGCAAATTGTGGCCGGGCTTCACAATCGGGATTACACGGTAGACCGTGCAGAGCCATTGGTGATTCCGGATGAAAAGCTTCCGCTGGCCTGGATCCTGATCGCGACCAGATGAACTGGCATTAGTACAGACCGATACAAAGGTAAAGTTATGGAAGATAACCTGGATAAGCCCGGGCGGGAACAATTAGAAGCCTGGACAAAAAAACAGCTCGACGCAGCAGTACGAAAATTAACGGGCCCTGGTGCAATCGATAGCATAATCATTGAGGCAAAACCAGCCTGGGTTCTTCCATTCCAGATATTAATCGGCAAGATTCGTGCACACGGCCAATTGACAGATTTCGATTGGTTTATCTGCGGTGAAGTTCCGACAGACACCCTGGAATCCAACGTCGCACCCACCCCAAGAGAGGCTGCAAGACATTTTGCAATGAAATGGCAGTTGGAAGCTGCCCGGCATCAGGACCGTACAGGTCAGGAGTCCCGCGGGACAGAGCAGGAATCAGGCGGGGAAGACCCCGGCGAGCAACTGGCGTTTAAGGCGGAAGCACTTTATTCGCTGGTAGACGACGCCAGATTGTGGCAGCAAGAATAGGCCACATGAACACCTTGAAGCAGTACTGAAATTATCTTGGCAAAGCGGGGCGTTAACCGGCAAAATGATGCTTATAAAAACAACAGACTTTAGAATTAGCGCTCCGGCGTTGTTGTTTGACCCGGAATATTTCGTATTCGATTTTGGACTGGACAGTGAACTGACCAGGTTCCTGGTGGTTGAGGAAGAGAAACTAAAACTCGCTCCATTCATTGATATTCGCTTTGAGCCTGTTGCGCAAGGCCAGTTTGCCGTGTCTACCAAAGAGCTGTTTTCCTTGGAGCGCATGCACAATATCAAGCGCCCCCCATCTGTATTTATCTTTCATCATGCGTTTGTTTGTTCCACCTTGCTTGCACGCTGTATGAATCAAATTGATGCCTTCTTCAGCCTTAAAGAACCCTGGATATTGAGACGATTAGCTGATTTGAAACGCGCCCGGGGGCATGTTATCCCGCGTGCTCAGTGGCGTGAAACGTTCACCTGTTATCTGAACCTGCTTGCCAAAAACTACCAGACAGGCGCCACTCCCCTCATCAAAGTGACCAATGTGGCAAATAATCTGCTGGTGGATGTATTGAGATACTTTCCAAGCCAGAAGATTCTTTACCTGTACTCTGATCTGGAAAGTTTTCTTGTTTCAAACCTGAAGAAACCACCCGATACACAGAGAAAAATGCTGGGATTAGCGACAGAATTTTTGTCAGATGGGGATTTTGCCGAGAGATTTCCACGCTTCAGTGATGTGGACCGTCTTTCCTTCCTGCAGGTCTGTGCGCTGATCTGGCTCGTAAACCTGTACAACTTTCGACGAAGTGTAGAAAAATTTGGCCCGGCAAAAGTGAAGACTCTCGAGATGAATGATTTCCTGGGCGACATGGGCAGAAGTCTGACCCGTCTCAGCAATTTTTTTGGATACAACGCTGCCCCGGCAGAGATTGAAAGCATGCTCGATCCCGGCATCGTAAAAAGGGATGCCAAACATCCGGAAGTACCCTATGGCAGGCAATCAAAACAAGCTGAAGCAGCACAGGTTCTGGGTAATTACGGTATTGAAATAAAGAGAACACTCAACTGGATCAACCCCCTGGTTGAGCAAATCGAAGTGTTGGAGTACTGCAAGGGCAATCAACTTGGAGAATAGTTGGTGTTAGTCCGCCAGGAGAAAGCACTGAACAAAAAAGAAGGGCCGCTAAAAGCGGCCCTTCATTCTTCTATCTGCTAACCAATATCTGCTAAATAGATATCTGTCTATCAGTATTTCCAAGCCGCGCGCAGGTAATAACCCCGGCCAAATATGCGATGAAGTCCACGACTCGTTGATGCATTGAAGCCTATTTCAATGAACGGAGGCTCTTCGTCGGTTATGTTGGTTAAACCACCTGAGAGCGTAAGGTTGCTGCCCCACGTATCAAATGTGTAACTGGCAACAAGATCATGATACAAGCTGGAATCAATGTCCTGGATGTAGCTTCCATCAGGCTGGTTCCCTGCTCCGCAGTTACAGAACGTATCAGCATCCATCCCGCTGATGTACTCACCCAGGTAGCCGAGTGACAGATCATGCCACATCCACTGGATTGAGTAGGCGATCTTGTCTTCTGGGTATCCACCCTGGTCTATAACAGAATCATCGGTGTAACGGCCAGACAAGTCATTTTCCGGATCACCTACAAATGGAGTCTTGGTGCGTTCAATTAAGTGAGCCCAAATAAATGAAGCTTGCCACTGGCCGATACTGGAATCGTAGTCCCAGCGGATTTCCGTATCGACACCCTGACCGCCTTGCGAGGCGACATTCAGGTTTCTATCCAGAATCAAGTTAACAGAGTAATCCGCATTGCGGGTGATTAAATCACATGCAGCCGGATTCAGGTCCTCGTAACAGTTATCCAGGATGAATTGAGCACCGAGAGAGCTGATGCCGTCATCAAAAGAAATATCCCAGTAGTCAACTGTCACGGAAAGGCCATGATCACCAAACTGCGGAGTCCAAACGATACCCGCTGTGAGCGTATCACCGGTCTCAGGAATCAGGTTCGGATTACCACCGACCCGTGCGTGTACCTGGTTGTCATACTGTGGAGCAACCCGATCACAACCAGGCGCTATGCCCGAAGTACCAACAGGAGTACAAGGGTCGGCGTAGGTCGGAAAGCTGTCAACCTCGCCTCCGAACAGTTCCGAGATCGTCGGAGCACGAAATACCGTACCGTAAGTGCCTCTCAGTTTCACAGATTCGACTGCCTGGAACTCAAGGCCGAGTTGATAGGTGGTATCACCTTTGAAGGCATTCCAGTCGTCGTAACGCAAACCACCTTTAAAATAGAGGTTTTGCGTACCGTTATCCCACACTGGCACCAGAACCTCTCCGTAGAAGGCATTGTTAGTCAAACTTCCATCGGTGCCTGCGCCAACGTTACCGGTTGCGGCGCCGAGTACCTTGTTTGAATCAGGGGAATATTTATACTTCTGTTTCCAGTAACTCCAGCCAACAGCCCAACCCATTTCACCAGCGGGCAGGTTGAAACTGGAACCGGTGAGGCTCGCGCCAGCCATACGTGCCTTGGTAGAGTAGTGATCAGTGGTGGTTATCATGGCGTAATCAATCATATCCTGGGTCATTGTGGTAATGACCGGCTGACTGGTTATCGGGTCAACTTCACCACCACCGAAGAAGTTCATCGGCACACAGCCCACGATCAAGGTGCCTGGATCGTTGGCGTCCGCATAACATTCTGGCATTCCGTCACCATCCAGATCGGCCGACGGGCCCATTGCGTTAAACAAACGAGCACCGGCGAACTGACCAGAATCCTGATCTACGCGGCTGCGATAACCCTCGTTGATGTAGACATCCCAGTCCAGATCATTGAACGAACCTTCCAGGTCCGCCAGCCACGTGTACTGGGTGATTTCCTGTGAGAAGTGGCGGGCGGATTCGATCATACGCCGGCGCGGAGCTACAGGTTCGTAAATCAAAGACGTACCGTTTGCTGCGTTATAGGCATCGACTGCCCGTTTCAGGTAATAGTTGTCCGGGGAGATACCGTGGAAAGAAACGGTATCACCTGTGGCTGGATCTACATAAAAGCCATCATACATCGGGTCGCTGTCGGTGAACGGCAACGGCGCCAGTTCCTGATCGGATGTGCGGAAGTTACCGCGGATTTCCGTGTTGAAACGGATGGTGTCGGTCAGATCGAAATGAGCTTCGGCAAATATATTGGTCCGCTCAAACGGTGTCTGCATGTAGTTGACAGGCGAAAAGTTATAGGTGTGTCCATCGTGCGGAACCATCAAACCGACTTGGTACGGTGTTTCATTCGGCACGCCAATCATCATCAGGCCCTGGCTGAACCACGTTATCCGAGTTTGCGGAATGCGTGAAGAACCAACCGGATAACAACCGCCCGAAGGAGTGCCATCGTAAGGCGCTGCGACCTGATTTTCGCAGCCTTCAGGTAGATATAGTAAGAATACTGAAAGTAAGCCCACGGCAGGTCACTTTGGAAAGCTAATGCCTGGTCCACAACTCGCCACCGAAAACGAAGTTACCGCCACTCCACTCGGTACCAGCGATCAGACCGAAGGTGTTCTGCTGGCCTTCAGCGTCGACCAGTCAGCTGTCTGGCAGTGACTTCAATGCCCTGGAAGTTGCGTCGCGTGATAATGTTCACAACACCCGCAACTGCGTCGGCGCCGTAAACAGCCGAGGCGCCATCTTTCAGAATTTCGACACGTTCGATCATCGTTGCCGGAATGGTCTGGTAATCACCACCGTCACCGACGCGATGGCCGTTGATCAGGGTCAGGGTTCTGTTAGCGCCCATACCACGAAGATCAATGAGTACCGCACCGTCACCGCCGTTGTTGGTGGCGGTGCCGCGCTGTCGCCGCTCATGGAAGGCATCTTCTGGATCAGTTGGCCCATATCTGTGATGCCTGCGGCGAGGATATCCTCCCGCTCGAGAATTGTAACCGGGCTTGCGCTATCGATATCAGCGCGTCTGATGCGTGATCCTGTAACAATCACTTCCTCAATTGCTTCGTCAGCGTCGGCGTCTTGTGCGTCGATTCCCTGGGCGAAAACATTGGGTACAACGGATACAGCAAGTACGCCTGCGCTAATACCCAGCGCGAGGTGAATTGCTGATTGTAGTTTGCTATTAGTTGACATGAAATATCCCTCTATGCAGTTTTTAAATTTAACTGTTTCTTAACTTAACCTATTCGTCGTGCTTTATACCATTAATAAAAGCCACAGTAAACCAATTACTCCCAATTTCAGGACTTAAATGATGCCGGTCAGGTCCCTCGGGAATTTGTAGCATAAATACAACAATCAGGCTTTTCCCGCGAAATAATCGAATTTAATCGTGCTGCAGTTGGTTTGCCCTGCATTTCGCCTCATATACTCGAATTACACTCCTTATATAATGTATATTCCTTTTTCTAATGCACACTCCAGTTTTAGGAACAGGATCAATGGCTTGAGCATGTAAAGCCATGTTAGCTGCTCCGGCCGTCACCCAGGGAGAAATAAATGTCATTTGTTAAATCGATACCTTTGTCCGAAGAGAGCGTATTGGCGGTTATGCAACGATATCCCGACCAGGGGACTACTGCGCTTGTGCATTACATCTTTGGCCGGTAATTCCGCACGACATCCAGCACCTCAATGAGCACTTCCCGGTCACCGATGTGGTTGGCCATGAGCAGGATCAGCTTGCAATTGAGACTAGTACTCTCGTCTGTACTCAGACCCTCGTGTAATGCTATCAGTCTGGCATAGAAATCATCCTGATCCAGGATTTGTGGCTCGGTGCATAATTTTTGACTCATACCGTTTCCCCGGAGCTTAGCCCGTATGTTGCATGGTGGCACGGGCGACCGCATCCCGGATCGCCTGTAAATCGAACTTCCGCCAGCGTGCAACGAGATGCTGGTCTGGCCGAAACAGGTAACAGGTCCCCGGGCGCCCATCCAACCGTTGCCGGAGCAGGCCCTTGTGATCGTTCAGAACACCAGCACCAGCCCCGTTTTGCCCTGAAATCACGATGGTTCTAACCGGAATGCTGTCTTCTGCCAACCCGGCTGCGCCTCGGGGCGCCTGCTCCCCATCCTGTGCAAAGTACACAGCGGTAAATTCATTGTGGATCGATTTCAGAAACCAGCTTTCCTCGCCATTTACGATCACCGGGGCATCGACGCCGGGTGAACCGGGGACCAGTTTGCTGTCGAAAGAGTCCGTGTCACGGGTGTTCAAGCCCGATTGATCGAGGATACATGCGACTGACAGGCGGCCACTGTTGACGAAGCGGCGGGCGAATTCGAAGTCACGGGCCAGTTCCAGTACGGCGTCACGAAAAACCCGGCTGATCTCACTTTTTGGCGTGATGAAGTCGGTGGCGCGGGTTGAATTGAGAATATTTTCTTTGGCTGCCGTAACGCGCTCGTAGTCATAAGACTCCAGCAGGCGTGGCGGCGCTTTGCCGTTCAGGATCAGGGCAAGTTTCCAGCCCAGGTTATCGACGTCCTGGAGACCGCTGTTGGCGCCACGCGCCCCGAACGGCGACACCAGGTGGGCGGCATCGCCGGCAAAAATAACGCGATTGTGAACAAAACTGTCCATTTGGCGGCACTGGAAAGTGTAAATACTGACCCACTCGAACTCGAATTCGAAATCCTCACCCATCATCGCCCGGATACGCCCGGAAACATTATCCGGTTTAAGTTCTTCTTCCCGATCGATATTCCATCCCAATTGAAAGTCAAGCCGCCAGACGTCATCCGGTTGTCTGTGCAACAAAGCGGACTGGCCGCGATTAAAGGGGGGATCGAACCAGAACCATCGCTCGGTCGGGAAATCTGCCGTCATTTTTATGTCCGCGATCAGGAAATGATCCTGGAAAGTCTCACCCTCAAAATCAAAGCCGAGCATCTTGCGGATCGGGCTGTGGCTGCCGTCCGCTGCAATCAAATAATCGCAGTCCAGCCTGTATTGCCCCTGGGGCGTACTGATCGTGACGGTAACGCCATCGGTAGTTTGATCGACAGCGGTAACCTCGTTTTCCCAGCGAATTTCTGTCAGCTCCCGTGTATCGATCTCGTCTTTCAGGTATTC
>PVMK01116521.1_pt1 | contig 19518 bp, 22 predicted proteins | sample 1853481 | NCBI WGS metagenome assembly PVMK01 (sample SAMN08533507, study PRJNA380276) | Marine sediment metagenome, whole genome shotgun sequencing project. | reverse complement strand
CGCCCTGTCACCCTGGCGTCCGGTGCCTGTGCCTGCCAGCTCTGGGTGAGCAGGGTGGTGAGTGGGGTGCTCTCCTGGGGGGAGTCGGCGCACAGCACGATCACGGAGCCGTCTCCGCGGAGACGTATTTTTTCGTTGGTGGCGGCAAGCAGGTGGCGCTGGAGTTTGCCCAGGTCGGAATCTGTGTTGGCTCGTGGCGGTGTGGCCGTTTCTTCGTTGATGGTGGCTCCGGTTGCCTCGATGGTTTTGATCAGGCGCTGCCAGAGGTGGGGGACATCCGCCAGTGGGTCCCGCAGTGTGATGGATTCGATGGCGATGGGGTTGCAGGGCAATAAGGCGATCACCCGTTGTATGCGCTGCCCCAGATCGGGCTCTACTGCGTTTTTTGCCAGTGCCTCGATGGCGGCCATATCCTTGAGTCGCGCCGGTGCATCATTGCTGAAGGTGCCCTGCCAACCCGCCAGGTACCACTGGTCACGCCACTGCAGCAGGGATCTGGCGACGGAAAAGGGGTCGGCCTTGTAGGATTCATGGTAGAAGGCCTCCGGGTGATCCACCTGGTCGATGCAGGCCAGGTACTGGATCAGGCGGGTGGTGAAAGGTACCTCAGAAGAGGGGATGCCGGTTGGGTTTCTACGGTCGTAAGCAGGCCGTTGGGGCCGGTGGTTATTTCGCCCAGCGCGTCCTTGATGGTTTCAGGTGTCGTGCCATCCGCCTTTAAGCCGAGCGTGATGCGAACTTTCCCTACTACTAGTTCCAAATATTACTCCGTCGAGTGTAGAATCGAATATTGATAATAAAAATAGCTCAAGGCCGTCATTTTCTGTGAAGTTGGCTATGAAAGCGAGTTTAGCCGGACTATGTATTTGGATAATGCAATTTGCCTGCGAGGCTAGAATCGTGTTTCTAGCTTATCTACAAGATTGCATCCCAATGAACAAGTCGTCAGGCACAAGGGGTCTAATTGGGGGTACATCGAGTAAGTGGAAACGAAAAGTCTTTTAAGATCAACCGACTACTGTTACTTTGAAATCGACCACATTTCAACTTATTTCCAATTTCGGCAATAATCGACCCTACTAAGGTCCGCTTTCACATCTAAGTGGCTATTCTGCTATCAGTATCCGCTTAACCGTGAAAGGGGATTGAACCGGTTCTTTTTCCTTCTGGTCGGAACTAGCTCAGCATTAACACCAACAACTTCTGGCCTTGCCGACCTAGATTCCATGCGAGCAGGAGCGCGTATTAGGCACCAAAAAGCCGCCCGAAGACGGCTTTTTTGACCATCCTTGCTCTGGTCAGGCGACAGCTGGTCGCTGCTTTCTCCGTGTCGCCTGCTTCTTTGCAGTGGCCGCCATGGTGGTGGCTTTGCGCTTGGCCTTGGCTCTCGGTTTCGGCTTGCCCTTATTGGAAGTCGTGCTGACCTTGACCATCGATCCCGGTTCGATGGCCATGGCAATATCGTGCTCAGTAGCACCCATGACCAACATGGACTTCACCATCATATCCATGGTTACCGACCTGTCACATGCCTCAATCTTGGCCACCCGAGACTGACTTGATCCGAGTAGTTTAGCTAGTCTCTGCTGGCTCATCCTCTTAGTCTTGCGCAATGTCTTCAGGTTCCGCGCTAGGCTGACCTTCATGTCAACGAGTGAGGATTCCGCAGGGGACAGTTCCAGAAAGTCATCGGCATCGCCGACCTTCCAGCCTCTGGCCTCCAACTTTTTTCGCTTATCTGCACGCATCGTCATAATCCTTCAGTCTAACTTTACAGGTATCAATCACACCTTTTGAGGTGGTATTGGTTTTCTTGGCAAACACTTCCGCAATCACAATCGCATCTGGATCGGTGCGATAAATGATCCGCCAAAACATATCACCCTCCGCTATCCTCAGTTCGTGGCATCGCCGTCCAATGGATGGCATTGGCCTTGATTGCGGCATGGATAGCTTCTCTCCAGCCTGCAGAAGCCGAAGCAAATAGCCGGCGTCCAGTCGCGCCTCCTTCGTGAATGGCGGCGTCTTGATCTCTCCATGAAGCCAAACCAGCGGTTTGTGATCCTTGCTCATGGGTAGAGGATGTTATGTCAGATATGACATAATGTCAAAGAATTCTATATAGATAAATTTAATGATCTAAGTCGAGCCTCGGGCCAGCGTCGAAAAGTGGATCTGGCTGAGTAGTACGCAGAATTTTCACTATTCATTGGGATTCCAACAAGGATAGATCTTCAGTGGGCGATGCCGCTTATTAGGCGAAAGTAGACGTTATCGGCCCTCCGTCGACAAGGTATGCTTGAGTCAGACTTCAAAACTTGCAGGTTGGGGTATATATGGGGGTGCTTTGATCTGCAATTCGGACAAAGTATTTATTTCTCAATGTGTTAAGTGCTCATATTAGTTGTCTGTATATCAATTACTTTGATATTTCATACCGTTGGTTCCAGGACAGATTGGTGTCGAAAAAATGCCTGCCTCTGGCCAAATCACGATTAACCGCTTTTACATCGCGCCGCCTGAACATCAATTCATGGGCAAACCAGTCATTTGGCAAACGTGGTCCGCAACCTGAAATCTGCCAGATGACATCCAGTGGTTCACCAATGTTGGGCGCCCAGACACCCGTGACCTGACATTCTTTCGCCCCGCCCTGTACCGCGTGGACTGCGGCCTGGCGCAGGGTATACGCCGCCGCCCGATCGATGTGGGCCAGATCCTTGCCCGATAAGGCGCCACCACCGATGGGGACCCTTGGGCCGTAGTAGTCCACGGCCAGCTTGCGGCCGGTCTGACCGTTGTCGCCGTCACTGCCACCGTTAATCAGGGGCCCGTTCGGGTTAATGAGTAGCTCGACTTCCTGCCAGGGCGCTGCCCAACGTCGATCACATTTGCGCAGTTGGTTGTAGGCCACCTGAAGTTCAGCGTGTACGGCCGCGCACACCTCGACAATCGATGTTTCGTCAAGATGCTGAATCGTTACCAGTACGTGCTCGAGCACCCATTCATCGGTGTTCTCTCGCAGGCGCACCACCAGCTTGCCATCGGGTCCCTCGCCTTTGAGACGACCGGATTGAAAACTGCTTGTCAGCGCCTCGCGAAAACAATGCACCAGATAGTGCTCCGGTGGTAACCAGGCCACTTTTTCATCGTAGCCCTGCCCAACCAACGGAGATGTTCTGATCGTTCACAAAACGCGTCCACTCGCCGGGGCGCCCGATGTCAAGGCAAACGCTGTTGTGGATCTTGTAGCGATTCACATCGATTGCATTGCCTTCAACGTAGCCAATTTGGCGGCCAACCTGCCGCACAATATCGTCCAGTGAAGTCACCAGTGCTTGTTCCGTGACGATGGCGCCCGTCAGAAATATTTCATCGCTCCAGCAACTCATTTCCACCTGGCAATATGCCTGTGAATCGACTCCGTAACACTGCTCTACGATCGCATCGGCCACCTGATCGCAAAACTTGTCCGGGTGCCCCGGCAGAACCATCTCTGAAACTCTTATCATTGGGGGAAATTCCCAAGCTGTGTGTACGGAATACCCGCCCTGGCGAGCAAGTGCGGCGAACCATCGCGGGTAACGATCGCATGCAACCGGGTACCTGCTGTTTTCTTTATCAACCGCGCATCGACCGTTTCGATATAGCCGTCGGTGACAATGACCGCCGAATCTGGTCGGGTAGTGGCAACATGCTGGAGCACACAGCTAATGCTTGTGCCACCCGTAGTGTCGGCATGCAATCGATTGTCTTTGATCACCGCGGGTGCAACCACATCACTGAAGGCCCAGAACGGTCGACGGATGTGCTTTCCCAATCGGGCGAGCAAGGCCACGATGAGCGGCATTTCGGCACTCATGGAGCCGCTCACATCGAGATACACTTGCGCCGTGCCCCCGCTGACGCGACGCGGGGTTTCCCATGTGGCGTCCGGTAACAATGGACTCCAGAGAGCGCGGGCAAAACTGCGCCGGTCACCCGGGCTCAGCACGGGCAGCTGACATTCAGCGAGCACGTTTTCAGTCCTGGGTGCGCGAGGGTCTGGCACAAGATGCTTACGCAGCACTTTCCAGGTATTGCGCCGCCACAACTCGACACTGTCATCCAGCGCTCGCACTTGATGGGCGTAAGCATGAGCGCCAATACCGCGGCTTTTGGGCGCACGCCAGATACCCTCACCGTTCATCGACTTCAATGATCGGTTTAGTGCCTCCACAACTATCGGTGACAGTTCACTTGCGTCATACTGATCATCTCCCGCTGAACCTTCTTTTGCCCATGGGTCGGCACCTGCTCCTGCGTCTTCGTTCTCAGCATGATTGCCAAGCCAGCCACCCCGCGGGCGGTTTGATGCGCCCCGACGGCGTCAGGTCTTTAGCCAAATCCCGAATATCGTCGGCAACCAGTTTCCCCTGGTACAGCGCCGCCCAGATGCGATATTGGTGATGGCGGCGTTCTCCGTATTCGCAGATTTCATCGTCAAACCACGGTCGCAGTAACCGACGCAAGCCCTTCTCGTTGGCGTAGTACTTTTGCATAAAGCCGCTGTACTCTGCACCCAGTTCACGATGAATCAGTGCGTTAATTACTGCGTCCAAGGCAAGGTGATCCGCGTTCGTAATAGGTGCGACTCTATCGGTGTGGCGCAATAGCACGTGCAAAAATTCGTGGCAGATTACAGCCTTCACATGAAACTCGGTCTCGCAGTGCTCCTGTACGAAGGCAAGATTGACGAGCAGGCGCGGTTCATCGCCAGTCGTTACGGCAAGGGTGGGCACCCGCTCGGTAAACTCAATCGACACAATCTTCAGCAACGCGCGACAAGCGAAGGAATTCTCGTCAATCAATTCAGCAACAATTGCTCGAAACAGTTGCTCGTTCATGCGTAGTACCCCCTGCCCGAATACAGCACCATCTGGCGTTTCAGGCTGGCACGGGTCAGTAACACGGGGCGGTGCGGGTCGTAGTGATTTGCGGTGCACAACCCGAGCAACGCTACCTGCCGTAACACATCATCGGGCTCTGCAGTGGATACCTGGAGCGGCTTCAGTGTTTTTGATGGATGACAGATACAAGGCTCATCAGGCAACGCATAACGTGCCCGCAACTCTTCCGGGTCCTCGATCCCCGCTGACGCAAGCAGGTCGTACACAGTTTCCAGTGGATCGAATACCTCAAAGTTCAGTGCAGCACTCAGGATACTTGTGAATCCAACACGACCCCTGGACTCGCCCAGCAAGGTAGATTGAATACGCTGGTTGCGTGTCCGGCTTCGTGGACCGCCCGAGTTGAACTCGTGCCGAAAGTAAGTGCTTATAGAATTCGCGGCCTGCATCACGAACCTCGCTTGGCAAGGTATTCAATCGTCGCATGAAACTCGGTTTCAAGTTTCTTCGGATTCTCAAGCGGCACTTTGTTTAGCAATGCCCAGTAGAACAACTGTCGTGCACGAGATCGCCGGCGATCCGATTGAATGTGGTCCAGAACCGCAGACAATTCAGTGAGTTCGGCGTGGGATGAATTCTGGTCACCAAGACGTTCCTGCCAGCTCAGTTCGCCATCAATTGACAACAGCTCTGAAGCAAGATTTCCCAGATCGTTGAGGCCATCGGCCCCGATTGGCAACTTGCCCTGTATCGCTGCCGGATAGACGGCCAGCGCAAACGCCGCTGCCCTTTCCGGAGTCTCATTTGCCAGTAACTGCTCGACAGCCAACGTGCCCGCATCCAGACTGGGGCAGTTCTCTGCAAGACTGCGTACTTTACCCGGCAGCGTCCGCTTCAGGTGAAATGAATTCACCCATTTATCGTCGCCCACGAGCAAGTTCGCATTCCAGGCCAGTCGATGGGCCGCCATAATTCTTTCTGGTTCGGGAGGCTCGCCCCAGGCCCGCTGGGGCAGGCTCGATTCAAGCACCGTACGATACGATTTTTCTACTGGCCCACCTTCTATGACCGTCGCCGCCAGTAAGCTACGCGACAACAGTCGGGCTCGCCTGGGCGAAATTCGCACACCAGAAGCACTCAGTTCGCCAGTGATAATTAGAGCGTACTCGGTAACGTAACGCGGGCACTTTGAAAGCAGGGCCAGAAACAATTCACGCCACACCGCAATGTCGCCACGGAGCTGCCCGCCATCGTCTGCGGCAAGTCCTTCGCCAGCAGGGGTCACAGATTTGTCGTTGTTGCTGTGCGCTGAGTTGATCCCAATCACCCACCTCGACAATGATTGCAAACCGATCTGCCAGTGCCGGATCCAATGGCTCACTACCGAGATATGCATCGCTACCATCCTGATCTGCACCACTGGGGTTCATCGCCGCCCAACGGTAACGAAGGCTTTCCAAAGCAATACCCTGAATGCGACGTTCATGAATAAGAGAGAACAGGCGGTTCTGGTGTTCAGGGCTTACAACGACTGATCTCATCGACGAGAACAGATTCGGCACCCCAGATGGTTGCGGGCGTTTCCAGAAACCGCACGCTTTCGCGGGCGTCATCCGGATAGGGGAAGCCAACCAGATCATCAAACGCAATGAGACTCGCATTGTAGTGCCGGTGCGTCAGCCCAAGCGCCTCGCTGATGCTGTTCAGCAGATAGGTTTTACCGGTACCGCTGCGGCCAATTAGCAGCAGTGGATCTTCGGTTACGAGCGATGCCAGAATTGCAATTTGGGATCGATGAAACCCATACGCGCCGATGGCTGCGAAGTGATCCCGAACAAGCGGTTTACCCAATTCAGCATCAATACCGTGATCGTTTAATGCCGGGATTTCTTCTTCATGGCGCCTTGTCCTGTTGTTTACACCAGATGACACGGCTGAGTTTCCAGTGATTGCCGGCATTACGACCCCCTCCCACTACCCGGATTGCACCAGGGCAGCCGCTCAAGACGACACGCTGATTCCTGTGCCAGACACAGCATCACCTCCCGGATATCGTTGCGAACTGGCTCAAATCCGGTGGCCTTGACCGGGATATTCTCCAGTCGATAGGACTCCATCCCCGCAGGCATCAGATACAGTCGCCGATTGATTTCCAGCATGACCGCGGGTACCCGGGTATCGCCCGCGAAGTGTTCGGGCACCACACACCCGCTATAGGGAAAATCCACGTCCACCGTGTAACCGCGCTTTAGGAACAGCCCCGTACAACTGTCCAGCAGCCACTGTGGCGTATTGCAGCAAACCCCGAGGCAGATATCCGGCCGGTGGCGCCCCTGGTCATCCTCATGGGCGAAGGGCTCATCCGGGAAACTGTGGCAATCGAGCAGCAGGCTGTATCCCCATCGCTGCAGTTGTTGTTCCAGATTTACCTCCAGCTGCAGATGCCACGGCCGGTAGTAGGTATCCAGCAAAAGACGTTTTTCCTCTAGTGACAGCTCACGCCGAATCTTCTCGCCCAGTGCATTGTGGGTGTAGATGACGCCCTGGCCGAAAGATGATTTCTCCTCCAGGCTGTCGTCCGAATAGCGCTCCAGGTCGACAACGACCCGGCTGATGAGGGTTTGGGTGGTCGCGATCCCCGGCAGCCCGAACAATTCGGCGGTATACCAGTCCGTCACCAGGGCGATTTCCCGCCACAGTTCCTCCGGCGAGGGAATGAACTGGCTCCGCACAGCCTCGGGAATTCCGGTGCCGGCGTGAGGTATGTGTGCCGTGATCGGCAAAATTGTTTCAGGGTACATAAGCTCTCCTCCAGAGTAATGCAGCAAGAGAGAGCCAATAGGGAAAACCTGATTGGTTGCCTTTAAGGCCACATCACTCCGAAGAGTCAACCACCTTGCCCAGGTTGGCAGGTTGGCGGGGCGCAAGCCCTCTCTTGATGTTGTATTCTATTATAGGGTTATCACCCCGAAGATCAACTACCGGCCTTCCCATCTGTTGCGTTTTCAGGCAGACGCCGTTCCTATGAGATTAATCTATTATCCTCATGACAAACTGCGGGAAAGGGCAGGCTATTCATGCTCAGTAAAAGAAAACACATAGCGCCTCACACATTCCCTGATAATTCCCTGTTAATTTCGCCAGGCGAGGATTTTTTGGGGAAAAATAGTTGAAATACAGCTAGTTACGTGGGGTAGAGGGCAGTACAGGTTCGGAAATAGGAAAATTTCCCTGCAGATTTCCCGTTTACAGGGAATTTCCTGGAGACGATACCTGCCGGGACTGTCACCACCCCTGGCAGTCTGGCGCCAAAATCGTCTCTGGCCCAGGGAATCCTCGTCTATGAAGTTTGGTTACATATGATGAGAAATGGTTGTCAGAAGAGTACGCTTGCAGACAATTTCGCGTTAACATTGAGCCATCGAGTAGGCCGCGTGGCACGGATTGGCTTTGGGAGATGGAACAAATGTTTATTACACTGCCCCTCAAGAAAATGTCAGCTGAAGAGAAGATACAGGTCATGGAATCCATCTGGGTTGATCTCTGTGACACGGCGGGTAGTACGCTATCTCCGGATTGGCATGGAAATGTTCTGGCTGATAGAAAAGCGGCGGCGCTAGCCGGGAAAGATGAGATCATTGACTGGGAAACTGCAAAGCAGAAGATTTTTGAAGATCTGCAGTGAAAGTCGAGATACTGGAATCTGCGCGTAAGGATCTGGTTGATGGTTTTTACTTCTATGAAAAACAAGCCGATGGGATAGGTAGTTATTTCCTGGAATCGATGTACTCAGATATTGATTCGCTGATCGACAATGCTGGAATTCACCCAGTCCTTTTTGGGGAATATCATCGCTTACTGGCAACCCGATTCCCGTTCGCAATTTACTATAAGATTATGAAAGATACGGCGCTGGTCTATGCTGTTTTAGACTGTCGTAGAAAGCCTGCATGGATCAGGTCGGTGCTAAGCTGAAAAGTTCAAAATAAGAGATAAATCCTGACCGGACTGCCTCCACCGCCATTTACACGTTTTAACACTATAATAATAGTATTTTATTAAAGGAAATATACATTGCCATCTACCTTGCCTACTAAAATAAAGTGCTTCTGCCAAATGCGCTGAGCGCTGTCAGTTACCCTGCGGGGCGTAGCAAAGATTGCTCCATAGGTAGCATTAGAAAATTGCTCTCAGCGGCCCACCCCCGCGCACCGGTTTTGACATCCCCACTTTGAAATACACGCTGGATTTATTGTATGGCCGCTTTGTCCTAACAAGAGACATTCAGGCTGTGATATGGTGAGCGTACGCTGTATTACTCAAAGCGGACATCGGGGCGAGTGAGGTCAAACTGGTTGAGCGGCGGCTTTCGACTCAAACTGGCCTTTAGCTCACCAGCATTTTCGGCCCACTCCAGCACTGCTGCTATTGCCTTCTAACCGACCCCTGGTCTCATGAGCAACAAGAACCGGTGGCTCTCTTTCCCCGGGGCTATTCCGCTATGCTGTTGATCTAACGGGAGTTTGTTCAGGCCGAGGCGTGCATAGTGAGCCTAGCCAGGTCTCGTTGTGCACAGAGGCTTCTTTTCCCCGGTGAGGCCCAGGTTAGACGCCATCGATAACTGATTGAATTCATGGCTATTTCATGCCATTTTTATGGACAAATTGAACGGGCGTGGCTGCTGCATAGTCGAAATTCCGCCCATTAATCTGTTAACTCTATTTAGTATTGGAATAACAATTTAACGTCAAACAAGAGAAATGCTTTTCATGGCAAATAAAGATTTTATTCATCAGCGCATTTGTATTTATGCTGGAAAAGAATTTGACCCCACTGTTGATGAACACGTGGCAGAGGTTTTGCGTTCCAAATTTAACATCCTCTTGCCACAGAGAGCATCATTAAATGAATCTCTAGCATCAGTGACAAGTGTTCATGAAATTATAGGTCTCATATTACAATATCGTACAATGGGGTAATGGTTATGAGTCATACAGTTAACAAGCGCAGGCACAATCGCCCACTTCGTGGGCTGGACCTCCAAACCGCTGCGCGGTTTTCCGGCCTGTGCTGCGGGCGTTAATGTCCCTTCGTGGCACGGAGCAGACGCTGGCCAGATCAGGTAGAATCGCGGTGAGCGGCCGCTGTTTACTCTATATAGTCCGCTGGTAACCTGTGGAGGAAGCGGGCTTCGGGGTCGGCTATCGTCGACACAAAGCAGACGTTCGTTAAAACCCGGATTTCGGTTTTTCAAAGGAATTATTTCCGTATAACTTACTGTTATGTTTCAAATACCGTTTGCTTGGCAAACGTTTAATATCAAGTCACTAAAAGTATAGGAGATATTTATGGCTAAGGGAAAAGATGCAAAAAAAGCAGTAAAAAAGAAAGCTGAAAAAACATTGAAAGAAAAACGCAAAGAGAAAAAAGAAAAGCAGTCTAGTAAACGATAAGCAAGCTTATCCACTAATTATGCGTTGTATGCACAACTAGACTAAAATTTGTTTTTGTAAAGGTGATAGCAAAAACAGAATACTATTATTCACCATAAAATAAAGAGAACGTTATGAGTAAAGGTACAGTTAAGTGGTTCAACGCTGATAAGGGCTTTGGTTTCATTACACCCGAAGATGGCGGAAAAGATCTTTTTGTTCATCATTCAGAGATACAGAGTGGCGGTGGTTTCGCAACACTTAATGACGGCCAGGCAGTTGAGTTTGAAGTTGGGCAGGGTCAAAAAGGTCCGTGTGCAAACAAGGTTGTCCCACTTTAAGTTGCACACATAACAAGGCCAGGCAGCAGGGACGTCACCTACGGCGCCGCCTCTGCCGGCTGCGTTATTGAGCGTCCGCTGTTGGCACAAAGCAACCCCCTGAGTAGCTAAAAATCCGTGCTCCCGAAGGGCCGTTATGTGGTGAAAGCGGCCCTTAGCCCTTGACGGTTTTACTTGGGATATAGCGTTTTGGGTAGTGCCTATCAGGCCGCCTTTTTCAGCCTAAAGTAGGTAGCTCTGGATATGCCCGCAGTTTCCATCACTTCTTTGGCCGCAACGCCCTTCCTGATCATCTTCAGGGCCTTCTTTGTGCCCTTGTGGGGCTTGGCACCAAACTGGATGCCGCTCGCCATGGCCGCCAGTCTACCCTCGTTGGTGCGCTCCAGTATCCTTGCGCGCTCCGCTTGTGCGACCGCAGATAAAATCGTGATGAGCATATAGCCCATGTCACCGGCGGTGCTGAGGTTGTCGTCTACAAAGGTGACAGGGACACCCTTGTCGTGGAGCTTCTCCACGATGGTGATCATATCGAGGGTATTGCGACCCAGTCGGTCCAGCTTGGTACAGAAAACCTCGTCGCCTTCCTCGGCACGGTTGAGTAGCCTCTCAAGGCCGGGGCGGTCTGTATTCTTGCCGGAGGCTTTGTCCTTGAAGATTCTGTCCCTGCGGACGCCCAGTTTTTTCAGGGCCGCCACTTGGATATCCAGCTTTTGCTGGTTTGTGCTTACACGTGCGTAACCTAACTTAGCCATCTTTCTCACCCTCACCGTAGATAGTCTCACAAGTCGAATATGAGACTAGCAGGTCTCATCGGCACTGTCGCACGATATTTGAGACTAATTTTCGGGGGTGCAGGAGGGGTCTCAAAACTTAAGATATATGAGATGCGTTACCACAGGGGTTCAAGCAAGGTCCGCTTTTCTCCACAGCGGTCATTATATCAATCCGACGTAGAGGCCTGCCGCTGTGGTGGGTGAGGGCCGCCTTCACCACAAGCGGCCGTTCGAGAAGCCCCGATTTCAGCTAGTTGAACGGCCCTTGTGTGCCATGAACGGCCATACGATCTGTCCAGGATTAATCGCAAAACCGGGATAGGCGATAGGCGGCAAAGTTCTATGAACGGCCAAATGAGCTGTGATGGATGAGTCGGATGAAAACGACTCAGCGGCCACTCTCCAAACCAGTTTCAGAGAGAGTCGACAATTACAACGGATTGAACCATGATTACGTGATCCAGGGGAGAGCATAGTAATAACCATGTCGTTCATCGAGGAACTCAAACGCCGTAACGTCTTTCGCGTGGGCATCGCTTATCTGGTGCTGGGCTGGGTGGTGGTCCAAGCGGCCGATGTGATATTCCCCATCCTGCAGTTCCCGGATTGGACTATTTCCTTTGTCGCTGTGCTGGGAATCCTCTGTTTTCCCTTGGCTCTATTCCTCGCTTGGGCATTTGAGTTGACGCCGGAAGGCATCAAGCGCGAGCATGAGGTTGACCGTTCTCAATCAGTTACGCACATCACAGGGCGCAAGCTGGATTTCGCCATCATTGGCCTTCTGGTCGTTGCACTGGGTTACTTTGTCTATGACAAGTTTGTCCTCGATCCTGCGAGGGATGCGGCGCGGATGGTGGCAACCACAGAGGTAGTTAACGGCGAAGCCATTGAGCAAGCTGTCCAGGCTCCGGAAACCGACAACTCCATCGCGGTGCTGCCCTTCGTCAACATGAGCGATGATGCGAGCAACGAGTATTTCTCAGACGGTATCTCGGAAGAACTGCTGAACCTGCTCACCAGGATTCCAGAGCTACGGGTGATCGCCCGCACCTCATCATTTGCGTATAAGGGTAAAGACGTGTCAATCGCCAACATTGCACGCGAACTGAATGTGGACCACGTACTGGAAGGTTCGGTGCGCAAATCCGGCAACCAGGTGCGCATCACCGTGCAGTTAATCCGCGCCAACGACAGTTCCCACCTGTGGTCTGAGAGCTATGACCGCACACTGGATAACATCTTTGCTATTCAGGACGAGATTGCCGCCGCGGTAGTGGCGCAACTGAAGGTGACGCTACTGGGCGCAGCGCCTACCGTGCGGGAGACCGGTCCGGCCGCCTATGCCCTGTTTCTGCAGGCCCGCTTCATGGCCTACCAAGGCACGCAAGGAGCCTGGGAGCAATCCTTGGCACTGTATGAGCAAGCCCTGGAGATCGATCCTGACTATGCTGCGGCCTGGGTTGGATTGGCTGATTTGATCACGGACCAAAGAATCAATGTTAACCGGCCGCTTGAGGAGAGCGTCGCATCGGCTCGTGAGGCGGCTAACCGGGCGCTGGAGATCGACCCGGCGGATGCGCTGGTTCACGGCGTTCTTGGACAGATGGCGTTGGCAGATGGCGACCTGGTGGCTGCGGCACGACATATTGAGCGTGCTCTGGCGCTGGAACTGTCCAACCCCTACGTCCTCGCGGGGGCGAGTTTCATGGCCCGAAGTTTGGGGCGGATGGATGAGTCCTTGGCGATCATGAAATACGCTGTCGCTCGCGACCCGGTGAATCCCAGAAGCCAATTTTCATTGGGATTAGCTTACTTCTATGCTGGGCAGCCGGATGAGGCCATCGCCTCGATGCGCACAGCGTTGAGGCTGAGTCCGGGGTATGTAATTGCGCAGCTAATCATCGGCCTCGCGCTACATGAGAAGGGCGAGTACGATGCCGCGTTGGCGGCGATGCAGGCGGAGTCACACGAGGGGTACCGCCTGGTTGGCCTGGCGATTGTCCACCATGCCCTGGGGCAGGTGGCCGAATCTGATGCCGCCCTGGCCGAATTGATCGAAAGGTACGAGCGACAGCTGACTATCGGGGTCGCCAGCGCACTGGCGTTTCGCGGCGAGGCTGATCGTGCCTTCGACTGGCTGGAGAAGGCGGTGCAGTACAAAAACCCTCTGCTGAGTCTCACAGCGGCTACGATCTTGTTCGCCAACCTCCACGACGACCCGCGCTGGCTGCCGTTCCTGGAAAGTATCGACATGTCTCCCGCGCAACTGGCCGCCATCGAGTTCAATGTGACGCTGCCCGAGTAGGCTGAGCAGGAGCATCGACTGCTCAAATCAGTGTTGTTAGAACGGCCGGAATGTGGTGGAAGCGGTAGTAGCTACAGGGCGAGATCGAGCCGGAATTACCGGCAGGCGAGCGGCCGCAATGAGTAAAAAACGGCCATTTCCTACATCATAGACCAAATGACCGCAGTTAGGACAGAGCGGTCATTGTGTCTCGGCGTGCCTGACGTTCCACATGAAATAAAGCCCAAGTATCACACCAACTGAGCACGTTATAAGCAAGAAATAGACCCAGAAGTTACTGCCCTCGTAAGAGCCGAAATTGCTACCAACCGAACCCCCCAAGACTGATCAAGCCTACTGAAACTCCTATGAGAAAGAGAAGTACCGCCCCGCCAGTTGTACCAGCTACGAATAGTGCTGTCTTACCACCGCTGAATGATCCGGTTTCCAAAGCGACAATATCGTCTATTCGAATCGAACTTCTATGCCCCCGGACGATTTCATCATCTACATATTTCACGGTAAGTTGAAGTTTCGTACCATCACGTGTATATATCTTTACATTATCGCCCGTCTTGATAAGTTGTTCCGATCGAATTTTTGACTGCAATTCTTGCTCTGATAGCTCAATAGGCTTAAAAGTGCTACACGCCCCCAAAGAAACGACTAACAGCAAGGATATTAGTCGGAACAATTTCGTGTGTATCAAGCTTCTCAAGCGATAGTTCATGTTCCATTCCTCAAGGTAACTTTGTGCTGTAGACGGTACGAGGAAGGACGGAGCATTACCTGAGGTTTAGCTGAAGGATTGCTGAGGAATTATCTGGAAAATATTAGGGCTAGAATAACTTGTTATATTTCAGCGTGATAGAAGTTCTCGCCTGATATTTCTTTTAGAGGTTATCCGAGCGCTAAACAACGGATTCGAGTAGCCGCAAGTTGCTTCAGCGCAACTCTAATGTCCCTTAATAGGACAAAACGGACGTTCGAGCTGTCCTGACTCGGGAATGGTCTATGCTTGGCCCATGACAAAAGAGCAGATCATTGAAAAACACCTGAGAGCGGCTACAACCAGAGCTTACTGGATAGGCGCTGCATTTGGCCTAACTGGCTGCGTTGCTGCTGACTTTGAACCGCTGACTATGGAAGGCGCGCACTGTAAACAAGAGTGTGTCCAAAGTATGCAGCACTGCGAGGGGTCTTCCTATACTTGCGACCGATCATATACGCTGTGCATTGATGCTTGTGTCGATGTTGAGGCTATGGCGTTAAAAGGTGGGCAATGATTCATCAAATTCAGCCGTTCACTGTTCATTCTTGCGGGCAGGGTCTATCGTTGAATTGTCGGGAATGTCTCAAAGTAGAACAGAACGGCCGTTCACACCACAAAGCCGCCATTACACTATCTTGTTTGCCTGCTCGAATATCTAGTCAAACGACATTTTGCGGTGGAGCGCGGCGACGGATTCATCGTCCAGGCCGATACGTTTCATCAGTGCCAGATAACGGGGATGGTCTTTGACAGCATCATTGTGCCTGAAGTCACTGCGCATAAAAAATTGTGCCCACGATTTATTCTCTACTGCGCGCTCCATCAGATCAATGGCTTCTTCCACTTCGCCGAGGCTCGATGCCAATTGCGCGGCTAATGTAATTCTGTCATATAAAGGGGTAGTCTCTACCACATCCCTGTAAATCTTCCTGGCCTCACCGTAATCACCCTGTGCGGCATAGCAGAGAGCGGCTTGTATCCTTATCCTTGGCTGTTGTTGCAGTGCCATAGGAAGGCTTTGCAGAAACTCTGTTGCGGCGGGGCAATTTCCCGCAAGTCTGTACGCATCAGCCATGGCCGTTAACGCAAAAAAATGCTGTGGATTCAACTCGAGCGCTTCCTGGGCTTTTAGGATTGCCGCATCCACATCGCCGCTCCATAGCAGAAGATAGGCGAGATTAGCTTTGTAGCCGGCGTGTAGGGGATCGCGGTTTTCGGCATCGGTGTACAATCGAATGGCATGCGGTATTCTATCTATCGGCAGTAAGTAGAACATTGCATAGCTCGTCGTTGCGACGGTGTTTTCCCTGGAAGCCATCGCTCGTTGATACAACTTACCGGCAGTCTCCCAGTCCCTTTGCAGTAGCAGTGTCATCAACGCTTTGGCTGCCAGCGCCTCACTCTGATCAGGGTCCAGTTCAAGCGCGCTCTCGTAGGCCATAATCGTGGGCGGACTTGCTTTGTCAGTCGTTTGCCATAACACGGTTAAGCTTCGTGCAGCAGCGAGGTATCCCCACGCCATGGCATAGTCAGGGTCCGCTTCCACCGCCTTCTCAAAGTAACTGATACTCTGGTACAGGTTCTCCGGGCCGTCCCAGTCATACAAAGCCCGTCCGCGCATGAACCAGTTATAGGCTTCCGGACTATGGGTCTGCTCAGCGACCAGTCGCTTCGCTGCATCAACCCCCAGCTCTATCCGCAGTGACTGCACGATGGCCCTGGCCAGTTCATCCTGTAGCTGGAAAATATCGGTAAGCTCACGCTCGTATGACCCGGACCAGAGGTGATAACCGCTTGTGGCATCCACTAACTGTGCGGTAATCCGCACACGGTCACCCGACCGGCGTACGCTGCCCTCCAGCACGGCCTGGACGCCAAGAATGTCGGCAATCTGAGCAATGGTCTTGTCGGTATCCTTGAAGGCAAATGACGAGGTGCGGGCCATAACATTGAGTTCATCAACCTGGGACAGGGCGATCAGTAATTCCTCTGCGATTCCCTCGGCAAACCAGTCCTGGTCTCCGGCCTCACTCATATCAGCGAATGGCAGTACAGCAATAGCACGGTATTGTTCAGGATTCGGGACCACAGGGTGGCCCGCCTCAGGCTGCCCGGTATCTACAGACTCCAATTCCACTAACCTCTTCTGAAACGAAAGCCTGTCCACATAGAGGTAACCTACGGTAGCTACCAGCGCGCCAATCAGAACAAACTCGGCAATTCTGGCAATGGAAAAGTGGTGGTGCTCTCCGGGAGAAAGAGGCGGCGTACGCACTACTCCTTGCGCGCCGAAATCAAAAACCCAAGCGAAGACAATGACGAGGGGGAAACCAAAGAGGACCAGGGCAAGGACAAGATTGACGGTCCAGTCGGGAAGGCCAAGTCGAGGGAAGGCAACATCGGCCACCTCAAGCAGTACCCAGCCGACCCCGGCATACACCAGTGCGGCCCGATAGACTTTACGGCGTTTCAGTTCCGTCAAGAACCTGGGTAATACCATTTAATTATTCTCGTAAATTTCCCCGTACTGAACACTATATCACTGGAATCGATCGAGTCGAGCTATCGAGGATGGTGTGAAAAACCAACCATATAGGTCAGGTACTCGCCTCTTTAGTACAATAATGGCGTTATCCTGCGGATTTCTTGTGTGGAGAATTGGGTCGGCGAATGTCTCTTGATAGAACAAAGCAGCCAATTTCCCTACATCGGAATGGCGAACTGCATTGGCAGAAAACGCCTCCAGACGAACATTCCTAGAACATAACGGACATCTGATTACTCACTGTCCAGCACTTCCCCCACCCATCCATCACGGCAATTCGCTCGAATATGACCGCAGTGGTAGTCAAAATATCTGTTTCGCAGGTTTTGGGGTGATTTATTGAATGGCCGCTTTCACCACAAAGCCGACATCAGGCCAGGTCTGTTTTCACCGCAAAGCAGTCATAGAGCCAGACTACTGTTCAGGCTTGTACCATGGCCTCTTCTCGCGCCAATCCTGATCTTCAAGCCCGAACTCTTTACTGAAATCGTCCAGCATTTCGTTCTGTGCATTGAAGCCGGGCCCCCACTCGCCTGAATATATGAAGTCGGAGATCGGGTCTTTGCGACTCTTATCAGGTGGGGGTTGGGGTGTTGGCCCTTCTACGGCATTAGCCCGCCGCGTTACGACGGCCATTCGCTCGGTAATTTTATCTTTCGTTATATTCCAGGTCATCAGATCGGTTGCCAATGACAATGGGCCAGCGTAGGTCTGGCGAATATCTGCCCTGACATAGGGTCCGAGTTCTTCCTGATGATGATAGGCCACCGCATGGCGAGGATTGATCGCGCTCATCACCTTGCCCATAGCCGGCCCCGAAGTGTGAAACTCACAGCACATACGCCAGCTCAGCTGTGGTGGCTGATTCATGATTTCAACATAGTATTTCGGGTTGGCAAATGCCTCGTGAATAACGAAATCGGCACCCCTGGCATGCCTGACAAACCACATGTTAGGCGTGGTGTCGCCGGCGAACACCAGTTTCAGTCCTTCATATTCAATGGCAAAACTGACCGGCCCGTCACCGGTGTGGATGGCGGGAAAGGAACGAACAGTGATCCCCTTGTCTTGGTAGATCACCTCATTTATACCCTTGTAGTCAAATTCATGTACCTCGATCTTGCCCGGAAGCGGGGTGATCTTGTAGGCCCGGGTCTGGTAGTCCCAGTTATTGGCCCGCGTAAACCCATCCAGAGCGTATGCAGTCCCCATATCCTCAGTTTGCCCGCTCGGCCCCCAAATCCGCAGCGGTCCCGGTCGACCTGAAGTCCAGCCTCCGGCCCACAGAGCGCCCAGTTCGCCCCAATGATCAGTATGCAGGTGGCTGATAAAAATCTTGTCCAGGTACTCATAGGGGATCATCAGCGAGGCGATGTTGCGCATCGAGCCAGTTCCCAGATCAAATAACAGCTTTTCGCCGTTACCAAACTCAAACAGAAAGCAGGCACTGGCCTGGGCGATGCGCTGATCCGGCATACCGGTGCCGCAGGCAATGACCCTGACCTCTCCCTTCTCTAGCACCTCGGTGCCCGGATAATAGACATAGCGATCCGGTGCGACCACGTTGGGGCCTGAAAGCTTGCCACTACTCCATACGGCCGTACTGGCTAGGAATAGCAACATTAGTGAAGCGATGGTGAATGTATACTTTTTAATCATCTTAATACCTCTTCCCGATATGAATAAGCGCGATTGTGGCACCATGTCCGACATCTCCTGTTTAACAGGAAATTCTTGTTCCAAAATCTAGTGTAGACCAAAAGACAGAAAGCAGGTATTGGCTGCCCTTCGAAATGGCAGACTACTTATGACCGCTTTTAGGACAAGGAGTCATTCGCGGTCAGTAGATTTCGACCCCATGAATGACTGCTTACACGACTAAGCGGCCATTTCATTAACTGATTTCCAATACATTAGGAGTCACCTCATTCGATGAAATGACTACTCACTCTTTCAAAATACGCGATATCTGAACCGAGTGGCGTTGATTGAAGTTTCTCGTCAATGACACGTGTAACTTCAGGGCCTATCCAATACTTGTTTTCCAAGTACCAGCCACGAGTAAATTCGTTGCCAAAATAGAAATAAGCACCCTGAGCTATGTCCTCTAGAGCATCATTCACGTCTCTCTCGCCGGTAAGAAATGCTGCTTCATATTCCCGCATCCATATCGAAACATGGGCTGTTAACCACGAGTCCAGATCAATCTTCTCTTCGAGAGTTAGTTCCTCAGCATTGATCATAGCCTTAGCAAGTTCATGAGAAATTCCAGACTCCACTTCAGCCATCGATAATTCCACCCAACTGGACCAGTTTCCGGACACCTCCTGCTGAAAAGAAATTTTGGTATTCTCGCGAATTTCATAAACTACAAGCGCTAACCCGACGATTACTCCAAACGCTGCGCCCAATTGAAGATATTCGTTTATCGTGTTGAGTTTCATCCTTGTTCTCCTTGTTGTTAGATATCAAACAAGGATAG
>PVMK01113938.1_pt1 | contig 19518 bp, 22 predicted proteins | sample 1853481 | NCBI WGS metagenome assembly PVMK01 (sample SAMN08533507, study PRJNA380276) | Marine sediment metagenome, whole genome shotgun sequencing project. | reverse complement strand
TAAACGAGGAGAAAAATGATGGAATACGCAACACTGATTGTATTACTGGCCCTGCTGCAATATGTCTGGTTTACCCTGCGTGTTGGCATAACACGCGGTAAATACGGCATCGATGCGCCTGCATGCGAAGGTGATGAAAGCTGGGAACGCTTGTTCAGGGTCCAGCAAAACACAATGGAACAGCTGATCATGCTGATCCCCGCAACTTACGCTTTTGCCATATACGTCAGTCCGGTGTGGGTTTTGCTACCCGGTGCCGCCTTCATAATTGGCCGCTTCGTATATTCAGCCGAATACCTGAAGGACCCCAAATCACGTGCGCCCGGCATGAGCATAACGCTGGCGGCGAATGCAACCTTGATACTTGGCGCGCTTTTCGGACTGTTGAAAGGAATGCTCTAAGCAAAAACCACGCACATGGTATCCACCTCCTGGCTTTAGTGCGAGATTTGAGAGCAGTTATCCCAACTGTGGAAAATGGAAATCAGCACCTTTGCGGATACCCGTGTGCCAACGCTGAGTCACAGCCTTCATGCGGGTATAAAAGCGTATACCTTCCGGTCCGTAAATATGGTGATCGCCAAACAGTGATTGTTTCCAGCCACCAAAGCTATGGAACGCCATCGGCACCGGGATCGGGATATTCACCCCAACCATGCCGACCTGGATGCTCTGCACAAAATTACGGGCCGCATCACCATCGCGAGTGAAGATCGAAACCCCGTTGCCGTAAACATGTGCATTGATCAGGTCAACGGCCTCGTCATAGGAATCAACCCTGACCACACATAATACCGGGCCAAAATCTCTTCCTGGTAAATACGCATATCCGCTTTGACATTATCAAACAGGCAACCACCGATAAAAAAGCCATCCGGTTGATCGACGTGCTTGAATCCGCGTCCGTCCACAACCAGGTCAGCGCCCTCCTCAACACCAAGATCGACATAACCCGAAACCTTGGCGTGGTGTTCGCCGGTAATCAACGGCCCCATTTCGGCCCCATCGATGTTACCCGGCTGAATGGATAACGATTCAACCCGTGGTTTTAGTTCCGCAATCAGCTTGTCGGCCATTTCATCACCGACCACGACGGCCACTGAAATTGCCATGCAGCGTTCGCCGGCCGAGCCAAATGCGGAACCCATCAGGGCATCGGCAGTGGCTTCCAGTGGTGCGTCCGGCATCACGACCCTCTGGGTCTTGGCACCACCCAGCGCCTGTACGCGTTTGCCATTAGCAGAACCGACTTCAAAAATCTTTTTCGCGATCGGGGTAGAACCGACAAAACTGATGGCCTTGATATCAGGGTGCGCGAGTATCGCATCAACCGCTACCCGGTCACCATGGATTACGTTGAAAACACCGTCCGGCACACCGGCTTGTTGGATCAGTTCGGCCAGCAGCATGGACGCACCCGGATCGCGCTCCGATGGTTTGAGTACGAATGTATTGCCACACACGAGCGCCATCGGGATCATCCACAAGGGCACCATCGCCGGGAAATTGAACGGCGTGATGCCAGCGACCACCCCCAGCGGTTGCCGGAATGAATAGGCATCCACACCGGTTCCGATGCTGTCGGTAAATTCACCTTTCAGCAATTGCGGTGCACCACAGGCAAATTCGACCACTTCCAGGCCGCGCGTGACTTCGCCGAGGGCATCATCGCGAACCTTTCCGTGTTCAGAAGTCAGCAATCCTGCCAATGCGGCCTTGTGTTCATCGATCAGGGTTTTAAGGCGGAACATGCACCGTGCACGGCGCAATGCAGGCATGGCGGCCCAGGCGGGGAACGCTGCGGATGCCGCCTTTACGGCTGCATCCAGCTCAACTTCAGTTGCCATGGGCACTTGTTTTTGCACCTGGCCGGTAGCCGGGTCAAAAACATCGCCAAAGCGGCCACTGTTGCCCCCGACCATCTTTCCATCAATAAAATGTGTCAGTTGTTCCATATGAATACTATGCTCTTAAAATTGTCCTGAGGGTTTCAACGGCCTTGTGGATGCTGAAGGCTATCGTGTCGCCTGTCCACATGCAGCGAACAGTATCAGTGTTTAATATTTTATACAATTAAAATACAAGGATATAAAACCGCCCTTCTCCAAACAGGCAAGGAAGCCAGTTCACATACTAATGTGTATCATTTTAAACAGAAGACAGCCCAGTCATTTATAACGCTAGAGTGCCGGTGGCGAGCAGGCACTGATAATTTCCGCCTCATCCGGGCCAACGTTACGAAAACGGTGTGGAATCCGACTGTCAAAATAGTAGGCGTCGCCAGCTTCGAGGATCGTGGATTCACCCCCTACTGTCAGTTCAACACAACCCCTGACCACTACCCCGCCCTCCTCCGATTCGTGGCGCAACATCTCTGCACCGGTATCGGCACCAGGCTCAATCCGCTCGTGAAGAATCTGCATGGCTTTCCCGGTGAGATCTACACCAACCTGCTTGAATGAGAACCCAGAACTGCCAATCTCGGGCAGCTCCCAGGACTTGTAAACCGTTTTCTTTTGCGGGTTTGCGCCAATGGTGAAAAAGTCTGAGAAAGACATGGGGATAACATCGAGAATTTTTTTTAAGGTTGCAAGAGAGGGACTATTCCGATTCTGCTCAATCATCGAAATGATGCCATTGGTCACTCCCGCCTTTTTGGCCAGGGCCCGCTGGGACAGGCCGTACATCTCACGAACGGCGCGCAACTGCTCACCAACACTTGGTTCCATCTTGTTCTCCTGTCAGGATTCCTGGCGGTCTGACCTGTTATAAATGACGAAAGGCCATTTGAAACGCCAATGCCATCTGATGCTCCATAACCACCATCGATGCTCATGCCGATCAAGTATACATGTTCAGAATATCACCCGAAGTAATTTAATCAGCCCTCTGAAAACACTGAAAAACGGTAACCGATAAACTATTTTTTTGTTTTATTGTACAAAATATTAAACATTGATACGATTACAGCTTGTTAATTGCCAGCAATGCCATTTACATTCGACCCAATACGGAGGTGCTTATGAAAACGAATACGAATACCCAAATGGGTGGCCAGGAGATGGTCGATCTTTGCAAGAAGCACACATTCTTTTCCTGGTCCGCACAGAATGCGGTTAATCCGATTCCCTGGTCAAAGGCCGAAGGTATTTACTTCTGGGATACGGAAGGCAAACGCTATACGGACCTGAGTTCGCAACTGGTGAGCACCAACCTCGGTTTTGGCAATCAGCATGTCATTGATGCCATCAGTGCGCAGGCGCAGAATATCGCCTATGCCGGACCAACAATGGTCACCCAGATACGGGCTGAGCTCGGTGAAAAACTGGCAAAATACACACCGGGTGACCTGAACATGTTCTTTTTCACCCTGGGTGGCGCTGAAGCCAATGAAAACGCCATCAAACTGGCCAAACAATATACCGGTCGCCAAAAGATCATGGCGCGTTATCGCTCCTACCATGGTGCCACCGCCGGTGCGATCTCACTGACCGGGGACCCGCGCCGCTGGGCCAATGAACCGGGTCTGCCAGGGATTATCCGGGTCTTTGATCCTTATGAGTACCGCTGTACTTTTGAAAAGGGTGGCTGTAAGGGATGCTCAATGGCCTGTGTCGACCATATCGAGGAAATCATTCAGTATGAGGGCCCCGATACCATAGCGGCGTTTTTCCTGGAAACTGTCACCGGCACCAATGGCATGATTGTGCCGCCACCCGGCTATTTGCAGGCCGTACGCGAAATCTGTGACAAGTACGGCATCCTGATGATCTGTGACGAAATTATGGTCGGCCTCGGTCGCACCGGTAAATGGTTCGCGGTTGACCACTGGGACGTGGTGCCGGATATTATTACCATGGCCAAAGGATTAACAGCCTCTTACCTGCCGCTTGGCTGCGTTGCCATGAGCGAAAAGATTTCTGCCCACTTCGGTGACAATGTCTTTTATGGAGGACTGACTTACAATGCCCACCCCATGTGCCTGGCTGCCGGTAAAGCGGTTCTGGAAGTTTTGGAACAGGACGACCTGGTCGGTAATTCTGAGCGGATGGGCAAAGTTATGGCGGAACTACTGGCTGGACTCAAAGAGAAACATCCTTCGGTGGGGGACGTGCGTTCCCTCGGATTGTTCGGCGGATTAGAATTGGTCAAAAACAGGGCGACCAAAGAGATGATGGCCCCTTATAACGGGACCAGTGAACCCATGAATCAATTAGGTGCTTTCCTCAAGGAACAGGGTGTCTCGACCATGATCCATTGGAACAAGGTCTTCACGACACCTCCATTGATCATCAATCAGCAACAGTTGAATGAGACCTTCGCAATACTCGACCAGGCCCTGGAAATCACAGACCGGGCTTACGAAGGCTGACAAGTCGAAGTTCCCGTCAGTCAGATGATCAACCAGTCGCTACTTGTTCAAGAGCGCCTGGTTGACCGTCAATGTATTCAGAATAATCCCGTATTCAAGCGGTCTCCAGCGCCTTTTCCGGCGCTACAAACTCATAATCGAGATCCCGTGCAACGTCTTCATGGGTAATCATGCCGCGATGAACATTCAGGCCTGCCAGCATATGCGGGTCGTCCAGCAACGCCTGTTTGGCACCCTTGTTGGCAAGTGCCAGCACAAACGGCAGTGTCGCATTATTCAAGGCAAAAGTTGATGTGCGCGGCACCGCGCCGGGCATATTGGCCACGCAGTAATGCACGATTCCGTCAACCTCATAGATCGGATCTTCATGCGTCGTGGCATGCGAGGTCTCGAAACAACCACCCTGATCAATGGCGACATCGACAAGCACAGAACCTTCCGGCATGGATGAGAGATGCTCGCGGGTAACCAGCTTGGGTGCAGATGCGCCAGGAATTAATACGCCGCCGATAACGAGGTCCGCATCCTTGAGATGGCGCTCGATGGCATCCGCATTTGAATAGACGGTCTGTACGCGACTGTCAAAGGTAGCATCGATAAAACGCAGCACATGCGCATCGCGGTCGAGAACCACCACATTCGCGCCCATGCCAACCGCCATCTGGGCTGCATTGAACCCCACGGTACCGCCACCGATGATGACCACCTTTGCAGGCTCAACACCGGGCACACCACCCATCAAGACACCGGAACCGCCATGGGCTTTTTCAAGACACCAGGCGCCTGCCTGGATGGAAAGTCTGCCAGCCACTTCGGACATGGGTGCCAGCAATGGAAGGCTCCCCTGCCTGTCGGTTACGGTTTCATAAGCAATACAGGTAGCGCCGCTGTTGACCAGTTCTTCTGTCTGTGGCGCATCAGGTGCCAGGTGCAGGTAGGTAAACAGTGTGTGGTCGGCTCTCAGCATTGCACGTTCCACTGCCTGGGGTTCCTTCACCTTGACGATCATCTCGGCACGGTCAAATACACTTTGCGCATCAGCCAGTATCCGAGCGCCGACTGCCACATAATCATCATCCGACACACCAATGCCCTTACCGGCGCTGGTTTCAACAAAGACCTCATGACCATGGCTGACAAGTTCACGCACCGAAGCAGGCACCAGACCTACGCGAAATTCATTGTTTTTGATTTCTTTGGGGACACCGACTCTCATGACTACACCTTTTAAGTACACGAAAAGACCAGTTTATATGTATTTGAGTGGTTTTATTCTCTATTAATCGCATTAAATAAGTGTTTTAATCTACTATATGTTGATTTAGCAGATAAATAGATGAGCAGAAAATCCCGAAACCCGAAGATACTGGACCGTACCGACCGGCGCATACTCGAATGCCTGCAAGACGACGGCCGAATTTCGAATGTGAACCTTGCACGTAAGGTGAACCTCACACCAACCCCTTGTATTGAACGCGTCAAACGTCTTGAACGACAGGGATACATCCGTGGGTATACGGCGCTGCTGAATCCGGAAATGGTCAATGCGAGCTTGCTGGTATTTGTTGAAATCGACCTGTCGCACAATTCACCTGATGCCTTCAGAAAATTCCGGGATGAGGCACGTCGACTTCCCGAAATCCTGGATTGCCACCTGGTATCAGGAAATTTTGATTACCTGATCAAGGCCCGCGTCAGCGATATGAAAGCCTACCGCGAACTGCTGGGCGAAAAAATACTCTCTCTACCGGGCGTCAACGATTCACGCAGCTATGTCGTCATGGAAGAAATCAAGGAAACGCTAAACCTGCCATTGTTTTGAGCTTTTGGCATAGAATGGCTTTATGAGCACGATCATCATCCAGCACGACGATTGTTTGCGTCATGATCCCGGCCCTAAACACCCTGAATCCACACAGCGGGTCAAGGCGATTCTGGGCGGACTGGAAGGCCTCAAGGGCCTGCAACGGCTACCGGCCCCGTTGGCCACTGTCGAACAGATTACACGCGTCCACCCGGCTGAATTCTGGGCCGGGTTACGGGCACAGGAGCCGTCCAGGGGGCTCACTGCTCTCGACCCGGATACTTTTCTGAATCATGGTTCTATTGACGCCACTCTGCGCGCCAGCGGCAGCCTGTGTTTCGCCATAGACCAGATTCTTGATGACAAGGCGCTCAGGGCTTTTTGCGCCGTGCGCCCGCCCGGCCACCACAGCGAACCGGAACTTGCGATGGGTTTCTGTCTGCTCAACCACGTTGCGATCGGTGCCATGCACGCACTTGTGCACCCCGGCATCAGCAGAGTCGCCATCGTCGATTTTGATGTGCATCACGGCAATGGCACCCAGGCGGTGTTTGAGCAAAACCCGGATGTCATGTATGTCTCCAGCCACCAGTCGCCGCTGTATCCAGGCAGCGGACATATCGAGGAAACCGGCTGCGGCAATATACTGAACCTGCCCTTGTCGCCAGGTGACGGCAGCGAAGCTTTCCGCAAGGCCTGGAGTAGCTTGGGATTGCCGGCCATGCATAGTTTTGAACCTGACCTGATCCTGATTTCTGCCGGTTTTGACGCCCATCAACGTGATCCGCTGGCGCAACTTGAATTACAGGATGCGGACTACCGGTGGATCACTGAAGAAATTTGTGACCTCGCGACAGATAGCTGCAACGGCCGCGTGGCATCCATCCTCGAAGGCGGTTATGACATGCAAGCGCTGGCAAGCGCCGGGCGATCACACGTGGAAGCACTTACGGGCTGAATTAACCGGCGCAGCATAGTAGAATTGTCGCGGGCATCAATGATGCGGGTGTAGTTCAATGGTAGAACTTCAGCTTCCCAAGCTGACTACGTGGGTTCGATTCCCATCACCCGCTCCAATCTCTCAGAGTGCTTTCGAGCAGGCCTGGTGGTTTGTATCCAGCTGTTTCTGGCGGTATTGAGCGGGTGTCATGCCGACGTATTTTTTGAACGCGGAGTAAAAGGCCGAATTGGAATTGAAGCCAACTGTGAATGCGATGGTGAGTATGGCGCTGCATTGACTGTCGGCGCTTTCCAGTAATTCTCTGGCGTGTTCAATTCGATAGCGATTCAGGTAATCAAAAAAACTGGTGCCAAAACCGGAATTGATCACTTGCGACAAGTTGTTGACCGAGCAACCCACCGTTTCTGCCAGTTTTGGCAAGGTCAAATCGGGTCTCAGGTATTCCTGCTTTAATTGCATGATTTGATCGAGGCGACGCTTGTGCGTGAGTAACTGGTGCCTGGTCAGCCCGGACTTGGCGTACTTGCTTACTTGCGTTTTGGTGGGGATATCATAGTAGTCGGTGATTACCATGGCCACATCACCACGCAAAGTTATGAACTCCGCTCCATGGTAGGCAACGGTCATTGCACTTTTCTGTCTATGTTTGGCTAGAAACATCCGGTATTGGAATGCTACGGTATTTTCACTCTTCTGGATTTCTCCAATCAACTCATAGTGATGCCGATAATCGGCAAAAAATTCATCGAGATGAGTAATCAGTTCTTCGGGGGTGCGTTGCAAGTTAGCCGGAACATCATAATAGGTGCCATTTGCGGATAAATGACCCGCTATGCCTTTTGAATCACGATGATTCCAAGCATCAAAATAGCTTTCCACAAATTCTAACTTGCGCATACAATCGTCCTCTAAACTGGAACGCTTGGTGGTAATATTACTGCTTAGCAACAAAGATTGTTGTTTCAATAATAACAATTGTCAAGCCGCATTTTTGGCAATCAAATATTTCACGGAGATAAACAAATACCATTATGCAATTTACGATTTCAGCACGAGGCAAGGCATCTTCGTTACCCATCCAGCGCTTCATCAAGGATAATTATGAGCATATCCCGCTGGAGCAAATTGACAGCTTTTTTGGATTCACGGAAGCTTCGACACTCTACGGCGGTCGTTTTTTCACGGCCACTGAACTGAGCCGTTACGATATCCGTTCCCTGTACGGTATGAACATCAACGTCAGGTTGCCGCTTACAAACCATTATGTGACAGCGGAAGAATACGAAGAAAACCAGCCTTTCCTGGAAAAATACCACCGCCCTGGCAACTCCCTGATCATCACCAACGACGATTTGGCCAAATGGGTGAGGAGCGACTTTCCGGACTACCGACTGGAAGCCAGCGTTATTAAGAATATTCACACCTTGAAAAAGGTAGATGAAGCTTTTGAAATCTACGACACCGTGATCCTGCCGATGGCCTCCAACGACGACGAGGAATTACTCAGGGCCGTCGATAACAAGAAAAACATTACCCTGTTTGCAAATGCAGGATGTGCCTACACCTGTCCATCAAAGATCTGCTACCCCAGTGTTTCAAAGGCTAACAAAGTAGGTGACCAAAGCCTTTTCCAATGCTCCCAGAAAATGAAAGAACGCAATACGATCGGTATGTTGGATTTTGACCTGGCTTATCTGCAATCACTGGGTTTTGAACGCTTTAAACTTTTACGCCCACGAAAGGGGGACATGACGGGTACTAGTGTAGTGTCATCCAGGCTCGCTCGAGCGACCCAATTCCTGTGGCGGGACATAATCGAAGATAAATGTAATGCGGTTTTCTTTACCCTTGTTCATCACGCTGTGTCTTTTCTGGTTATTGATTTCATAAGCCTGGCCAGGTTGCAACTGGTGCGGGCGGCCATCGATCATGAACCGGACCCTTTGATTGGTCGTGATCGGAATGTGTATCCGGTGACCCCTGTGAAAAGATGGGTGTGCATCCACATGCGGCATTATTTTGCCACCAGCCACTAATTTTGCCGCCATGGCCCGGATGATTGTGCCACCCGGTGGGTAAGCTCTTCCAATGATCTCATGCATGACGGGAACGGCTACTTCAGCGAGACGGTCCCAACCGGGTTGCTTGCAAATATCGATCTCAGGCCAATTTTCGAGTTTTGTGAAAACCAGCGCTATCGTTTCAGTTTGCCGGTGGACATCATAGGTTTCCTGGCGGTACTGGTCTTCATGCCAGGCGACTTCTTCCTGAGCCAGGATAGTTTCGGATAAGGCAGTAATGTCAATCGGTCCGAGTTCGCGGATAAGGCCTTCAATATTCATTAGCAAGAATCATTAAGCTAAACTCTTTATAATTCCGATAATCCATCTGTTTGTTCCTCTTTATGAAGCGTAAATGGGGTCCTTTCGGACCGGCATTTACTCATCAAACACCAAGGGCAAGAAATGCAGCATCAAGTAATATCCAAATCTGTTTTTGCTGAAGTGCTGGAACTGATAAGTTCCGGACAACTGGCAGCAGCAGAGCGTATCTGCAATAGCACTATATCGCAGTTCCCCAACGATCCCAACATCACCGGACTGCTGGGTGCACTGCTGGTAAAGATGAAAAAATATGAAGAAGCAGAGAAACATCTTAAGAAGACCGTCGAACTGGCACCCACTTTTGCCAAACCCCATGAAGACCTGGGTTTCGTTTTACTTGAACTGAATAGACCCCATGAAGCCATTGCAGCGTTAGAGAAGGGGGACATATTTTGAAAAAGTACATTCGGACGAGATTGCAGATTTCGTTGTGAACCATGAAGAGGTTATGGAAAAATTCGGTAAATATCATTCAGGTTTAAACAACAAATAAAATTGAAGCATCACTACCCGGCATCCAGGGAGCCTCTGAACGGGTTTCGCAAGCAAAAGCGTCAACAATCCATCACAATGTCGTTTGGACCGTACCCGCTCACCTGACAGATCTGAACAGGGGCAGCGTGCCCAGGCGGTCTTTCATCTCCATCTCTTCACCGTCGTTGTCCAGCAATGGCCGTGGTGGATCGAAACGCTGGGTAAGAGGCGTCACCACCAGTATGGTCACCAGGCAGGCGATAAGACCCAGCATATCGCCAGCCAAATTTGGCATTAATAACACGGCCAGCAACCAGGTCAGGAAACCCATTGCCATGGCTGCCAGGGTGCCCGTGCGGTTGGCGTTTTTCCAGTACACACCCGCAATAAATGGAATAACAACACTGACCAGGATCACCGAGTTGGCGTCGAGAATCAGGTCAAAGATCACCTGCACTTTCAGCGCGACATAGATGGCAATCAAACCAAATACCGGTATGGCGACGCGTGTCGCTAGCAGCCGTTGGGCGTCTGAAGGCCGTCGCTTTAACAATGGCAACAAATTGGTACTAAAGATACTGGCAGCAGCCAGCAGGGCGCTGTCGCAGGTGCTCATGATTGCGGCCAATAGTGCGCCCACAAAGAGTGCAATGGCAAACGGGTGCAAGTGGTTCAGGGCCAATGTGGGAATGACCGTCTCAGCATCTTCCAGTCCGGGCAGGGAAACACTGGCGATGATGCCCAGCATCACCGGGATCATGCCCAAAGTCAGGTAGCCGAAACCGGCGAGGTAAAATGAGTTTTGTGCCACCTGTTCGTTCTTTGCTGAAAAAGATCTTTGCAGCAGGGATTGCGAAGTGATGTCAGCCAGACCAAATATCAGCCAGGCGCGGAAGTAGTTGAGCCAGATCTCCGTCGAGTTTTCCAGCGGGATCATGCGAAACGTGTGTTCGGGTAACTGCGGTGCAATTGCGCCCCAGCCTCCCACGTCTACGAGAACCGTTACCAGCAATACAACCAGGCCAATAGCAATGATTATGATTTGCACGAAATCTGTCACAGCAACAGCCCACATGCCACCGGCGGCCGTATAGATAAAAATGACAATCGCACCACCCAATATTCCCCAGACCAGGGGCACGCCGGTCAGGGTTTCGAATACGTAGCCGAAGGCCACCAGCATACCAGCGGTCCAGCCGATGCCAGAGGCAATTGAGGCGACGGCTGCAATGGTTGCGGCGGTAATGCCGAAGCGATTTTCAAAAAATTCAATAAACGTGACCAGACGCAAGCGGCGAAAAACACGGGCAAAAAAGAAACCCACAATAAAGAGTGCCAGTGCGCCGCCGAATGGGTCTGCAATTATCCTCAGAAAACCACCCTCGTAGGCTGCCCCGGAAGAGCCCATCATGGCGCTGCCTCCAAACCATGTAGCCATCAGGGTGGCCGCACAAATCCAGAGCGGCATGCGTCTGCCGGCCACCATGAAATCTTCCGCTGAGTGGGCACGCTTCGCGGTGTAGATACCGATGAAAAGCATCATCACCAGGTAGATGACAACACCGGTAAAGATAGTAGCTTCAGTGCCCATGGATTTCCCCGGTTTGTTTCAATGTTCAAAATATCCCCTTAAGTATAGACAAAGGGCTGAACATGTTTTTTCCCAAATTTTTACTGCCGGTTAATGGTCTCAAATTATTGGTAGCGGGGCGGCGTCATACCCACCAATTCGGCGGCCACAGCAGTGCCAGGTCTACCCTTGTCGTTCACCTCAGGCCCTGCGCCTCGTGACCAGCGCGGCGCCCACTCCAATAATGAAGACGGATAAATAAGGTTCGAATGGCCAAAAAGGCAACCACAACACAAGATCCGCAGACCACTTCGGCGCGGTCAGGAAAACAGTCACTGGTTCTTGCCAATGCAGACCGGTGGCGGCTACAAAAAGGCCGAAGGCGATAATCGCTCCGCCCAAACCCTTGAACGCCAGCGGCGTGCTGCTCTCCGGAGCGCTTCTCTTTGCTGCTTGCAGACGCCTCTTGCCCCAGGCTGCAATTCTCAGCGTGAATGCGAGGAAACCGCTCCAGTAGAATAGGTAGTCAATTGGCTGCGGGTTTTCATAGTAGGAAAGGTTCCACCAATAGACGCTAAAGGGATAGGCCCAAAGGAAATAAACAGCACTCTTGTGTAACAACTTCCACTGCCTTTGAGTCAGGTATTTGCGCCCAAAGTGAAAGGAGGTCACGACCATGGCGGTAAGAAAAATGTAGCCTACGCTGCCTTCAAGTTCGTCGCGAAGCAAATAGATGTCTTCGTAGTAGTACTCACGGAAAAAGTTCGACATCATGAAAATGAATACGCCTTGCCACGCCATTGCAACTGCAAAACACATTCCGATATATTTCCGGTTACGCAGCCACCACATCGGAAATGGCCCGGGAAACAGAATCTGAACCGCAGATGCGGCGACCACCAGGTATATGAAAGGCACTGCCCAGCGCACGGAAAACCCAATCATCGTCGACACTCCGGCTCCGGTGGACATGTCGACTCCCAGCATGGCAATAACCATGATGACGGACATCGGAATAGCGATCAGCCAGAACAATCTCCACTTATTAATGGCTTTGTTTTTCAATCCTGCTTTCAGGTCAATGCTCAAATATTTTTTCACTTTGCATAGGAATACGGAGCGTATTGCAGTCATGTTCTCATTCTGTGCGCACACCATCGACCTCCCCGATAGGTCAAGACAACGCTTTGACCGCTGGCCACGCCGCTCACTATCGCGAACACTCCGCCTCATCGGATTTGATGTCTGCAGTTTATGGTAGTATCTGGACATGCCAAATTCCTTGAAAATGTACATGCGTAATGCGCTCAAAGTCGCCATTGCCTTTACGCCTTGGCTGATTTCTTTGTATGTACTTTACTGGCTTGAATATGGTGAAGTCTGGACCACGGAAACCGCGTATCGTGGAACGACATCCGTGGCGATTCTGGCTGTTGGAATGGGCTTGTCATTTCTCGTGCACTCACGTTTTGCCAAACGCGGGCAGAAATAATCAGGTAAGCAGTCAGTGTAAATAGTATGAAACATTCAGAGCTGGCTTAGTCTGCGGGCTTTTTTTCCTGCAGTAACACATCATTTTCCGTTGGCAGTTGTTTCAAGTCATCCACAATTTTCAGCCAGCTGATCCTGCTTTCGATTCCGTAATGGCCCCCTGGCGGGGCGACCTCCGGATCATCCAGGGTGCCCGAGAGAATGGCAATCCAATCTTCCTTGATCGGGCGAAAAAACATGGGGGAGCCACAGTCCGCGCAAAAGCCCCTTTCGAAAGAACTGGAGGATTGATAGAACTTTGGCGCGCCTTTGAGTAGGCGCAAACCGGTCTTTTTGATAACGGCGCTGGTAGAGACAACACTACCGGTCGCCTTTTGACACATACTGCAATGACAGTACCAGTTCTCTGATTCAGATACTGTGGCCTCATAGCGCAACGCACCGCACAAACATCCACCTGTCCATGTTTCCATGAAGACCTCCCGTTTGGGTATATTGAGTACACACGATTAAGTATGTATGTGCAAGCTATTGGGTTACGATCATTCATATAAGCACAGATTGACTGGCTTGACCATTTTGGAAAGGCCATCACCGTCAAACTCAAATGGAGTGAAGCTGAATGAAGGAAATTGTTTTGGAAGGTGGTTGCCATTGTGGCGCTATCCGGTATCGCATTGAAGGACCACCCCCTGATTGCGGTTATTGTCATTGCCGGGATTGCCAGCAAACTTCCGGCTCCCCTGCACAGGTCTGGATGGATGTTGAGATTAATAATTTCAAGCTTGTTAAGGGTACACCGTCCATATACGAATCCTCAGAAACGGGGCGGCGTAACTTCTGCTCAAAATGCGGTTCACAATTATTCTTCTCGAGTATGGATGAGCCGGGGTTTGTCTTCCCACACGTCGGGTGCCTGGATAATCCAAATCTTGTGCGGCCCGCTTCGCACATATGGACCGACCGGCAGCTTGACTGGTTCAAGCTCGACGATGAATTACCACGGTATGCCAGAGACATACCCGAAGAAGAATAAATAACGCCGTGGGGTTCCGCCTGGAATTGGAAGCAGCTGACTTGTTTGATGAATATGGATGTATTTACTCCGCGTGACATGCGTTTTAACCCACCAACTTTTGACGCAACAATCGTCGCGGAAAAGGTGGCAGATGAGTACGGTCTCACCGGTGAGTGGACACCGATAGTCGGAGAACGTGATCAGAATCTTCAACTATGTACCGAAGGTGGCCACAAGTTTGTTGTAAAAATCGCTGGGCCTGACGAAGATCCGGATTTAGCCGGCTTTCAGGTACAGGCGCTGCGTTTCCTGGAAAATGACAGCCCGCAAATACCTGTGCCGCGCATCATCCGAGCCAAAACCGGTCACTGCCTCAGCAAAATTGTCAATGCAAGGGGGGTAAAGCATGTCCTTCGGGTCGTCACTTATCTTGATGGTATCCCCTACGGTGAAGGCGCTTTTCCTGATGCGGAGAACTTGCAAAAGATCGGTGCCTTTCAAGCAGGGTCGTAAATGCACTTGCAGGTTTCAAACACAGGGCATCAAGGCATTTCATGCCCTGGAACCTGTCAAACGGCATTGCTGTATCCGGAACCTGTGGGCTGAGGCGCTGATGACGTGAAGACACTCGCCGCGCCGATATTACCCAGATTACGTCATGAGGTCCTGCCGAAACTGAACGCGGGTCCGTCTCAAATAATTCACAACGATGCCCATCCACATAATCTTTTGCGGGCCGATGCTGTTTCGCAGGACGTGGTCGGCCTGATAGATTTTGGAGACATGGTCCACGCGTCATCAATGATCTGGCAGTTACAGCCGCCGCATTTTATCGCCGCGGCAAAGAAGACCTGGAAACTGTGGAAAATCTGCTGATTGGGTTTCATCGCGTGCACCCGCTATCGGCTGCAGAAGTTTCCCTGTTGTGGGATGCTATGACATTGCGTGTGCTCATCACGATCTTGCTGAGTGACATAAAGTTGAATAGGGGTGTTGATCAGGATCCTGATGTCGTTGAGGAAAGAATGGAGGCATACGACATGCTTGAGATCATTTGCGATCTGGACCACAGCTTGGTGGTGGACAGATTGCGGGCTGCAAGCGGGTGTAATCATGGAATTGGCAGAACGCAGAAAAAGAGCCCTGGGTCCGGCATATCAACTGTTTTATGATAACCCCGCCCACCTTGTGCGCGGCAAAGGGGTCTGGTTATGGGATGCTGAGGGTCGCAAGTATCTCGATTGTTACAACAATGTCGCCTCCGTCGGTCATTGTCATCCGGATGTTGTGGCCGCACTCGCTGAGCAGGCGGCAACATTGAACACACATACACGCTATCTGCATGAAAATGTGATTGAGCTTTCAGAAAGAATTGCCGAAAAAATGCCGGGGATTTAAGCGTCTGTATGTTCGTTTGTACCGGCACCGAAGCCAATGATCTGGCGACCCGCATCGCCCGTACCATCACCGGCCGCGAAGGCATGCTGGTGTCTGAGTACAGTTATCATGGCAACTCGACACTGGTGTACACCCTGTCAACTGCCGATAGTGATGATCGCCCCGATTGGCTCGCGCTTTTTGAAGCCCCCTGTCGTTATCGCCCGGCTTTTAAGGGTGATGATCTGCTTGACGGTTATGTAGGGTCCGTTCGTGATGCCATCGGCGACTTGCAAAGGAGGGACAACAGCCTGCTGCGATCATGATTGACAGTATCTTTGATTGCCCGGGCACGATCGAGGCGCCACCAGGATATTTTCAGCAGGTCTACCAGGCGGTACGTGACGCAGGCGGCCTTGTAATCGCAGACGAGGTACAAGCCGGCTATTGCCGTACAGGCAGTCACTGGTGGGGCTTCCAACACGACCGTGTTGTGCCGGACATTGTGACGCTGGGCAAACCGATGGGTGCCGGCCACCCGCTGGCTGCTGTTGTGACCACTGCGGATATTGCGGCCAGGTTTGCGGCCAGTTCTGAATACTTCAATACCTTTGGCGGCAATCCTGTTTCTACAGCGGCCGGCAAGGCCGTTATCAATGTCATAGACGCTGAGGGTGTGCTCGAAAATGTTACCAAAGTCGGTGCGTATACGAAGGCAGGACTGCAGAACCTCAAGGATCAATACGACATCATTGGTGATGTACGCGGACGCGGTTTATTCCTCAGTGTTGAACTGGTAAAGGACCGGGCCTCGAAAACCCCTGCTGCCAACAGAGCGCGTCAAATGGCAAATTTGATGAAAGATGAGGGTGTACTGATAGCCACCCATGGACGTTATGAAAACACCCTCAAGATCAGGCCCCCAATGGTATTTTCAAAAGAAAACGCCGACCAGCTACTGGCCGCGCTGGATGCATGTTTCGGTAGATTGTAGCCGCGCTGGATCTTCATTCGGCAGGTTGAAGGGCATAGAGGACCCTTCATGAAATCAATAGATAAATAAATATTATTTGGTCGCTCTGCAATAACCCTGGAGCATCTCACCCTTGTCGCAGACGACCACCAAGGAGCGCCAGTTCTCGATCAACTTGTCTGCTTCGGCCCTGCCAATTATTTCCACGATGCTTGAGTAGCCATCACCGGCCAATAGTGCATATTCACGGCGTGCTTCGCGGCGGTACCAGTCGGACGCATCTTCCAGCCGGATATCCCGAAAGCCGGCTTCTGCAAGTAAGTCACCATGCCGTGCTGATGTTTCCATGGCATAGGTCAGACCTTCCATCTTGAACCAGTACAGCATGTCCTCGCTGTATTCGCCTTCAGATTTCATCCAGTTATAACAACTGATCACACCACCTGGATTTAGAATGCGGTAAATCTCTCTGAAAATGCCGAGCTTGTCAGCAGTCTGGGTGATGGCACCGGAGCTGATCACCAGGTCAAAATTATTATCCGGAAAATCCATTGGGCCGGCATCGACCACTAAAAAATTGGTCTGGTCAGAAAGATCCAGTTCAGCCGCTCTCTCCGTTGCCCTTTGGATCAGCTTGGGCTCCAGGTCCGTGCCGGTCACGATGGCTCCATATTTTTTCACCAGGACAAACGCAGGACCACCGAGTCCGCAACCGATATCAAGAACCTGCTTGCCACGCAAATCCAGACCGGCAACCATCTTGTCTACATTACCTTCACCACCGGGTGCCATGTAATCCCTGCCCCAGACCCACTCCAGCAGGTCGAGCATGGCGTCATGATATTCACTGTCATCAATTGAGGAATCCCGCATTCGCGCTCTACCCTTCTAATGCGGGTTAACAGGTAAAACCCAGGCCAAGCATATCCAGGAATTTCAACCACAAGCCACGCTTGCCGTTATTTCTGTCGGCTTTGACAAGTGCGTGTTGCGTCAACCTGACACCCATCCAACGCAACGGCTCCGGGGCCCATGGCAGGGATTTCCGGGTTACAAATTGCATTTTAATCACGTCAGTTGGCTCGTAACCTAACAGCTCAATACCAATGCGGGCACCAAAACGGGAAGCACCAACACCGTGGCCTGTATAACCGACCGACCAGGCCAAACGACCATCGTGCGCCACACCGGGCACCATGCAAAAACGCGTAGACGTTGCAATAATTCCGCCCCACTGGTGTGAGAATTTCACATCATCCAACTGCGGGAACATTTCAAAAAATTCCCGCGCCAACTGTTCATAACAAGCAGTGGCATGCATAAACTTTTCGTCGATACCATTATTAAAGTAATAACGGACAGCACTGCCGCCACCCCAGGTAATACGATTGTCTTTTGTCAGGCGAAAGTAATGGAACATATTGACGGCATCGGCGATGGCGTGGCGTGATTTTTTGCCCCAGGCGATTCGGTCCAGCTGTTCATCTGTCAGGGGCTCGGTTGCAATTTGATAATCCCATACGGGAATAACCGACCGGCGAATTTTGCCAATGGTGCTGGTGAAAGCATTGGTTGCCATCAGAACCTTGTCAGCATCAATCACGCCACCTTCACAGGTGGCCCGCATCGCCTTTGTACCTTCAGGTTCAACGTCAAGCAGTCTGGTACCCTCAAAAATCCGCACGCCAAGCTGGTTAACAAGCACCTCTTTCAAGCCCCAGCACAATCGAGCAGGGTCGATGACACCATCCTGGCCACCACGATCCCAAACCCCGGCGTAAACCATGGGGGAGTTCACCTCATCGCGCACAGCATCCTTGTCAAACCAGACGACATCCTCACCTTTCGCCTTTGCTTCCTGGTACTCCGCGTGAATTTCCCTTGCCGAGTGCGGGTTCAGCGCAACATACATTTCACCCGTTTTTTCATAGTGGGCATCGATGTTATAACGCTCAAGGGTTTCCAGCAGTTCCTTCATGTTCCGGGTGCCCAATTCGGCCAGGCGCTCAGCTTCGTCGGGGAACCGATAGTCAGTGTTGGTCTTGCCATGGGCCAGGGTCGAGGACAAAAACCCGCCACAACGCCCGGAAGCACCATCACCGATAAAAGTTTGCTCGATGAGGATAATATCTGCATCGGGCTTACGTTCTTTAACCTGCATCGCAGCCCATAGACCGGTGAAGCCACCGCCTACAATGAGCAACTCACATTTTTCATCTGAAGATATGGCTGCCAGTGGTTCCGGCATGATATCGGGATCGTGCCAAAGTGGCCGCGTTACTGCGTCTTTTAGCGCTTCAAGGTGCTTTTCCATACTTCCCTGCTGCTACTTCTAAATGTTTTCAGCAGCCTCGACTTGTACCGGCTTTCGGCTGTGCATATAGGCAAAAACTCCCATATACAAAACCATGGCAACAAGGGCCATGCTGCCGCTGACCATAAACATGGTGCTGTAACCCAGGCCGGCGCCCACTATCGAAGCCGCAATATTGGGGCCGACGAATTGTCCAAAACCCTGAACGCTGGGTAGCAGGGCAACCAGGGACCCGCTGCGGTCCATGTGCGCCATCATTGCCGATTGGTAAACATCTACAAAAGTCCACAAGGCCATAAAGGAAAACAGGCTGACCAGGATGTTGACATTGGTAATCCCACCACTGAGCATCATGACAATAACTGCCATGGCCAACAGGGAAATGAACAGGGGTTTGAACAAACCAAAACGTGCACAGAAAAATGCAATCACACAACCGACAACGCCGAATATTGATGACCATGTCAGCAGGGGGCCCATCCAGTCTTCGGCGATACCATCCGCATGTGCGGCCAGTTCAATATAAGTGTAATAACCGCCGATATTGATATAGGTAAAGCATACGGCGACGAGGCATATCACAGGCAAAATTCGAGGCACATGCCAGTTTTCTACTTCACCCTGACCCTGTTCCTGTCGGGCCAGTTCTTCGTCATTGAGCGGCCTCGCCGGTAGCCAACGAACGAACAATGCACACATGGCAGCCAAAACAATGAAAAACAGGTAAATCTCGTTCATTGAAAGCTTGGGCAGGAAATGCAATTCCAGGGCCGTGGAAAA
>PVMK01126083.1_pt1 | contig 19533 bp, 28 predicted proteins | sample 1853481 | NCBI WGS metagenome assembly PVMK01 (sample SAMN08533507, study PRJNA380276) | Marine sediment metagenome, whole genome shotgun sequencing project. | reverse complement strand
CACAAAATCTTTCATTCCCCGTGGTAGCTCCAAGATAGCTTTAGTGTTCTGTGTAGTGATTTAGATATTTCTAAACTGAAAAGAAACAGCAAATTTTGAAATAATTTCAAAGTAGGGTTTTGGAAACTTTACTTTTGGTTCAAAACCCAAATGATGCAGATCTGAAGACTTGGACCTGAATCGATTGGAGTTTATTTTTAATTAATTCCTTTATTCTAGTCTTTGATAACTAGAATTATGCAAGACAATAGAATGTCTGAATGGTTTGTACCAAAGTTTGGTTCTAGGAATTTTAGGTTATCTGTAGGAATCTTGTTTTTACCTTATACTGGAATGGTTGTATCTTTTGCCATCTGGGGATCACTTTCAGTAGAGTTTAGCCTTGATAGGCTGGTGGCAGTTGGATTGCTTTATTTTTTTGCCATTGGAGTATCGGCACATTGTCTTGATGCTCTAGGAAGCAAAAAAAAGCCATGGGGATATCTACCAAAAACAAAGCTTTTGATGGCATCCATAATTTCCTTACTCATTTCTTGCTCCATTGGATTGTATTTTGCATTTTTAGATTCTTGGATATTAATTCCAATAGGAATACTTGAGGTGTTTTTTCTTTTGGCATACAATCTAGAACTATTTTCAGGTAAATTTCACAATAATGTATCATTTGTCATATCTTGGGGGATTTTACCAGTTTTTGCCGGAGCTGTAATTCAATCAAATACCATATCAGTTGAGACAATAATTCTATCTGCAATTGCAGGACTTGCAAGCTATATTCTAATAATTACATCAAGGAAATACAAAGTTCTAAAACAACAAAATGCCCAGTATGAAACATTTCACCAAAAAGAGCAAATTCTTAAAATGATCAGTACTGTTGTGATTGGCAGTACTCTAGTTTTTGTTTTAATACATCTTTAGACCATGATGGATTATATGGGTACAGAGGACTTGCTGGAAAAAATATTGGCAGCCCCTGTAAGTAAAGTAGTTGATGTTTTAGAAGAAGTGCTTGACTGTAAAATTGATTTAAAAATAATTGAGCAAAATACTGTATCTCCACACAAATTTGTAAGAAAAGTTACAATTTATGCAAATGAACTACCAGTGATAAAGGCTCACGTAAAATTTGATTCAAGTATTTTACCTGATTTTATCGTAGATGAGCTATTACAGAAAAAACACGGGATTGGCAAAATACTGACTCAAAATAACATTCATGTTACACGAGATGTAGTATCTGTAAATCAAAATCTTGAGAAGGGTAAAGCAACTAGGGAATATAGAATTTTAAAGGATGGGACTATATGGTTTACGATTTTAGAGGATATTAGATTAGGGGCACTTGGTGCCAACAAGAATAGCTGAGGATCCCCACGTTAAATTTTGTATACTAGTTTTTAGGCCATTATTCTTCATTGCCTTTTCATATTGCTCAACCCAGTTTGCTTTTCTTATTATTGATGGTAAATCAACAAAGACGTTTTTCCAACTAGGGATAAAAAAACCAGCCAGAGGGAGAATCTTAAAGTAGCAATCCCATAATGCCCTAACCAATTTATTTTTTGGGTATGTAAAGTCATGTAGGATAATTTTTCCACACTCCCCTAGATGCTCAAGACAATTTTTAATTATAATATCAGCTTTGCAATATTTTGGCAAGTACGATGCAGTAATGCAATCAAATTTTTCTCCCAAGTCTAGATATTCTGCATCTTGATTGACAAATGTGATATTTTGATTTGTATTTGATTGCTCTCTAGCTTTGTCTAGATAAGTTGGTGTGATATCAACTCCCGTGATTTTTGCATGTGGAATTTTTTGTGCAATCTCTCGTGTTAGTATTCCTGTACCACATGCAAGGTCAAGCACTTTTTTTTCAGTTGATAGTTGCTCAAGAATTTTTTTTTCCACAAATTGTCTTTTCCAAAGGTGGTCCAATGAACTATAGATTCATAGGAATTTGCAGTATGTCCAAAAAATTCTGGAACATAGTCTTTTGGATTCTCAATCATGATTTGTTCTTACTTGATTCTTTAAAGAAGTTTATGGCATGATAATTGTTTAGATTAGTTTGACCTATACCCCCATTTATTTATCAAAGATGATAGTATAATGGAGTGGAATCCTTTGATGAAAAGCCCAGATGTTGATATTTTTAATTGTATTAGGTATTTGTTGAGTCATGCAGGAGTAAAAAGAGGAACTCATGTCATAAGATACTTGGGCAACATCTCTTATAGAAAACTAAAAGTTGAGAAAGAGCCACAAAAACATTTTTGTCCATACTGTAATTTGCCTTTAACGATATTTTTTATTAAAGATAGTCCAAGATCACTAAAACCACCAATAGATTATGTTGGTTTATGGGAACCGTCTAATTTTTTTCCGTATTACCCTAATGAAGATTCACGAAAAGAGGAAGGAGTTCCATTCTATGAATTAAGACATGGAAGTAAAGATGATACGGATTATTGGGAAGATTTGATTTATTCTTTTGAGGAAATACTTTCAGTTAAAACTAATTTGCCTAAAATTCTACATAGAAAATACGAGGTAAATCAACTCAAGTTTGTTACATCTCTAAACTGCCAAAAACTAGACACTTTTTCACAAACAGCATAAAACTAACTTTTTTTAAACCATTTTTAAACCGATTATTAATGGAAGCCATATTATCTGAATTTCTTAGAAGTTTGGGTGTTGGAGCAGGTATTCCTATTGCTGTTTTCTTTTTGTTTAGACTTCGTAAAGGTAGTTTTTCTAGTAGTGGTTTTAGTAGTAAATCGTTTGATACTGACCGTATTGTAATTGACAAACGAAATCTTGTTGGTTTTATCTTGGCATTACTTGCACTTTTTCCAATATTCTTATAAAACTAACATACATTCTTTCACCACACACATTTGCTGACACTTTTCATGCCATCTTCAAGCAGGGGTTTGGGGGTAAGACCCCCAACTCTTAAGTTCATAATTCTTACAGAAAATTCAAAGACATGAAAATAATATACAAAATCACTTATCCAAATGGAAAAATCTATGTTGGAAGTGACCTTACTGACAGCATCAATTATTTTGGAAGTGCAAGAAGGTATCGAGGTAACAAGTATCAAGAAAAAGAAACTACAAAGATATAAAATGACGATAGGGAAAAAATGAATAGAAATGACTAAGAAATTACCAAATGGACATAATATTGGTGGTACCGCTAAACAGAAAAGACGCAAAGAGCATAAACAAGAATCACAAAAACTAAGTATAGAATCAGAAAATTCTTAGATTCTAATTACAAACAGGACAGTTGTCATCTTCATCTTGGTTCTTTTTCACATAATTTGTGTAAATACAATCACATTCCTCACAGATGAATTGTTTTTTTCTTCAAATTTATCTGGATCTTTTATTAGTGTTGCAAACTTATTGGTCTTTGGTACAATTCGTTTCTCAATCATCTGCTATTGCAATTTATTATTGTGGATAAGTCTTGAAGGATAATTCTCAAACCTTATTATGATTTTTGTTTTAATGGTTTAATTGTTCCATGTGAATAAATTGATTTTGACGGGACATTTTTTTTGACGACCTCATTTGCAGCAATTACGGAGTCCTCACCTATTTCAATCCCTCCAATAATTATTGCATTTGCACCAATTAATGTCCTATCACGTAGGACTGGAGAAGGTTCTTCGGTTGCATCCCATCCTCCTGAACGGTCTCGCTGATCATGAACAAGTCGTCCAAAATGCCTAACATTATCTCCTATGATAGTTCTATCCGGCGCATTTCCTCCAATCACACAATTTTTTCCAATTGTAACTTTCCAATGTACTCTTGCAGCGTATAGTAATTTTGTGTTTTCTCCAATTGTGGATTTACTATCAACTCTGCAATAATGTTCTAATGAAACATTTTTTTCAATTACAGAGCCCATGGAGATTATGCAAAAGGCACCAATTGAAACATTATCCATTATTTTTAATTCTGATTCATCTTCATCAGGAAATCCTATACAACTACCATGACCTATCGTAACATTTTCACCAAAGTGAACTCGTGGATCAATCCATACTCCACTACCAATAATTTTGGGATCATGACCATTAACTAAAATATTTCACCAACCCAATTCACTACTTTGTCAAAGACAGTGTTGTGAAATTTAACAGTATCGGGATGAGTAAAACCAGTGTCTTTTGGATGACTGAACCCATGGTCTGCCCCATGAATTGTAACAAAAGATGAATTTTTGTTTGTAAGAGAATATTTTTTTGCATCTTCAAATGAAACTACGCTATCGCAATCACCATGAATGGTTAAAACAGGTATCTTTAGAGATTGCATTATTTGGTGTGGCTTAATGTATAGTAATTCATCTATCATTTCTTTTCCCATGTGAAATTCTCCATGTGGAAGCCATCCTTGGGTATTCAGGGTTTTAATTCCTTTTGTAGTAAGTTTTCCATTCTTCCAAAATGGTTTAGAATACAACATGTGTCTAGCATAGTCTAGTAAAGGATTTAGAAGTACCAAAGTTTTCACCATATCTTGATTTCTTGTTGCCCAACAAGCTGACAAGCCACCTCCAAAACTCGATGCAATAACGGTTAGTGGAACATCATTAGGTAACAAATTGATGCACTCCTTGTATGCCATTTCAATGGCACTAATGACTTTGGTTAGGGTAAGTTTTTCATAGGATCCCTGACTTGAACCATGCCCAGGTAAATCAAATCTAAATGATGCAGATCCTATTGATGATAATCTTTTGGACATCTCAGTATAGAATCCGTCTTCCTCTCGGTTTACAGTAATACCGTGAACTAAAAGGGAAATATGATCTACGTTTACGTTAGGAATTCGAAGCGTTCCCTTGAGAAGCAGTCCATCATTGGTATGAAAAATGATTTCCTTTTCTTCTTCATTCATTGAAGTTTTACCTGTTTTATTTGTGCACAACTTAGGACCTTGTGTATTTGGCTACAAAGTTCTTGGTTACCAATTATTTTTGAAAATATCAATTTTCGTTTGATAAGATCTTTGAACCAAGAATCAACATATTCTATAAGATTGACTAGCTTAAGATCATGGATTGTGTTTTCTATTTGAGATATATTTGTGTTAATTTTTTTCTGCTCTATAGAATCTACAGTATCTTTTTTGAATGAATTCAAAGTTTCAATAATTTTTAGTTGATTTCTTACTTTATTTTTAATAGTGATTTTTTTGGATGTAAGTTTTCGTATATCTTCCATGTCATTGAAATCATCTTTTGATGATATTGCTTCATGCAGGGAGTCAAAAATTAATTCACCTAGTGATTCCCACAAGAGTAATTTTCGTTCGTATGGGACGATTGATGGCGGTGCATGTATGACAGGCACTTGTTCAATGTAAAATTTTGTGCCATATAATGCTGATTGTAGTAAACACCAATTCCAATCTTCGTTATATCCAGATGGGAATGGTAGCATAGAGTTGAAATTTAATCTGAAAGTAAAACATCCTGCACTTGCATGATCTGTTTTAATCCTGTTTTCTGAGGGGACAGGATCAACCACCCACAATGGATTTCTTTCTATTTTGGATTTGCTGCCATGGTCATTCCAACCTGTTTCATGAGTAAGTAAGGAACTTTTTCCTTGTTTTACCAAGAATTCCATTCTTCCAATATAACTTTCGTCTATTATTCCCCCTAATGTAGCTCCTACCACGAAATTGTTTTCATGTTGGTATTTGGAAGATATCACATCAAAAAAACAACGTTGAGCGTTTCCAAGGTGGTGTTTGTTGCAAGCAATAATGTCATCATCCAAAAAGCATGTCATTTTGAATCCCAGAATAATACTAAAAAATAGACCAAGATTTCGTAATCCAGAAATATCTCTAATTGATGGCTTGCTGAAAACTAGTGGATATGCCTTATCATGCATATACAATATTTTGTCAATTTGTTCTCTGATTGATTTAGTAATATGAAAAATTTTGATTCCTTTGTTACAAAATTTTTCTAAAATAATCGAGTTTTGAATTATAAAAGATTTATCCGAGTCATCAATTATTATCCAATACTCATCTGATGCAACTCTTTTATTTTTTGTCGCAATATCAATACATCTTTCAAGAATTTCTGGACGGTTATGAGTTAAAACTACAATTAATACATTTTTCATAAATCAGCATCACTTTTGAGTGTTAGCTTGAGTCTTGGAAAATTATAATTCACCACTAATTTTCATTTGTCTTGCTATTATCTTTGTATTAGATTGTATTTTGCTTATTCTCTTGAAAATATATTATACGCATTATCTAAAATCTAGTCATCATCAAAAGAGTTTACAAAATGTAAATATATTAAAAAATGAATTTTTAGTATTAGCAATGGAAACTAAATGTCCCAGATGTAATTGCCTCCCTTCGGAATGTAAAGCCAGTGAAACTCCATATGATTGCCCAAAATGTACTTGGAAGCAATGTGATTGTTGGGCAGAAAATCATCAATAGAATTAATTCTCATTGTTTTCTATTACCAAGTAAGTTCTTTAGGTTTTATAACTTAGAATATAGAGGAATTAGAATTTTACAAATGAAATTGTCTAAATTCAGATTATTAGTTTTAATTTATTCCTCTTCTATTCCGCAGTTAATACACATCTTCTTCGATTGTATTTCAAACCAGGTAAAATTATGAACATAACCCTTCTTACACTCCATAGAGCTATTTTTAGAGGTTAGAAGGATTTGAAAATTACTGTCAATTTTAATATCGATCAAACATTGAAAAATTAAAACAATAAAAATCAGCTCTAGGAAAAATCCGGAAAACATTTGTTTTTCCACAACATTAGTTTATTGAATATTTCAAGATAGTTTTGAGATTTTGTTGTTATATGTATATGAGCATAAACATCTGCAAAATGACCTTCAAATACCATTGTGGTTTCTTTTTTAAATAATGGTATAGTCACACCAACTTTTTTGATATTATCAAACGCATAGTCATTTATTCTAATTAGTAGATCATCGATCATTATTTTCTTTTTTTCTTTATTTTTATTCAGATCAAGATCTACTTTTTTCTTTGTAGATATACTCCAAGCAGGAAAATTCAATGGCCAATGATGAACATGGACTTTATCTGCAGAAAAAATAATTTTTGATTCTAGGTTATTTTTTGTCAACTGCATTCTCTATCTTTTTGGCATTAAATTTTTTTCATGGGCAGTTTTTTCAAAAAAATATTCTTGTTTTTTCAAATCAGATTCCTTGATTATTCTACATTTTCTTATAGAAACGAGCCTAGAAATTTGCTCATATGTGTTGCTAACCCTTGCATCGGCAGCATAAAGAATTTGAAGAAGTGGAGTTCTTTGCTCAATTATTGGTTTTGCTTGTTCATATGCACCTGATTGTACCATTCCTGAACGATAAAGACCTAAATTTTTTTTACTTTTTGAAACTTGTGGATCCTGATAACAGCATATAGCATACTCATCATTATTTTTTTCAATAATTGTCATCCGGGTAAATTTATCACTCCAAGTTTCAACTTCCTTTGCTAATTGATATGCTTCATCCTTATCCTCAAATACCGTTGAAACCACTAACCTCTCTTTTTCATAAGCCCAATAAATTCCGTAAAAATTTCCACACCAATCAATATCAAAAGAAGACATATGTTGTCTCAAAATAAGTAAAATTAAGACCTTTTGATTTAGAAGAAGGCATATTAATTAATTTTAAATTGATTGAATTTCTTTCAATAAAGTTTCTTTTTACGAAATTTCCCACTCTTTTGTTCCAAATCATCAAGTCTTTTTAGGAATTTAGAGTTTAACTTAATTTTAGAAATAGATTCAATTGATAGTTTTATTGTATTCGAATCAAGTGAAACATTTGTTTTTGGTAGGTGTTTATCAATCCAATATTTTATCGTTTTATCCTCTAACTTATAATCACGAAATCCAGAAGGAAATCTCTTGGTAATATGATTCAGCAAAGTTCTGTCTTTAAAGACTGCACGTGGTTCAAACAATCTAGTTTCATCTGAATAAACACTCTCAAATAAATTTCCAGTAATTTCATCAGAAACCAGGTCCATTTTTGATATTTTACGTATCAATTCTAGAAAGTGTAGAAATTCATGCGCCAATATCGCATGAATGGTTCCCTTAAGACCATAGGCTATGAGTGGTGCTGAAATCTGAATTACAACTTGAAACTTTTCATCGAACATTACAGGAATTGTTCTAGCAAATAAAATTCCATATTCATAAGAATTTAGGTTGCCAGCTGAGACCACAACAGAAGGATCAACATAAGCCACTGGATATCTGATGTTAGATGCTTTTTCAATGCGATTAATCCCCTCTACAGCAATTGGAAAACGTTTTAGAACCAGATCATAAACATCATCAGGAATTATCCCTTTGAGATGTGCCTCTTTAAATCTAATTAATGGATTCAATATATCTTCTTGACTGTAGTTATTGTAAAAAGGTTGATTTATCTAGATTTTGGTTTTCCACGTTTTGATTGTTTTACTTTTCTACGATTGGCACTTTGATCTGCCCGTCTTGCATGCTTACCTTTTTTTCTTAGTGGCATAATAATTCACCAAAAATGGACTAGTTATTTGTTATCATTTTGATTTCTGTAAAATCAAATTCTTCACATTTACAATTATTATCAATTGTTTGACTGACTCCAGGCACCACATTATCACCTATAACGAATCTCTTGATGGGTAATCCGCCTTCGGCATTAATTACCAAGGTGAATTTATTTTTAGAAGTTTTTTTGTATTTCGCATTAAAAATTTTTTTTTCTGATCTTTTTCCAGAATTTTCATATATTAAAATTGGATTCTCTAGACTTTTTTTTAATTTTTTAAGACTAGATTTTTGAATTTCATTTTCTGTGATAATTTTCATTTCAATTATGGACTTGAATGCCATTGGTTTTTTTGGAGCATTAGAAATTATTTTACAATTATTGATAGTAACGGAATCTATTTTCAAGGTTTTTGGTAATCTAACTCGTCGCTTAATGGGATTTTGAATTCGGACAAAAAAGGGTCTTCCTGGGCCTAAGACAAGGCTAGATTTATCTTCGCCCCCTATCCATGTGAATTTTGCAATTGTTCCCCCAAATTTACTAAAAAGAAACTTGGAGATCTTTCCCTCAACACTCTCATAATCAGTTAACCCATGAAAATCACATGTTCTACATCCTTTACCAGAACAATTTTCACATGATTTTTGTCTTTGCGAAAAACCTCTTTTGATTTTATTGTATCTTCCTTGTAACGAAATTTGTTTTGAGCGTAATTGACATGTTTTTTCTTTAAAGTTCACAGTAAAGGTTACTTCTGGATCTAAAAACTCTAAATGTTTTTTTGTTTTTCTTGTAAATTGTTTTGATAATTCTCGTGTAATGTCTGTTTTTACACTATCAATTCCACGTAATCGAAATTTTGATCGTATAAAATCATCTCGGTCTATGAGTGAGGGTTTTATTATTGCCCCAACAACAAAGGAAGAAAAACCATACTTTGATGATGACTCTTGCATTAATTTTAAGTATGGAACAAGATTATCAAATAGATTTTTACAGATATAACATTTTATTGATAAAGTGGAAATATTTTGTTTTAATTTTTTTCCTAAAAGTCTATTAGATGATAACTTTAATTTTTTTGAAAATAATCTACCAAGGCAGCTATCACATAGAGGATATTTTATAATTATTTTATTAGCAATAGCAGATACTTCTTTAATGTTTGTCATGATTTAGTTCAAAATGTTACGAATGTAAAACTTCTATCCTAAACCCATTCTACGAAGAGTTCCTTGCATTTGTCTTCCTTTGGATGCCTTCATCATATTCTTGGAATTTTTGTAGTTTTTAGTTAGTTCCTTTACATCATGTTCTGTCCATCCAGAACCTCTAGCTATCCGTTTTATACGTGATGAATTCAACAAGTCAGGATCAGCTTTTTCTGCTTTTGTCATGCTTTGAATAATGAATCGCCATTTTGATACTTTGTCTTCCATTTGATCAAGTTGATCATCTTTCACCATACCTGAAAGACCAGGCATATTATCAAGAAATCCTCGCAAAGATCCAACCTTGGTAACTTCTTCAAGCTGGAATAAAAAATCCTCCATATTCATTTTTCCACTGGAAATTCGTTTTAATCTGACATCACCACCTTCCTGTTCTAATCTATTGGCAAGATCCAAAACAGCTTGAATATCTCCCATACCAAGTAATCTTCCAACAAATCTAGTTGGGGAAAATTTTTCTAAATCATCAATCCTCTCTCCGGTTCCAATATACATTATTTGAGATCCTGTAGCTGCAGAAGCGGCAATTGCACCGCCACCTTTAGCAGAACTATCTAATTTTGTCACAATAATTCCACCAACAGGAACGATCTTGTGAAATGCTTCGGCTTGATTGAAACACTGCTGACCAATGGTTCCGTCAATTACAAGTAAGCGAGATCTGGATCAGCGACCTTATTGATTCGTTCCATCTCATCTAGGAGATCTTTTTCTTCTTTGTGTCGCCCTGCAGTATCTATCAGAATAATATCCAACGGTAATTTTTCATAATGTTTTAATCCATTTTTTACAATTTCAGGTGAATCTTTGTTGTTTTCTTCTCCATATACTTCAACGTTAGATTTTTCACACATCGTACGAAGCTGAACTAATGCTCCTGGCCTATAGGTATCAGCTCCTATAACACCTACAGAGTATCCTTGTTTAGTTAGGAATTTTGCAAGTTTTGATGTAACAGTAGTTTTTCCACTTCCTTGAATTCCAAGTAGAATTACTTTGTTTTGTCTTCCAGGTTGGAAATTAAAATCGGTCTCATTTCCAAGCAATTTGGAAAGTTCATCATATAGAATCTTTACAATGTGATCTTTTCTTGAAAGGCCAGGTGGAGGAGTTTCATTTAGGGAGCGTTCCTCAAGATTTTTTGTAATTTCTAAAACTAATCGTACATTCACATCAGACTGTAGTAATGCCCTTTGGACGTCTTTTGATAATTCTTTGATTAATTCCTCATCTATTCCTGAGGATTTTACTATTTTCTTTATTGCATCTCTAAGATTATCCCTAAGATTATCTAACATCGTAATTTAGCCTCGCATCTAATATTTCAAACCTTCCCCGATAGCCATCCCAACTTTTTTTTTCTTTAAGAATTTCAATTGGGTGTGAAAATAAAGGGCAGTTTATTACAAAGGTCTCAGCTTCTCCTCCTTCAAAATTTAGATTGAACCCAAATTTTTCTGATAAAGTTCGTAGGTCATCAAGTTCATCTTTTCCAATTTTTTTCCCCAACCAAGAATCATCCAAGCCACCAGATGAAACACTTGAAATAATGAAAACAAAATCAGAGTCTATTAAATCACTAAGATATTTTTCTGGATCAGATTCCCATAAAGGAGAAAATGAATTTAAATTTAATTTATTACAAAGATTTTCAAATTTATCTTTTGAAATTGGCTTTTGATGCCCCCATGAACTATACCATCAATATGATATTCATGTTTTGCCTTTACCAAAATCTTTTCCATCGCATCTAATTCAGTATTTGTTTCATCAGATCTTGATTCAATTGTAATTTGTGGAATTTTCATTGATTCTGATTGTAAACTGGTCCATTTCAAATTTGGATGTTGTAGCAAATGGCTTTCATCAGATTTTGGAAAAACACTCAATAGACATTTTACGTCATGCCCTTGGCGTTTTGCCAAATAGATTGAGTATGTACTATCTTTTCCTCCTGAGAATAATGATGCCAATTTCATATTATTATGAAATGATGACTATCAAAGGCAAAATAAGATTACCTAAAATGAAATTATTAGATGCCTCATTACTCATAATCCTCATCAAAGATCAGATGGCTTTTCCGCTCATCATCAGCATCTAAATTTTATTTTATTGTGGGTTATTTTAGTATAATTCTTCGTTTTTTAAATGTAAATGTTCATTTCAATGCCATTAATTTCCAGTGTTTGGAGCTAATGATCTATTTTTTATTCTATTAGTGCCTATAATATACTGGAAGCTGATACTATATTTTCACTATCGCATAGATACTAGCATCGGTTTACTGGTGAAGAATCCCGTCGACACTACGTAAAGGGTGCAGCCAGCGTTAGTCAGCTTCCGAGTTATTCTAATGAGGAAACAAATTATTAAATTAGATTTGGTTTATTTTTTTTGGGTTTTTGAGAAGAATTATTCTTCATCAATTATAATCCAAGATAATCCTCTAACTTCTTCCCAGGATTCGTTATTGAAACTTGTCATATCTATTATTATGATATTTTATTTAAAAGCAATACGAATGATTTGTTCATTCAAATGATTAGTGGAGAATCAAAAAATATCAGGTATAAAACACCAAATTTTTTCAATAATAATTTGAAAAAAGTTTGTTGGGGGAAATCCTTCAAAAATTATTGCAGTCGTAAAAAAACGAATAGTCTGACACTTACTAACATCAATTTCAGAGTGTCATATTTTCATGTTACAAATAATTATAAATAAATACAATTAGGCATAGCGTAACTGATGAACATTAAAATTAAATTTATTTTCATGTCGATAATCGTTTTAGGTCTAATTGTGAATACTTCGTCTTTTTCAGATATTGCATTTGCAGAGAAACCTGTTAAGGAAGATGCAAAAGCTCTGAGAGAAGATGCAAAGGAGTTAAGAGAAGAAGTTAGAGAAGATGCAAAGGAGTTAAGAGAAGATATTCAAGATTTTAAGAAAACTGTGGTAGTCGCCTCATCAAGTTCATCAAGTACAGAAAAAGTAACCATTTGTCACATCCCACCAGGAAATCCAGATAACGCTCATACTATAACAGTTGGAAGTCCAGCAGTTAGAGCTCACGAAGCTCATGGAGACTTTGTTGATGATTCATGTGAATCAGAAGGCTTTGAAGAATTTAAAGACAATATAGATGAAAATGAATCAGAAGCAACAGACAACAACGATAACGTCATTGAAAACCTTCAGCGACAAATTGATAATTTACAAAAAATGTTACAAAATTTATTGAATCTCTAAATTAAGGTTGGACTTGATAGTACAGTCAAAGAATATGAAATCCTAGACAATAGCAAAGTTTCAGAACAATTGACTCTAGATAGTACTGGTCAATTATCCTTAGAAGGTTAAATTAAACCCAAAAAATAGTTCCAGTCATTGTTTTGTGAGGCTGGCAAAATATTCTTCGCCTGCTTTTCGTAATCCATCTGGAGTCATATCGATTTTGTGTGTTGCAATTGCCCATGAATGACCATATGGATCCAAAACTGTTCCAAATCTATCTCCCCAAAATGCATCCATAATTGGCATGGTGATTACAGCTCCTGAATCAACAGCTTGCTTGAAAATCTTATCTGCATCTTCAACATACAGATGGAGTGTAACTGCGGTGCCGCCAATTGATGTTGGTGACTTGGCACCCATTGCTGGAAACTCATCAGACATCATAACAAACGAATCTCCAATCTGAATCATCGCGTGCATGATTTTTCCATCAGGAGCAGGCATTTGATAAATTTCCTTTGCATCAAATGCTTTTTTGTAAAATTCAATTGCTTCTTTGGAATTACTCACCACTAAAGATGGCGTAGTCGTATGAAATCCATCTGGAATTGGTTTTGCCATTATTTGTCTAATCAAATCTAGTAGATAAACAGTATTTTCTAAAAACAAAAAGAATTTACACGATTAGAATAAAAAAACAACATGTCAGAAAATCAAGCTGATGAATCAAGTGACGCTTGGAAAATTTATGTTGGATCTCTTGCAAAATGGAAACTGGCCTTTGAGTTATGGCAAAAGGCAGGAATTGAGGCAATGATGAATTACAACAAGGCCGCATCTACCGGAAAGATAAACAATGAACTATCACAACAAATGTCAGACGTTATGAAAACATCATGGATGGAGTCAGGAATGGAGCAAATTTCACAATTTCAAAAAGAATGGCAAAACATGGTAAAGGCAAGTGGATTTGAGTCTCTAAAGTATTATGATGATAAATGGGCAAAATTTTGGTGTACTATGGAGCCTGCTACAACCTATAGTGAAGCCTTAAAGCAATTTACTGAAACCTGGCAAAATATGTGGAAAAAGTAAAACAAATTCCTTTAATTCTAAAACTAGAAAATTATTGCTAAAGATGATTCAGTTGAAAAATTTGTAAAATATTGTAAAAATCTATCCTTTAATTCTCATGATTTTTGTTTTATCCATAACGACCCAATATTCAACATTCTGTCCATTTTCTAATTTTCCCTTTACCTCATCATCAATCAAAGTAATATCGATAGTCTCGAAGGTTTCAGAATCCATAACTTGTAAAACATCACCGGTAATAGAGATAATTTGACCGATTTTTTTATTGATTAAAGGAATATGTATTTGCATGCTTACAGGACCAACATGAGGTCTTTTTTGGCCATCAAAGATACCTTCAGCAACTATTCTGGCCTTTGCAGAACCATGTTTTCCTGGTTTTGATGTATCATATTCTACAATTCTACAAGGTTCCCCACTTGGCTGATCAGAATGTGGCAAAAGAATGTATGACCCAATTTTTAAAGAACCAAGTTCGCTGGGTTTACTCATGAAAATGCAGGTTTTTGTCGAATATTTAACTTTTCTAATGGCAAAACAAGTAAAAAATGTCCCTAAATTACCAAGAACAAAAAAAGAGACAATGAAAAGTATTATTTTTTCAGAAATAGAATTGATTGATTAAGAAATCATCATTAAATACAATATTATTTTCTTAAAAATGGTAACCAGGATATTATTTTGATCGCAACATAACTACAAATGACTACAAATGAATGCACCGTCTTTTTATTATCATATGAAAATATTATGTTAATGACTATAGAATTTGCACAAATCATAAGTACCCTAGATCAAAGACCAGACACTACAGAACCAGTACCTATTTTCATGGACCAAAATGACGCAATTTCTGGAATTGAGCATTCCTCAGAACATCCAGCTGACATTCGGATTGTAGAATCAGGCACATATGTTGTAATTGCTGCACCTCAGGTAGGTAGAACATCAGGCAATGAACCAAGTAATGTAGATTTTTGGTTGCGAAAAAATGGAGCAGACATATCAAATTCTAATGTTCGCTGTACCATTACAGATGATAAAGACAAGGATGTCATAGTTAATCAAACTATGATGCCATTTAACGCCGGAGATGTTCTCAATGTAATGATGGCAGTTGAAAAGACAGGAGAGGGGTTAGGAATTGAGGCTATTCGTACCGAAGGTAGGCCATTTATCCCAAGTATTATCTTTTCAATGCACAAAATTAAAGATCAAACACAAGGTCATTGGGTACATACACAAAAAGGCACTAAAACAGTATGGGTAGAAGAATAAGCTTCTACATTTTTTTTATTTCAAATTTTTAATTATTTAGGAATCAAATTTCAATTAGGAGTTAACATAAAATCCAAAGGAATGACTTTGCTTTTTTACTTTAGACATTCAAGAATTGAAAGACTTACCAAATTTGTCATGGTCATTCCTTTTCTATTAGCATCTTTTCTTGTCTGATCACAATACTTCTTCACACTTTGGTAACTCTTTTCACTTGAAACTTCTAAAACCAAAATACTTTCAGAATATGGAAATGTGAATTTGGGAGGAGAAGTACAATAGGTTTCCATATGGCCATACCCAGCAGACTCTATTTTATCTCGATTGATAAGGAGTGATGCTAATTCTCTAACATCCTCTTCAGATTCTCCATATTCTAAATAATATACAGATATAAAATTTGTCTCCTCGTTAGTTTCTATTTCAAACAAATCATCTTTAATGTCAAAAACAAAAGAAATCTTATCTTGATTATGTATTGCAAGATCTTTTCGTATCTCTTGATTATCTCTAAATTTTGCAACAAGGTAATGATTTGTAGATTCGGTAAAATACGGTTTACTGTCACTAGAAAATGTACCAGTTGCAAAATATAATTTTTCGATATTTTTTGATTTCATCCAAGAATCTTTTATTTCAATAGATTTGTGATTATGAAGATATGGTGCACAAACATATCCTGAATAAGAAAGTTCTAACTCAGACACACCGAAAATTTTTATGTATTCTATTTATTGGTTGTTGAAGTGGATCTGATCTGTAAAGTTTGGTGCCTTCGATAGTTATTTAATACTAAAAACACTCGAGTTTTTTGTCCCAAGCTAGCTCAGCCTGGTAGAGCTTCCGGCTGTAGTTGTTGGCTTTAGATGGCTGACCAAAAAACAGCATATCAGGCATACAGAAACCGGGTTGTCGAAGGTTCAATTCCTTCGCTTGGGACCACAAACTTTGTAAGAAAAAAGAGATCCCACCGATTCACACCAAAACCAAACTGTTTAGAAATCAATTCAAAAGTTCAGTTCTCGTTATTAGAATGAAAATTAATTTTTTGGAGGGATGAAAATTGAAAAGGAGGTACGGTAAGTTTTAAGGCTGTAACATATTGTATAGGAGCAATTATGATATGCAAATGTCCTGAGGGTGAACCTCATAATTGCAGTCAGACAAAATATGCTTGGTTTGAATCAAGAAAAGAGAGAGATTCAAAACCTGTGCAGGAACACTCTGAGTTGATAATCAATTTGGGCGTAATGGTTCCAACAAAATTTGCCAGGAATTATTTTTTAAAAATCTCTGAGGAGGAAATCGAAAAGACTACAGATAAGATGTCAAATTATTTCCTAGAGATGATTCGAAAAGATTCTCCGAATATTGACTTTGGCATCTTAGAGAAGAGATTGAAAATAAAATACATGCATGACGGTCACTCATCAATGATTTTTGATGGCAGAAATGGAGTACGCATAATTGTTGACCACGGAATGCCAGAGCCGTGGTCTGAGATAAACTGTAAAATTGAAATTAAAATGTTTGAAAAATGTGGTATGAAAGTTACTGACTTCACCATAAGAGAAAAAGTATATAGCTTTGTGGTACTGCCCGAAGAGAAATTCTACGAAGAATTAGGAAAAATACCAGAGACTGAATGGCTTGATAAGACAAGTGTTGTTAAGGGCATATCACAAGATATACTTGGGCAAATTGAAAAAACCGCTAAAAGTATTGATTTTACCCTAGAGGATATCCTACAATTGATGGCAGAAAATGCATTTATCACCAATATCAGATCAAAAATAAAATAAAGATTCTAAAAATAAAACCGCATTTGGTCAACCTAGTAGAGGACTTGATTTTGAAGGCTTTGCTTTAATAATTACTCGCAAAAACAGATTGGAGTTTTCTTCCAGAAATTTTTTGATTAAAAAAAATTATTCCGTCTGTAAGTATTTATTCCATAAAATTTGGTGTAAATGATACATGAAATCCGAGAGTAAAACTATAGAAAAAATCTCTGGAGGTATTAACTATAAAATCATTGCAATAATTGGAGCACTTGCAATAGCTGACTTAATCTACGCCGAGTATTTTTTTGATCCTGAAATTTTTAACGTTAAAGATGGGTTATACATGGCAGGAATTGCAGGTTGTGGAATCTACTCAATATTAGTTGCTAGAAAGTACGCAGGGTCTAAAATGCTTGGAAAAGCATATTTGTTTTTAGGATTAGGATTTTTTGCATGGTTTATTGGAGATCTTGGCTACTACTATAACCAGTTTGTATTAGAGATAGATCCATGGCCTACTCTCTTTGATGCAGGTTTTGCCATAAATTACGTTTTTGCAATTATGCATCTTTCTCTTAACACAAGATACTTTAGACCAAAATGGAATTTACCAATGAAGGCAACACTGATTTTAGTTCCAATCATTGCAGTTGCTTCATTCTCATTAGTTGCATACGATGCTTGGGGAGAATATGATGAACTAATATTTGATATTTTTTACACTGACATCTTTGTTGTTGGAATGTCATTGACTTTGGCTTTTGCAATCGTAGGTGCAAGCGTATTCCGTCGTTCTATTCTAAAAGAAACATGGTTGCTGCTTGCAATAGGAATCTCCTTGTGGGCCGTAGCTGATATTATTTACTATTATTTGGAAGCTATTGAGGCATTTACGCATAATCATCCAATTAATACACTTTGGATGGCATCATTTATGGTTATTCTCTACGCTTTATACAAACATCACAAAGCAATTTAGTTTTTTGAAATAATATTTTGTTAAATTCTAGATTCTAGTCTTGCTTTTTTCATCAACAATATTCTTCGTTTTAATTTTGTACCTCTAGGTTTAGTTCTCAATAAATATCCGCAACAAGGGCACCAAAGTCCATCCCATTTTATGTAAATTTCACATCTATTGCAACGTTTTTGACCTTGTTCATATCTACCTCCAATGTGAGTGTTACTTGTTGCTTTGTAATTTTTACATGCCCCATTACATTGCATATATAATAATAGAAAATTACTTGTAGAATAAATTTTTGATGTTATAATATCATAGAAAGGAATTAAATGTCAAAAAACCCTAATTTAGCAATTGAGCTTTCATTAAATATCTTAGCATCAACAATTCCTTCTAGTTTGAGTCTTTTCTCCCCAATGATTGCATGGACTTCTTCAAAAACGCATCTATATTTTGAAACTCTTTTGTTGTTTTTGAGAATTTTTCCTGACTCCAAAATTAAGCCATCTATTAGTAATTGTTCAATTTTTCTATAAGTAGGGGATTTTAAGATTCCAGAATTTTTCTGAATTTCTGAAACAGTTTGACTTTGACCCATAATACAGAGAAGTATTGCTCTAGTTTCAGGATCGCCATAAAAACTAAATATTTTTTCAGCTAGTTTATGATTAATTATTTCAATATTGTAATTATTTTTAGATTCACTTACTTTAATTATTTTGTTAAAACAATCTTTTTCAAATTTTTCTATTTCAATACTTGAAAATTTTTTGAAAATATTATGAAATTTTTTAAAGTTTTCAATTGAAAGTTTTATCGACATCCCATTTTCAAAAAATAATTCCTTTTCAAGTTTTTTTAAAATATTTTTATCCATGTTGGTCTTGATTTCCATAGATAAATCACGGGAATTCAACAGATCAATACCAGGCATAAGATAGAATATTATGAATATGTTAAAAATATACTTGAATAAGCAAAAAAATATCTTTTAAGAGATTGTTATAAAAAATCTAGGCGTAAAATCTATAATTAATTCATAAAAAATGATAGATTAATGGTATTAAATTTCGACAAGGAACAAAAATTCCAATTAGTTTGGGCCTATTCAATAGTAGCCATGCTTATTATTATTGCATCTCTCTACATTGCAAACATTAGTTTTAGTATCGAAAATTTTTCAAAAACTATTTCTTTACCAGCATATACAATAATTCCAGGAGCACTAGTTATTTTTTCAATTTGGGCAATAACAAGAGCAGGAACTATTCAAGAATTACCTAAAAAGTCTCTAATTTTTTTGTCCGCTTCTTTTACTTGTTGGT
>PVMK01115029.1_pt1 | contig 19540 bp, 24 predicted proteins | sample 1853481 | NCBI WGS metagenome assembly PVMK01 (sample SAMN08533507, study PRJNA380276) | Marine sediment metagenome, whole genome shotgun sequencing project. | reverse complement strand
CGAAATTTCCATACGCAAAGGTCAAAACTATCTGACCGTCGTGCTGGATTTCCTTACCGGCCGAGTGGTTTTTGTCGGCAAAAAGCGTAAAGCCAAAACCTTGAAACGTTTCTTTAATAAGTTGACGGGTAAACAGCGCAGGGCAATCGAGGCAGTGGCCATGGACATGTGGGATCCGTTTATAAGGGCGGTAACGGATAAACTGCCCAGGGCCAAAATTGTCTTCGATCTTTTTCATGTGGTGGCCAATTTTAACCAAGTCATTGATAAGGTCCGAAACAGCGAATATCGTAAGGCATCAAAAGACGATAAGGCCGTTTACATAGGAGCCAAGTACCTGCTGCTAAAAAACCGAAAAAACGTACGCCGGCAAAGCCATCGGCAGCAGCTAAAAGAGCTGCTTGCACTGAATCAAGTTATCAACACCATGATGATCCTAAAGGAAAAACTAAAACACATATGGACTTACCGCTCCAGGACCTGGGCAACCAAAGCACTCGATCAATGGTGCGATCTGGCCCGTTCCCTGGAAAATCGATCGGTAAACACATTTGTTAAAATGTTACAGCGGTACCGTTACGGAATCATCAACCACTGTGATTACCCCATCCACACCGGTAAGCTGGAAGGAGTAAACAACAAAATTAAAGTCATTAAGCGCAAAGCCTATGGATTTCATGATCTACGCTATTTTACATTGAAAATCTACCAGGCGCTAATTGGGAGAAGAACCCAAAAAGGAAACATTATGGATCTTATGAAGAAACTCAATAAAGATGACGTCAAAGAATTATTTTCGAAAAATTGGTTAACACACGATGCCATGTGGTATGGCAGCTGTATGCAGGAATTGGGCCCGGAAAAGGCCAACCAATTAAATAAGACCGCAGTACAGTTGATGGCGACAATCGAAATGAAGAGAATTATGAAATTAATGGATAAGCCGAAGGGTGTTACAATTAAAACTTTTCGTGAGTTAGCTGAAATCATTGAAACGGCGTTTCGATTGGTTCAAACGAGTTTTTTGACGTTTGATTTCAGCTTTCCGGAAAAAAACCTGTTACGTGGCCGGTTCAATGAGTGTTTTGCCCATGACGGTGTAAAAAGGTACGGAATGATTGAGGACTATGAATGCGGTATTGTCGAAAGAGTTAAAGGCTGGCTGAACAGCCTTGGGGTAAAGTATAAAATGACACCGGATTTTACAGGATGTTTGATGCACCAGAATGGAAAATGCGAAGTGGATTTTTACTTTGATCTTGATTGATATAAATGAACATTTACATCGTAATTAAAAGAGAGGCTCATCCCCATCGGATAGAGATTGAAAAAGGGATTCCAAAGGAAGGTAAGAATACCGTAACGTTCCTCTTTGCAGACGCTGTCGGAGAAACCACTGGATTTTCCATTCCTGGACTCAAGATCATTTTGTGGAAATAATACGGAGGAGAAGTGATGCTCAGGATAGATAAAAAATCATGTAAGGCTTGCGGTATTTGCGGCCATGTCTGTCCCCGTCATATCCCGGAGCCAACCGCTCGAGATGGTGAAAAGATAACAATAATTTCTAAGGAACGTCTTAACCTCTGCATGAAATGCGGCCATTGCGTCGCCCTCTGCCCGAACAACGCAATAGAAGTGGAGGGTTTGAAACCAGAGGAATTCGCCCCTTTCAAAGAGCTTTATATTGATGACAATCAACTTCTTTCGCTTATGAAACAGCGTCGTTCCGCTCGCAGATACAAAGATAAGCCGGTTCCACGCGAAATTATTGATCGGATTATCGATGCTGCTCACAGTTCCCCCACAGGCGCAGGCCGAAGTACCACAGGGGTAATTATCATCGATAATCCGGAAACACTTGCAGTATTTTCCAGCCATGTTTACGAGATGTATGAAAAACTGGAAAAGAACCTTAAGAATCCGATTGCCCGGTTTTTTTGTTAAACGTAATGCCGGTGAAAAGAATTTCAGAACTTTGCAGGATTTTGTCATGCCGGGAATGCACTGGTATATCCGTTGGTACAGAGAAGGAAAAAGCAATGAAATCCTGAGGGATTGCCCTGCGCTGATGCTTTTCCATAGTCCCATCTATGAACCTGTGGGTGCGGAAAATTGTCTCCTTGCGGCTTTTCACGCCATTATGATGGCACAGGTTTTAAAGATAGGGGCGTGCTTTAACGATTTAATTCCACCGGCTTGCAACAGGGTTCCCGAAATAAGAGAACTACTTGGTCTTCCTGATGAGCGTGAGGTCTATGCCTGTATCACCATGGGGCATCCGAAATATGAATTCAAAAAAATACCCCCCAGAAAATTGGCTGAAGTCCGTTATGTGAAATAGCTACCACCTCTCACCTAAATTCTGCAAGCGCCGCGTTCGCCAAGAGATAAATGAATATACAAGAGATTCTCGATAATCATAATTTAATATTAACGGAGGCTGCCGTCATAGAATCGCTGAGAAGGTCCGGGAATGTTAACTTGCATCCTCGACTTGAAAATGCGCTCTTGATTTATAAAGAGGGTGATAAAGAAGAATTGTCTAAGCTTTATCACGATTTTATTGCTCTTGCCTGCAACGCAGATGTTCCCATTACCATCTGTACCCCGACGTGGCGAGCCAATCAGGAACGCATTTCAGAAGCCCATATTTCTGATGATATTAATGGCGATGCCGTGAAATTCTTCCGGCATCTTAAGGAGAGTTGGGGGGCCCAGGCCGCAAATATCTTTATCGGTGGCCTGATAGGCTGTAAAAACGATTGCTACAAGCCTGATGAAGGGCTTTCAGAGCATGACGCAAAAGTATTTCATTCCTGGCAGATCCATCGGCTTGCCCGGGCGGGTGTGGATTTTCTTATGGGAGCAACGCTGCCTGCCATATCTGAAGCAACAGGCATCGCTCTATCTATGATGGAAACGAAACTTCCCTATATCATCAGTTTTGTTATAAACAGGGAAGGGAAAATTCTTGATGGAAACAGCCTCGAGCATGCCTTTCAAGAAATTGATACAGCCTGCAGCACTCCGCCTCTCGGTTATATGATAAATTGTGCCTATCCATCATTTCTCCATGCGGATAAGCAGCCCCGATCGGTTCTTTCCCGTCTAATCGGTTATCAGGCAAACGCGTCGTCCCTCGACCAATCAGACCTGGACGGTGCCGGAACACTCCGGACCAATGATGTATCTGATTGGGGCAAGCTCATGATTGAGCTGAATAAAAAATATGGTGTAAAAATATTAGGCGGCTGTTGCGGTACGGGCCATGAACATCTGAGATATATTGTCCGGAACATCAACAAAAAATATATGTAACCTTTTTCACCTGTTTTACGTCTTCATTATTAAAAGTTTGCTGATGGAGGAAACCCCATGTTACTTTCCGGATACACCAAAAAAATATTTCGGCCCGAATGCAATCCCAGTTTCCAATCCGTTCATTGCATCGCGCGGCTGAACGAGGAAGTGGGTAACGTCCTTCCCTATCTCAACGCAGTGCTGGGTGGCACACAGTATTTCAACGATCCACCGGAGGTGATGTTTCACCATCACGGCAAAATCATCAAGGTGGGTGCCCGGGAGATCGCGGTCAACGCCCTGAAGGACGAGCAGGAGGCGGATCTCATTTTAACATGGCTGAAGAGCGAGATTAACCAGGCCTGGGAAGACCGTGGTGCTATCACACCCTGCTACACGGGGAAGATCAAACCGAAATTGATAGAGATCTTGCGATTACTGCCAAAGACCAACTGCAGGAAATGCGGCCAGCCCACATGCATGGTATTTGCCGCCCAGGTGATGGAGGGCGGTCGAGGGGTGGAACACTGCCCGGAGCTGAGTGACGGGAATCGAAGCAAATTGTCCGGCTATCTGGAGGGATTCGTTTTTGAATAAACCCCGAACATCCCTCATTTCTGAATAATTCATCTCCCTTTATGCAAAAGTTCACCGGGGAATAAGACATCTGACAGGATAAACAGGATAAAAAGGATAGTTATGATTTTAAGAAGAAGCGCAAGTTAACTGCCGCGTTGGTATATCAGATTTCGGTTAGCTCATTGGCACGCGAATAAGGGATCAAGGCGCCGGTTGGCGTTTCTTTCCATATTTTTTCACGATGGGCTGCGTCGTATACATCTTTTTCCTTTGGAAATTTTTCCGCCACCTGATTTATGATGATAAGTTCTTCCACCGAAAGCGGTTCAGCGTTACGCACGTCCGAGTCTTTGATAGGTTTTACCAGGTCTCTGTAATTGTTTAGTTGGGGACCATACGTAATGGCAGCGTAGCTTGCTCCTGTGATTCCCTTGCCGAGCTGCCGGAAAGCGAGCATATCCGCATACCACAGATATTTAGCCAAAAACAAAAACTTATCTCCGATTTTGAGCAGGCGCTTGCCGAGAATTCCCTCGAATGTTCCCGCAACGAGCTTGATCCTGGCCAGTTTAATTTCCCGATTCCCCGTATGGTTTTCCGGGCGGATGTCGCCCTGCAACTGCGTTCGCAACGCATAATCCATAGACTTGCTTTGGATCAAACCCGTTTCCCAGCGTTTGATGCTGGCAATTCCAACATGCATGGCATCGGCCAATTGCTGCTGGGTAAGCCTCTTTGCCACGCGCAGGGATTTAATTTCCCCGCTGGTTAAAAGGCTCGTCTTTGTGCGATAGGCATCGGCAATTGCACGTTGCACACCACCGGCGGTTAGCACCGTCCCGGCTTCAAGGCCGCATAACGGGCACACGAAAGCCTCTACGGTATAGTTAATATCAACGCCTTTAAAGGTCTGCTCTTTTTGTAGTTTTCTTGGCTCCATTGGGCCGTGGCCTCTGGGGCAATGTATCATTTTCATGATGACTCCTTTATTGGGCGGTCCTGATGCAGGGACACCAGCCAAAACGATCCTCCACTGAGAGCAAACTTGAAATAGACCCTGCATTTGAAGCGAGCACTCTCGACCGCAAAAGGAAAAAGCTCCAAGCCTTTGATTTTCCCTTTATAGGACTTTTGCGGTGGACGGGAACCCGCATAGTGGTCCAGTGACGTTCCCTGTAAAAGTTCCCTGAGTACCTCCATTAATTCACTTCCGATATCGTATCCGAGTTCCATGGCGTCTTCCGCGATCACATCCTGATCTATCAGCAAAACGTCCTCATTCCGGACCGCTGACTTGGCATCACGCAATTTGCCGAACAATTCTTTTTTCGATGGTCTTTCCATTTAGTATAGTATCAATTGATACGTTGTCAAGGGTTTTCTCAAAATTCGTAAAAAATAGGATTTCTCACAGAACCCGTAGCCTCCGGCCCGTAGGGCCTACGCCCCGGAGGGAGATCCCAGGGGTAATATGTTGACATTATTCATTTTATCTTGGCGTTTTTTGCACCTTTGTTTACCCCATAGCTCTGGAAGATGGTACTGGGGCGCGAGATAAAAGTGTTTTTACGAGACCATCAATTTTCTACAAGTAAATTTGGTGTAAATCATAAACAACAAAAAGCTTCCGACGTCAAGAGAAATACCGATCATTTCAATTGCGTTATTGCCTTATTTGGTAAACAACACCAACATTACCATATATGGCAAGAATAATTATCATATTTGGCGATATCAAATATGACCATTTTTAACCTGTTGATATTATTGACGACTTACTTCTGGCACAGCTTTCGCATTAATAAGGCTTAGAATGCCACAAAAAAACAAGAAAATATTTGCGCCTTTGGTAATATGAAAAACGGCTGAAGACACTGACAAAGGAGGCACCATGGACCTTATGAAGAAACTCAATAATAACGAAGTTAAAGAATTATTTTCGAAAAACTGGATGACACACGATGCCATGTGGTACGGTAGCTGTATGCAGGAGCTGGGGCCGGAAAAGGCCAACCAGCTGAATAAAACCGCCGTACAGTTGATGGCGACAATCGAAATAAAGAGAATTATGAAATTAATGGATAAACCGAAGGGTGTTACAATTAAAACTTTTCGTGAGCTGGCTGAAATAATTGAAACGGCGTTTCGATTGGTTCAAACCAGTTTTTTGACGTTTGATTTCACCTTTCCGGAAAAAAACGTGTTACGTGGCCGGTTCAATGAGTGTTTTGCCCATGACGGTGTAAAAAGGTACGGAATGATTGACGACTATGAATGCGGTATTGTCGAAAGAGTTAAAGGCTGGCTGAACAGCCTTGGGGTAGGGTATAAAATGACGCCGGATTTTACAGGATGTTTGATGCACCAGAATGGAATATGCGAAATGGATTTTTGCTTTGATCTTGATTGATATAAAAAAGAATTTTTTTTTGATGAGCCTGGTCGTTAAAAAGCGAAAAAATGACGGCGGCTTTATGACCCGAGCAATCAACAGGACCTAAAAGCTTTGCGACTATCTTAATGTAACCTTTGCCGGCTAAAACCGACCTTGGAACTCTGGAACCTCTGTCGAAGATCCCCGCCGCAGGGCGGGGAACCTGTAAACACTTATGTTTTTTTAAGGAGATTCCTATGGAAAAATCGAAGGTATTCGAAGAAACATACGATAAGTATATGTCCCAAATCAGCGATATTGATCTAATGCCCCGTGCTGAAAGACTCGGCGCCGAACACGCAGGAGATACGCTCATCATCCCGTATTATGAAAAGCCGTTCCGGGTTTCAACAGACGGCGTTTTTGATGAAACCGGGAAGCGGGCCAATTTCGCGATCAGCGTGGTGCTTTTCCAGTACGTCTTCTCCTGCCCTGACGAGATTCCCATTGCCGGTAATTGGGTGACTTACCGGGAGTTTAAGGATGCAGGTCCACTTGCCAATTATTTTACTTCAAATACCAACAAAATTATTGAAACCACATTTGCGGGGAATCCGGAGGCGCTTCGATACGCCAGCAAAAAACTGGGAGGCCGGTTGCTTGATGATGACCCATCCTGGGATCTTTCGCTGGCATTCAACATGTTGCCCCGAATACCGATCCATCTTCGTTTTAACGATAAAGACGATGAGTTCCCGGTTCAGTGCTCCATCCTGTTCCGGCAATCCGCCGAATCCTATATCGATATGGAAAGTCTGGCCATAGGCGCGACCTATCTTATCGGCATGCTGACTAACGGATAGATGAAGGCAACCAACAAAAAAAAAGGAGAAAAACATGACTGATGTATATGAAAGACTGGCAAAACACCTTGACAACCTTCCTGCGAGTTATCCTGCCACAGATTCAGGGGTTGAACTCAGGATATTAAAACGTTTGTTTACATCTGAAGAAGCAGAGGCGGCAATGGCCCTGACCTTGTTCCCCGAACCTGCGAAGGCCATCGCAAAGAAACTTGGCAAAAAAGAATCTGATACTGAAAATCTTTTTTACAGCATGTCTAAAAAGGGACTTATTCTCCGTATAGGCACGGAACAGAATACCTACATGGCCGCCAACTTTATTGTCGGCATATGGGAATATCATGTTAACGACCTTGATAAAAAACTGATTCACGATGTTAATGAATATCTTCCTCAAATATGGGAAAAAACCTGGGCAAAACAAAAAACCCAGCAGTTGAGGGTAATTCCTGTATCGAAAAGCATTTCCGTTGAAATGAACGTTATGCCCTATGAAGAGGCGGAAAGTATTATAAAAAAACAGTCAAAAATTGTGGTTGCGCCTTGTATATGCAGAAAAGAACAGAATATGGTGGGGCACGGATGTGACAGACCATTGGAAACATGCCTGACGTTAGGGGCCGGTGCATTTTTTTATGAACAAAACGGTATTGGACGGTCTGTCTCACAGGAAGAAGCCCTGGAGATATTGAACAAAGGCATTGAGACCGGTCTTGTGCTTCAGCCTTCAAATTCTCAAAAACCTTCTGTGATCTGCATGTGCTGCGGATGCTGCTGCCTGGTACTGAAAAACCTCAATAGGCTGGATGAGCCTGCCAAAGTTGCATGTACTAATTATTATGCCACTGTCAACGAAGATGACTGCACAGGCTGCGGAAATTGTGAAGACATATGCCAGATGGGCGCCATAACAGTGGAAGACGAATCAGCGGTTGTAAGCTTGGCAAGATGTATCGGATGCGGCCTTTGTGTTGCAAGATGCGAATTTGACGCAACAACTCTTGTGGAAAAAGAGGAATCTGAAAAATATACCATTCCTGCCAATACAATTGAGACATTTATGAATATGGCCCAGGAAAGGGGTCTTATATAACCTGAATGTTTTGGAAAAATCTTATTCTTAAAAAGTTCATAAGCAGTGATAAATGAGGGAGAAATTTTAAGTGTCCCTTCTCAGATCTTTTGCTATTAGGTTGGCGCAGAGCGAGTTCGGTCAAAAATCCCTGACCAAACCGGACAGGCTGTCTATCTTGAAGCAGCAACATAGCGCGCGTGTATACGTAGGCTTATTCTTACTGGCGACGAGTTTTTTGATAAGTTTGCCGTCTTTGGCTTTCTTGAGCTATCTGTCGGTGAAATTGACTAACCCGATGATAATCGCAGTTGGCGGCCCTGTTGTTTTATTATTGGTTCACATCATGTTTGGAGTGGGCGTTTATCTCGCTGGGAAGAACTACGCTTCAGAGGTGCTGCAGTGGGCGACCAAACGATTTCTACAAAAATATGCATAGCTGATTTATTTTTCAATGATATCGAATAAACAAAGAAAATAAACAAAATACTTTACTCGGATTGAGGCTACGCTAACGCTTCACCCCGACTTGTAAGCATAAACGTTATGTGAAAACATTACAAGGAAACACGATGGAAAACACAAATACACTTAGCAATTTTCTTTCAGGGAAAAATCGGGAAGCAATTCCAAATATCGTTTTTCATGTTATGTCATTTATTATGAAATTAATGGACATTTTGGGAAATCAATCCAGTAAGAACTTTAAGACACTCGGTCTTAAACCAGGGGAAATCGTTATTGATTATGGTTGTGGTCCTGCTCGATATATCCAAATTGCTGCAAATACTGTGGGACAATCAGGCAAAGTAATAGCCGTAGATATTCATCCACTTGCCATTAATAAAGTTAAAGAGAAAATCGAAAAGTACAAATTATCAAATGTTGAGGCCGTTCTCTCAGAAAAATACAAAACGCCTATAAATACCAGCACTGCTGATGTAGTTTACGCATTGGACATATTTCACATGATTGAACAACCAAATGAGTTTTTAACAGAACTATGCAGATTGGTAAAAAATGATGGGACAATAATTATTGAGGACGGTCATCAACCACGATCAGAAACAATTCAAAAGATAGAAAAAACTGGGTTCATCAAGATTATTGAAGAAACTAAGTCTCATGTTAAATGTCAGAAGATTAAGTAAAGAATGCACCGGACGGCAATAGTGCACTCGATAGGGCTTTTTTAAAAGTTCCAATACAAGGGTCACTATTAATCAAGCATCACTGAATGCCGCCGGTGATGCAAATGTTATGCGGGCGAAATGATGAAAAGAAGTAACACGGATGTATGTACATTATTTAAAAAGGAGGTGAATTCCCCATGAGTGAACCCCAAGAAAATGTTGAAGATCATAAAATAAAAATAATCGCACAGACAGCAGAGCTATCCAGGCTCCTTGGGATGATTCCCTCTGACAGTACTATTGATGTTCACGAACCTATGACTCATAATACAATGTCGTTATCAAATTGGCTCAGTACAACCAGAGACTCGTTTCTTAAACTATCTCTATTGATAGGCAAAGCATTAGATATTCAGTTGCAATAGGCCAACCTATTCATATAATTCATTAAGGCAACTCACAACATGGCCGCACAACCCTCTGCCGTAAAGGATGGCGCAAAAAGCCCGCGCCCGCTGAAGAACAGCGTTATGTCTGAAAAATAATGGGAAAAGGAAATGGAACCAAAAGATTTGCCACCACCAGTTCAGCTTATGAATTTTATTGTAGGAAAATGGATAAGTAAACCTATCTATGCGGCGGCTGAGCTTGGTATTGCAGATATGCTGGCTGAAGGTCCTAAAACCATTCAGGAACTTGCTCAATTAAGCCAGTCACATGCCCCCTCTCTTTACAGGATGATGAGGGCCCTGGCAAGTGTCGGGATTTTTTCTGAGGTAGAAGAAAAACGATTTGAACTTACGCCAATGGCGGATTTGTTGAAAAACGGGGCCATGAGATCTATCGCATTAATGTTTAACTCTGACTGGAGTGATAAAGCCTGGGGTTGCTTTACGGACAGCATAAAAACGGGGTGCACGGCTTTTGAAAAAGCCCATGGGGCACCTGTATCTGACTGGCTTGAAGAGAATCCTCACGCGGCAGAAGTGTTTAATGAGGCGAATGCCGTGAGATCAGCCAATTCCAGTCGCGCAATAGTTGACGCCTGTGATTTTTCAGGTATCAGCACATTAACAGATGTTGGTGGAGGACTTGGTGTCCTGATGGCAGAAATTTTAATTGCGAATCCTTCAATGAGTGGAATTGTTGCAGATATCCCTTCTGTAGTTTGCAGGACAAGTGAAATAATAAAATCCCGGGGAATTGAAGAGCGGTGCAAAACAGTCGAATGTAATTTTTTTGAGAATATTCCATCTGGAAGCGACGCTTATCTAATGTCAAATATTCTTCATGATTGGTCCAATGAACAATGTCGTATAATTTTAGATAACTGCTACAGGGCAATGGAATCGAAATCAAAACTGTTAGTTGTTGAAATGGTTATTCCTCCCGGGAATCAGCCTTCATTAGCCAAGCTTCTTGATCTCGAAATGCTTGTTACAACAGGAGGTTGTGAGCGTACGGAAGATGAATTCAAAGAATTGCTTGAATCATCAGGATTTCAGTTTTCTCGAAATATACCGACAAAAGCAGGTGTTTCTATAATTGAAAGTATTCGGTTATAGTGTTGTTGACATATATTAAAGTATTGAGAAATTTATGGAAAACATAAAGGAACACATAACACCAATTCATTCCACTGGACTGCAAACGCTGTGTGTTTCAAACCGCTAATTCGAACATTAGCCTTTGTTGCTGATGCTGGAGGATCGTGATGAAATTTTTAGATCCTGACAAACCAATTGCAACTTGCATATCTGAGACATGTGATAACTGCACCGTTAGCAATACCCTGCATTGCCATTTTACACTCAGAGATTTGATACACTTTCTTTTTATTGCCTCACCCTCCTTTCTATTAGGGGGCGCAGGAATCTACCATATAAATGGATGGATGTTAATTCCATGGCTGTTATTGATAGTTGGATATTTTGGATTTGTTGAAATCCGGGTGATGTGCTCCCATTGCCCTCATTATGCTGAAGAAGGAAACACCTTAAAATGTTGGGCAAATTACGGTTCAATCAAAATTTGGAAATATAGACCTGGCCCAATGACATCTTGGGAAAAGATTATTTTTTTCATTGGTTTTGTTCTTGTCTGGGTATATCCACTTTCATTCCTGATTTCCGGTGCTCAATATTTTTTGTTGACTGTATATCTTCTCACAGTTGCAGGCTTTTTTCTGACATTGAGAACGTTTCTTTGTTCTCAATGTATAAATTTTGCCTGTCCGCTGAATACAGTTAAAAATGACATTCGTGGAGATTTTTTTGAGCGCAATCCAGACGTTGCTGAAGCGTGGATTAATGATGTCAAGCACTAAGGTCTGTCTAATAGGGAGAGGCTAATCAGTTTGATATAGACATCAAAAAGGCCCCACCCATGGATCGACCCCTGCTTATATTCCAATCAGGCCAGGACAAAGTCATTCCAAATGGCAGGGCTCATGCGGATTATTTTATGGAATGGGCGGTTGGTGAAAAGGAATTGAGATTTTACCAGGATGGGGAGCACGTATGTGCAAATTACCTCGATGAAGTCATCCCCTACACCATTGACTGGCTGACGAAACACCTAAAACCGTAATAGGGCCTTTACCGAACAGAATTTTCACAATAAATCGAAGGGGGTAGACATGATAAAGAACTTGGCCCTGCTTCCACCTGTCCTGGTGGTGCGTGCTGCTTATTCTTGGCTATGCGGCAGGGTCCATTTCCCGAAAAAGCGCTCAGGGGAGGTCATACAGGGAAAGGAGGATTTCATCATATTTCGGCAGGCCGTGCTTGACCCCAGCGCAAATCAGCCAGAGAAACCGGGGGCCATTTTAGTGGTCCGTTTTCAATTCAGAAGATTTTCCCTGAAAACGAACAGAATACTCTCAATCATCCCGATCCCCTTCATCATAGCCCAGCCCGGATTCCGATCAAAGATCTGGATGTCCGGAGAAGAAACCGGGGAATTTCAGGGTCTGTATGAGTGGAACACGGTAGATGACGCAGAAAAATACCGATTTTCGTTTCCAATGAAACTCATGAAGAAAAGAGCGGTTCCAGAATCACTGACTTATGAGATCATATAAATAGGATGAAGAGATGGGCCAGTATTCTGTCACGATAGTAATCATGGGGATCAAAAATACCAGTGGCGGTATCTAATTGATATCAAAGGGGTTTGAGGTTTGAAAAGCCTGGCAGACATGGCAGATATGTCAGCTTTTCGGTGGTGCTGAATATTTGAGATATCCAGATGGTAGCTCCTGTTTTTTTCCAGCCTTACCACGACCCTCCCCATCGCTCATCCTAGCCATAAAAAGACAATCAATCTGGATTCAATCAAAAAATCTGCAAAATTTTTAAAAAAATTCTTGGGTTTTGACCGTATTTGACAAAACCGTCTGTTATCATAAGCCCATATCACGAATCAGCCATGCGTTAAAAGGCCAGTTTCCATTGACTTTTTGAGGAGTTAAGTATAAACAACTGTCAGCACCATTGCTTAACCAAGCTCCTTCTTTCAACCCAATAGGGAAATAGGATTTGAAATGGTCTATGGTTACCAAAAAACCACGTTATTCCGATTCAGATGGAAAGCGGGGTTTTGCATTTTGCGATTCCGCTGAAAAGACAAGGTAGGGAATTACTGCCAAGTTGGACATAAGTCAACGAAGTCAACAACGCCCTGGAGATCCCTGAATATCCTTCGCCGCTCAATTCCCCGTATGATCATTCGATGCAGAATACCGGTAGGGTCTAAACGGGCTAACCGTCGCATAATTCAGATCTATCAGTTCTTGCGAGATGATATAAAATTACTTATTTAGCCCCGTCCCCTGTTCCGCAACGTTTCCAGGACATCCGGTTCATCATCTACAATGAGAACCCTCTTGTACTTCAAATGATTCCTTTCCATAAAAACGTCTCCCCTTGTTAAATAATCTAACGAATAAGGATAGATTGTGCGAAGCCACAATCTTATCCGTTTGGTTGGACAAGCCCGGGGCCTCTCTAATATAAGGAGATATGTCTGTTTCAAGAATGGCAGGAAGTGCGCTCCGAAGGAACGCACTTTTTTCAGGGCGAGCTGGGGCCTTAGCCCATCAATGGGCTATTAAAAATGCGGCGTATTTCATGAGGATTCTGGTCCTCCTGTTTTTGAATGAACTGCAGCCTTTGCCGGAAAGGGAGTCTATCCGGATTCCCATGCAGGGCGACGGAATCCCAAAATGGCCATTGGGGCCTGACAACGGGAACACTTGAAAACATGCCTTGGGCGTTTTTTAATTATTGCAATGACGACATGTAAAATGAGTTGCACGAGATACAGCAGTTTTTTTGCATTACCATGAAGAAACCCATAGTCCCGAACTCTGCGAAACCCCCTGGGTAGCACATGTTGCATGATGAGGTGTAAGAAATCTTCCCCGTTGAGGGTTCGATATCGAGCCTTTTTGCTGCGGCTATCGATATACTTAAAAGTCACCTGACCATTTTGATTGGAAACGATATTTCGTTCACTGATGACACCGCGGTATAAGTATCGAGACAAGTATTTCAGAGCGGATATCCCTTTTCCCACATACGAGCAGTCAACCACCCATTTTTTGGGAATTCCATTGGGAATGGGCAATCCGGCGTCGGTTACTGTCTCCAGGAAACGGGCGCGAAAAACCTTGGCCATGGCTTTTTGATTAAACAGATATTTTCCTTTTTTGTTTTTCCATTGCCGAGAGCGTTTATCCACGCCGCCGCCTGGCAGCACCACATGGATATGAGGATGATAATCCAACTTTCTGTTATGAGTATGCAACACCATGCTCATACCTATTTCAGCACCCAGGTTTTTCGGATTCAAAGCGAAATCCTTGAGCGTGCCGGCAGCACATGTGAACAAGATAGAATACACCGCTTTCTGATGACGCCAGGATAATGGCCTTAGTTCATAGGGCAATGTAAAAGTAGCCATAAAATAAGGGGCAGGCAATAGCTTGGCCTGTTGTCGGTCAATCCATTGACTGGCTTCATGATTTTGGCATTTTGGACAACTGCGGTGTCCACAGGACATAGGCCGCCACTCTATCCGACCACAGTCAGGGCATTGCACATGAAGTTCACCGGAATCAGGGGTGCGACAACGACGAATGGCATTAAGAGCCCTCAAGTGTCCGGTGAGTAGCGTATCCGTATGTTTGGCTATAAAAGCATCATAGTATTGATCAATAATAGTGGCCAGTTCCATGATCACACCTTCCTTAAGTCTACATGAAGGGTGTTGACCAGCTCATTCATGGTGTTCAGGCTGTCTTTTCCTGTGATATCTGTCAGATGAGCATAACGTGCGGTTGTCGCGGGACTGGCGTGCCCGAGGATCACTTGAATATGACGAAGGCTTAAGCCGCGTTCAAGTAAATGAGTGGCGAAACTGTGACGAAGGGAATGGATATGGACTTTTTTTTAATGCCGCACTGGGTCACGACCGCTTTCATGGCGGCCTGGGTGCCGCCGCGATCCATGTGCGTGGTGGCCTTGCTGATACGCTCAGGTGAGCCGACGGCATTGGGGAACAACCAGCAGGGGTTGCGGTGTTTGCACCACAAAACGCGTAATGCTTGATACGTCAGGTCGGGCAGTGGGACAAAACGGTCCTTATGGCCCTTCCCGCGCCGGATATGAATCTGTTTTAGTTGACTATCGATATCACCCACCTGCAATGACAGGGTTTCCCCGAGACGCAAGCCCATGGAATAGGTTGTCAGCAGAAAGACCCGGTAGCGCAGCTTACGTGTCGCACCAATCAACTGTTCAATCTCGGAGACGGTGAGAATATCAGGGAGCGAATGCACTTTGGGGGGTTTGACTATATTTAACCACTGCCAGTCGCGGTTAAGGACATGCTTCCAGAAGAATTGCAGACCATTACGGTCGATTTTGACGGTACTCCAAGAATAAAACTCAACCAACGCGGAAAAGTATTCTTCTCGTTGTTCCAGAGTCAATTGATCGGGGCAACAATCGAAATATTCAGTGATTCGCCGTACGCCCCGAGAGTAACCATCAATGGTCTTTTCGGCCATTCCCTGGAGTTTGAGTAAACGCAGGTGGCGTTGATAAAGTTCATTAAATCGATTCGTTTCTGCTTTGTTCATGGTATTCTCCCTTATTTATTGGCCCGGAATTGGGCAAATTTGGGAGTATACAATGGTTTGAGATTTTTTTCCGCCGCGTAGCGGCTTCGTCCAACAACGCCCATAACGACTACGTCGAAGCTGACGAACTCAAACTGCTCTGCAAGGCTGAGATTGAACAATGGGTATAAATGTTGTCGGTTAACTCTCTGCGGAGATATTTTCGTTCCTTTATTATCCTCTACCTTTACCGTCCCACCGCTCATAAAGGGAGTTATCTATTCCCATAAGGTCCAGGAGCTTACCTATGGTATGATCGATCAAATCTTCGATCTTTTTAGGATATATGTAGAACGCTGGCACGGGAGGCAGGATAATCCCTCCCAAGTCGGCAACTTTGTACATCAATCTGAGATGCCCCTTATGTAATGGGGTCTCCCTCGGGACTAAAATCAATCTGCGCCCTTCTTTCAGCGTTACATCAGCGGCCCTTACAATAAGGTTTTCATTATATGAATTGGCCACACCGGAAAGGGTTTTCATAGTGCAAGGAACGATCACCATCCCGCCGGTTTTAAAAGAACCGCTGGATACCGAAGCTCCCATATTCTTGTCATCGTGAACCTTATATGCTAATTTTTCTACATCCTCCACAGAAAACTCAGTTTCTATCTGGATATTCTTTTTTGCCCCTTGAGAAAGGATTAGATGACTCTCGATTTCCAGATCTTTCAGTACCTCCAGAAATCGTATCCCATAGACGACACCCGAAGCGCCGGTAATTCCCACAATGATTCGTTTCATTTTATTGATACCCCCATTTCTTGATTTGTGCAAGGTCTATAACGGATTCCGCTCGCCACAGTATCAGCGTTTTAGATCTCACTTTATTATATTGAATGATAATTGATCGAGAACAGTTTCTCTTCACAGTTGTAAAAAAGGCAAGAGCTCTTACGCCAGTTGAAGTCGTCCTGTAATGGGTAATCTTCTCGGATAAAAGCTCCCCGGCTTTCTTTTCTTGAAAGGCTTGCAGTGATAACCGCCTTTACCACAAAAGCAGCGCTCTTTAAATTCTCTTTTGACTTCCTGTCACGGATATCTCGGGAGACTATGCCCTTTAATTCCCCTTCCAGATCCAGAATCCTGGCCAGCCCTTCCCTCAAGCCCTTTTCGGTTCTCACGACTCCGGTATATCTCCATGCGGTCTCTCTTATCCGCCGCCGGGTCTCAAGGAATGTCTTCTTATTGGAAGCTCCATTATGCAGTCCCTTTGTCGAGTTAACTGGTCTTGCTTTGAATCCTGAATGTTCTAATGCATATCGGGCTCCATTTTGACCGGCAATCATGCCCGAGACCAAACATTCTGTCAGGGCATTCCCCCTCATCCTGTTTGCACCATGAAGGCCCCATACCATCTCGCCACATGCGAAAAGGCCAGGCAAAGATGTGTGCCCAAGTCTGTTTGTGCGTACACCGCCCATAAAAAAATGGACAGCGGGGGAAATTATGAATGGCTCTCTGCTGAAGTCGAATCTTTTTGGCAAAAGGTTTAGCGGAGGTTTTTTCCACCTGGAGGAAGGAACCATTCGATAATCCATCTTAACGGCCCCGTTTAGACCTTCCTTAAAAAGGATGGCTGAAAGTTCATCCCTCTTTGTTGAGACGGCTTCATGAATATCTCCCATGCCATGTTTTTCAAGGATACCTTCTCCGGCGGCATTTATCAGCCTTGCCTCTTTCGGGTAAGGGGGATAGAGGATTAGTGATGGAAGACCTGCCTGCGCTATCACTAAAGGATAGGACTGAATGAACTCCATATCCCATAATTTGAGTCCCGCTCTTGCAGCCAGATAATAGCCCTGCCCCATAATGCCTTTGTGATTGTCGTTTCTCAAATAGATCGCCCCGGCGCCACCCGCTGCTATCACAACAACAGGGGCATGGATTATGACTTCCTCCCCTGATCTGTCAAAACCAATTACACCATATACGCTACCCTCGCTCTTTAGTATCTCTGTTACGTAGATACCGGACAGTACCTCAATTTGGTTCGATTTTCTCATTTCCCTTGCCAGCGCCTTAACCAGAGTAAAACCACGGATGGATTTACGATCAGTCCCCCTGATGACATAGCCGCCGGCAAATTTAACAAGGTTAAGCCCTGAGGAACGAAGGATGGAAAAGGCACGGGGAGCTTCCTCTGCCGTCAATCGAACCAAGGGTTCATAATTTATCCCCCTTCCTGTTTGCAGGGTATCCTTGGCGTATTCCTCGGCAGAATAATCGGGAGTGGGGCCGGCAAAAATACCGGCAGACAGCGCGGAATTGGAACTGAGCCCGATAGCTCCCTTATCAATTATCGCAACATCACCGCCCCGCTTCCCGGCCTCTGAGGCGGCTATTATACCCGCACACCCACCTCCTATGATAACTAAATCTTTCTTCAATTTGATCATCGTTATATACGAAACTGCAATATCAAAAGCACTTGCAATTCAAAGCTCATATGAGTATCCACACATATTTTCATCTGCCGCTGGGTAGTTGAGATACCCTGACATTACACAGGAACGATGAACCATCAGTTCTCCCGGTTCTCCAATGGGGACCTGATTTCCATTTTCATCTTGAATTGAAACGGTTATTCTAGGAAGTTCCCTACCAATCGATCCATATTTCTTCGCACCTTCAGGGGGAGTCAATGCGACAACACCCGTTTCAGAAGAACCAAAGCTCCTGAGAATGTCGATATCAAAATTTCCAGAAATTTTTCAGAAACCCGGAGGTTTAATGGTGCAGCACCTGCAAGTACTACCCGAAGGCAGGATAAATCCAAAGATGCAGCATTGGGAACATCGACCATTCTGGCATACATGGTGCTGACCCCTGCCATAATGGTTATCTTGTTCTTTGCAATTACAGAAAGAGTAGCTGCGGCATCGAAATGCCGCACAATAAAAGAAGTTCCACCACTCAAAATGGACGGAGTGACCACCACACCCTGGACAAATAAATGAGACATCGGCAAAACGACAAGATGCCTATCCTCCTCAGTCATGGACAGCACCTGCACAACTGATGAGCTACGATCAAACACCAGCCTATGGCTTAGCATTGCGCCCTTTCTTTTCCCGGTTGTGCCTGAAGTATAGAATATCGCCGCAATACCTTGCTCGTTTGGCTGTAGAGACTGAAATTCTTCTTTTCCAGCACCTATTAGATCGCCAAGCAGGTGTGTCATCGCCGTTTTTGTTTCTAGCTTCGGGCCCGACGCAAAAACAACGTGTTGAAGACTATTTATTTCTCCATTCGGAGGTAACTGTCGCATGAAATCTGAGGTGGTAATTATGATGGGGGCTCGGGTATCCTGCAATAAGTGCTCGATTTCAAAATCTTTAAGCATTGTATTGGTGGGGACAACGGTAAGTCCTGTCTTATAGACTCCATACATAACGAGGACGTTATCAATGCTATTGGGCAAGGCTAGAAAAGCCTTTGGCCTTTCTTCAGATTCAACTCGTTCCTAAATGAACACGCCAGTTTTGTGGTTTGCAAATCAAAATCGCGGTAAGCTATAGCCCCATTCTCGTCAACGAATGCCAACTTCTCCGGGACGGTTTCCGCCGTTTTCCGCAAACCATCAATGATATTCATACACCCCCCTCTTTTCCACTTTAATCACCGCAACGCTACTTGATTAGAACGACTGGAACATAGAGAAGTCTTTTATCTTTATATAGTGGAAACACCATCTTCGCGCCTCCATTATTGCCAGAAACCGGTATAACCTGAAAGCCCTGATACCCTTCTGCTTCCCATCTATCTTTCATCAGAAAATCTCTTTGACTTGTAATCCGATCGAGGCAAACTCCCGGGGGAAACCGCTTCTACCCCCATTCGCATCTCAAAACGCTGGCGGATTGATTCTTTCAACACTTTGGCGACTTCTGGCTCGTCACGGTCTTTTGCAAGCTCTATCATTACCTTGAATTCCCCCATTCCGTTTTTCGTGTAGGCCACCATCCGGTACTCTCAATGATATTCATACACCCCCCTCTTTTCCACTTTAATCACCGCAACGCTACTTGA
>PVMK01123104.1_pt1 | contig 19541 bp, 18 predicted proteins | sample 1853481 | NCBI WGS metagenome assembly PVMK01 (sample SAMN08533507, study PRJNA380276) | Marine sediment metagenome, whole genome shotgun sequencing project. | reverse complement strand
CGACGCCAGGACGATGGTTCTGCTGCGCAACCGGTTGTTGAGGATACGCCTGCCGCCCAACCAGTTGTTGAGGATACACCTGCCGCGCAGCCGGTAGATTCGGATCTCGATTATGAATTACATGACGACACCCTGAATTTGCAGTCAATTACGCTCGATGCCGATTTCGATGACGGCACCGGCCTGCACGACACTGCCGAAACGGACGTTTCCCAGGACTTAGGCTTCTTGACTGCTGGCGCCTCGGCCGATCACAAGCTTGATATCGAAGTTATCGAGCATACCGCCAAAGAAGAGGACCATGCGGCAACTGACATCATTCCGCCCATTGAGCAGCAGAATGAGTCGATTCTCGAAAACGAGATTCTGCCAAGCGACGAGGGTGCCACCGCAGATTACGATATATCGATGATGATTGACGCGACCAAGCAAATCCTCCCGGACGATCTTGAGACCGCGAAAGATCTGATGGCGGTAGCACTCGATGAGGGCGGCGACACCAAATCCGACTACAAGATTCTCGAACAGGATTACGAAAACGAATTGACTGCGACGCATGTCTTCAACCTGGAGATTGAAGAAGCTGCGCGGGCACTTGCAGAACAGAGAGACGGTATCGATGCCGGCGGCGGCGATACCACTGAGATGCCGATGTCCGAGGCTCCGGAAACCACCGCTGAAATGCCAGTGTCCGAGAATTCGGAAACCGCCGCCGAACTGACAGCAGAACTGCCGGCATCGGGCGACGCGCAGAACGAGGACTTCGACGATTCGAGTGTCATTATTCCGGAACTGACCGTCGAGACTGCCGAGACGCCGCTGCCAGATAGCGCTGCCACGATCGAAGTGGAATCCGGCAGCATCGATACCAAGAAGTCGAAAGCTTCCTAAACTGGCAGGTTATTGGTCCTGATCCGGGATTTCCGCAGACAGGCGCAGGACCGATCTCCATCCCTTCGGCAGCATGCGGCCACGCAATGCTCGTTCGCCGTAGTAATCATCCAGATCATCCCACTTGACTGTCATCATGCGCGTTGCGGTATGCACCTGGAGATTGCCGTTTTCCGGAATAACCGCCATTGCGACCAGCTGCTCTTCGCCCGCCTTGTACTTTTTCGTCGGGATATTGATGAGCTTCAGGCCCTTACCCTTGGCGAGCTCGGGCAACTCTTCCATCTCGAAGCACAGTAGTCGTCCAACCGACGACACTGCCGCTATCAGGCACTCGACATCCGGCGGTACCGGCGACGGCACAACTGCCCTGCCACCAGGCGGAACGCGCAGAATCAACTTGCCAGCCTTATTGCGCGACGTAAGCTCTTCGAGGGTCGCGATGAATCCATAGCCGGCATCACTCGCCAGCAACCATTGGTGGGTAAGATCGCCAATCATGGTGCCGCAGAATTCGGCGCCGTCAGGCGGCTTGAATTTGCCGGACAGCGGTTCGCCCTGGCCACGCGCAGAAGGCAGCGCCTGCGCAATGACGCTGTATACGCGGCCGGTACTGTCGATGAACATCGCAAGCTGGTTGCTGCGCCCGCAGGCGGCGGCGAGAAAGGCGTCACCGGATTTGTAGCTCAGCGCATAAGGATCGATTTCATGGCCTTTTGCAGCCCGCGCCCAGCCACGTTCGGAGAGCACCACCGTGACCGGCTCGCTTGCGACGAGTTGCGACTCGTCCATCGTCTGTGCGGCTTCGCGCTCGACGATCTTGGTGCGCCGGGCGTCGCCGTAATCTTCCGCGTCTGCCAGTATTTCCTGCTTCATCAAGGACTTCAGTCGTGACGCACTATTCGCGTCTGCTCGAGACCCTTTCGTTCTTCATTGAGCTCTTTTTGCTCGCCCTTGATTTTCATCTCTTCGAGCTTGGCGAGATTTCGCAAGCGAAGATTCAGGATTGCCTCGGCCTGAATATCGGACAACTTGAATTTCTTCATCAGGACCGGTTTCGGCTTGTCTTCCTTGCGAATAATCCTGATGACCTCGTCGATATTCAGGTACGCAATCAGCAGACCGTCGAGCGTGTGCAGTCGCTCGGTAACGATCTGCAGCCGGTGCTTGAGTCGCCGCTTGACCGTGTCACGCCGGAACTTGAGCCACTCTGTCAGCACACCAACCAGGGTAAACGTGCGCGGTAGGCCGTCCAGTGCGACGATGTTCATGTTGACGCGCACGGTTCGTTCGAGCGACGTGGTCGAGAACAGGTGAGACATGAGTTCATCGACATCGACTTTCCTGGATTTCGGTGTGATAACCAGCCGGATCGGCTCTTCGTGATCCGACTCATCGCGCAGGTCTTCGACCAATGGCAGCTTCTTGTTACGCATCTGCGTCGCGATCTGCTCCAGCACCTTGCCGCCGGATATCTGGTAGGGCAACGTGTTGATCACGATGTCGCCGTTTTCCTGCCGGTAGGTGGCGCGCAGGCGCACCGTGCCGTTGCCGGTCGAGTAGATCTGTTTGATATCGGCCCGTGGCGACACCAGCTCACCGCCGGTTGGAAAATCCGGACCCTTGATGTGCTTCATGAGATGCGCAACGGTCGCTTTGGGGTTGTCGATCAGGTGCACCAGCGCGCTGGCGACTTCACGCAGATTGTGTGGCGGCACATCGGTCGACAGGCCGACGGCAATGCCGGTCGTGCCATTGAGCAATATATTCGGCAATCGCGCCGGCAGCACGATCGGCTCATCGATAGTGCCGTCAAAATTCGCCGCCCAGTCGACCGTGCCCTGCCCGAGTTCAGCAAGCAATGTTCTTGCGTACGGCTTCAACCGCGATTCGGTGTAGCGCATCGCGGCGAATGACTTGGGATCATCGGTTGATCCCCAGTTACCCTGCCCGTCGACGATCGAATAGCGGTACGAAAAATCCTGCGCCATCAACACCATTGCCTCGTAACAGGCCGCGTCCCCATGTGGATGGAACTTGCCGATGACATCGCCGACGGTGCGTGCAGATTTCTTGGGTTTCTGGCCCGCTGACAAGCCCAGCTCGCTCATCGCATAAATGATGCGCCGCTGCACCGGTTTCAGACCATCGCCGATTTGCGGCAGCGCCCGGTCGAGAATGACGTACATCGAATAATTGAGATAGGCCTTCTCCGTATATTCCTTTAACGGGAGCTGCTCGACGCCTTCCAGGTTCAACTGATTTTGCATTCGATTTTCCTCAGCTCGAATATTTCATGAGTAGCCGGGGATGCCGGTTTCTGTGCCGCGTGCATCGTGTCCGATCGTGCGACATTCATACGACTGCAGGGATGCAGGAGGTAGAGCGAAGCAGGATGCCAGAGCCGAGCAGGGCTACGGGTCGAGCAGGATCGGACGCGAGGTGCCGGCACAGGAAGCAGCAACCCGGCAGGCGCAGCCCGAAACGCTTCGCCATAAGCCTGTTGCACCTGTAGTGGCTGTTTCATGTGAGACTTTTCGCTGTGGGTGCCGTTACTCATGAATTATTCGGGCTAAACTTGAGCGAGGTTGCCCTTGGTCTCGAGCCATTTGCGCCGGTCCGCCGAGCGCTTCTTCGACAACAACATGTCCATGAGCTGATCCGTCTTGTCGCTCGCCTTGATCGTGAGTTGCACCAAACGGCGCGTATCGCGATTCATCGTCGTTTCCCGCAATTGCGGCGGGTTCATCTCACCCAGTCCCTTGAAGCGCGTGACGGTCACCTTGCCTTTGATCTTTTCTGCGTCGATGCGATCCAGGATGCCCTGTTGCTCGCTTTCATCGAGTGCGTAGAACACTTCCTTACCGACATCGATTCGAAAAAGCGGCGGCATCGCGACATACACATGACCTGCAAGGACCAGTTCACGGAAGTGACGAAGGAACAGCGCGCAAAGCAGGGTTGCAATGTGCAGACCATCGGAATCCGCGTCCGCAAGAATGCAAATCTTGTGATAACGAAGATTGCTGATGTCGGGATTCGCCGGGTCGACGCCCAATGCGACGCTGATGTCGTGCACTTCCTGTGATCCGAGGATCTCGGCTGCTTCGACTTCCCAGGTGTTCAGAATCTTTCCGCGCAGTGGCATGATCGCCTGCGTGTTTCGATCTCGCGCCTGTTTTGCGGAGCCGCCCGCCGAGTCGCCCTCGACCAGAAAAATCTCACACAGTTCGGGCTCCTGAGACGTGCAGTCAGCGAGTTTGCCGGGCAATGCCGGGCCCGAGACGATTTTTTTGCGGACAACTTTCTTGGCCTCCTTGAGCCGCGCCTGGGCCCTGGAGATGGCCAGCTGAGCGATCGCGTCGCCGGTTTCCGGGTGCTGATTGAGCCACAGGGCGAAGCTGTCTTTCAGTACGCCGGCGACAAATGCGGCGGATTCACGTGACGATAGTCTTTCCTTGGTCTGCCCGGAGAACTGCGGGTCCTCGAGCTTTGCGCTCAAGACGAAGTTCAGTCCGTCCCAGATGTCTTCCGGCACCAGCGCAACGCCGCGCGGCAACAGGCTGCGAAATTCGCAGAACTCGCGCATGGCGTTGGTGAGTCCGGTACGCAAGCCATTGACGTGCGTGCCGCCTTGCGGCGTCGGCACGAGATTCACGTAGCTTTCGACCACTGGCTGACCAGGCTCCGTTTGCCACGTCAGCGCCCAATCAACCGCTTCGTGCTTGCTACTCATGCTGCCCTCGAACGGCTCAACCGGCAGATGCTCCACCTTGCCCATCGCCTCGAGCAGGTATTCCTCCAGCCCGCCGGAATAACACCACTCGACCTTCTCTTTCGGTTTGGCGATCTTCAGCCGAACGGTGAGTCCCGGACACAACACCGCCTTCGCCCGCAGCATATGTTTCAGTCGTTTGACCGAAATCTTGTCGGTATCGAAATACTGCTGGTCGGGCCAGAAACGAATGGTCGTGCCCGTATTGGCCTTGCCAACCTTGCCCACCTTCTCGAGCTTGCCGCGTTTTTTGCCGCCGGCGAAACTCAGGTTGTATTCGATACCACCGCGGCGGATCCAGACCTCAAGATTCTTCGACAATGCATTGACAACGGATACACCGACACCATGCAATCCACCGGAGTATTGATAATTATCCTTGTTGAATTTTCCGCCAGCATGCAGGCGGGTCAGGATCAGTTCGACACCCGGAATCTTTTCTTTCGGATGGATATCGACCGGCATGCCGCGGCCATCATCGCTGACTTCGACCGAACCGTCGCTGTGAAGCGTGACTTCGATTTTCTTGCAGTGGCCGGAAAGTGCCTCATCGACGCTGTTGTCGACGACCTCGTGTGCCAGGTGATTTGGCCGCGACGTGTCTGTATACATGCCCGGCCGCCGCCGGACAGGTTCGAGACCACTAAGGACCTCGATGTCGGCCGCATCGTAACGTTTGCTCATCTACTCGTTTGCCCCAAGCGAAAGCAGAAATGTCGGGGCGGATTCTATATGAAGGCAGGCACTGTAGAAAGGTCTCGTAGGAGCTCGCCCCGGCGAGCGACGAACATTGAAAGGCATGTTTTACAACATGCCTTTCAATGTTCGCAAAGCATGAATCAACCACTCTCAACGAAAGAACATCGCTCGCCGGGGCGAGCTCCTACGAGGGCTTGCTACAATTCCGATCTTCGGAATAAGCTGAATAAATCGCTCGCTGGGCCCGGCCCCTAATCGAGATCGCCGAGCAAGGACCGGCGGATATTTTCTGCCACCGGCCGGATTTCTACCTGGCAGTTTTCGTGGTCGATTCCAGCCGCAAGCTCAGCACCGCCCTTCAGCGCATCGATCTGTGCCGTCGACAATTCGAAACGCAGAAAATGAACAGCCGATGTTTTCTCTTCAGCCGTTCGCTCGAGATCCTCATCCGCAATCGGCCAGATCTTTTCCAGGTCTGCAACCTGCAGCCAGACCTTTACTTCAATCCCGAGCATGCGCGACAGCATCACCCGGCGCTCCTCCTCATCGGGAAACTCGAGCATGAAGGTTGCTTTCCAGTTGGTGCCATCCGGGATCAGCGGGCTGTACGCATCCAGCTCGTCGCGAATTCCGGCGGCCTCATATATACGTTCGATGCGCAGCATTTCCTGCACCTGGTATCGCATGGTCAGCGTATCTTCGAAATACAGCGTCGCATTCGTGCCCAATTCGAGTCGCCGATTTTTTTTGTGTTCCATTACTTCTGCACGAAACTGATTTCGCCTGCCGTCGTAAGCCTCAAGACTCAGGAGATTTTCTTTGGTCAGTTTATCCATGTCATCCTCAAATTCCATATGCCTTGCGCAACAGCGCAAGCGGGTGTGTCGCGTCATGGTTATCCAACCCTTGCGCAATCTGCTCCGCCGCCATTGGACAGTCGCTGACAAAGTGTTGCGCGTCGCTCTTATTTACTTTGTTGACGACCGGCCGCGCGATCTTCTTCGAAATCTCGTGAAACTCTTCCTTAACCGCGTAGGTGCCGTCGTGACCCGAACAGCGCTCGATCGCCTCTACTTCCGTGTCCGGCACAAGCGCCAGAAGGTCACGCGTTTTCAGGCCGATGTTCTGGACCCGCAAATGGCAGGGTACCTGGTACGCCACTTTGCCAAGCGCGTTTTTGAAATCAGTTTTAAGCTTGCCGTCCTTATGCCGCAGCATCAGGTACTCAAACGGATCGAACATTGCGTCGCGCACTTTCAACACGGCCGCATCTTCGGCAAACATCAGCGGCAATTCCTGCTTGAACATCAGCGTGCAGGAGGGAATCGGCGTGACGATATCCCAGCCCATGTCGACCCAGTAGGACAGATCCGGAATATTGGCGTCCCTGGCCTGCTGCACCGCCTCAAGGTCGCCCAATTCCAGTTTCGGCATGCCGCAGCACGACTCTTTGCCGGCGAGCGCTACCGGAATATCGTTGTGCTCGAATACCGCAACCAGGTCCTCTGCCAATGACGGCATGTTGTAGTTGCCGTAGCAGGTCGTAAACAGCACCACTTTGCCGCGCGTATTTTCAGTCGCTTGCGCACGCTCGCCTTTCTCGTAACGCAGCACATCGAGTCGCTTCCTGGCTGTCTTCGAGTGATACGGCGGAACCGGGGCATCGGCGTGTATACCAAGCGTCTTCTGCAATACCTTGCGGCCCAGCTTGCTGCGATTGCTGGCGTTAACGGCATGGGCGACCACCGGAATGCCGGCCAGTTTGCCGATGGTATCGGTCGAGGTCAGCACACGATCGCGTTTACTCGGCCCCTTCTTTGTGAATCGTTGCGCCTTGGCGCGCAGCATCAGGTGCGGAAAATCGACATTCCACTCGTGCGGGGGCACGTACGGGCACTTGCTCATGTAACACATGTCGCACAGGTAACATTGGTCTACGACCTCCCAGTAAACCGTTTTCGGCACGCTATCGAGCTCCATGCTTTCCGACCCATCGACTGCGTCGAACAAGGTCGGAAACGCGTTGCACAGATTGAAGCAACGACGGCAGCCATGACAGATATCAAATACGCGCTCGAGTTCCGTCATCAACGACGTCTCGTCGTAATAGTCTGCCGACTGCCAGTCAATCGGGTGCCGCGTCGGCGCGTCGAGGCTGCCCTCGCGTTTCTCGGTAGTGGTGCATGCATGCTTTAAGAATGAGGCCGGCGATCAAAGCCCGGCCCGTCTATGGCTGCTTAGTCGTCGAGCGTATCCAGGGCTTTCTGGAATCGATTGGCGTGTGACCGTTCAGCTTTGGCCAGGGTCTCAAACCAGTCGGCGATTTCGTCGAAATCCTCTTCTCGCGCCTGTTTAGCCATACCCGGATACATATCCGTGTATTCATGCGTCTCGCCCGCGATGGCCGCGGCGAGATTTGCCGACGTTGGCCCGATCGGCAGGCCGGTTGCGGGATCGCCAACCTCCTCGAGATATTCCAGGTGGCCGTGTGCGTGTCCCGTTTCGCCCTCTGCAGTCGAACGGAAGACCGCGGATACATCGTTATAGCCTTCGACATCGGCTTTCGCAGCGAAATACAGGTAGCGGCGGTTCGCCATGGATTCTCCGGCGAATGCGTCTTTCAGATTGCCCTCGGTCTTACTGCCTTTCAATGACATGTTTTATCCTCTTGATTCGAACGATTGGGATTTAGACTTAGTCTAAGAGCAGACTTTATGCCGCATGGGCATGGATGTCAACGGCAGCGGCACTTTCATTGACGCTGAGTGAGCGCCCATGTAGCGTAGCTTCAATCGAGTGGACTTGCGGGCGCACAGGGCAGAATTCGGCATGACGGCAAAGAAGAGCATCAATCTCGAAAAGTCGCTGGCCGACCTCGAGGCGCTGGTCGAGGAACTCGAAAGCGGCGACCTGCCGCTGGACCAGGCGATGAAAAAATTCGAAGAAGGCATCAAGCTGACCCGCGGCTGCCAGGCGGCGCTCAAGGATGCAGAACAAAAAGTCGAGATCCTCCTGAAGAGCGCCGGCGGCGAAGAAGCGCTCGAGAAATTTGACGCGAGCAACTAGTGGGGTCAGAGCTCATTGTCTACACCGATACGAATTTGGGGTCAGAGCCCGGCTCTGACCCCCCGCTCTCTCAATTTGTGCCGAGCTGGTAGACCAGCAACGCTCCGACATAACCTAATGTCGTCATGTAAGCCCACGCAAACAACGGCCACTGCCAGCTATTGGTCTCGCGACGGATAACCGCAAGCGTTGCGGCACATTGCAGGCAACAGGCATAGAAAATCAGCAAGCCGATGACCATCGGCAAGGTATAAACGGCACTACCATCCGGCCATGTGGCCGCCTGCAGGCGCGCGGCCAGCGTGGACTCCTCTGCCGCACCGCCGACCGCGTATACCGTACCGAGGACCGCAATGACGACTTCCCGGGCGGTAAATCCGGCAATGACGGCGGCCGAGACTTTCCAGTCCCAACCGAGCGGCTTGAACGCAGGCTCAACCACCTTGCCCGCCCGGCCGAGCCAGCTTTGTTCCAGCTGTGCAGCCGCTGCTTCGTTCTCAAGTCGCGACATGGCCTGGTTGAGGGCCTCCCCCGACAGGTTCGCAGCGGCGAGCGACTGCTGCTGATCGAGATCGGCTGCAATGACATCTGATCGCGGGTAGTAAGCCAGGGCCCAGACCACCACCGCCACGGCAAAAATGACCGTGCCGGCACGCTTGAGGAAAATCAGCGCCCTGCCCAGCAATTGCATGAATACCGTCTGCAGGTTTGGCCGCCTGAATTCGGGCAGCATCAGCGCGAACATCGGTTTCGGTCCATGCAGTGCCGTCTTCTTGAGCAACAAGGCGGTCAGTAGTCCCGCCACGATCCCCAGCATGTAGAGACCGAACAATACGATGCCCTGCAGATTGAACCAGCCGACACTTTGCGCCGGCACGAATGCTGCAATCAGGAGCGCGTACACGGGTAGCCTGGCAGAACAGGTCATGAACGGCGCCGCCAGGATGGTCGCGATGCGATCGCGGCGGTTGGGGATGACGCGCGTCGCCATGATGCCCGGCACGGCGCAAGCGAAGCTCGACACCATCGGTATGATCGACTGTCCGGAGAGGCCCACGGAGCGCATCGTGCGGTCCATCAGGTAGGCGGCACGCGCGAGGTATCCCGAATCCTCGAGCAGAATAATAAAAAGGAAAAGGATGATGATTTGCGGCAGGAACACGATGACGCTGCCGACCCCGGCAACGACACCATCGGCGAGAAAACTGCTGACTGCGCCATCCGGCAAATTTGTCACCAGCAGCGTGCCCAGCATTGCGGCGCCGGCCTCGATCGCATCCATCAACGGTGTGGCCCAGGCAAACACGGCCTGGAAGACGATCGCCATGACCACGAAAAGCCCGACCGTTCCCGGCAGCGGCCGGTTCATGAAAGCAGCCAGGCGCGAACCCCAGGTCGTTATTGTTGGCGCAGAGTGTTGCACCTCCTTGAGTACCTCTCTGACCCAGCCATAACGGTGACGAGCTTCGTTCGCCAACGGCGGCTCCGACCCAAATACGCGTTGCCGGATTGCCGCAAGCCTTTGCGCGCCATCATCACCGAGATAATTGCTAACTTCTGTGGCGAGCTCGCTGTCCAGATCGATTAGCGCTCGTTCGATTTCGACCCGCGGAACGGTTGCCGGCAGATCCGGCACAAGCTCCTCGGACGCGGCACTCAGTTCCTCCCAGAATGTCGGCAGAGCTGGTTTCGGTGCATCGGGAAGGGTTGCGATCGCGGCGCGCAAGGCCACCATTCCCTGCCCGGTTGTGGCGACCACCGGGCACACTTTGATGCCGCCCAGGCGACGCTCAAGTGCCTCGATATCAATGCGTATGCCGCTGGAATCAGCAGCGTCCGTCATCGTCAGCGCCACCAGCAGGGGGAGTTCGAGCTCCATGAGTTGCTGTACCAGGTACAGGCCCTGGTAGAGGTGGGTGGTATCAACGACCGCAAGGATTCCGGCCGGCCGCTCCATGCCGGGTATGCGTCCCATGACGACGTCGCATGCGATACGTTCTTCGAGCGAATGTGCGCTGAGTGCGAACATGCCGGGGAGATCGATCAGTTCAAACGCCGCGTTATCGAACCTGACGGTGCCGACATGCTTTTCGACGGTGACGCCGGGGTAGTTGCCGGTCTTTTGCCGAAGACCAGTCAGGCGGTTGAACAGCGTGCTCTTGCCGGAATTCGGGTTGCCTACGACCGCGATACTGGCCGCCGCATGCTGGCGTACTGAAATCTGGTCCGCAGAAACCCGGGTGACCTGTGCGTTACCCACCTTCGCCTGCGGCGGTGACAGCGAAATGGCGGGCATGCTCGCGCCGCAGCGATATCGAGTTGCCGAACATGCGGAATTCGAGCGGGTCGCCGCCGATGGCGGCACTCGCAAGTTCCACCTCGGCACCTTCGACCAGCCCCAGGACCATTAGCCGCTGAATGTCGGGATCCGCACTATTTACGTTCTGAATCACGTACTTACGGCCACGCTCCAGCGATGCGAGTGTCATTTCTTGGGCAATCCAGTAAACCGGTCCGAGGCGCAAGTCTACACAAATGAGAATGATCGCAATAGCGTTGTGTACGTATTTTCGCTTGGCGGAACACGAAAATTGTCGCAAGGATTCGTAGGAGCCCGGCCCACCGGGCGACAAAAGTTTAGGGGCATGTTTTCGCAAACATGCCCCTAAACTTTTGCAAAGCGTGAATCGACCACCAACCATCAACGAAGATCGCCCGGTGGGCCGGGCTCCTACGTCTGCGCGCTGCCGTCGCCTTGCAGGCGGGTGATCAGCGATCTCAGGAAGACCTTGTTGAAACGCAGCTGACAGGCTGACGATACCTGCTCCATCAGGGTCGAACTGACGCGGAGGATCGTTACCGACCGTTGGCCTTGATCGACGCGGTGCGCTTGGCGCCCCGACATAACTCGTTTCACCGAAACAGGCGCCATTCTCGAGCAGGCCGAGTTTAATGCCGTTGGCCTCAACCTCGGCCTGGCCGGAAACGATGATGTAGAAACGATCGTCCATTTCACCTTCACGTACGATGTCCTCGCCATCCTGGTATTCATGCCAGTCACTGGCGCGCAGCACTTCCCAGATCTCTGCGTGCGAGAATTCGTGGAAGAAGGTCAATGCGCGCAACAGATCGAAATGTTCCTGGTTATCGAAGTTGTTGTATTTGGCACGCAGAGTCCTGATAAACGCGCGTCAGGTCGGCGGCCAAAGCATTGCCACTTGGGCAACGCTTGTCTTTGTCCTTCTGCATCGTCGTCGCCACGACTTCTTCGAGTTCTTCCGGAAGGTCGCTGCGATAGGTGTGAATCGGCGGTGGCGTTGCGTACACAATCTGGTGCAACAGCTTCGACAGGTTGTCGGCGCGGAATGGCCGGAAGCCCGTCAGCAATTCGTACAATACCGCGCCGAGAGAATAGATGTCAGAGGCCGATGTGAGTTCCTCCGACTGCACCTGTTCCGGAGACATGTAGCTCGGAGAACCGGCGATGCCCTCGATGCGCGAGACATCCGCATCAGCGCAGATCGCGATACCGAAATCGATGATCCTGACGTCATTGTCGATCGTCAGCATTACGTTACTTGGCTTGATGTCGCGATGAATGACGCCTCGTCCGTGCGCGTAGTGCAGCGCTTTGGCGCATTTGTAAATAATCTCTACAACGTCGTCGACGCGTAGCAGATTGTCAGGACGACAATAGGCCGCCAGCGTACGGGCGCCCTGGACATGTTCGGTTACGACGTAGTACTTGCCGTCTTCCTCGCCCGCGTCATAGATCGGCATGATGTTCGGATGCTGCAACATGCCAACCATGTGCGCTTCATTGAAAAACATCTTGCGCGACACCTTGGCACGCTCCGCGTCCTGATCTTCTTCAATGTTGTAGACCTTGATCGCGACGTCGCGGCGGTAATAGGGGTCGTGTGACAGGTAGACATCGCCGGTGCTTCCCTTGCCAACCTTGTTGATGATGACATACTTGCCGATCTTCGCGAGGACATCACTGGGTCGCTGCAATTCGCTGACGTTCCGTGCCATGTTTCGCTTCTCATTAGCCGAAAAGCCACCCTGCAAAACCCAGTAAAACTGCGGCATACAGAGCGGCAACGATGTCATCCAGCATAATTCCCGGACCTCCGTCCAGTCTGTGATCCAGGTCCCGAATCGGCCATGGTTTCCAGATGTCGAACAGCCTGAACAGGGCAAACGCGTAAGCCCAGGCAGTGATTTCGGGGGCTGCGACCAACAGCACCAGGTACATGCCCGCGATCTCGTCCCACACGATACCTGGGTGGTCGTGAACACCGATGCGACGGGCCGCCTCGCCACAGAGCCACACGCCACTCGCGATAAGGGCAATTGCGACCATAAGTCGCAATTCGAATCTCAGCGGCAGCGTCCACCAGGCGACGGCAAGGCCGAGCAGCGAACCGAGGGTACCGGGGGCCTTTGGCGCCAGGCCGCAGCCCAAGCCAAACGCCAGCAGATTGACCGGATCGGTTAATACCTTGCGCCGCAGCTCAGCCCTGTCACTGGTCGGGTTCAATGGAAATGCCGGTAACCGGCGTCCTGGTAGTGGTATTCGTCGCCATTCCTGGTGCAATGCAGACCGCTGCCCTCTCCCACCTGCCCTACGGGAGTAATGGCGACCCCGGACCTTGCGCTGATCTCGCCGATTTCGTCGGCGGCCGCGTTTGCCGTAAAACACAACTCGTAGTCGTCGCCACCACCTAAGGCAAAACGCAACGCGTCGTCTTCGTCCATCAGGTTCGTCAGGTATGTTGATAAGGGAATGTCCGCCAGTTCAAGTGATCCCGATACGCCGCTCGCCGCGAGCAGTTTCTCGAGATCGGCGAATAGTCCGTCGGACAAATCGATCGCCGCATGTGCGAAATGCGAAATCGCTGCGCCGACTTCAACACGGGCAGCAGGCCTGGCGAAGCGTGCGATCAAATAATCGACGTCATCGCTGGCAGGTGAGCCACTCTGCAATATTGAGAGGCCGGCCGCCGCGTCGCCCACCGTGCCCGTAATGTAGATTGCATCGCCCGGCTCTGCAGCGGCGCGTGTCATTGCCTGGCCGGGTTCAACATCGGCAATGATCTGGACGCTGATGACTGTTTCGTTACCGCGCGTCGTATCACCCCCCACCAGCGCCAGCTCATTCTCATCTGCCGCCTCGAACAGACCTCGCGCAAATCCATCCAGCCAGACCGGCGCGAATTCTGCAAGCGTCAGCGCCAGCGTCATCCATCGCGGGCGTGCGCCCATTGCCGCGACGTCCGACAGATTGACGGCGACCGCGCGATAGCCGATGTCTTCGGGGGCAAGTGATTCCGGAAAATGTATGCCAGACACCAGTGTGTCTACGACGCTGATCAGATCGCGATCCGGGGACGGAATCAGTACAGCGCCGTCGTCACCGATACCGATACGAATATTTTTGCCGGATGATTCGCGCTCGAAATAGCGGCGAATGATCTCGAACTCATCCACCGCCTCAGGAGCTCCGGGATTCTTTATCGGGCCGAAGTTCTTTCACAGCCCGGTCCAGGAGTGCATTGATGTATTTGTGCCCGTCGAGCGCGCCGAAGCGCTTGGCAATATTCACGGATTCATTGATGACGACCTTGAACGGTACGTCGGGCTTTTCCTGCAGCTCGTAAAAACCCGGCAGGAGGATGCCACGTTCCACGGGATCGAGTTGCGACAATGGCCGGTCGGCAAGTTTGTCGATGCGCGCTTCGAGTTGTTGCGTGTTTCTGCAAATCGCGCTTAGCGCTTCGTCAAAGTATTTCTGATCGACGCGCTCATAATCCGGGCAATTACGAAATTGCGTGAGCAGTTCCGATTCGCTGTGGCCTGTCAATTGACGCTGATACAGTGACTGCACGATCAATTCGCGAGCGCGACTACGTGCACCTGTGCGCGCCGCCTTAGGCCTCATGGACTAGCCGAGATTTCGCAGCAGATTGACCATCTCAATGACTGCGAGCGCTGCTTCTTCGCCCTTGTTTCCAGCCTTGGTACCGGCACGTTCGATCGCCTGTTCGATCGTGTCGGTGGTCAGCACGCCGATGCCAACCGGCACTCCATGTTCGCGGCTGGCTGCAGCAACGCCACGCGTGCACTCGCCCGCGACATAGTCGAAATGCGGTGTGGCGCCGCGAATAACGGCGCCGAGCGCGATAATTCCATCGGCGCGCCGCGCTGCGGCGACCTTGTCCACGGCCAGCGGCATCTCGTACGCCCCGGGGACCCTGATTATTTCGAGATTGGAATCAGCAGCACCGTGCCGGCGCAGACACGACACTGCACCTTTGATCAGTGACTCGACGATGAAATCATTGAAGCGTGATGCGACGATCGTAAAGCGCGCGTCGCGCGCGTTCAGATCCCCTTCCATTGTTGTTATTTTGTCCATAAAGAATGACTAGCTTTCTACGTATTCGGTGATTTCCAGGTCGAATCCGGAAATGCCGAGCATCTGTTTGGGCGCCGACAGGACCCGCATTCTTTGAATGCCCAGGTCCCTGAGGATCTGCGCACCGACGCCGTAGGTGCGCAGTACCGCGTCACCGTCGCGCTTTGTCTGCAGTTCATCGGGTGCCAGTGACAGCCCTTTGACCGATTCCACGAACTCCCGTGAAGATTCCCGTTCGCGCAGTATAACGATTACGCCCGCTTCTTCCGCGGCAATGCGCTCGATCGCGCTGTCAATGGGCCACCCAAGGCTGCGATCCTGAATTCCGAGGATGTCGCCAAGCGTGTCCTGGATATGCACACGTACCAGCGGTTCCCTGGCGGTACTGAGGTCGCCCTTGGCCAACACGACATGCACCGCCTGATTGACGTGATCGTCGTAGCAATACAGGGTGAATTCGCCATGCGCCGTGGTGACGTTCGATTCGGAGATGCGCTCGACGTTGCGTTCCTTTTCCAGTCGATAGCGAATCAGGTCTGCGATCGTGCCGATCCTGACCCCATGCTCGCGCGAAAACTCTTCAAGGTCCGGACGGCGCGCCATGCTGCCATCTTCATTGAGAATTTCGACAATCGTCGCCGCCGGCTCCAGACCGGCCAACCTGGCAAGATCACAACCGGCTTCGGTATGACCCGCACGCGTCAGCACGCCACCAGGCTGCGCCATCACCGGAAAGATGTGACCGGGCTGATTCAGATGCTCCGGGCGTGCGTCCTTTGCAACGGCGACCTGTACCGTCCTGGCACGATCATGTGCCGATATGCCAGTCGTAATGCCCTCGGCCGCCTCGATCGATATGGTGAAGTTCGTCGCGTGTTTCTTGTCGGTGTCGTCGACCATCAGCGGCAAGCGTAATTGTGCGCATCGCTCACGCGAAATTGTCAGGCAAATCAGGCCGCGACCGTAGCGCGCCATGTAGTTGATATCTTCAGGCCGAACCTTGACCGCAGCCATCAGCAAGTCGCCTTCGTTTTCGCGATTCTCGTCATCGACCATGATGACCATCTTGCCATCACGGATATCCGCGATGATGTCTTCAATATCGCTTAACGCGGCACTCGCCGCTTTCGGATGCATCGTCGTCTTATTAGGCATAACCGTGAACTCTCAAATATTCTTCTGTAATCGCGGACTCATCACCGTTGCCGAGCAACCTCTCGACGTAACGCGCCAGCAAGTCGACCTCGATGTTAACTTCGGTTCCGCTCCGATAGTCGCCGATAATCGTCGCATCTGCCGTATGCGGAATGATATTCACACTGAACGAGTTATCCGATACCTCATTAACGGTAAGACTTACGCCGTCAATACAAACGGAACCCTTTTTGGCAATGTAGCGGCTGATCTCAAGCGGAATCCCGATAACAAGTTTAACCGAGCGGGCATCGGTCTCGCGAGTCTTTACCTGGCCGACACAATCGACATGCCCGCTGACCAGGTGCCCGCCAAGGCGCTCTCCGAGCTTGACTGAAGGCTCCAGGTTGACCTTGCTACCCGCGGCAAGATTGGCCAGCACCGTCACCCCGGCCGTCTCCACAGAGACATCCGCAATAAATCCGTTATGCAGAAATTCGACCGCCGTAAGACACACGCCGTTAACGGCAATGCTCTCGCCAACGGCAAATTCCTGCCAGGGCAGGTCCGCGGAGTTGATGGTCAGCCGCAGGTCACCGCCCTGCGGTTCTATTCGCTCGATCCTGCCAATGGCTTCAATGATTCCGCTGAACATTATCGCTCCGGCCTTGCGGTTATCTTCAGGTCTGCGCCGATGTTTCTGACATCGACGATGTTGAGGTTCAGTCTCTGCTCGATCGTCTGCCAGTCCGGCGTCACAAACATGCCGCGAGACTCGCTACCCATAATATGGGGGGCCTGATAAATGACAAGTTCATCGACCAGGCCGGACGCGAGTATGCTGCCTGCCAATGTCGGGCCTGCCTCCACCAGCACGTCGTTTATCTCCAGATCCGCAAGCTTGCCCATAACGGCCGCCAGATCTGTTGCCTTGTCCTGACCTGCCACCAGCTGTACCGATGCGCCAGCCGCCTCCAGGGCCTTTCGATTCTTGTCATGCGTGCAAAAAACGATCGTTGCGCCCGGCAAATCAAGCATTCGAGCTGATGCCGGCATCTGCAGATTGCTATCGAGCACTACGCGCAGCGGCTGCATGCCACCATTGTCGATGTCGTCGCTACGCACGTTAAGCCTCGGATCATCCGCAAGCACGGTGCCGATGCCGACCATCACCGCGCCGGATGCAGCGCGTAGCCGCTGTACATCGTTTCGCGCCGCTTCGCCCGTAATCCACTGGCTCTCGCCACTCGTCATCGCAGTCCTGCCATCCAGGCTTGCCGCGATTTTCAGGCGTAGCAGCGGACGGCCACGCTGCATGCGCGACAGGAAGCCTGCATTGAGTGCAGCTGCCTCTTCCTGCAGCAAACCTGCGCGGACGGAACTGCCGGCATCCTCGAGTGCACTGTGTCCGTTGCCGGCCACCTTGGCATTCGGGTCGACCATCGCGGCGACGACTTGTACAACGCCCGCCGCAATCAAGGCATCAACACAAGGCGGCGTTTTTCCCTGGTGCGAACAGGGCTCGAGCGTTACGTAGGCTGTCGCGCCTGCCGCCTCGGCGCCTGCCGCCTGCAGTGCAGCGACCTCGGCATGCGCCTCGCCGGTCTTCCGATGCCAGCCCTCGCCCACGATATGGCCATCTTTCACCAACACACAGCCAACGCGCGGATTCGGATGTGCCGTATACACGCCACGGCGCGCAAGCCGCAATGCCCGAGACATGTACTCGTAGTCGGCCGCTGTAAACGAATTCATTATTTCTTTTTGCCGAGCAACTCAGGCAATAACGACATCTGTTCGCGACTGGCGCTGGCATCGGATATTTCCTGCAGTCGTTTGATCTCTTCCTGAAACTCGGTCACATCCTGAAAGCTTCGATACACGGAGGCGAACCTGACATACGCGACCTCGTCCAGTTCGCGCAATTCTTCCATGACCAGTTCACCGACCAGCCGCGACGGCACCTCGCGCTCGCCCATCGTCCGCAATTTATGCACGAGCCGGCCGACCGCCTGTTCAAATTCACTGGAAGGCACAGGGCGTTTTTCCAGCGCTCGAACCATGCTGTTTCTGAGTTTGGATTCGTCGAAGGGTTGCCGGCTGTTGTCGCTCTTGACCAGCCGCGGCATGACCAGCTCGGCGCTCTCGAAGGTCGTAAAGCGCTCGTTGCAGTCCAGGCATTGCCGGCGACGGCGGATCTGGCGGCCTTCGCCCGCCAGCCGCGAGTCAATGACCTTGGTTTCTTTGGAGCTGCAAAATGGACAGTGCATAAGACCTTACCTGCAGGACTCAGGATAGCATTACTGTCAGGCGTACACCGGGAAGCGCTTACATAAGTCGAGCACCTGGCCACGCACCCGCTGGATCATCAGGTCGTCGCTGATATCGTCCAGGATGTCGCAAATCCAACTGGTCAGTTCCCTCGTCTCTTCCACAGCAAACCCCCGCGTCGTAATCGCCGGCGTGCCGAGTCGCAGCCCGCTGGTTACGAACGGCGATCGGGGGTCATTCGGCACTGTGTTCTTGTTGACCGTGATGTTGGCGCGATCAAGAACCGCGTCTGCATCTTTTCCGGTGATGTCTTTGTCCAGCAGGCTCAACAAAACCAAGTGATTGTCGGTGCCGCCGGACACAATCTCAAAGCCGCGCTCAGCAAACGCATCGGCCATCGCTCGTGCATTCTCGACCACGTTTTCCTGGTAGGTTGTGAATTCGGGACGCATCGCCTCGAGCAGTGCCACTGCCTTGGCAGCAATGACGTGCATGAGCGGCCCGCCCTGCGTTCCTGGAAACACGAGCGAGTTAAATTTCTTTGCAAGCTCCTCGTTTTCTCTCGCCAGTATCATTCCGCCGCGCGGACCGCGAAGTGTTTTATGCGTGGTCGTGGTTACCACGTCGGCGAAAGGCACGGGATTCGGATACTGGCCGGCAGCAATGAGCCCGGCAACATGCGACATGTCGACCATCAGGTAGGCATCGACGCTGTCGGCGATGGCACGAAAACGCTCCCAGTCGACAACGCGGGAGTACGCAGAGAAGCCCGCGATGATCAAACGAGGTTTATGCTCGTTGGCGAGACCTTGTACCTCGTCGTAGTCAATCAATCCGGTTTTCGCATCGACACCGTATTGGGCCGCATCAAAAAATTTCCCGGAAAAGTTGACCTTCGACCCATGCGTCAGGTGACCACCATGGGACAGGCTCATGCCAAGAATCGGATCGCCCGGCTGCAATAGTGCGTAAAAGGCAGCCGCATTTGCCTGCGAACCCGAATGCGGCTGCACATTGGCATAGTCCGCGCCAAACAGTTTTTTCGCCCGGTCGATCGCAAGCTGTTCGGCCACGTCGACGTACTCGCAGCCTCCGTAGTAACGCTTGCCCGGATACCCTTCCGCATACTTGTTGGTCAATAACGAGCCTTGCGCTTCCATCACCCGCGGGCTCGCATAGTTTTCCGAGGCGATCAGCTCGACGTGTTCTTCCTGGCGGCGGGCCTCGGCAACAATGGCTTCAAACAACTCGCCGTCAAAGGCCTCGATCGAGGTCGATTCAACG
>PVMK01160418.1_pt1 | contig 19546 bp, 21 predicted proteins | sample 1853481 | NCBI WGS metagenome assembly PVMK01 (sample SAMN08533507, study PRJNA380276) | Marine sediment metagenome, whole genome shotgun sequencing project. | reverse complement strand
ATAAATACGCTGGATACGCGCATCGGTGTAGAAGCGTGAAATCGGATACTCGGCGGTATAGCCGTAGCCGCCAAACAGCTGCAGGCAGTCGTCAATGGTCTTGCACTGCATTTCGGTGCTGGCGTATTTCAGCATGGCCGCGTCTTCGGCGCTTAATTGCCCCTGCGCATAGGCGTCGGCGCACTTTTCATAGTAGGCACGGTTGATCGCGATCTCGGTTTTTACTTCCGCCAGGGTGAAACGGGTGTTCTGGAAACTGGCCACGGTGGTGCCGAAGGCCTTGCGTTCCAGTACATATTCCACGGTGAGGTCCAGTGCGCCTTCTGCCGAGGCAATCGCCTGTGCCGCAATGCCCAGGCGCTCCCGCGGCAACTCCTGCATCATGATGACGAAGCCTTTGTTGAGGTCACCGAGCAGGGCGGAAGCGGGCAGCCGTACATCCTGGAAAAACAGCTCGGCGGTGTCGGAGGTGTGTTGTCCTATTTTCTCGATCTTCTTGCCCTTCTCAAAACCGGGCAGGCTGGCATCTACCAGGAACAAGGAGGTGCCCTTGGCGCCCTTGCCCGGGTCGGTTATCGCGGCAACGATAACCAGGTCCGCATGCAAGCCGTTAGTGATAAAAATCTTGGAGCCATTGAGGATCCACTCGTCGCCGTCTTTGACCGCGCTGGTGCGAATACCCTGCACATCTGAGCCAGCGCCGGGTTCGGTCATGGCCAGGGCGCCCACCACCTCACCGCTGACCATTTTTGGCAGCCACTGCTGTTTCTGCTCCTCGGAGCCGAAGTGTTCGATATAGGGCGCCACGATATTGCTGTGAATACCGTAGCCGGACGCGATGCCGCCAAAACCCATGCGCGACAGCTCTTCGATAATGGTGAAGGTTACCTGTGGGGTGGCGCCGGCGGCACCGTATTCCTCGGGCATATCCGGGCAGAGCAGGCCGGCCTGGCCCAGTGTGTTCCACAGCTCACGGGGCACCATGTGCTGTCCTTCCCACTCCTCGATATGGGGGGAAATCTCCTGTTCGAGGGCGCGGCGCGCCATATCGCGGAACAAGGTCAATTCTTCGTTATCCATGGTATCTGGCCTCTATCTAGTGGGTGTTTGCGATTGAAAAACGGCTAGTCTGCGCGTTTATTACACTATAGACAATGATCTATGCCATCAAAATACGAAAACAACAGTTCCCCCCAAGAGAGAGGTACCCAGCCGCCCCGATAGTGCTAAACTTAGCGCCTTTTTACCAACAGCAACCCGGAGAATGACGATGCGCGATTTCAAACAGTTTTATATCAACGGAGAGTGGGTGGATCCGGTAACACCGAACGATTTTGATGTCATCAACCCGGCCACCGAAGAGGTGTGCGCGCAGATTTCCATGGGCTCTGAGGCGGACGTCGATAAGGCAGTTGCCGCCGCCAGGGCAGCTTTTGACAGCTTCAGCCGTACTTCCAGGCAGGAGCGGATAGAGCTGCTGGAGTCCTGTGCCGAGGTCTACCAGAAGTACTACAACGATATTGCCGATGCGATTCGCGAGGAAATGGGTGCGCCCCAGGAACTGGCGGCGGGTGCGCAGGCCTTTTGTGGCCTGGGCCACTTGCAGGAAGCGGCCAAAATTCTCAAGGCCTTCGAGTTCGAGGAAGACCTGGGCAAGCACCGCGTATTCAAGGAGGCCATCGGTGTCTGTGGCTTGATCACACCCTGGAACTGGCCGGTCAACCAGATCTCCTGCAAAGTCGCCCCCGCGCTGGCTGTTGGCTGCACCATGGTGCTCAAGCCCAGTGAGGTGGCACCGCTTTCCGCCTACCTGTTCGCCAAGGTGATGGACGAGGCGGGTGTACCCGCCGGTGTGTTCAATATGGTCAATGGTGACGGCCCTGTGGTGGGCACCGCACTGTCCGGACACCCTGAAGTGGACATGATGTCCTTCACCGGCTCCACTCGGGCCGGCACCCTGGTCGCTCAGAACGCAGCGCCCACCGTCAAGCGCGTTACCCAGGAATTGGGTGGCAAGTCGCCCAATATCATACTGGACGATGCGGATCTGGAGGCTGCGGTGACTCGCGGTGTGATGAATATGTACGTCAACACGGGGCAGTCCTGTAATGCGCCGTCGCGCATGCTGGTGCCAGCCGCCAAGCTGGCCGAGGCAGAGGCGATTGCCGCCAGGGTTACCGGGTCGGTAGTGGTGGGTGATCCAACCGCCGACGGCACTACCATGGGGCCCGTAGTTTCCGAGGTTCAGTTCAACAAGATCCAGGGATTGCTGGAGGCAGGTGTCGCCGAGGGCGCCAAAGTTGTCGCCGGTGGTCCCGGTCGGCCCGATGGCCTGGACAAGGGTTACTTTATTCGTCCCACCGTGTTCTCCGAGGCTAACAACGAGATGACCATCGCCAGGGAAGAGATCTTTGGGCCGGTGCTCACCATGATTCCCTACGACAGCGAAGAAGAAGCGATCCGCATCGCCAATGACACGCCTTACGGGCTGGCCGGCTATGTGCAGAGCGGGGATATTGATCACGCCCGGGCAGTGGCGTCGAAGATCCGCGCGGGTAACGTTCATATCAACGGCGCCGCCGGTGGTTTCGACGTGCCTTTTGGCGGATACAAGCAGTCCGGTAACGGTCGCGAGTGGGGCCACCACGGCTTCACCGACTTCCTTGAGATCAAGGCGGTGGAAGGCTACAGCGAATAGGGCGAGGGCATCAGTCATGGGCAGTTTCGTACTGGCTATAGATCAGGGCACGACGGGTAGTACCGTGGCCCTGATGGATGCCCGCGGCAAACTGCGGGGCAGTGTCAATTTCGAGTTCCCGCAGATTTACCCGCAGCCGGGTTGGGTGGAGCACCGCCCGGTGGATATATGGGAGTCTGTCGGTAAAGGCATTCGCGCCATTTTTCGCAAGAAAATCTGTAAGCCCACGGATATTGTCGCGATCGGCATCACCAATCAGCGCGAGACATCGCTGCTGTGGGATCGCAGCAGCGGCGAGCCGCTTAACAACGCCATCGTCTGGCAGTGCCGTCGCACCACGGATTTCTGTGAGTCCCTGCGGGCCGCGGGGCATGAAAACGCCATCAAGCGTAAATCGGGGTTGGTACTGGATCCTTATTTTTCAGGGAGCAAGTACCGCTGGTTGCTGAAAAACACCCCGGGAATTTCTCGCTTGCTGCAGAGCAAGCGGGTTGCCGCGGGCACCATCGACAGTTTCCTGATCTGGCAGTTGACCGGCGGTGACGCCCATGTCACCGATATTTCCAACGCCTCGCGCACCTCCCTGATGAACCTTAAAACCGGTGAGTGGGACGCACAGTTGCTGGATCTGTTTGACGTTCCGCGGGAGATCCTGCCACAGATCAGGCCGTCCAGCGCTATTCTCGGGCATACACGGGGAGTAAAGGGGCTGCCCGACGGCATTCCCATTGCCGGCGTAGCCGGAGACCAGCAAGCGGCGCTGTTTGGCCAGGCCTGTTTTGCGGTGGGCGATGCCAAGTGCACCTTTGGCACAGGCTCCTTTATCCTGATGAATACCGGCTCGGAAATACTGCAGTCCAATGCGGGCTTGCTCACCACGGTGGCCTGGCAACTGGGTGATAAAGGCAAGCCGGTGTACGCCCTGGAAGGGGGCGCATTCGTGTGCGGTGCCGCGGTGCAATGGTTGCGCGACGGTCTCAAAATGATCAAGACGGCACGGGCTATCGAGGACCTGGCCGGGCAGGTTGCAGATCACGGCGGTGTGGAGTTTGTGCCGGCGTTAACCGGGCTGGGAGCCCCGCACTGGGCGCCCCAGGCAAGGGGCACGCTCACCGGGCTGACCCGGGGAACGGAGCGAGGGCATATCGCGCGAGCCACCCTGGACGCCATGGCTTTGCAGAACGCCGATATACTGCGCGCCATGGAGGCCGACCTGGGTAAGCGTATGAAGCCCCTGCGGGTGGATGGCGGTGCGGCGGTCAATAACCTGTTGATGCAAATACAGTCGGATGTACTGGGCAGGCGCCTGATCCGGCCCGCTGTTATCGAGACCACTGTGGCCGGTGCCTGCTATCTGGCGGGTCTCGGGGTGGGACTGTGGCAGAGCCCCGCCCAGGTGCGCAAAATCTGGCGGGCGGAGCGGGAGTTCAAGGTACAGATGAGCGCGGCGGCCCGGCGTAAACGCACGGCCTCGTGGAATACCGCTTTGCAACGGACTCTGCTCTAGCAATGGGCAAGGTCATACCCTTTCGCAAGCCATCCCTGAAAGAGAAACACAAGGGTAATACCCTGTGCCGTAACGGCCATCACAAATGGGTGGTGGACAAGGCGCAGCAGTTCGACGTCAAACAGGGCAAGCTGGTTACCTTGTACCGCTGTTCCCGCTGCGACAAGCAAAAAGTGAAAGCCCATTGAATCTAATCGAGCCTGACCTGGATGGCTCTTACTTAAGGCGGCGGTGGATAGGTCCCGCTGCTCCCGGGAGTTTTTAGCCTTGCTCAGTTAGGATAATGCTTAAGCAAGTGCCATTCGAGCCTAACCTTTGTGCTCTTGGTGTATTTTTACACCTTAGCGATCCAGGCCGCCCATCAGCATGTATTTGATTTCCACGTAGTCATCGATGCCGTATTTGGAACCCTCACGCCCGGAGCCGGACTCCTTGACCCCGCCAAAGGGCGCCATCTCGTTGGAGATAATGCCCTCGTTAATGCCGACGATACCGTATTCCAGCGCTTCGGCGACGCGCCATACCCGGCCGATGTCCCGCGTATAGAAATAAGAGGCCAGGCCGAACTCGGTGTCGTTGGCCATGGCGATAACTTCTTCCTCGGTGGAGAAGCGCACCACCGGCGCTACCGGGCCGAAGATCTCGTTGCGGAACACCGCCATTTCTGAGGTAACTTCCGTGAGTATGGTCGGCTGGTAAAAGCATCCGCCCAGATCGTGGGGAGCGCCGCCCAGCGCCACTTTAGCGCCGGCGCTGATCGAGGACTGCACCAGTTCATCCACGTCACTGACGGCCTTGGTATTGACCAGGGGGCCCATGGTGATACCGTCCTGCATGCCGTCTCCCACCGCCAATTCAGCCGTGGCCGCCACCAGTTTCTCCACGAAAGCGTCGTAGATGCCGTCCTGTACCAGCAGACGATTGGAGCAGACACAGGTTTGTCCCGCGTTGCGGTATTTGGAGATCAGTGCGCCTTCAATAGCGGCGTCCAGGTCCGCGTCATCGAATACGATGAACGGCGCGTTACCACCCAGTTCCATGGAGGTTTTCTTCATGGTGTTGGCGCATTGGGCTTCCAGCATTTTGCCCACCGGTGTAGAGCCGGTAAACGTCAGTTTGCGCACGGTGGGGTTGGCGGTCAGTTCACCGCCGATGTCGGAAGAGCTGCCGGCGATCACGTTAAGCACACCGGCGGGAACACCGGCGCGCTCTGCCAGTTCCGCCATGGCAAAGGCTGACAGGGGTGTTTCTGATGCGGGTTTGATCACAATGCTACAACCGGCTGCGAGCGCCGGTGCGGCTTTGCGGGCGATCATGGCGTTGGGGAAGTTCCAGGGGGTGATGGCGGCCACCACACCCACAGGTTGTTTGATTACCACGATGCGCTTGTCGGGGCCGGGGCCGGGAATCACGTCGCCGTCTATGCGCTTGGCCTCCTCACCGAACCACTCCACAAAGGAGGCGCCGTAGGCCACCTCGCCACGGGATTCCGCCAGGACTTTTCCCTGCTCCGCCGTCATGATGATGGCCAGGTCTTCCTGGTGCTGCATCATCAGGTCGAACCATTTACGCAGGATACCGGCGCGGGACTTGGCCGGCAGTAGCTTCCAGCCCTGCATGGCGCGATCGGCCGCGGCGATCGCCCGGGCGGTTTCAGTCGCACCCATCCTGGCCACTTCGATGATCAGTTCGCCATTGGCGGGGTTGGTCACGGCAAAGGTCTCGCCGCTATCGGCATTCACCCACTGGCCGTCGATGTAGGCCTGGCTTTTCAGCAGGCCTGGGTCACTCAAGGATAGTGTCATTTAAAAAACTCCGCACGGGCGATAATTGGCAGCAGCTTACGCTCTGTTCTATAGCGGGGCTATACCACCTGGAGGTTATTTTTTTTAAAAATGAAGTGCAAGACGACTCAGTCCTGCTTGCGCCGACGGCCCGCCAGTTGATACTTGCGCACCATACCGCGCAGTTGATCGTAGCTCAGTCCCAATGCCGCTGCAGTGCGGCGTTGATTGTGAGCATTTTCCCGCAGTGCTTCACGCAGTAACTGCTTCTCCATCTTTTCGATGCGTGTGTTGAAATCCACTGGCGTGGGAGGGGGGGTATTCTGGTCCGATTCAGTCTGGGTTGTCGGAGCGGGTTCATCCGCGAAGGGCGATAAGAAGGGGTCTATAACGACTTCGTCCACGGGATGGTCCGGGTCACCCCAGCGATACAGGGAGCGCTCCACCGCATTTTTGAGTTCCCGCACATTGCCGGGCCAGGGGTATTGTTCCAGGGTTGCCATGGCAGACGCGGTAAAACCCGCGAACAGATCCCAGCCTAATTCCGCGCACATCGCCATGGCGAAGTGCTGCGCCAGTTCACCTATGTCCTCGACCCTGTGTCGCAGGGAAGGCAGGTGTACAACATCAAAGCTGAGGCGATCCAGCAGATCCTCCCGGAACGATCCTTCGGCCGCGAGTTGCCTGAGATCGGCGTTGGTTGCAGCGATAACGCGTACATCAACGCGCAAGGTTTGCTGGCCACCGAGCCGCTCGAATTCGCCGTACTCAACCAGCCGCAACAGCTTTTCCTGCAACCTGACGGACATCGTTGCCAACTCGTCCAGGAACAGGGTACCGCCGTCGGCCCGTTCGAAGCGGCCGTGGTGCGTGCGGGTGGCGCCGGTGAAGGCACCGGGTTCGTGGCCGAATAATTCTGATTCCAGCAGGCTGTCGGCGATGGCGGCGCAATTAACCTTGATCAACGGAGCTTCCCAGCGCGGAGAAAGAAAGTGCAGGCGCTCTGCTGCCAGTTCCTTACCGGTGCCGCGCTCGCCGATTACCAGGATAGGGCGGTTAATCAGGGCGAGGTGCGAAAGCTGATCCAGAGCTTTGGCCAGAGTTGCGGAATTGCCGATCATTCGATCTTGAGGTCTCATAGGCTAAATATACCAATAATAAGGTATTAAAAACCTTATATAGGCTACAAAAACCTTTAAATTATTTCAAAACATATCGACTAACCCATTTGAAATTAATAATTCTCCTATAAATCAATGGGTTAAAAAAACTGGCACGTAATCTGTTATAGCTTAGGCGTATCGGCCAACAAGGCAGAGCGCATAGAAGGCATCCTGGATGCCATCGGGAGCGACATATGGACACACTGGATGAACGATTTCTTATTTACTCGGCACTGCTTATTTTATGCAGTACAGCCAGCGTATTCGTCGGTCTGGCCGCCGGAGCCTGGAGCTTCGTACAGATAGCGGCCGTGATCGAAATTATTTACTGGATTGGAACACCCGGCGGCGAGTCGAAGCGCAGCTGGTAAATCAAAGAACTGTAGCAGCGGCCTCCGGCCGCGACCAGGCCACCTTAAGCAATAGAGCGGGTCAGCTGCTACACAAGCAAAGGTAACAGGAGAAACATCATGGGTATATTTTCCCGCATGACAGACATTATCAATTCCAATATCAATTCCATGCTGGACCAGGCGGAGGATCCCCAGAAGATGATCCGCCTGATCATTCAGGAGATGGAGGATACGCTGGTGGAGGTGCGCAGTTCTTCAGCAAAAGTGCTGGCAGACCGCAAAGCGGCAGCGCGGCGCCTGGAGCAGGTAGAAGGCGAAGCCGCCAGTTGGGAAGAGAAGGCGAAGTTGGCGATCCGTAAGGGGCGCGAAGACCTGGCCAGGGCGGCACTGCAGGAAAAACGCGCGATCGAGGAAGAGGTAACAGTGGTCGGGGGCGAACTAGAGGCTACCGACGAACATATCGCACAACTCAATGTCGAGGTGGCAAAGTTGCAACAGAGACTGAGCGACGCCAAGGCCAAACAGAAAGCACTGGTAATGCGCAGCAAGACCGTTGAGTCGCGAATCAAGGTCAAACGCCAGATTCAGCGCGAGGCGCTGGACAATGAACTGAGCGACGCCAAGGCCAAACAGAAAGCACTGGTAATGCGCAGCAAGACCGTTGAGTCGCGAATCAAGGTCAATCGCCAGATTCAGCGCGAGGCGCTGGACAATGCTTTTGAGCGTTTCGAGCATTACGAGCGTCGTATGGACACCCTGGAAAGCCAGTTGGAGTCCATGGATTTGGGCCGGGAAGTGCCACCGGACCTGGCGGCGGAAATCGATGCCCTGCAGGAGGACGAGCTGATCAATGATGAGTTGGAACGCCTCAAGTCAGAAATGGGCGATAAACAGGCCCAGTAGACGTGACGGTATATTGCCGTTTGGCTAAAGACTTCAAAGATGGCAGCATGGTCGTTACACGACGCGCTGCCAGAGGAAAGAGTTAATGGAATTCTGGAAATTCATGTTTGTCCCCACCATCCTGTTCATGGTGATCGTGGCGCCGATGTGGATCACCATGCACTACCGCAGCGTGAGCCGCTCGTCCCGCAGCCTGAATCGGGAGGACAGGGAATCTATCGAGCACATGCTCGAGACAGTCGACAAGTTGACTGACCGCATTGGCACCCTGGAATCCATCCTGGATGTAGATCATTCGGAATGGCGCCAGCAAGTTAACCGCGAAGAGCGGGATAAGGAGTGAGCTATGAGCAGAAGACGCCGACGACACAGTCGCCACCGTAGCGATAAGTACAGCGACGAATATACCAGTAACAGCCGCCGCTTCCGCTCCCGCAAGAACGCGGGCTGGGGCATGAACCTCTACCGCAATACCCGCGAGGGGAAAATCGCCGGTGTCGCCGCCGGCCTGGCCGACCACTGGGATATCGCTCCCTGGGTAGTGCGCCTGATGTGGGTGGGGGTCTTTCTGTTCACCGGCACCCTGGCCCTGTGGCTTTATATCGGTGCCTGGATCCTGATGGCGCCGCGACCCACCCGGCGCACCTCCGATGGCAGCTACTGCGCCGAAGCGGAATACGAGGAAGTGGAAGTCGAGATGGAATACGACGAAAAGCACCACGATTACCGGCCGCGCAAGGTATTTCGCTACAGCGACAGTACCAGCGTACGCATGCAGCGCGCGAGGGAGCGCCTCGATGCGGCTCTACGACGTGTAGAGGACATGGAGTCCTATGTAACCTCCCGGCAGTATGAGCTGAACAAGGAGTTTTCCCGGCTGTAGTTTATCGAGGGGCTGATTTTGATTTAATATGGTGCTATGACGACATGGCAGGATTTAATGTCCAGTGCCGCATTGGCGCCGGGTGAGGTGGTTGAGATTACCTGGCAGGGGGAGGATTTACTGCTGTATCGCACAGCTGTGGGCGAGTGTCAGGCCATTGGCGCCTATTGCCCGCACATGGGGAATTACATACCCAGCGGCCTGGCCCCGGGGAAATCCCTGTCAGCGCTGCTTCAGCAGGATGAGCTGCGCTGTCCCTTTCACGGCTGGTGTTTTAACGGTGATGGGCGATGTACGTACATTCCGCAGGGGCAGCGGGTGCCAGAGGCCGTCAGGCAGGGGAGGGCTGTCGTACGCAGCTGGCGTATCAGGGAGAGGGAGCAGCAGATTCAAATTGCAACCCAGTGATATGATCAGCTGAAATTGCTGGTCTTCCTATCGCTATGCACGTGTATCAATCTTGTGGCCAGCCTGGATACACTCACTCTCCAACCAGCATTTTAATGCGCAGCTCACGGTAGCGTTGAGCGGTCTTTTTATTTGGGCCAAAAATCTGACGCTCGCCAGACAGAAAGCCAATAAACACCCGGGTTCGCATCTTCAGTTCGTCTCCTTCGAAGCCAAGTTCCGCGAAGGCCTTGCCGGCGAACGTCAATCGCATATCAAAAGTCTTGCGCACTTTTCTGGCGATTTTCGGGTCCTTATTGGACCACACGAGCATGGCTGCATCGAACTCCGTCAGGTTTTGCTCGAAAACCAGGGTCGCGATCATCATCAGGCGATCCCTGGCAGGCGTCATCAACAACAGGGGGTTTCTGGTGACGACCTCTGTGTATTCGTGCGCCCAGTACTTCAGCAACTGCTGCAGAAAGTCCTCGCGATCCTTGAAATGGAAATAGAAGCCGCTCTTGGAAATACCCAGTGCGCGGGCCAGATTCTCTACACGCAGGCCGCCTTCACCAGTACTGGCGAATAGTTCCAGTGCCTTGCTCAGCCACTGGTCCCGGGTGATGCGCTTACGCCTGCCATCACTCATAGGTCTACCACCTCCTGTAAAAGACACTTACAAATACTCAGATCCAGGGCCCATTATAGTCAAACTACCTAACGATACCGTATAAATAATATACGAATATCTCCGCCAACCTGGGTTGATCCTCTTGCTTTTATTACGGTAAAGCATAATATCTATACGCAAGCGTATATTATGTATACGAGGTAGAATATTTGGCGGTTAGATTCGTGATTCCACACCAAGTGGAGAATATACAAACAGCAGAGCACAACAGAGCTTGATATAGGAACACGCGCTAGCGAGCAATGAGTTTCTGGTCTATTCTAAATTTGGCGGGGAGATCATCGGAATGTTGACGCTTTACGCTGCGCTTAAGGATTTTCAAGAGTCATGAGCTGTGAATTGCGATCAGAGAGGAAGGGAAAATGAACTACAGGACCACAAGAATCACCACAAGGGCCGTGACTAATGCCTTCAGCGCATTGGTCATCGCATTCTGCCTGACGGGAAGCCTGTCACAGAACGTACACGCCGCCACGGCGCAGGACAATATGCCGGTGGGGCGCAAGGCGGTCGCCATATCCGATGGTCAGTACCCGGGAAGCTACTTTCCGAATACTGAGCTGCTTGGCCCCGCTGAAATGAGGATCACCTGCCTGGGCAGTGGCATGCCAAACCTGACCAGGAAATCCGCATCTCTGAGCTATCTCGTTGAGCTGGGAAATGGGGACAAGTTCCTGTTTGATGTCGGAGCGGGCTCGATGGCGAACCTGTGGTCCTTGCGACCAGACTTTTCAAAGATCGACAAAGTGTTTGCCAGTCACCTGCATACGGACCACGTGGGCGACTTTATGGGGCTTCATATCGGCAGTTGGCTGTCAGGGCGCTATACCCCGATCCACATTTACGGACCGAGCGGATCCACCCCGGAAATGGGCACCAAGGCCTTTGTTGATGGCATGAAAAAGGGTTACGCCTGGGACATCGCCGGTCGCAGCGGCGCGTTGCCTGACGCTGGTGGGGAGATCGTGGTGCACGAGTTCGATTACAAGGCCGTCAACCAGGTCGTCTACCAGGAGAATGGTGTGACAATTCGGTCATGGCCAGCCATTCACCTTCTCGATGGTCCTGTGAGCTACAGTCTTGAATGGCAGGGGCTCAAGTACGTGTTCGGCGGCGATACCTATCCCAATAAATGGTATATCAAGCACGCTGCCGGTGCGGACATCGCCTCGCACGAGGCTTTCCTTCCGCCCAAGGCGCTGGCCAAGTATTTCGGCTGGAGCCTGGGTCAAGCGACGTTTGTTTCGACCAGGATCCACACCGAGCCGCAAGCCTTTGGCAAGGTGATGTCAGCGGTCAAGCCGCGCCTGGCCGTTGGCTACCATTCGGTGCAATCGCCGGAGAACAATGCCGCCATTATGGATGCGGTCCGCAAGACTTATGACGGCCCGCTGGCTCTGGCGCGCGACCTGATGGTCATCAACCTCACCAAGGAAAATATCAACGTACGCATGGCAAGCGTTGATGATTACGTGCTGCCGCCCGATGTCTCCAAGGCGTACGTTAGTGCGACTCGTTCAGGGCAGAAGCATGCGTCCGATTACATCACGGGTGGCAAGTGGAAGGGCTACACCCCACCGCCGATGCCGAAGAAATAACCGCCATGCGGGTAATCCGCAATCGCGGTCGCACCCGCCTGACACACTTCAGGTCATTACAAGGGAACAGGTATGCGGTAGACAACTGGACGGCAGTAGCAAAATCCTGTTCTTTTCGCTGGCCTTCAATTTTCCACTGGGTGGTGTAGAGCGTTGACACCTGGCATACAGGGTGTTGGGTATCGAGAAGGCTGATAATGATCCACAACAGCCACATTACCTAGAGTGAAGGTGACTTGAGCGGTGGCGATCATCGCAGCGGCAGCAGCATGACGTTCAAACCCATTATGCCCGTGCCCTTCACCGAGAACTGGAAGATCAGATTCAATATCATCCCGGTGATTTCCTCGCTGGTGAAACGGCCACTTTTCGATTAGTAGCAGGTGTTCCTCGCTGCTAACGCCAGCGGATTTATGCGGCGGCGACAGAATCAGTGGTGGATCACGGGGGGTCTACTATACTGAGAAAACCCGTGGGTCGGTCAGTACCTACCCTGGATACCTCCCCGGCCCAGTCACAAACGATATATACAGCTGTTCCACTCAATACCACGAGGAAGAAATCATGACTCTGCCAACAACAATTACCGTGCAGGATAAGCTACTCACCATCGATACCAATACTGCGCCCATTCTCAAGGATGTGATTCTTCCCGGCATACAGGTGCAACCCCTGTACCTGAATGCAGAGGAAGGCATCTGGGTGCTGCGCGTATTATTTCCCCCGGGAATTATGCTGCCCAAACACCACATTACCTAGAGTGAAGGTGACTTGAGCGGTGGCGATCATCGCAGCGGCAGCAGCATGACGTTCAAACCCATTATGCCCGTGCCCTTCACCGAGAACTGGAAGATCAGATTCAATATCATCCCGGTGATTTCCTCGCTGGTGAAACGGCCACTTTTCGATTAGTAGCAGGTGTTCCTCGCTGCTAACGCCAGCGGATTTATGCGGCGGCGACAGAATCAGTGGTGGATCACGGGGGGTCTACTATACTGAGAAAACCCGTGGGTCGGTCAGTACCTACCCTGGATACCTCCCCGGCCCAGTCACAAACGATATATACAGCTGTTCCACTCAATACCACGAGGAAGAAATCATGACTCTGCCAACAACAATTACCGTGCAGGATAAGCTACTCACCATCGATACCAATACTGCGCCCATTCTCAAGGATGTGATTCTTCCCGGCATACAGGTGCAACCCCTGTACCTGAATGCAGAGGAAGGCAACCTGGTAGGCATCATGGATGCCGGTTGGATTGCCGATGCGGTCAATACCGCCGCGGCGGAACAGGGTTTTGGCAAGGCGCACTATATTCGCGGAAACAACAGCGGTTACTCCGACTAACAGAAACGTAGATTTGGAGGGTTTTCAGGATGAGATTGGAAGGCAAAGTAGCGGTATTAACAGGAGCCACCGGCGGTATCGGGCAGGCGATAGTGAAGAAGTTTATCGAAGAGGGCGCCAGGCTTGTGGCGGGCGATCTGAGTGAGGAGGGGCTGCAACAACTCGAAGCCAAGTACGGCGATAAAATCAAGGGTGTGATCGCCGATATCTCGGACTATCAACAAGTTGCCCAGTTGATGGATACGGCGGTGGAACAATTCGGCACACTGGATATCGTCATCAATAATGCCGGGATTGGCGCGCCGAAAATGCTGATCGATCACGACCCTGCAGAGGACTTTGATTTCATCATCAAGATCAACCAGAACGGTGTCTACTATGGCATTCATGCGGCCGCTAAAAAGTTTCAGGCCCTGGGTAAGCCAGGCATTATTATCAATACCTCATCAATTTACGGCACAATGGCTGCTGAAATGACCTTCAGCTATAACACCAGCAAGGCTGCCGTGGATATGATGACCAAGTGCGCGGCGCTTGAACTGGCGCCGTTGAATATTCGGGTGGTGGCCGTGGCTCCCGGGCGATGTGATACGCCGTTACTGCGCAAGTATGAAGAAATGGGCCTGTGGGAACACATCGAACGGGAACAGATGCGCGGTTTCACGCAGCCCTCCGAGATTGCCGACGTATTTGCCTTCCTGGCCTCGCAAGAATCCAACTGCATCAACGGCTGTACGGTGCTTGCTGACGACGGTTTTGTGCAGTTCAAATACCCGTTGCTGCCACCCCAATAAACTGCCACAAACGTGACCGGGCTCCGTAAAAGTCTGGAAATAAGGGGATACACCGAAAAATCGATGTATGAGTCGGTTCAGTGCCCCGGCTCCTTCCTGGCCTTGATGATTTTTACCACATCGAGAAATACATGCTCCACCTCGAAAATGTGAAAGCCGCCCAGTTCTCGCAGTAACGGATCGATACGCCGTTTGTCCTGTGCGCTTAGCGACTGGTAATAGCGCAGTGGCCGCTGGAACATCCACTGCTGGAAGGGGATCACGCAGCGTTTGCCGACGGCGTCGCCCAGGCTGAATTCGTGCCTGCCAACGTATCTGGGCCAGTGCGGCTTCAGTGCATCGCCGAACTGGCCCAGGATGAAGCGCAGGTTGTAACGTTTGTAGCCCCAACGATAGTGCATGGCAGGCATCACCAGCCACTCGTCGCCATAAACTTCCAGTAACATGCCCACCCCGGAGTTTGAAAGCATGAACGGGCAGATAAACAAGCGCAGGGACTCCCAAAAGCGAGTGCGAAACCTGTCCAGGGTTATCGGCCCGGTACATAACATCAGGGCAAAGCCCACAATCAGCCCAATACCAAGGGAGGTGACCCAGATGTGTGGATCTGGCGTGAAGTAATACGCCCCGATGACCAGCCACCAGATAACATAACTCCATAGAATCAGGCGGCTGCCAGGCAGGTTGGCAAAATAACGAACTAACCACATGGTTGGGCAAGGACTCTATCAACACGGTCCAGAATTATACTCAGGCAGCTCCGAGCAGGCTTGACTAAGGGTTCAATGTGACATGACTGATAGCGCACCGGTTTTCTCCAGCTAGCCAGGGCGAGATTTAAGTAAGCCGTATACCGCGCCAAGAAGGCCAAAAACCATGCCCATTGATCCCGCGATAGAAAAAACCTTGCCGATGCCGGCGGCAGGGCCAATCTGCAGAAGTACACCCAGAGGGAACAGGGCGGCGCTCAACGCCAGGACGCAGGCCACCAGTAAGCCCTGTTTTTCTCCCAGCGCCATGCGATCGAAGGTGAGCCCCAACACGATTATGATGAGGGACAACATGCCCCAGTGCCCGTGTGAGTGCACCTCATTGCGGTACTCCTGGCTGAGGGCACCATAGGAGTCCAGTGCGGTATAGGCTGCCTCCATATCACCACCGGATGCCTCCATAAAACCTGCCGCCATCTGCGTACCCATGCCCACCAGGGTCTGGTGCTCATCGAACAAAGCATAAGCCACCCCGAAAGCCATCGTGAAGGCGATCAGTGCAATACCGGTAAGAATCAATATACGTTGTGGCGTTGTCATGACGGCGCTCCTTGTTCTGCGTCACGGGCTCCTGTGTGGCGCAGTAAGCCGAACAACATGGCCATGAGACTGACTATCATGGTGAAGCCGAAAAAATCAGCGAAAATACTGCCCACAATGCCGAGCTTGATCTCCATTAATATGCCGATGGGCAGGCCAAAGCCACTGATTACCGCCAGTTGCGCCCAGCGCCTGCGGGTGCGCTCACTATACTGAACAAAACCTTGAACAAACGACATCAGCAATAACAGGATACCCATCTCGTTGATGTGCGTGTGCACGGCGATATTGATGGCGCGATACATCTGGAACTGGCCGAAAGCACCAAAATCCGCATCTACCAATGCCTGCTGTGAGCCAGCGGCATGAGTGACGATGTCCTTGAGGATATCTACCTCGGAGCTCGCAGCGCCGGATTGTGTCCAGGCGGCGTAGCCCGCACCGTAGAAAAACCCGGATACCAGCAGTAGCAGTCCGCCCACCAGCAGTGCCCGCGCCGCCCCGTTATGGGAGCCGATATAAGAAGGTTTCGCCTGGGGCTCGCCGCGGCGGCCCTTTCTATAGCACCATAAGCCCCACAACTGGATTAGCAGTGCCACTGCCAGCAAAGCGCCGAATAAGTCCGCGAAAATACTCCCCCAGCCAATGTGGCTCAACGGACTGTAAGCCAGCCCCACATAGTAAATGGAAAATATGGATACCGGCAGGAGAATCGCCGATACAATAAACAGCCAGGCCGCTCGCCGCTTGACGGTGGCCGACAGGGCCACCCAGGGTTGCAGCATGGCAAGCAACAGGGCGATATAGCCCATATGAATAATATGTGTGTGGGTATCGACCTTGGTGCCGCGATTTTCCAGGAACCCGCCAATAGCCATGAATTGGGCGAGAATCCCCTCGGTATCACCTGCAGGTATCAGCTGGGCGGCGGCGTACATCGCCTCGCCAATGCGGGCATTGTTGGGGTGCAGTACAAACATGGCGAAGATGTCGCCAAACAACATGCCGCTGGCAATAAGCAATATGCCGCCTATTACTAATAACCTCTGGGAATTTGATGCCAAAGGGTCCTGTGCTTCAAGAGAAGCGAATGCAGCCTGAGTCAACTTAGGCCTCCTTCACAGGCAAGCGTTTATACCTGTAGCTATGATTAACTTATTGTGCGGTTGAAGAGGCTGATTTCGTATAAAAATCAGGAGCTATAATAATCCGGATATGCAATAAAAACCAGTAAAATACCCTATTTATGTAGGATAAAAAGGAGTTTGTACCCAAAAGCATGCCAATTGCAAAAGATGAAAATCGAGCCGCTTTGCTGTTGGCGCTTACCATGCTCTGTTACGCCAGCAACCACGTTATCGGCAGGGCCGTGCACGGCGAATTACCACCGTTGGGTCTCTCTTTCTGGCGCTGGATGTTCGCTGCCGCCATTCTCTTTCCCTTTGTGGCCCCCGACCTGGGTAAGCTTGTACCACACTATCGTAAGCACTGGCGCTTGTTATGTGTGCTGGGTTTTCTGATAGTTGGCAGCACCACTCTGGTACTGCTGGGGCTGAATTTTACCAGTGCCACCAATACCTCCCTGATCAATGCGACGCAGCCGACGATCACGGCACTGCTGTGCTGGATATTTTTACAGGATCGACTCAGCGGCAGGCAGTGGTTTGGCATTGTCGTCGCCTTTGCCGGGGTGGCCCAGATAATATTGCGCGCCGATTGGCACGATCTGAGCTTCAATCGCGGCGATCTTATTGTACTGCTGGCTATGTTCGGGTTTGCTACCTATGCGATTAATATTCGAAGAATTCCCAGCGAATTGACCGTCACCGAATCCCTGTTCGCCGTGATTATATTGGGCCTTATTCCGCTATTGCCGTTCTACCTGGCCGAGACCGTGATGTACAAACCCATGCCTTTCAGTTGGCAAGCAGTGCTGGTGGTCGCTACTTTGTCGCTGCTGGTATCGGTCCTGGGAATGTTGATGTGGACACGCGGTAACCAGTTGATCGGGCCTAACCGGGCAGCGGTTTATATGAACCTGCTACCGCTGTTCGGCGCCGTACTGGCCGTCATATTCCTGCACGAAAGCATTGAGGCACATCACGTGATCGGCGGGGTGTTGATTGGGGGAGGGATGTGGTTGGTTTTGCGAAAAGTTGTAGCGTAGCTATCCGAGACGAGGTTGTGGAATTTCCCCCTCCAGGACACGCTACAAGCACATCCATGTGCGCTCGGGCTCGGCCATCCATGGCCTCACACGGTCCTGGAGGTGGAAATTCCACACCCTCGTCTCTCTTTCATGGCGAGCAACTGATTAACTGATCCTGAATATCTACCAAAAAAAGGGCCAGAGTAGTCAAACTCTGGCCCTGTACTTTGCACTGTAGGGTCTTGTTATTAGCTTGCCTCAGCCATCTCTGTCGGAGCGGGCTTCAGGTGTGGCAGTACCTCTTCACCAAACAGGCGAACAGTTTCCAGGTTGTCTTCCTCGGTTGCGCCTACCACTTCCAGAAGCGGTGTATTGAGTCCGGCGTCGACCAGTTCCTGGGTGATTTCCAGGCACTCCTCCGGTGTTCCGGAGATCACGGTAAACTTGCGCTGCATTTCGTCTGTGACCAGGTGCGTCACGTTGTCCGCGGTGCCATCTTCAATCGCTTTGCGGAACGGATCCCAGGCGGAGTCGGGCAGGCCGGAGCCGGCCAGAATCACGTCGTTCTTGATGTTGCGAAGTTTGTTGACGATATACGTGCCGGTGTAGCTGCGAGTGGCTTCCTTGGCTTTGGCGCCGTCTTTGCTGCAGGCTGCGAGGATAACACCGCCAACGGGAAAATCAGCCGGAAGAGCGCGCCCGGCTTTGTCTGCACCCTTGCGCATATTGTCGATAGCGTATTCGACGAATTTTGGTGAAGTCAGGCCGGCGAGCAGCATGCCGTCACTGGAGCGACCAGCCAAACGCTGCATAAAGGGCCCGGTGGCGCCAACGTAGATGGGGATTTCAGTGCGCAGGCCATCCGCCGCGCGATCGTAGGCGGGCATACTGGATTTAAGAATTTGCCCTCGTAACTGTATTCCTCGCCGGTGAAGATCTTGCGCATGATGTCCAGAGACTCCTGATGCACAGGCACCGGCTTCATCTCGTCAATGTCGTATTCCAGGTATTCGATGCCCACCTTGCCGACACCAAGACCCATTATGAAACGGCCGCCTGACAATTCGTCGATGCCTGCGCACTCGGACGCCTGAATAGTGGGGTGGCGTACATAGGGCGAGGTAATGCCCAGGCCGATGGTAATGTCCTTGGTCGCCATGGTCGCCGCCGCCAGGGCAGTGAAGCAACCGCGGGATTCCAGGCCGTAGGAACGGAACCAGTGATAGGCCTCCGCAATCCAGAAGCCACCGGGGTAGCCAGAGGCTTCGGTCTGTGCGGCGTACTTCTGGATGGCCGACAGTGGCTCGTAGGATTTAAAAATAATACCGACGTTTACTTTACTCATGTCTATTCTCCTTGGAATCAATTCAGGTGTGATTAATTATATTGTGCAACTACTGCGCGGAATTCGTCGTCGCTCATCAGGCGCTGCGCAGCTGTCGCTTTGACTTTTACTTCGTTGAGAATGTCGCCGTGCTTATCCGCGGCGACCTCCAGGCCCAGCTCGTCCAACTTGAGGACAATACTGGATAAACCGCTCTTTTTGCCCAGCACGATTTTGCGTTCAGCGCGGACAATATCCGCAGAGTAGGGCTCTATCGCTTCGGGAATATGGAACTGGTTGGCAACCGCACCGCTCTCACGTGTGTACAGGTATTCGCCGACCACCGGCTTCCAGCCATCCACTGTGTAGCCGCCGGCCTGTTGCACCAGGCGGGAAATATCACGCGCCTTGCTCAGGTCCAATGCCACGGGTACGTTGTACAAACACTGCAGGGTCAGGGCGACTTCACAGATGTCCGCGTTGCCCGCCCGCTCACCCATGCCATTGATGGTGCCCTGGATGAAATCGGCGCCGCCGCGCACTGCGGCGATAGCCGCGGCCGTGGCCAGGCCGAAATCATTGTGGCCGTGCCAGTGGATAAGTACGTCGTCACCCACCCAGGACCTGACCAGGCGAATCAAGTGTTCGACG
>PVMK01178451.1_pt1 | contig 19548 bp, 14 predicted proteins | sample 1853481 | NCBI WGS metagenome assembly PVMK01 (sample SAMN08533507, study PRJNA380276) | Marine sediment metagenome, whole genome shotgun sequencing project. | reverse complement strand
CCTTGCTGGACCATGATAAGGCCTTCCGGCGTTATCTCTTCGATGGTTGGGCCTTCGGGCAGTCGGTCACCCTCGCGATATTTCGTCATATTGATGAAGACGAAGCGCTTTGTGGCATCGCCGGAATACACATGCATGTCGACACGCAGGTTGGGGGTCGACACGAGTCCGGCTGCCTGCAACTGACCGAGGCTCGGCAGGCCTTCCTGAATGGTTGCCGATGACGCCGGAGTGGGTTTGGATGCGACGACAGGCGTTGTCGATACCGGTGCAGCCGGCGCCGGAGTGATTGCAGGTTCGGATGAAGGCATTTTCCCGGCCGGCGTATTGGATGGCTGCTCTGCTGCGGAGTCGACTAAGGTTTCCTTGCGCAGTGAGCGCACTTCGGGTCCTAACGGCGGCAGGGTAGTAGCGGCGACGGGCATCGGTTCGTCACGGGTCAGAAAGATGGTGCCGAAGACCAGCGCATTCACCGTGAGCACGACGGCGAGGATCGGTAACCAGATGGTTCTTTTTTGTATTGCTACGGCTTGCGGGGCTGCGGCAAGCATCGGCGCCGTTTGTTCGCGACGCTCATTGTCACTTTTGCGCAGTGCATCCAGTATGAAAGACATCGGCTGCTCAGTTCGCCAAGACCAGGCGTGGACCCGGTAACGTGCTCAGGTCTGAATTGATGGCGATCTGGGTCTGGTAACCGACGAGGCCGTCGATCGTCAGGCGTCGTTGACGCTGATAATCCCTGACCCGGGCCTCGAGGTCTTGATCGAACAAGTCCGAATCCATCGGCGGGACCGGCTCACCCTGAATTTCCGCGAGGCTTTGCCTGAGCCAGCGCACATCGTCATCGCGCATGCCCGGCACGAACTGCTTGACCTCGTCGATCTGCGGTTTCCACAGCAGCAGGTATTCGCCGAACCAGTAGTCGCCGAGTTCTGCAGCGCCAACTTCATAAACAGCGTCGGCAACGGCGAGCGATGCGATGCCATCCTTTAATCCGGACAAGACGACCTGATGTTGCTGACTGTCCTGATCGCGCAGTGTCAGAATGACCGGGTGGTTCATATTTTTGACCTGGGACAGTGAGCCGCGCTGAAACAAACAATACAGACCATGGTTGCGTGCCTGCTGACAGGCGCTTGCATTGCCGTGCGTGTAATCCAGGCCCCAAAGCCCGAATAGTGTTGCAAAGGCATTGTCTGTATTGGTTATGGCGCGATTCGTGGTCAGCACCTCGGCCAGAACGGCAGTGGGTTGGGGGCTGACGGCCGGTTCGGCAGCAGGCGGCGCAGTGGTTACGTCTTCAGCTGCCGCTGGTACTGCCGGTGCTACGGAAAGTTCAGTCACCGGAACCGAACGAACCGCGGTTTGCGCCGGTCGTGATGGCCAGTTTGTCCAGACCAGTGTGCCCACGACGGCCAGTGCGCATACCGCGGCGATGCCGGCGCCGAGGTGTCGCCACCGTCGCCAGGGCGACAGAAGACGCGAATCTTTGCCGAAGACTTCGGCTGCAGCCTGGCGTAATAGCGCCGGTGTGATCTCCTTGGTTTCCTGGGTGAATGCGCCGAGCATGGCGCGGTCCGCGATGACGTTGATCATGCGTGGTACGCCCAGGGACAGGCGATAGAGTTCCTGCTTTGCGGTCGTGGAAAAAATCGGGCCGAGCGCGCCGGCCACCTTGAGTCTATGATCGATGTAGGCCAGCGTTTCGTCACGCGATAATGGTTCGAGGTGGTAGCGGCCAGTAACGCGCTGCGCCAGTTGCCGCATGTCGTTACGTGACAGAACTTCACGCAGTTCTGGCTGACCGATCAGGATGATTTGCAGCAGCTTCTGTTTCGTGGTTTCGAGATTTGTCAGCAGGCGCACCTGTTCAAGTACGTCGATGCGCAGGTTCTGCGCTTCATCGACGATCACTATTGTCCGTCTTCTCTGGCTGTGATTATTTAGAAGGTATTCATTCAGCGCATTCGTCAGTGTTTTTATGCTGTTGGCCGATTGTGGCAACGTGACGCCGAGTTCCTCGCAGATGGCACTCAGAAATTCGTTGCGCGAAATCTGCGGATTTAATATGACGGCAACGTCGGCATTGTCGGGTACTTGCTGTAGCACGCTGCGCACCAGAGTCGTCTTGCCCGTACCGACTTCGCCGGTCAGCTGGATGAACCCACCGCTTTCTCGAATGCCGTAAATCAGATGCGCGAGTGCCTCGGTGTGCCGCTCGCTCATGAACAGGTAGCGCGGATCAGGCGTAATCGAGAACGGTTTCTCGTTCAGTCCGAAGAAACTGGTATACATCTAGGGTGCCCGGTTCATTTTGACCATTCTAGCCCGTAATTTGTCGGGCATTGGTGATTTTTCAGGTAGTTCGCAAGACGATCAAATCGGCCAGCCATTGCAGACCGTTGGTAGGTATGGTCAGTTCGCTCAGCGCATCCAGCGCCGCCGAGCGCAATTCGTCCACGCGTGCTTTGGCCGTATCGAGACCGGACAGGGCCGGGTATGTCGCTTTGCCGCGGGCAATATCCGCGCCCTGTTGTTTGCCAATCTGCTCCGTCGTGCCTTCGATATCCAGGACATCGTCACGAATCTGGAAGGCGAGGCCGACCGCATCGATAAAGCATTCGAGGCCGTGTATGGTTTTGGTGTCGGCGCCCGGTGGGCAATACGCGGCCGACAGAATGCTGGCGCGGAGCAGGCGACCGGTTTTTAGCCGGTACATGTGTTCGAGCGTCGCCGCATCCAGCTGCTGGCCCTCGGCTTCCATGTCCATTGCCTGACCACCGGTCATGCCGTTGGAACCACAGGCCTCGGCGAGCAGCCCGACAAGCCGCGTCTGTTCGACCGGGTGCGCTTGCAGTGTCGTCGATTCGATCAGGGTCTGGAACGCCAGCGCTTGCAGTGCGTCGGCCGCGAGTATCGCGGTAGCTTCGTCGAATGCACGGTGAGTTGTTGGTTTGCCCCGCCGTAACTCGTCGTCATCCATCGCCGGCAGGTCATCATGGACCAGCGAGAACGCATGCATCATCTCGATGGCGGCAGCGGGCGCATCCAGGTAATCGGGCTCGACGCCGAGTGCCTCGCCCGTGGCGTACACCAGCAGCGGACGAATTCGTTTGCCGCTACCTAGCACTGAATAGCGCATCGCCTCGTGCAGCCTTATCGGCGGGTGTATGGCGGCCGGCAGTGCGTTGTCCAGTACTTGTTCGATTCGTTCCAGATACTCAGGGTGTCGTCTTTTGAAGCTCATCCGGGTAGCATAGTTCGTCTGCAGGTCACCAATCAATCTGTACCGCAGGAGCAGAATTTTGCCGCAATTCCGATGATTTCGGGGGGACTTGTTGCCGATTTCCCGAGACTCCGGACAAGCTAAAAAAGTAAACTGATCCCGGAATTCCTCCAGAGAAAGAAGTCCATGCGCGCATCGGCTATTGCTCACCCAAATATTGCCCTGATCAAGTACTGGGGCAAGAGAGATACAGTCGAGAATCTGCCGGCTGTAGGCTCATTATCAGTGACGATTGGCGCACTAAGCACGGAGACGACAGTCGAATTCGATGCGGCGCTGAAGCAAGACGTACTGGTATTGAATGGTGATGAGCAGCCGCTCGAGCAAGGGCGCCTGACGGCGTGCATGAACGCGTTTCGTGCTCTGGCCGGTTCTAACGAATATGCAACGGTGACATCGGGCAATGATTTTCCGACCGGTGCCGGGCTGGCGTCATCCGCATCCGGCTATGCGGCCCTCGTCACTGCCGCGGCCGCCGCGCTCGGCATCGATCCGCGCGAGCCCGGGTTGATTGATGTTGCGCGAATTGGTTCCGGATCTGCGCCGCGCTCACTGTTTGGCGGAATTGCGTTGCTCAGTATTGATGAGCAGGGCACGAAATGCCGCCAGTTAACGGCGCCGGCCGAATGGCCATTGTCGGTCGTCGTCGCCGTGACAACCGAAAACAAGAAAGACATCACATCGCGTGATGGCATGGAGCAGAGTCGGCTGACGTCCCCATTTTACGAGTCATGGATTCGAGGACACGCTGATGACCTCGACGCGGCCGTCCGTCTTGTTGCGGTGCGCGATTTTTTCGCGCTGGCCGAACTGTCGGAACATAATTGTCTCAAGATGCACTCGGTCATGATGACAACGCGACCCGCTTTGTTGTATTGGTCGCCGGTTACGCTGGCCTGTATGCAAAAAATTACATCGCTGCGCAAAGACGGAGTTCCGGTATTTTTTACGATCGATGCCGGGCCACAGGTCAAGGCGATTTGTCTGCCGGATGCCTTGGCCACGGTGACGTCTGTACTACACGATGTTCCTGGTGTGTTGCGAATCATTGCGGGAGAACTTGGGGAGGGCGCCAGTGTCATCGGTGCATGATCACTGGAATTGCGTGTTGCAATGACTGACGCATCGGCGCCGGGAAAACTCGTATTAGTCGGCGAATATGCCGTACTCGATGGAGCGCCCGCGATTGTGGCGGCCATCGATGTGCGCGCCCGGGCTAAGGTTGTCGCGATTCCGGGCACAGAGAGCATTTTTTTTGATGCGGAAAGCGGCCGTGCTTTCTATTTTGATATCGACAGCAGCACCGGGTTGCGTTGGATCGGTGAGTGTCCTGAGGCCAACGGCGCGATTCTGGAGTCCGTTATCTCTTCCTGCATCGAGCATACGACACTATTTGACGACGGGCCGTCATTCCGTGTCAGCATGGATACCGATGATTTTTTTACTCATTTTGGCGGTCGCTGGACCAAACTTGGCATCGGATCGAGTGCGGCGGTGCTCGTCGCGCTCGTCGGGGCGCTGGTGACGGAACTGAATCTGATGATGCCGCCGGACGAACTGCTAGCCGTTTGTCACTCGGCACATCGTCGGTTTCAGGGCGGCCGTGGCAGCGGCGCCGATGTTGCAACTGCCGTTTACGGCGGAGTCATCACCGTGCGTCGCAGTGCCGGGCCGGAGACTGTCAGCGCAACAGCCTGTGACTGGCCGAGTGGTTTGCTGGCCTTGCCAATCTGGAGCGGGGTCAGTGCATCGACACCGGAAATGTTAGTACGCTTTGATAAATTCAGGAGTGACAATCCGGTCGACTACCGGCGTCATCTCCGACGTCTGAAGGCATTGTCCGAACAGGCCAGTGTGGCCTGGGCCGAACAGTCGCTCATCGACATATTAAATACGCTGGCAGATTATGCCGATGCGTTGCACGTCCTCGATAATGATGCACAGATTGGCATCAATAGCGAACCGCACGTCCGGATTCGGCGGCTGGTTGAGCGGCATGGTGCGGTCTACAAGACATCCGGGGCAGGTGGTGGTGATTTCGGTCTTGCGTTGACCGATTCGACTGAGGTACTGGAGGCCGTGCGCGCTGATTGTCTCAGCGGCGGATTCGAGTTATTGGACAAGTCGTTTGCGGTCGAGGGTCTCGCAGTGTCTTGATGCCGCTTCTACTGGATGTACCGGTAGTACTCGATGCCCGCATCCTGAAAGTCCGCGTTACGTTCCGATCCGACCCGGTCGATAACGAATTCGGCCTTCGGTGAATAATTGAGCTCGTTCGGCACCACGTGTTCATGTAGCGCCAAGTATTGATCATGTGACAGGTCGATGCTCGGTTCCAGTGCCGCGGCGAAAGCGATTTTCGATACGGCTTCTGTCCATCCCGGCACAACACGGATCGGGATCGCATCCGCTGCATCGCCACTGCCGTAGCCGACCAGCAGGATTTCCTTGTCGGCAAGTTCAATGCTCTGCTGCTGCGCCTCTTCGAGACCGGCGGCCAGCCAGGCCGGCAATGCAGCTGTATAGAGGTTACCGAGTTCGCGCATCCTGTCCGCACCGAGGGTGATCTTGGCACGGACGTCACGTGCAAAGGATTCCATATGCCTGAAAGCCTTTAATGCCTTGAGACAGAGCGGAAAGACTTCATCGCTGATGCGTTCGCGAACCGCAAAACTAACGAAGTTCGGCGCTGAGTTGATTTCCTTATGCAGCGCTTGGAGTGAAACATCAGCTTCTGCGCAGATTTCCGCCAGTTGTTTATGGTCGGCATCGTTACCGGCGGCCAGTGCAAACAGCCAGGCCATGCCGAGTCCGGTTTCGGGCATGCGCTGGTAAGGTCGATGCATGAATACGGCTTCTGGCGAACGCAGGTGATCGATAGGCTTGCTGCCGCGTTTGCGGCACATATCCTCGAGCGCCTGCTGCATTTCATCAACATAACAGTTTGTTGAATACTTCCCGTTGAAAATCGGAATATCGACAAATTCCGGGCTCGCATCGGTGCCGTTACGGTGGATCAGGGGCTTGCGAAAATCAACGCTACGATATTCCGAAGCCGTACCGGCGTTGCGCAGATCAATCGTCGCGATGCTCGGATTGCAATTCAGCAACATTGCCGTGGCGCCTGCACCCTGTGTCGGTTCACCACTGCTGCCGCGTTCGTACAGCGCCTTGTCGGCGCAAACGACGATCGCGAGCGAGTCGTTACCGTCGGTATTGAGAAATCGGAGCGCGTTCTTCAGGCCGTAAATGCCGCCGAGACAGGCGTGTTTGAATTCCGGTACCTCACAGTTACGCGACAGCGCCGGCAGGCCCAGTCCTTTGAGTGCGGCATCGACCATGCCCTTGACGATAATCGCACCGGCCGAGTTGTCAGTGCTCGATTCGGTGCCGAGCCCCAGGTAGCGTACATTCCCCGGATCTATATCATTTTGCTGAATCAGCCGGAGTACCGCGTTGGCAGCCATCGTGTAGATACTGTGGCGCGGAGCAAGCAGCCGAAATCCGGTGCCGACGACCTGGCGAATTTTGTCCCAGTCAGCGCCGGTCCATTCACACCAGCGCTCCAGGTCCACCCGGTAGGGGGGCAGGTAGAGTGCAATGCCGCTGAGGCCTGTTGTGACTGTCGTCATATAGAGTACTTCAGAATGGTCTGACGGCCCCCGACCGTAAATAACGGCTGCGGTTGGACGACTGACATCAAGGTAAGTCTGGGGCCTATTCTACCGTGATTGTGACGATATCCGACATTACGGGCGGTTCATGCGGAATGTGATAGCCGTCGCCGAGTACGAGCTGCAGCGTGTGCTGGCCCGGTTCGAGCTCGAGCGTCGTTTCCGTCTGTCCTTTACCAAAGTGCCGGTGATCTGCATCGCTCGGGATTGGCTGGTCGGGATGCTCGAGTCCGGTATCAATTAGCAAATGATGGTGGCCCGAGTTGTCGTCAAATTGACCTGCCGGGGCCACGGCCATCCCGCTGATGCCGAATTTGACGGCCACCGGCGAGCTAATGGTTGAGCCATTGGTCGGACTGATAACAAAGACAGTTGCTCCCGGAGCCGATGTTGAGCGCGTCATGGCGCCGGAAGTTGCATCGCTCTGTGCCGTGGCGCCGCCCGTAGCCGGTTCGCTGCCGCCGCAGCCGGTCAATAGCATTATTAATGTGGCAATCAGGATGCCTGCAGGGTATGTGTTCATTACTAGCTTCTCCATTGGCGAGCGGACGCGAAATCTTAACCGACCCCGCCCGGAGTGTCATAATTTCCATGGCTACGCCGATTCAGGCGGTGCCGGCGCGCAGTTCCTCGGGAGCAAAATCGTCGACTTCGATCAGTGCCATGACCTGCTCGTCAAGCGCCTTGAGTTGTGCGGCTTCATCGGCCGTCAGAACGCCCTCTTGCTCCGCCTGTTCGATCATCTCGAGCGGATCATCGGACCCGATGACTCCGGCGCGCCGGGCATCACGGAGCTTGTTTTCCAGCGGCGTCGCGGCTTCGGTGGCTTCGAGCGCCTCCTGTAGCAGGCCGAGCGGGTTGCTGGGTTCGGTCGTCGAATAGATGCCGGCGCACAAGCGCTCACGTGATTCGGTCGGGTAGGTGATCAGATCGACGATTTTCCAGGACAGTTCATCAGCCGGCGCCGAGTACGTGCGCCCGCGCGGAAAAATAAGTATGCGCAGGCCGGCGGCGAGGAATCGATTCGGGAAATTGCGCAGGAAACTGTGTAGTTGCTCCTGTGCCTGGTACAGCAGGCTGCGACAGGCCCATTCGACGATCGGCAGATCATCGTCCGGGCGCCCCTGGTCTTCGAATTGCTTCAGTACCATGCTGGCCAGGTACATCGAGCTGAATACGTCGCCGAGGCGGGCCGACAGGCTCTCACGTCGTTTCAGTTCCCCGCCCAGGTTCAGCATCGCGATGTCGGAAGCCAGCGCGAATGCGGCGCTGTAACGATTGATATGCTGATAGTAGCGCGATACCGGCCCCGATTGCGGCGTCAGGCTGAGTTTCGCATGAGTCATGGCCATCACAAACGAACGCGCCATGTTGCTGAAGGCATAACCGATATGACCGAACAGGGATGTGTCGAAATCGATCAGGCCCTGTTCATGGTTTTCATTGGTGGCCGCTTCCATCTCTTTTAGGACAAACGGATGGCAGCGAATCGCGCCCTGACCATAAATGATGAGGCTGCGCGTCAGAATATTTGCACCTTCGACGGTGATCGCGATCGGAATTGCCTGGTAGCCACGGCCGATATAATTTTTTGGCCCGAGTATGATGCCCTTGCCCCCCTGCACATCCATCGCATCATTGGCGATCATCCGACCCAACTCGGTGCAGTGATATTTCAGAATTGCGGACGGCACGGCAGGTTTTTCGCCCCGGTTGATCGCCGTACACGTGACCGCTACTGCGGCGTTGATGATGTATGTGCGTGCGGCCATGCGCGCGAGCACTTCGCCGATGCCCTCGAACCGGCTGATCGGCAGATTGAATTGTTTGCGAATGCGCGTATAGGCACCCGAACCGTAGACGGCCGCCTTCGCGCCTCCGGATGCGTTAGCGGGAAGAACAATGGAGCGCCCGGCGGCCAGTTGCTCGACAAGCATGCGCCAGCCCTGACCGGCCCGCTCCGGACCCCCGATAATGCTGTCGAGGGGTACGAAGACATCCTTGCCGCGGGTCGGCCCATTTTGAAACGGTATATTGAGCGGAAAATGCCGGCGACCGATTTCGACGCCTTCGGTGTCGGTCGGGATCAGCGCAGCCGTGATGCCGTATTCGTCCCGATCACCGATCAGGTGTTCGGGATCATATAGCTTGAATGCGAGGCCGAGGATGGTCGCAATCGGCGCCAGCGTGATGTAACGCTTGTTCCAGTTTAACCGGATACCGATGATTTCCTCACCATTGAATTGTCCCTTGCAGACGATACCGGTGTCGGGGATTGCCGACGCGTCGGAACCGGCGCGCGGGCCGGTCAGCGCGAAGCACGGTATTTCTTCCCCGCTGGCGAGTCCCGGCAGATACCGATCGCGCTGTTCCTGAGTTCCATAGTGAAGCAGTAGTTCGGCCGGACCGAGCGAGTTTGGCACGCCGACTGTTGACGCGACGACGACGCTGCGGCTGGCGAGTTTGGTGAGCACCGAGGCGACGGCGAACGGCGAAAACTCCAGTCCGCCGTAGTCCTTCGGAATGATCATCGCGAAGAATCGATGATCCTTGATGAAAGCCCATGTTTCCGGCGACATGTCGGCCAGTTCGTGCGTGATCTGCCAGTCGTCGACGATCCGGCACAACTCTTCGGTCGGACCGTCAATGAATGCCTGTTCCTCTTCCGTCAATTTTGCGGCAGGCAGTGACGTTAGTTTGCTCCAATCCGGTCGGCCACTGAACAGTTCGCCGTCCCACCAGACCGTGCCGGCTTCGAGTGCTTCGCGTTCGGTATCGGAAATCGGCGGTAGAATCTCGCGATAGATTCTGAGTAGTGGGGCGGAGATTCTCTCGCGACGGAAATTCGGCATATTGAGCGCGACTAGGCCGGCAAAACCAACCCAGAGCAGCAACATCCACAGCCAGTGAATGACGCCGAACAGGCTGTATGCCAGCAGCGAGAAACCAAGAATAATTGTTGATGTCGCCAGGTCGACGCGCCGATAAGCGAGCGCCAGCGCGACCGCGATGAATGCTGCGAGCCAAAGAAGGGAAAGCAGAACAGTGGTTAACATGTTGATACCTGGTGAAGGCCGTCAGACTTGCGGATGTCACTATAACGCATTGGGTCTGACCTCACTGTTGTTAAAAAATTTCAATAACTTGCCGACTGGAAACCGCTCCTGCGCTCCCATGACGGGTGACTGATTTTTGTAGCAATTCGGCCTAGAGTAAATCGGCTATGGCCGCGCGTTCCTCGCGCAATTCGGCCTCGGTTGCTGCCATCCGTTCGCGACTAAAGTCACTGATATCCAGTCCCTGGACTATTTCGTATTTGCCTTGACTGCAACGGCACGGATAAGAGTAGATAACGCCCGGTTCGATATCGTAGCTGCCGTCTGCCGGAATCGCCATGCTGACCCAGTCGTCGCCCGGCGTGCCGAGCGCCCAATCACGCATGTGGTCGATGGCCGAGGAGGCCGCCGAGGCCGCGCTCGACAAACCACGGGCCTTGATGATGGCTGCGCCGCGCTGCTGCACAGTCGGAATGAAGTTGTCGACGACCCATTTGTCATCGATGAGGTCCGGGGCTTCGCGGTCACCGATCGTGACCTGGCTGATATCCGGATATTGCGTCGCTGAGTGGTTGCCCCAGATCGTCATATGCTTGATCTGGTTGACATGACTGCCGGTTTTATCCGCCAGCTGGGCCAGTGCACGATTGTGGTCGAGCCGCGTCATTGCCGTGAAGTTTGCCGGATTCAGATCCGGCGCATTCTGTTGGGCAATCAATGCATTGGTGTTGGCCGGATTGCCGACGACGAGCACCTTGACGTCACGGCTTGCTTGTTCGTTCAGCGATTGCCCCTGGACCGAGAAGATCGCCGCGTTGCCTTTCAAAAGATCGGCCCGCTCCATGCCCGGACCGCGGGGTTTGGCCCCGACGAGCAGAGCGTAATCTGCATCCTTGAATGCGACATCGGGTTGATCGGTAGCCACGATGCCCTGCAACGTCGGGAACGCGCAGTCTTCCAATTCCATTGCGACACCCTTCAGCGCGTCGAGCACCGGCGGGATTTCCAGAAGCTGCAAGATAATCGGCTGGTTGGCGCCCAGTAGTTGGCCGGAAGCGATTCGAAAAGCGAGTTGGTAGCCAATCTGGCCGGCGGCGCCGGTGATCGTGACTCTGGTGGCTTGTGTCATCACTTGTTTCCTGTTCTTGCGGAGCGTGGTTTTGGCCGGAGGGCCGGTGTGCGGGGGCGGGATTTTAGCCCGCAGGCGACGGTTTGTCTAAGTCGGAAAATTCTTACTGGCCAGAGGTGGAAACCCAGAGACGGGTATAATTTTGGCGCTGACTCTCTATCGGGGGTCAGGGATTGGCTTTTTTATATACACGTACCTGTTCGTTGAATTTTGCAGCTACCGATTCCATCGTATCGATGGCCTCACGGCGCTGCTGCAGGTGCAGTAGTTTGCCTTCATCGTTTAGTTCACCTTCGTCGGTTAGTTCGTTTGCCAGGACGGAGTCTTGTTGCTCGAGACATTCGAGGTAGGTTTCCATCTCGGCCATATATTCTTTGACATATGTCTGGCTGTCGTGCATCTCTTCGTAGGTCGAGGCGGCACCGTCCGGAATAAGAACCTCTTCCGGGTAAGTGCATTCTGCCTGTAGTCCGGGTGCCGCGATCACGGCGAGGCCGGCAATAAAAAGTTGGCTGACTCTGAGCATGCGTAGAAATCCTCGGGCAGTGAGAGTGCAAACGAAAAGGCTACCAAGCGCTGACGCAAGAACCCGGTATACGGGCGTAAAGTTTCTCACCACACTTACTTATTGTTGCGCAATTATGCCCCAGCTATAAACGGATTTGCCAATGATTAGCGCGCCGGCAAGTAAAAATTGAATACCTGCAGTTAGTAAGCGGTTGAAAATTAAATAGAAAAAATGTTCAGCTAGCCAAAGAAATTTCCGTAGGAAAGCTGTCCATTGTGTTCAGTGCTTAATAGCGCGAAGTAACTGTCTGCATCCATTGGTTTGCCGAACAGCAGGCCCTGAACATGGTCACAATTCAGTGCCTTGAGCTTGCGCAGTTGCAATTCAGATTCGACCCCCTCGGCGACCACATCCATATTCATGCTATGCGCCAGGTCGATAATTGCCGAGATAATTTTAGTGCCATCCTTGCTGGTCTGCATGTCATGGACGAAAGATTTATCAATTTTCAGCGTGCTGATCGGGAATTGCTGCAAAGCACTCAGTGAGGAATAACCGGTGCCAAAATCATCGATCGACAGTGTCAGTCCCAGTTCATGTAGTTGCTTTAACAATGTGATGGTGTGTTCCGTATCATGCATCAGCGTGCTTTCGGTGATCTCCAGTTCCAAACAGGACGGGTCGATATGGTGATGGTCGAGAATGGTCTTGATGCGGCGTGGGAAATTTGGCTGAGCCAGTTGCTTCAGAGACAGATTGATCGCGATTCGCCCGGGGGTTTGAAGCTTATTCTGCCAGAGCCGCAAATCGTTACAGACTTTGTTGAGTACCCATTCACCGATCTCGATAATCAGATTCGTTTCTTCGGCGAGCGGAATAAAATCTGACGGCAAAATCAGCCCCCGTTCCGACAGTTCCCAGCGCACAAGTGCTTCCGCACCGGATACATGGCCACTTTTAGCGTCAATTTTCGGCTGGTAGTGAATGAGTAGTTCATCGAGCTCATATGATCGACGTAGCTTGCTCTTGAGCATGAGTCGATCGACTTCTTCTGCATTCATCTGCGCATCGAAGAATTCGAATGAACTGCCCGGTATTTTTTTCGCGCGGTACAGCGCGGCATCAGCACTGCGGATCAGATCGATGACGTTGTCCGCATCTTTCGGATAACAGGAGATGCCGATACTCAGCGTCGTATGAATTTCATGGCCCTGGATGATCAGCAGTCGGGTCAATTCCGCGAGCATGTGTCGTGTAGTGGACTGGATATAGGCCGTCAGGCTTGCTTGCGGACCGTCCCACTCGATCGCAACAGCAAACTCATCGCCGGCCAATCGGCCGATGATGGCTTTTTCAGGCAAGAGCTTGACCAGGCGGTTTGCGATGGTTTCCAGGCAAGTGTCGCCGGCGGCATGACCGAACGTATCGTTGATGTCCTTGAAGCGATCAATGTCCAGATAAAACATTGCGATTTGATGTTTCCTGCGTCGCGCTCGCGAGATGCCGCGCTGTAACAGGTGGTGGAATTGCATGCGGTTGGATAGTTTCGTCAGCGTGTCGATACGGGCCAGGTAACGAATCCGCTGTTCCGTAACCTTACGTTCGGAAATATTGCGCGCTGCAACGATGAAGCCGGCGAAAGAAAACAGGTCAGCATCCAGTCGCGAGGTGGTGTAGGAAACCGGGATCTTGTTGCCCTGTCGGGTGATAAAGATCGTTTCGATCGGGCGCTTTTCGTCACTCAGCCTGAATTCGTCGCGGTGTTCGGCGGCAATCAGAGTTCGAATCGATTTTTTGTGCAATTCGTTTTCCGCGTAGGCGAGCATTTGCAAGGCCGATCCGTTGAGACGGATAATGTTGCCCTCGATATCGGTCAATATGACCGCATCGTTCATGGCGTCGAGTAGGAGATCCAGCTGAAAGTCAGAGGCTGCCGCGGTATCCAGCCGTTCCCCGATTTGATCAAGCAATCCCTCTAGTTCTGTCGCTGCCGTTCCCGCCGCGGGTGCATCAGCCGATTTTCTGCTTGCGGTGGCCAGTTTGCGGACCTGCGCCGTTATAGTCGTGAAAGCCGCCGCCTGTCGATGCGCCAGGAATGTCGCGATTGTGGCAACTCCCGCCACGCCGCATAGCAAGATAACGATCCCGAGCGATCTCTCGTCCGTAAACAGGATGTACATCGATGCCGCGATGATCGATGCCAGCACTGTCATCAGCAGGATAACAGTTAAGTGTTGGCTGTGTAGCGGCTTGGTTGACATCAGGAAAATCCGGTCGGTTCCGGCATAAAAACTCCCCATGTACTGATCCGGGCCAGCCAAGGCCTGTTGCTGTCTGGCTGTGCCCTGAGTCAGGAATCTCGGTGGCCTGGTGAGATTTTTTCTTATTTGCGGGTACCGTTTCGGCGGCCCCGCTTGTTAACAGTATGTTAATAGTCTCATCTGTCGGCGTCGCCCCACAAGCATGTGAGGGGGCCGTAACCGCGTAGAAAACGCCGCTGTATTTTGCTGCATCTGGTCATAGGCACCGGACCCGCTATAGAATCCAGCTATTGATTGCATCGGACCTGACGAGCAATGATTGAATCCGCGCCAAAATGTGCCCTGATTGTTGATGATTCGCAGACTGCGCGGCAAATGCTCGGCAAGGTTCTTGAGCGGCACCAAATCAGGACGGAGATGGCCGGGTCCGCTGAAGAGGCGTTGAATTACCTGGTAACGGCGCGCCCCGATGTCATATTCATGGATCACCTGATGCCTGGCATGGACGGTTTTCAGGCCGTGCGTGCGATCAAGAATAATCCGGCGACCGCGACGATTCCGATCATGATGTATACGTCGCAGGCCGGTGAACTGTATGTCGGTCAGGCGCGAGCGCTCGGAGCGGTCGGGGTATTGCCGAAACAAATCAAACCCGTCCAGGTTGCCGATACACTGAAGTCGCTGAACCTGATTCCGCTGCCTGAGACCGAGTCTGATTCGCTCAAGACGGAAGAAGAAACCGAGGTTATTCCGGAGGCCGACGTCAGCCAGACTCTGGCCGACGTTGAGCGCATGATGGAACCTGCCGATTGGGGTGAGCTGCATACGTGGTTCGAGCAGATGCTGCATCATCACCAGGATGCGTTACGTTCGGACATCGAGTCCAGCGTCGCACGGCTTTTAAAGGAGTCGGCTGTCGAGCAGGGCACACTGTCAGCCGGGCCGCAAGTGGGGATCTTCGGCAAAGAACTGTCAGTGTTGCGGGGGCTTAATGCGACAACTCTGCTGGTTGCCGGACTGTCGCTGTTTGCTGCAACATTTTTCTGGCTGTATCTCAATACTCAGGAAGCGTGGCGGGTCATTTATGATCAGAATGTCCAGTTACTCAATACTATCGAAGCCGAGCGAGAGGCGGCACGTGCAAATAGCGGCACAGATTCGGCCGGTGAAATTGGTCAGACCGGTAGTGATTTGCGTGCCATCGTCCGCGATCTGGAATGGCAGGCGAACGGCGACGCAAGTTATGGTCCCGATGATATTCCGTATGGCGATCAACGACTCGAGGTGATCGACCGGTTGATCGACGAACTTCGCACGGTCGGGTTCACCGGTGTTGTGCAACTCGACAGTCACGTCGGGGATTTTTGCTTTGTACAGGCGAGCGACGGCAGTTGGTCGCCGGGTGAGGCGAGCCAGTCGATAAGCAACTGTGGCAAGTTTGGACTGGGTGCCGAAAATGCACTCGCGCAATCCGCAAAACAGTCGGTGGCATTTGCCAACTACATTGCTGCGCTCGACGGCGATGGTTTGGAGGATATTCGCATCATCGTCAACCCACTTGGCAACGCGCGCCCAATCCTGACCTATCCTGAACGTTCATCTGATAGCACGGTTGGTGAATGGAACCGGATTGCGCAACAGAACAATCATGTGCAGATTCGGTTAATCGCCGACGAATGGATCGACCGGCAGCCTGCCGATCTGTTTTGATGAACCCGTTCATACCGCCGCGTTTGTTACGCGGCAGACACGTGCAATCTGTTCTCGGCAGTGTCGGCTTGCGCCGCCGACTCGTTCGCTCAACAGCGCGCAGTCTGGTAGCTGCGTCCCGGAATGAAATTGTCGACTGCGGCGCAGGCGTGCGGTTGCTGTGCCATCATGCGCCGCCACATTCGGACCGCCTGAAACGCATCGCCGTAATTATTCATGGCTGGGAAGGAAGTGCCAGTTCAACCTACCTGCTGTCGGCCGCCACCGAGCTATGGAATGCAGGTTACCGTGTCGTGCGCGTTAATCTCCGTGACCATGGCGACTCGCATCACCTGAACGAAGAATTATTTCACTCATGTCGTCTGGGCGATGCAATCGGTGCCGTGCGCTGGATCCAGCAAGCATTTCCCGAAGAGCGGTTGTATCTGTGCGGTTTCTCGCTCGGCGGTAATTTTGCCTTGCGCATTGCTGCGCAGGCCCTGGAGAAAGGGCTGGAGATAGACGGTGTTGTCGCTGTTTGTCCGGTACTTGATCCGGCGTGCACGATGGCTGCGTTGGACAATGGGCTGTTGATTTATCAGCGCTATTTTCTGAAAAAATGGCGCATCTCACTGGAAAAAAAGAAAGTGGCTTTTCCGCATCGCTACAATTTCTCGCAACTTGAACGTTTCGACACACTGATGGAGATGACCGACTATTTCGTCAGGCACTACACCGATTACCCGAATCTGCGCGAGTATCTGCGCGGCTACGCGCTGACGGGCAGTCGACTGCAAAGCCTGCAGACGCCGTCGCGTATTCTGCTCGCCGAGGACGATCCGGTTATTCCGATAGCAGATATCGACAGGGTGGCGGCGTCAGATTACCTGCAGGTCATCCGCAGTCATTATGGTGGCCACTGCGGTTTCATCGGTGGCTATGATCTGCGCGGCTGGGCCGATGGTTTCATCATCGACTCTTTCGCTGCATATTCAGAGTAGCTATCGTGATACCGTAGCCGGCAGATTTTCTTTAGACAGTTTTTCGGGAAAGATTCGTGACAGATTTATTGGCGGCACGCCTGCAGCGATTGGCGACGCATACAAAAGACGGGCCATTCGACGGCAACCGGATCGGCATCGAAAAGGAATGTCTGCGGGTGATTGCCGACGGCACGATCGCTCGCACGCCGCATCCCGTGGGACTTGGATCGGCTCTTGAACATCGTTTTATAACGACTGATTATTCGGAGGCTTTGCTTGAATTCGTAACGCCACCGGTCGGTTCATCGTGGGAGGTTGCGCAGTTTTTGTGTGACTTGCACCAGTTTACGAATGCAGCGATCGGTGACGAAATTCTGTGGCCGATGAGCATGCCATGCCGGATTGAGTCCGATGCTGACGTACCGATCGGCCGCTATGGTAGTTCTAATGTAGGCAGAATGAAGACCGTTTACCGGCGTGGTCTCGGGTATCGTTATGGGCGCCGAATGCAGGCCATTGCCGGCATTCATTTCAATTTTTCTCCACCGGATGCTTTCTGGCCCCTGTTCCGGGAGCTGGAAGCATCAAATGCTGACCCCATGCAGTTTCAATCAACTGCATATATGGCACTTGTGCGTAATGTCAGGCGTTTCGGTTGGTTGTTGTCGTACCTGTTCGGTGCATCGCCGGCTGTCGCGAAACCGTTTCCCGATATAGGTCATACGGGTCTCGAGAATTTGGGGCCGGACACACTGTACGGACCTTACGCAACGTCGCTGCGTATGAGCGATATTGGCTATCAGCACTCGAATCAGGCGGCAATCTGCGTATCGGCCAACAGCATCGACGAATACATCGACGACCTGGATCGAGCGGTTCGAACTCCGTGTGAGGACTACGAGCGAATCGGCGTCAGAGATGGCGATGAGTACCGCCAACTGAATACGAGCATCCTGCAAATCGAGAATGAGTACTACGGTACGATCCGGCCGAAGCGAGTGGCCCGTAGCGGGGAGCGGCCGACCAGTGCATTGCGACGTGACGGAGTGGAATACGTCGAGTTACGTGCACTCGATGTTAGTCCGTTCGATCCGGTTGGTATTAATCAGCTGCAGATCCGGTTTCTCGAGGCCTTTCTTGTTTACTGCCTGCTGGAGGAGAGTCCGCCGATCGAAGCAACGGAGCGGCTCGCTAATGCAGTTAATCATGTGGCGGTGGCGGTAGAGGGTCGGCGACCAGGGCTGCAATTACAGCGTTCGGACGGCATGGTTGACCTGGCTGACTGGGCGCAACAGATCTGTGCCCGGGTCCTGCACGTCGCCGGGTTTATGGATCCGGATCGATCCAACGGGACTGTTGCTGCCGTCGAGGCACAAATGCGTGCAATTGAAGATCCGACGCTGACGCCGTCGGCACGGATGATCGCCGAACTTGAAGAAACCGGGTTGTCTTTCCTGGACTACGCAATGTCAATCGGCAGCGAGTTTGCCGGATATTTTCGGGCCATGGATCCGGAACTGAATACGAACTGGGCGATGCTCGTCGATGAGAGCCGTGAGTCGCTCGAGCGTCAGGGCGCAATCGAAGCGGCCGATACGTTGAGTTTCGATCAGTACGTCGAAAATTACTGCACGTAGGCGTTAAGCCAGCGCCGCGTTCGCGAGTTCTTTGAAATCGATGCTCGTATCCGCCAGGATTTCAGGTTCGATTCGTGCTCCCTGCGCGATGAGTTTTTTCGACAGCATGAATTCCCGCGCACTGTTGATGGCGTCGACGGCGAGCAGCAAGTCTCCCTTCATGTAGAACGCCGCGAAAGACCGGTCGGCAAAGTCACCGCGAATGATGACCTGATCGTGACCACCCGAAAGCCCGACGATCTGTAGTTTCAAATCATATTGATCCGACCAGAACCAGGGTATCTGGTTATAGGGTTTGAGTTTGCCGCACAAGGTAGCGGCGGCTGTTTTGGCCTGTTCCTGTGCGTTGTGTACAGACTCGAGCCGCAGTCGTCGACCGAGCAGGTGGTTTGGGTGATTCGTGCAGTCACCGATCGCCAGGATATGTGGATCACTCGTTCGGCAGCATTCATCAACGATAATACCGTTTGCGCATTCGAGTCCCGCCTCCTCGGCGATATCGGTCGTCGGCAGGATGCCGATACCGGCGATTATCAAGTCGGCCGGCAGCTCATTGCCATCTGCCCCCCGCAGTGCCCTGACACTGCCATCACCGATAATTTCGGCATTTGGATCGCGGCCGCACAGGATCTTGACGCCGGCTTCACGATGCACCTGATCGAAGAACGCCGAGACTTCGGGAGCCAGCGCGCGGGCCATGATGCGATCGGCGGTTTCGACAACAGTGGCGTCGAGACCGTGTGTGACGGCTACGGCAGCGGTTTCCATGCCGATGTAGCCGGCCCCGATGATGACGAGCCGGGCGCCGGGCCTGAAGTGTTCCTGAATCCGATGGACATCTTCGATGCCACGCAGGTAATGAACACCTTCAAGATCGTCGCCCGGAATCTGCAACTTGCGCACGTGGCTGCCGGTGGCCAGCACAAGGCAACCGTAGCGCTCTTGTTGTCCGTCGCTCAGGATGACCGTCCGGCCGCTGCAGTTGATTTTCTCGACGCGCGTGGACAGGCGAATGTCGATGTTATGTTCGTCATAAAATTTCTGGTGACGAACGTACATCCGTTCCAGTTCGAGTTCGCCGGACAGGTATTTCTTTGACAATGGTGGTCGCTGGTAAGGCAGGTAAGGCTCTTCTCCGACCATGATGATACGTCCGGAAAAACCACCCTGACGCAACGACACGGCAGCTTGTCCGGCCGCGTGACCGGCTCCGGCGATGATAATTGAGTCGGGCATGCAAAAATCTCAGTTGCTTAATTTGCGCTGAATGGCATTTTTCTGATGGTGAGCAGCATTATACTTGAGGAGAATTGGTGTCAGACACC
>PVMK01184814.1_pt1 | contig 19557 bp, 20 predicted proteins | sample 1853481 | NCBI WGS metagenome assembly PVMK01 (sample SAMN08533507, study PRJNA380276) | Marine sediment metagenome, whole genome shotgun sequencing project. | reverse complement strand
GATCATCTTGGTCTAGCTACCTGGGTGGTTATGGGGCATCAACCAATCCTGCTAATATTTCGATCAACCTTGAGATAATTGATACTGCAGAAAATGAACATGATCCAAATCATTCGGTGGCAAAATATCCTGGCGAGCAGGGTAGCAAAGGATATGTGAACGCTCACGGAGTAAATATATTTTACCAGACCTTTGGTGAAGGCCACCCTTTGCTCATTATCAACGGTGGACCCGGTATGAGCAGCGAGGGTTTCATCCCCCTGGCTAAGGGGCTGTCAAATAACCACACAACCATCTTGTTTGATCAAAGAGGAACGGGAAAATCAATTATTGAGAATCCTTCTAATGAAAATGTAACCATGGACCTTATGGTCGCCGATATGGAGGCACTACGAGATCATCTTGGTCTAGCTACCTGGGTGGTTATGGGGCATTCTTTCGGAGGCATGTTGGCATCCTATTATACTACTAAACACCCCGATCGGGTTGCAGCACTAATTCTGTCCTCTTCAGGTGGAGTTGATATGGCATTGTTCGAATACTTAAACATAAACTCGAGATTGACCAGAGAACAGCAGGATTCCCTTATCTATTGGAACAAACGTATTGAGGGTGGTGATGATAGCTATCAAGCACTACTTGGGAGAGGTCGGGCATTAGCTCCTGCTTACTTATATGACAAATCCCATGCTCCAGTTATCTCTGAAAGGCTTACTCAAGGGAATTGGGACATAAATGGGCTAGTATTCGCCAACATGCAAGCAATAAAATTTGATTGTAAAGAATCATTAAAATCTTTTAACAACCCTACTTTGATTATTCAGGGTAAGCAGGACATAGTAGACCTATCAACTGCAATTCTAGCCAAAGAGGTATTACCTCAATCAAAACTAGTCCTACTCGACCTATGTGGACACTATGGATGGCTGGAACAAAGAGAAGAATACTTCCGAACCTTGGAGCAATTTCTAAAATCCAATACTGGTTAAATAACCCGTCCATCTTGTATTTTTAAGTATTTTGAATTTTACCGTTGAAGGAAAAACTGTAGATTGGGATTTAAATTAGCCAACTTAGAATTCATCCCCATGAAGACCCGTAAAATAACCCTGGAAGAACATGAGATCCCGGATAAATGGTACAATATCATTGCCGATATGCCCAACAAACCGCTACCTCCATTAAACCCAGGTACCGGAGAGCCCATCGGCCCTGAGGATCTGGCGCCTCTTTTTCCTATGGCCCTGATCCAACAAGAAGTAACCTCCGAAAAATGGGTTGACATCCCGGATGAGGTGAGGAACATATATTCCATGTGGCGCCCTACCCCACTTTATAGAGCCTATGGCTTGGAGAAAGCCCTGGATACTCCGGCAAAGATTTACTACAAATATGAAGGGGTCAGTCCAGCAGGGTCCCATAAACCGAATACTGCGGTACCGCAAGCTTACTACAATAAACAGGAAGGTGTAAAACGCATTATCACAGAGACTGGAGCCGGACAATGGGGTTCGGCCCTTAGTTTTGCCTGTAACCATTTTGGCATAGCGTGTGAAGTCTATATGGTGAAGATTTCCTACGATCAAAAGCCTTACCGTAAAACCATGATGAGGACCTGGGGCGCCGAAGTATATTCCAGCCCCAGTACCCGTACTGAAGCTGGGAAAAAGATCCTGGGGGAAGACCCGAATAGCCCCGGTTCATTGGGGATAGCTATTTCAGAGGCCATAGAGCGTGCTGCCAGCGACCCCGATACCAAGTATTCCTTGGGCAGTGTACTTAATCATGTAAAATTACACCAGACAATCATCGGTCAAGAAGCTGTTAAACAAATGGAAAAGGCTGGAGAAATGCCAGATATAGTCATTGCACCTTTTGGCGGTGGTTCCAACTTCGCCGGCCTGGCCTTCCCATTCCTGCGCTTTAATTTGGAAGAAGGCAAAAACATACGTTGTATTGCCAGTGAACCATCTTCGTGCCCCAAGTTGACCCGGGGAGTATTTCGCTACGACTTCGGAGATACCATAGGCATGACACCATTGCTGCCCATGTATACCCTGGGCCACAACTTTGTACCGGCCCCTATTCATGCAGGAGGCCTCCGATATCATGGTGCAGGAGTTATAGTTAGCCAATTGCTTAAGGACAACCTGATCGAAGCCTGTTCACATGACAACCTGGAAGTCTTCGATGCAGGAATACTATTTGCCAAAACCGAAGGCATAATACCCGCTCCCGAAGCCAGCCATGGGATCGCCACCGCCATTCATGAAGCCAATAAATGTAAAGAAGAGGGCGTTTCACGTACCATACTATTTAATCTATGTGGACACGGGTATTTCGATATGCAGGCTTACCAAGACTATTTGGATGGTAAACTGGTACGGCATGAAATAACCACAGAAGAAATACAAAATAGTCTGGCAAAACTGGAGACCCCGGAGATAAACTAAATTTATTGATTTCAGGAGTTACCTTTAATAGCCCTTATGAAAAAGTATTTTCTCTGGTTCGTATTTGCTTTTCTTGCCATCGGAGTGGGACTGTATCCGTTTCTTTACTTCCTGGTAGATATGAGCCAGGGTTTACTCGGCTCCAAATCACCGGAACTTCTAGCCAGTTCTTTATGGAACACCGCTTTTAGGCTGCATATATTCCTAGGTGGTTTATCCTTACTCACAGGATGGTCGCAATTCAACAGTAAACTAAGGAACAAAAGGCTGCGCTTGCATCGAACATTAGGAAAAATTTATGTACTGTCGGTACTAATAAGTGGCACTGCCGGTCTGTATATTGCATTTTATGCCACGGGCGGCCAAGTTGCGCAATGGGGGTTCGGATTTTTGGCAATAGCATGGCTGTCTACCACTTACATGGCATTTACCAAAATAAAGGCCCTGGATATCGAGTCCCACCAGCAATGGATGATCCGCTCTTACGCAACGGCATTTGCGGCGGTTATGCTGCGAATATACCTGCCTTTTATGCAATCGGGTTTGGGTATGGAATTCATCGATGCCTACCGAATTGTTGCCTGGTTATGCTGGGTACCGAATTTGCTGGTGGCGGAATTGATTGTGAGGAGAAAGCAAATCAGTTTTAAGTTTTAAGTGTTTAGTTTTTAGTTCCAATCACTAGTTAAGTCACTCGGGTACTTGTAGCCTGTGCCTTAAAATTCTTTTCCGGACAATACTGATTTGAGACTGACATTGACTATATTACGTATCTTTTTATAAAATATATCTTATTATACGTAATGAAAACTAAATTGACCCTGTATCTAGAAAAGTCAGTGATTGAGGGATTAAAAGAACATGCTAAATCGTTGGGCATAAGCCTTTCTAAGTTCATTGAAAGGGAATATAAATCGTTATCGCAATTAAAAGTGGACGAACCTATTCCTGAGTATTTTAAGAAGATGCAATTTGACGAAGACTTTCCACAAGATCCGGATTGGAAAAAGGAAAGGGGGGATTACCTGGAGAATAAACATGGATAAACTGTATTTAGATGCGAATGTCATACTCGACTATTTACAAAAAAGGCCCAATGCTGAATATGTCCAAAACATACTGCTTCTTGCCCACAAAAATCAAGTTTCTTTAATTACCAGTGTCATAAATTTTGCTACCATATTTTACCTGGAAAAATGCAGAGGACATACCACAAAAAAGATTCTCGATCGGTTTCGCATAATTAATAAGGTCATTTCTACGGTTGACCAAACTGCACAAAGTTATCAGCTAGCGTTGAAGTCAAATTTTTCAGATTTTGAGGACGCGCTGCAGTATTTTGCTGCAGTTGAAAACCAATCCAATGTATTTGTTACCGGCAATAAAAAGGATTATAAAAATTCAGTGATTCCGGTGCTGTCAGCGAAGGAGTACTTGTTAAAAAAGTTATGAATTTTGAGTCTTAGTTCTTAGTGGGCCCCTGAAACCACCTTATTTAATCCCTCGATAAACATGTCAATCAGGTCCACATCAGCGAGATAAAATTTTTCGAGTTCAGGCCTGGCTTTATCCAGAAAATCAGGGTCATTCTTTAGCACTTCTGCAAGCTTAGCTTTTGCTTTTTCCGTTTGGCCCAATTGGGCCAGGATAGCAATGATACTAATATCAAGAATAGACAGTCCACGAAACTGTACCTGGTTAATTTCCGTACTTGCCTGGGAAAAGGCACCCTGATGATAGTATTCAGATGCTCTTATATAGTGCAACCAACTCTTCAGGCTTGAATAAGGATTGATAATCATGGTCTTTTCGAGAAGATCAATTCCCATCTTCCATTTACCAGCTAAAGCAATATGGACACCCATTCCTCCGATTATATGTGAATTGTTTGGATTTAGTGCGATCGCGTGTTCGGAGGCAATAAAGAAATCATTTACTTCGTTTTTGCCGAAGTAGGCCAATGCCAATGCATAGTAGGCATTTTGGTTCATAGGATCCAGGTCAATAGCTTTTTGGGCTAATTCGACAGCCCGGTTCAAAGCGTAGGGACGCTGATTAAAACCGTGCTGATATTCTTCCCTATAAAGATAAGCCAGGTGAGCCATGCCATCCACGTAGGTAGAATCCATTTTCAGAGCATTTTCAAGGCACTCCCGCGCTCGAAGATGGTCCTCCTGGTTGTGACTTTCCACATACTGGTAGGATCTTAAGACACATTCATAAGCATTGATTTCACTGGGATGTTTCCGCTGCAATTCCTCCTGATTCACCCTGGATATAATCCCGCTAGCATCCGCAATGGTGCCAACCACTCGAACCGTAATATCGTCCTGAAGGGCAAAAATATCTGATGTGGTTAGATCGCGGTCATAGGAATTGCCCCAAAGTTGACCACCGGTGGTAACATCAAGTAACTGGGCAGACACCCGTATGGTGTTTGCGTCTCTACGCACACTACCCTTTAGTATATAACCAACTCCCAGCTCCTCCCCTATATCTAAAATGTCCATAGAATCCGTTTTGAATCGGAAGCTGGTGCCACTGGCCAACACAAAGAGATCGGTACCAGACAAAGCAGTAATAATATCCTCGGTAAGTCCATCAGTGAAATACTCTTGATCCGGGTTATTACTCAAATTTTCAAATGGCAGCACGGCAATTCTGGGGCCTGGGGGTAAAGTCAGCACATCATCATTTGCAGTTGGATCTGAAATGGATATTTCATTACGAAAAGAGTCATCAGAAGAGGCAGAACCTGGTTTAAGTATCCACCAGATACTTGCGCCAACTAAAATGAGCGCCCCAACAATGGAAACCAACCGCCGCCACCATTGTTTTTGAAGATGAGAAGTGTCTTTGACAGCATCCACCAGCATGGACAAGTATTGTTTATCCTGAATTTTTACCTGGTATAATTTAACCGGATGGCTGATGTTTTTTAAGGAGGCTTCCTCCACAAACACCGCCTCTATTTCTTTTCTATTGGAAATATTGTGATAGACAGCATACGAAACATAAACAGCTCCGGGTGGAGCCAGGGCCTCAATACGAGAGGCAATATTAACACCTTCTCCAAAAACATCGTTATTTTCAAATACAACTTCACCCTGGTGGATGCCAATGCGCAGTTTTAAGTCAGATTCATCTTCGCACGCTTGCTGAATGGCAACGGCACAGAATACAGCCGCTGAAACAGTGGTGAAGCTGGCCAGCACACCATCACCAATTTCTTTCAACCATTCTCCGCGAAATTGTTTAATCAATGATTTCTGGATGGTGCGGTTCCTGGTGAGCACTTCAAATGCCTTTGACTCATCCTGACTCATTAGTGCAGAGTACCCGACGATGTCGGTAAACATTATGGCTGCTAGTTGACGGGAAGTTGACACTTTGTTCAGTTATTAATTTTGAGTCATTAGTTTTTAGTAGGATTCACCAAATCACTAATTCGCTAATTTACTAATTCACTAATTGATACAGTCCATACACTGCAACCCATCCGATAGCCAGCACGCTAATCCAAAGAATGATGTCATACATTTTGCTGGGAGCAAATGCTGGTAATGTCCGTCGATATCTGAAGTGAAGCGTGGCAAAAACCACCAATAACAATAGTGCCGATCCCACAATGCCCCCGCTGATTATCATCAATACTGGCAGTTGTATAAATATGAACAGGGAGGCCCAAAGTAAGGGTATTACCCAAGCCAGCACCGAAATACTTCGAAGGCGCTGCTTCATGTCAAAAAAATTGATCCATCCTAGTTGACCGAACATGTCGGAATACTGCCGGGTCCATGCCGCAAGCGCGGCAAACAAGGTACTAAACAGTACCATAAATGAACCCAATAAGAATACCGGTTTGGCTTCCGGCCCTATAGATTCGGTGTACATCATGGACAATGACTCCACCATCTCATAACCTTCTGGTATACGATCCTGTGCGTGAAGTACGGCAGCTCCCAGCAGGTAAAATGCCAGGGTCACCGTAGTATAGATGACCATGGCAACTAATGCATCCAGGTACATAACCTTGATCCAGCCACGGGCCCTTTTGGTCCATTCCGGAGTATCTTCATAGGGGCCAGTAAAGGTGGCGTAACCTTTTTCCAGGCACCAGTAGTTATAATGGATGATCTCTTCCGCACCCACTCCGGTTATTCCAAAAGCCCCAATAGCTACTGCTACTGCTGCGGCTGGTAGTTGGAAAGTCAACCCACTTTGGATGTCCGGCCAGGTCAATGCATATTCTGTAAAGTTTAGAAAGTAAAGAGCAAAAAAAGTGAAAAGGGTGAATATAGCGATCAAGACAATTGAAATTCGTTCGATAAATCTATAGTACCCCTTGAAAGTCATCAGGGCCACCACAGTTGCCACCAGAAATGCCGCCGCTACCACAGATAACTTGGGGAAAACCATATTTAAAATAATGGCCACACCTCCAACGATACCTCCTACTTGCAACAGTTTAATTATCATAATGCCCAATACCAGCCAAATCGACCAATTGGTCCCTCGAATCCGTGGACCAGGTAATTGATTGAATGCCTGCATGGCTGTTTCCCCAGAAAGGATAGTATGCTTCCCCATCTCAATCTGCACCGCGACTTTTACCAGACAACTGACCAGAATAATCCAAAACGTAACGAACCCGGCCTTGGCACCTAAGGTAGTGGTGGCAATTAATTCACCTGAACCAACAATTGAGGCAGAGAGGATTAAACTGGGACCCAGAAACTTGAGTTTTTTGAGAAAACCCAGCGGTGGATTTAAGACATTTTCTTTATGTAGGATGTACGGATCCTTGGTCATGGCCAGGATTAAATTCCATTATGCATTTTACAATGTAAGCATTATTCTATTTAGGCCAAGCGTGACCGAATTAGGAATTCGGAGCTATGGATTATGAACTAGTCTGTTGCTACATTATTAATTGTACATTGTTAATTATTAATTGTTAATACCAGCCACCGACCCTCTTAACCAGCTGCAACGGAACACCCCAGGGATCCCTCAACATGATCAATACAGTTCCGTTTGGTTGCCTGACTTCTTCTACATATGTAGCCCCTGCTTCAAGCAATGTTTCCTTAGTATGAAGCAAGTCCTCCACCGCAAAAGCATGATGATAGATGAAATGGCTTTGAGTAGTATAATCGGGAATTGGAGCAGCAGTGTTTTTATAGATCTCAATACAGGTGTTCCCTTGTTGATCCGCCAGGAACCTGGTGAATGGAGGATCATCAATTTGAATGACAATTTTCATTTCACAGTGTTTCACATACCAATCAGCCATGGCCACTGGATCAGGCACGTTTATAGCTATATGTTCTAATTGCATTTTCATATTCTAAACTTGAGTTTATTTAATTATTTTGGTAAAAATTCAGTTCACATGGTATTTCTAAAAAATCCATCACGCAATATTAGAGAAATTCCCTTTGGTATTCCACAAGTGGTAATTCCGATGTTGGTCCTAATTGGTTCGGTTTTAGGTTGTAAATCACCTGATGCCACCATTGGCCCCCGACAAATCAGACGTCCTAATATTTTATGGATCACCTGCGAAGATATGAGCCCACGACTAGGGGCATATGGAGATTCAGTGGCTTATACCCCTAATATTGATAAACTGGCCACCGAAAGTGTCCTTTTCACTAATGCATTTTCAGTATCAGGGGTTTGTGCTCCCAGCCGGGCAGCACTGATCATGGGCCTCTACCCTACCAGCTTTGGGGCCTTGCATATGCGAACCATAAAGAGAACGTCGGCCATTGCTAAAATCACAGATCCGGACCTTCTGGCCATTCCGGTATATGAAGCAGTGCCGCCACCAGAGGCAAAGTGTTTCTCAGAAATATTACGTCTGAACGGTTACTACTGCACCAATAACTCCAAGAACGACTACCAGTTTCATGCCCCGGTTACTGCATGGGATGAGAATAGCGGTCAGGCTCATTACAAGCATAGAGCAGACAAGTCTCAACCATTTTTCTCAGTGTTTAATATCCTGGATTCCCACGAGTCCAAAGTGTGGCTCCATGCTGACTCGGCTGCTTATACTGATCCATTAACAATCGAATTGCCGCCATATTACCCCGATAATGAAATTACTAGAAAAGATCTGGCGCGGCACTATGATAACATAAGAATGGTTGACAGCAAAGTAGATCAACTGCTTACCGAACTGGAAGCATCCGGAGAAGCCGACAACACCATAGTATTCTTCTTTGGTGATCACGGGGATGGGCTACCCAGGGCCAAAAGATGGATATACGATTCAGGGATCAAGGTTCCTTTATTGGTTAGGTATCCTGATAGACAAGGGGCTGGAAAAAAGGAGCAGCAATTGGTATCGTTTGTTGACTTTGCTCCCACCGTTTTGTCTCTGGCTGAAGTACCCATCCCAGCCTATATGCAGGGTCGGGCTTTTCTTGGTCCCTCTGCAGACACTGAACCACGGGAGTATATCTTTGCCGCCCGGGACCGAATGGATCCGGTTTTGGACTATGTCAGGGGTATCCGTGATGATCGATATAAATTGATTAAGAATTATCTGCCAAATCAACCCTATGTACAGTTTCTACCCTATCGGGACCAAATGCCTTTGATGCAAGAATTGCTGCGTTTGGACGAAGAAGGACTGCTTGAAGGAATCCCTGCCCTGTGGTTTGCCAAAGAAAGACCAGAACTGGAATTTTACGATACTTGGGAAGATCCACATGAGGTCAATAACCTGGCCGATGATCCGGAGCACGCGGAAAGAATTGAAATCATGCTGAATGCGCTGACTAATTGGGAAAAACAAACCAGTGATATGGGCGGCATTCCGGAACCTGAATTGGTGAAGCGACTTTGGCCACCGAATGGAGTGCAACCTGTAACTGAGGCCTGCACTTATGAAAATATTGACCCTGCTAAAGTGGCCCTAATCTCAATTACACCCGGGGCTTCTATAGCCTATCAACTTATTGAGCAACGCGATACCAGTGAATGGATGATATATACTGAACCCGTGGACATCAGGGAGGGGCAAATACGGGCCATTGCCCATAGGATTGGATTTAAACCAAGCCCTGTGGTTACGATTGACTATTGACTATTGACTATAAACTATTGACTATTGACTATTGACTATTGACTATAGACTATAGACTAGGGTGTTAGGGATTGGGAACAATTGATTAATAGACCATTATATTTTCGATTTCAGATTAAGACTTTTTTTCAAAAAAACTATATAGTTTACTATTGAATTTACTATATAGTTTATGAGTTCCATTTTTCGAACTTCCTAAATTTATTTCGGCATTAGTCATTCGGCGTTGGATTGTTCGACATTCGGCGTTCGCCATTCAATTGTTCCAACGCCCTATTTCCCAAGTGGGCCAATCAATTCAATGAAATTTCCATCAGGATCTTGTATCAATACAAAGGAAAGTGTCTCACTGAGTGGCGTAGGGGTCTCCCCTAACAATGGAATCTTGTTTTGCACAAGACGCTCCAGAAATGGGTCCAGCGACTTCACCATTAAAGTGATATACTGCACCCCGGTATCATCCTGTATCCACTTTTGCTTGGGATGAGCAGCTTCTTTCCCAAAACTGATGAGCTTCCATTCCGTGGCACCCGGGCTATCTTCAACTTTCAGTACTTCCGCGAAAAATGGTATGCCTCCACTCAGTCCGGTTTTCTGCCCCATCTCCAGGCTAATGTCATATCGGTTGACCTTTACCATACCAAGGATGTCCTGATAGAATGCCATGGAGCGGTCAAGGTCCGAGACCACCACACCCATGTTAATCACAGGGCTGGAATATTCCGACTGTCCAAAGCTTTGAAAGTAGGTTAACAAGCATATACACGTGGCTATTACATTTTTCATTTTGATATTAAGTTAGTTAGATATTTAGTTGATCAATTTATTGCAAAGTAAAATCAGGTAGCCTCATAAGCTCTCCTCCGTTTAGTGCAGATTCATGAGCCAAAATACCCACACAAGTGATATTTGCTGACTCCACGGCGTTTGGATAGGGCTGATCACCTTTAATAAGGGCATCTATAAAAGCATGTACCAGGTGTGGGTGCGAACCGCCATGTCCTGCACCCTGGGTAAAGGACAAGTGCTGACTATCATCCAGGTCGTACACTCCTTTGGTAGTGAAACCCTGAATTTCGGAAGGTAGCAAATGGGCATAGTCCGGGCAGTTGATCTCTTCAGGGATTTCCGCTTCCGGTTTTTTAGCAGTGTGTATCACCAAGGGGTTATTTTCTATCAATGGCCATTCTACGGTTTTCTTTGAACCGTACACCTCAAAGCTTTCTCGGTATTGGCGGGCCACGTCGAACAATGACCGGTAAACATGGGCGCTCAAATCAGAATCTTTAAACTTGATCTGGGTAGATTCTACCGCAAAAGAGCTGCCATAATGTTTATGCAATTCCTCCCTTATAGTTCCTGAACCAAAACACGAAACATACTCTGCCTGGTCCCTGGTTAACCCGAGGACTGGCCCCACACAATGAGTCGCATAGTGCATAGGCGGTAATCCAGGCCAATAATCAGGCCAACCGTCCATGTCCTGTTGATGGCTGGCTTTCAGAAACTGGATTTTACCCAGTGCTCCTTGGTCATAAAGTTCTTTCATAAAAAGAAACTCTCTGGAATAAACCACGGTTTCCATCATCATATAAGTGAGTCCCTTTTCTTCACAAAGAGCAACGATCTCCCGGCATTCCTGCACCGTAGTGGCCATAGGGACTGTACATGCCACATGCTTACCAGCTTTAAGCGCCGCTATTGATTGCCAGCCATGGTCAGGAATTGGCGTATTAATGTGTACCGCATCAATATTCGGATCCATGATCAAATCATTGAAAGAGACATATCTTTTATCCACACCGAAGGCATCACCCAAGGCATTCATTTTTGATTCAGTGCGCTGGCATATTGCTGCCAAATTAGTGTTTGGGTGTTTCAAATATATCGGTATGAATTCAGCGCCAAATCCCAATCCGGCAAGAGCGATATTTATTTTTTTATGGTCCATAATTGAAGGGAATTGATTCCAAGACTTTCAACAAGGCCTAAAATACTCTTCTTTTGGCCCTGAAACCATGATGTTCTTAGTTTAAAATCTAACTTACTGAATTATATAGTTGTAAGTTTTTAATTATGAATTTTGAGTTGAGTAATACAGTTGTCAGCTATGAGTTGGAAATGCTAACCCAGGGTAGGAAAAACCTGATAAGTTTAATCAGCCGGTATAATAATGAGCAGGTAAACCTGATTCCTTCAGGCTTCAAGAACAACCTGATCTGGAATTTTGGGCATATTATTGTATCCCATCAAATTTTATGTTATCAGAAATCAGGATTGGATCCGGCAGTATCAGCAGCGTATATCGATCAATTTAAAAGGGGTACCACTCCGGCAGATCCATTGGATCAGGATCAGATCAATCAATTGAAGATAATGGCTATTGAGACCGCTACCAGATTTATGGAGGACTACCAGAAAGGAATCTTCAAAGAGTATCAAAGTTATCAATCACTTTATGGCGTGGAATTGACCAGTATTGAAGATGCCTTGGTGTTCAATAATACACACGAAGGAATCCACCTGGGATATATGATGGCGCTGGGGAGATCACTAACCAATTAACTGCATCCAACCCACAACGGATTAATGCGTAAACACTATGGAATTAATTTTAAATAAAACAATCTAATGCCACAACTTAATCAAATCGGTCTTGATCCAAAATCTTCCGAACTATTAGCTGAAAAACTTAACGAACTGTTGGCTAACTATCAATTATTTTATATCAATACCCGGGGATTTCACTGGAATATTAAAGGTGAAAAATTTTTTGAGCTCCATGCAAAGTTCGAGGAACTGTATAATGATTTATTCTTGAAAATCGATGAAATAGCCGAGCGAATACTTACTTTAGGACATACACCACTGCATAGTTATGAAGATTATATGGCCCACACTTCGGTAAAAGCCGCCCATAATGTAAGTAACGGAAATGAATGTGTTCAGTCCATTTTGGACAGCTATTCCACCATTCTTCCGATTGAAAGAGAACTTTTGGAATTGTCCGGTGACACAGGGGACGAAGGAACTGCCCTGATGAGTGATTATATTAGAGAACAGGAGAAACTGGTATGGATGTATTCATCATTCATGGCCAATTGATCTCATTAAATGCAAAACTAAGTCATTAGAATCTATGGGAAAGAAATCAATCTACCAACCGGAAGTCTACCATGACATACTGGCAAGAATAGATAAGCTCTCTTTTGAGTCCGCGCCTCAATGGGGGACCATGGATGCCGCTCAAATGATGGCACATTGCGCTGCAATTCTTGATGTATCTAATGGAAAGCCCCTGGAGAACACTCCATTTGTTGCCAGATTATTTAAAGGGATGATACGCAAAATGGTGGTAGGTGAAAAGCCTTATCCTAAAAGCAGTAAAACACACCCTCAATATTTACAATCCAGTTCAAAGGACTTTGAACTGGAAAAGCAGCATCTTTTAAAATCGTTGGAAAAATCAAGGAAAATGGAAGGTGAAGAGACCAAACATGCTTTGTTTGGAGCGTTAACTAAAGAGGAAAAAGGATGGAGCTCCTATAAGCATCTGGATCATCATCTGACTCAGTTTGGAGTGTAATGGTGTTAAAGTGAACCCGTAACAACTGTTTTATAGTAAACTGATTATTAGTTATTTATGGATTCTTGCTGCAAAACTACTTATGACCATACTTTTGATCTGAAACAAGCCAACAAGGAGATGGGTCAATACCTCAAAACCGGACCCAAAAAGTCCACGAAATATCTTCTTACACCGCTTCAGGTACATGTTCAGGTTGGGAGTTCTCTTTTGGATATTGGCAGCGGAGTTGGCGCACTTATTTGGGAGTTGCTGGATAATGGTATAGATCAAGCGTATTATATTGAAATTTCTGATGCATATTCTAAAGTCTTTAAGCAGCAGGTAGTTTCGAGGTCAGTGGAAAAGCAAATGAATATTCTAACTGGCGACTTTACTGAGCATCACGCAAGTTTACCACAGGTTGATGTGGTGACCATGGACAAAGTGATCTGCTGCTACCAGGATTACCGGCCGCTGGTAAAATTGTCATTACAAAAAGCCAGAAAATTATATGCCTATACCATACTCAGGGACCTATGGTGGGTCAAGGCGGTAAACAAAGCTGAATCTCTGATAAAGTCTTTTTACAATTACCTCCAAACTCATATACACCCTACAGCAGAGATAGAAGAAATGGTAGTATCACAGGGATTTGAGAAAGTGTATCAGCAGACTCATCGCGAATGGTCAACGGTGATCTATACTAAATGATTCATAGCTTATAACTAACGAACTGCCCAGCGAAATCCGTTCATCAAGATCATTTGAGCCTCTGACTGATCAAATTCTTCCGGATCATGCCCCAGTGCAATGCAAAACACCCTACCCTTTCCGAATGTTTTGGTCCATGCCACCGGCATCACAGCCCCGTCGATCCACTCATCAGTTTCACCATTAAAAGTAGTAGTGGCTAAGACTTCAATATTGGGATCAACATGCAGATAATACTGCTCGGTGGTAGTGGTGAAGCCCTCTATCCCGGATGTGATGGGGTGATCTCCTTTTATGTCTACCCTGTATTCAACCTGGCCTCCAGGGTGAGCAACGAATTGGGCCCCGGTCATGTATTGATATTCTGTATTGTTCCTAAACGAATCACAAAAGCCCCCATGGGCTCCAGCAAAACCGGCTCCGGCTTTGACGGCTTTCACCAGTCCGTCTATCTGTTTCTTTTCAATCTTATCCATGGTTACCGATTGAATGATAAGGTCCATTTTAGACATGGTGGCTTCATCTGAGTAAATGTCCAAGGATCCTGAAACGGTGACATTTGCACTTTGTGCAGATAACAGCGTATTTGCTTTCTCTGCAAAAAGCTCAGGTTTGTGACCAGGCCAACCGCCGTAGACGATCAGGATGTTTTTGTCTTTTAGTGATGGGAGTACTTCTGGATTTACAGAAGCCGCGAGTTCTATCCTGCCTGAGTCTTGAGGTGTGCAGGCAGAAACCAGCAACGCCAGGAATATAAATGCGATTAGGAGGTATTTATTAGAAGATCTCATAGTTCAAGGTTTTGGTAAATCTAATAAAATATTCTCTAGTTGCTGAAAGTCATGTTCATCTGCTTCATAATGAACTGGAGCGAAATGTCCAATGTTCTTACTATATTAAACTAATACCAATCCAACTGATCTAATGGAAAACGATAGTCATATCGGCCCGGAGGATTTGGGAAATAATCAAATACTGTCAATGGATGAGGTTCACTGTGGCTTTATTAAGCCAATGTAAAGATGATGAACCAAACCCTGTAGTTACCATCCCTGACAGCAACTTTTTAAGTGCGCTGATAGACCTGGGGGTAGATGCAAATGGAGACGGAATTATTAGCCCGGAAGAAGCTGAGGCAATAATATCTTTAAAAGTCCAAGGCGACAGTATCTCAGATATGACAGGAATTGAAGCATTTGTCAATTTGGAGAATCTCAATTGCGGTAACAACCAATTAACCAGTTTGGATATTTCCAAGAATACTGCCTTAACAGGGTTGGATTGCAGTTCCAATCAATTAACCAATTTAGATATTTCCAATAATACTGCCTTACGTATAGAGTTGTCTTGCGGTTCCAACCAACTAACCAGTTTGGATGTTTCCAATAATACTGCCTTAGGATTTATTGGTATACAAGATATGCCATCAATAAATGAAGTTTGTGTTTGGGAAATGCCATTTCCTCCTGATGGAGTTCGTGTTTTTACGACCGATAGCCCGAATGTTTATTTTACCACGGATTGCAGCGGGATTGATTTCGCTTATCTCAGTCTACAAACGTCTCTTTAATGACCGCCTTTAATTTAGATATTTCTGAGGATGTTAGCTTCTCAAAGCGATTGATAATTCGTTTTTTATCGATGGTTCTAATCTGATCGACAACAATAAATCCGATCTTATTATTTTGCTTAACTCTGATTCTGGTTGGATAATTCTTTGACTTGGTGGTCATGGGAGCAGCTACCATGGTATTCAAGTTATGATTCATTTCATTTGGAGAAATTATCACACAAGGCCGGGTTTCCTTTATTTCTGAACCTACAGTTGGATCGAGACTGGTATAGAAATTATCGTATATTGGTCATCATATTAGGCTGATAACCGCCTGGTGATTGGTTCTAGTAGAAATTATATTATATGGAACACCTTTGGGGTATAGACCTGGGTGGCACCAAGGTTGAAGGTGCTGTTTTAGATGCAAAAACTTTTGAAGTAATAGCACGTACCCGTATTCCTACGGAAAAGGAGCGTGGGTACCAGCACATCGTGGGGCAAATAAAAAAACTGGTTTCTCTATTAGAAGAAGAGACAGGTCTGAGGGCCAACACCGTAGGGATCGGTACCCCGGGTTCCCTTGATCCCGTTACCGCTACCCTGAAGAACAGCAACACTACCTGTCTGAACGGTGAACCGTTGTTTGATGATGTACAGGCTACCCTAAGCATTCCCATAAAAATGGCCAACGATGCCAATTGTTTCGCTTTGGCAGAAGCTCGTATGGGCATTGTTCCTAAGCTTTGCCCTGAAGCTAAGGTGGTTTTTGGGGTAATATTGGGAACTGGAGTAGGGGGAGGGATAGTGATCAATAACCAGGTGTGGAATGGGCATCAGGGAATTGGTGGTGAATGGGGACATACATTTTTGGACGACTCAGGAGGTCCCTGTTATTGCGGGGATACCGGCTGCACCGAACAGGTAATATCAGGCCCGGCGCTGGAGAGATATTACCATAAGATCAGTGGTCGGCAGTTGCACCTTAAAGACATTGTAGTCAAATACCGGGACCAGTCAGATGAGGCGGCTGTTCAGACCATGGAGCGGTTAATCCATTTCTTTGGCAAAGGCCTGTCTAATGTGATAAACATCCTGGACCCCGATATAGTGGTGCTGGGTGGTGGAGTAGGAAATATCGAGGAACTATATACCCTTGGTGTAGCAAGTTTGGAGAAACATATTTTTAACAACCGTTTTAATACCATCATCGCCAAACCAAAATTAGGTGACAGTGCCGGAGTGTTTGGCGCAGCGTTTTTGTGATCTCAGATCTTTGAACTATGATCTCAGATCTTGGTGCATAGATTATAGATCTGAGATCAAACATCTGAGTTCTGAGATCCTTAAATCTGAGCTCTGAGATCCTTAAATCTGAGATTTTAGATCTGAGCTCTGAGATTCAGTATCGTCTTTAAAAAAGAAATAGAACACCAGCGTAAAGACAACAGTAGCGGCGGCAAAAACGCCCCAGAATAACCGCCAATCTTCAAGCGTAAGTGTTCCCCCTGTTCCAAAACTGTTAACAAATAACCCGGAAAGTTGAGCGCCCAAAAACATCCCCACCCCTTGTGTAAGTAGTATTAATAGCCCCTGTGCCTGACCCCTGATTGCCGGAGAGGTCTTTTTATCCAGGTAAATCTGTCCTGTTACAAAGAAAAAATCGTAGCATATACCATGAATTAAAATTCCGATCATAATCACCCAAAAGGTTCCGGTCAACGCCGCTCCTGCAAATAATGTAAAGCGAGTTACCCAGGCCAGCATACCAAGCATTAACATCCACTTTATTCCCAGTCTAACAAAAAAGAAAGGGATTAGCAGCATAAATATTATTTCAGAGGCTTGGCCGAAGGCCATTTCAAATGCAGGTATTGAAAATGGAATGTAATTAGGGAATGAAGCAAAAATGGGTTCGCCACCACTTACAGCGCTTAAATACCTTGGTGCATAAGGAAAATATGTGCCAAATGCGATGAATATCAACATTGCGCAGATTAGAAACACTATCGATGAGCGCGTATTTAATTCCTTTAATGCATCAACTCCAAGTATCTCCCTCCATGAGGATTTCTGACCTTTCGAAGGCGGTGGTGTTAGTGGAAGGGTGAAACTGTATAAACCCAGAATAATGGCCGCAGCACCACCAATATATAAGGAAGTGCTGCCGATGAATAGTGGATCGGCCTCTGAGCCCTCAATCAGGAATTTCCCAATAAGAAACCCGGCAACTACCCATCCGATGGTACCAAAGACCCTTACTACCGGGAATTCTTTTTCCTGGTTAGTCATGTGGTGAAATGCCAGTGAAGCGGTGAGCCCAAGAGTTGGAAAGTAGCATAATGCGTGAACAAACAGCAATGGGAGAAATAAGGAAGTACCAGCATAACCGGGCATAGCAAGCATGGCCACTCCAGCGATCAAACATAAAATACCCAGTACCTTCTCCGAATCAAAAAACCGGTCAGCAATCATACCCAGAAAAAACGGAGCAATAATGGCACAAATTGGTCCCAGGCTGTATGCCCAGTTGATCAGTTCCCCCATGTTGACTTCGGGAGTGCCCATAAAATTACCCAGGGTGGGTGCCCAGCATCCCCAGATGAAATACTGTACAAACATCATCAAGCTCAGGCGAGCGGTAAGTCCTATGTTCATATTTATTAGTTTTTATCTAGATTTTTAAATACGGAGCCTGTTCGAGCTTGGAGTGGTTAATGCCTTTGTACTCTCCATCATAGAGCGTTTCTCGTCAACGACGTAGGTTTGACTGAAACCGAACACCTTAAACCGAAACATCGAAACCATTTCTAATAGTCCAAAGCTATTGCACCTCCGCATCAGTAGAATCTCCTTTGGTTTCCCGGTTGCGCATCCAAAAATAAAGTATGGTAAACAATCCTATTAAAATAAGTGGAAACAGCACCATGGTTCCCAAAGTCGCCTGACCTGCCATTAAATCCAATTCATCACCTGTAAATCCCTGAGTAGCCATTTCTGCTAGATCGTTGTCGATCCACCGCCCTATTATAGGTTGGAAAATAGAAGAAGAGAACATGCCCACGGCGCCAATCACAGACAATCCCAGAGCGCCACTTTTAGGAATATATTCAGCGATAAAACCAAGCATATTCGGCCAGAAATAAGCAATTCCCAGTGCGTACACTATGGCAGCCACGTAGGCCATGGCGCCGGTCTGAGTGCTGAATAAGAAAACACCAATGGTGGCCAGTATTGCGGATCCCAGCAATACACCCGTGGTGCTGAACTGGTGCACAACTTCTCCACCAAAATATCTTGCCACCGCCATGAGGCCGGTTACCAATGCCAGAATGATCATGGGTTGGGCACCACTTTTCGCTAAAATAAGGCCTACCCATTGTTGTGGACCGAATTCTGAAATAGCTGTTAAAGCCATACAGGCAAACATAAACAGAAACAATGGAGTGATCATAGCTCTAAAGTTTCCTGATAAAATGGCTGCGCTTTCTACTTTTGCCTTGGGCCATTGTTGTCCAAAGAAGAAGTAGGCATACAAAATAGCAGGGATCATAATTATCCAGATCTGCGATTGCCAACTCATGCCAGCATCGGTCATAAATTTAGAAACCAAACTGCCAATAACAATACCTCCCGGGAACCACATATGAAAACGATTCATCATTTTGCTCATTTTCACTCCTTTGTAGGTGTCGGCAATCATAGGATTACAGGCAGCCTCCGTACATCCATTTCCCAACCCAATAAAAAAGGTAGAAATCAATAGTATCCCATAACTTCCTGCATATATTGTTAATATAATACCCAATGCATGTACCACAAAAGCGAACTGCATTATTACTTTACCACCCACTTTATGATAAATCAAACCTCCAATTACCATCGAAATCGGAAAGCCAAAAAACCACATAGAGTTAATAAAGCCCAATTGCTGGGCAGATAAACTCAGTTCTTCTCCCAACTGTGGCAGGATTCCTGCCCGGATACTAAAAGATAAAGCTGTGGTAATGAGGGCAAAACAACTACCGTAAAAAAGCCTTCGTTCGTTTGTCATATGCTATGCGATTTAGGTAAAGATTTCAACAATCTAACTTTTCTTTTGGAGAAGAAAACTGTATTATCATCAGTAAATTAAGTGGGCTAAAATAGAGGATAATTTTGGTGAAAACAAACC
>PVMK01121678.1_pt1 | contig 19559 bp, 15 predicted proteins | sample 1853481 | NCBI WGS metagenome assembly PVMK01 (sample SAMN08533507, study PRJNA380276) | Marine sediment metagenome, whole genome shotgun sequencing project. | reverse complement strand
CGTGCTTGCCCTGCAGGACGGCGTGGAGCCACAAGCGAATTGATCGAGGTCGCTTAGTCATTGAAAAAATGCCGTTGGCTAGAGCCTGATCGTTTCACTTGGAAACGCTTGAATCGTTCCAAGTGAAACGTGAATCAGTCTCTACACTTTTGATTTAGGGTCTGTGACCCTAGGGTCTAGACCCTAGAGCAAGATTCACGTTCTTGCTCTAGCCTTCGCGCAGGCGCCGGTGCTAACTGGTCTCACCTTTGTTGGCTGTATCGTTGGCAAAATTTCCTCCGACACGCGCCATCCAACGCTCGAACGAATTGCGCAAGATATCGATCGCGAATTGAATGCCTTCGAGAACCTCCGGGCCCTGCTCGCCGGCCGCATCGAGTTTGCGGCTGATATCGGCGTGGGTTTGAAGCATATTCTGCCAATCCTTCCGCGCATCCTCGGCGATCGCATCGTCGGCCCCCATCGATTCCTTCGCCGCGCGGATCTTTTGCTCGAGCTCGGCGAGTTTGTGTTTGGTTTCCTCGACGATCGGATTTTGGCTCATGTGGCTCTCCGGAGTTCTTAGGCGTAGCCATTAGGCGGCTCGTTGCTGGGCCCCCAAATCGTCAAGACCTGGAATGAGACAACAGCGGCTGCAAGCGCCTCGCGGCAATTTTTTCAATCACATCATTGATGCAGGAGCAATGACCGTACGGCAAAAAGAATTATGGCGGGCATTTCGACAGCGTAGGTGAGCCAGCAGGGTGGGCGCGGTTGGACCAGAATTTGCCATGATCGTCCTGTTGCAAGGGGGCACTACGCATCAATTCGTGGTGGATGGTGTGGCGGTGCCGGTGCTCAAACACGTCAAGCCATCTGATCAACGAAAACACTTGGAATTGAAGGTCTGCGTCAGACGCCAGTCATAGGAGGACACCATGCGTCGAACGTTACTACTGGTGCGGCATTGCTGCTGACGAGCCCGTTGCTGGCGATACCGTCTCAGGCCGCTGGAACTGCGTTGCCGCAGACGAAGTGGGCCCAGTCGGCTGCCGCCGACGGTTCGATTGTTGAAAAAGCAGGTTGGCGTCGCCACTGCAGGAGATGGAACGCTAAGTGCTCTTACCGTTGGGGCTGGCAGACAGGGCGTTATTGGCGCTGCATGCGGCGGCACAACTGCTGACCTCTCAAGGCTCTTTGAGCAAATAGACAACGAAGGCGGCTTCCGATGCGGGAGCCGCTCTTTTCTTTTGGTGAGATCGCAAACGTGGCAACGCGTGTGCCGTAGCGCTCGCATTACACACCACAGTGCGATGACCAAGGCTTACATCTTGTTGCGAGAGTTTGAGAGTTGGTGGAGCCGAGCGGGATCGAACCGCTGACCTCGTGAATGCCATTCACGCGCTCTCCCAACTGAGCTACGGCCCCGACCGTTGAGAACATATGCGGGAGGGCCAAAGCGCCTCCCGAAAACCGGGCCCTGATTAGGCCCTAGTCGTCAAAACTGCAAGGACGAACGTGCCTTGCCCCTGCGCGCAAAGAACGTGCCGGAAAATGAAGAAGCTGGTTCAGGACTCCCCGCCGCCCTCGGATTTGGTGCCGCCAACGATTTTCGATACGTCGCCTCCGTCTTCTTCCTCTTGCACCAGGAAGGTCTCGTCGTCGTCGTTGCCAACCGTCTTGTCGGCCTCGACCTCGTCGAGCGTATCCTCTTCTGTCGTCTCCTCTTCGTTGGTCTCCGCGTCAGCGAACTCTTTCTTTTTCGGCTTGGAGGGTGCCGGTTCTTCAGGCTGCACGACGATAATAGGCGCCGGTGCAGAGGCGACGACATACTCAGCACCGCAGATCGGGCAAGCGATGGGGGTGCGGTTCAAATCGTAAAAGTGGGAGCCGCACTCGCTACTCTGACAGGTGCGCTTTGTCCCGCGGTTTTGCTTGGTCGCCATGGAGCCAACCTTTAAGGTTTGGGGGGAATTGTAGGCGATCTGCCACAAGGCCTTCAGCTTGTCAAAAGCAAAGCTTCGTTCTGCCGCCTACCGTCATAAAGCGGGGCCGCGCCGTTGACAGGGCTGCGAGGGCTCGGCTCTATGCCGACCAACACTAGCCGATGCGGGCTGTGCCGCCGGCGCCCGCTGGAGCCGAGACCCGTGCGTTCCCAGAGCCCTACCGCTTCCCAGCCCCTGGCCACGTCCAAAGCCGGGCCGCCACCGGCCGGGTCCGGGTACCAGGCGACAAGTCGATCTCGCACCGTGCGCTGATATTCGCGGCGCTGGCGTCCGGCGTGAGTCGGATCCGCGGCCTGCTGGAGGCCGACGATGTCGTCAACACGGCGAAGGCGGTCGCTGCGTTGGGCGCATCTGTGGAAAAAGTGGGCAGCGAATGGCGCATTACGGGTTGCGGCGTGGGTGGCCTGCGCCAACCGGAGGCGCCAATCGACTTCGGCAACTCAGGCACCGGCACCCGGTTGATGCTGGGTGTTATCGCGGGCCACGACATCACCGTGCGCATGGTGGGCGACGCTTCGCTCAGCAGACGCCCTATGGGCCGTGTCCTGATCCCGCTCAAGCGAATGGGACTTCAGGTGGAAGAAGACCGCGACACGCTGCCACTCAACGTGCGCGGATCATCGGCTTTGGTGCCCTTTACCTATGAGCTACCCGTTCCCTCCGCGCAGGTGAAAAGCGCAATCCTCATAGCCGGGCTGCATGCGGCCGGTGAGACTACGGTCATTGAAAAAGAGGCAACGCGCGATCACACCGAGCGCATGCTGCGTTTCTTCGGTGCCGATGTGCGAAGCGTTGTGCAGGATGGCCTCACGCATATTACCGTAAGGGGTGATGGGGAACTCGTAGGTCACGATGTGACGGTTCCTGGCGATCCCAGTTCGGCTGCATTTCTTGCCGTTGCGGCCCTCATCGTTCCCGGATCGGATGTGACGATCGAGGGCGTTCTGGTCAATCCCACGCGCACCGGCTTCTATCTGACTTTGCAAGAAATGGGGGGCGACGTTGCCTTTCTCAACACGCGCGAGGAGGGTGGCGAGCCGGTTGCTGACATTCGCGTGCGTTTCTCGAAGCTCAAGGGCGTCAGCGTTCCCGCGCAACGCGCGCCCAGCATGATCGACGAATATCCAGCACTTGCCGTCGTTGCCGCCTTTGCCGATGGAGTGACATGCATGCAGGGTCTGTCCGAATTGAAGGTCAAAGAAAGTGACCGCCTCGCGGCAACGGCTGCCGGCCTTATCGCCAATGGGGTTGACGCTAAGGCAGAGCCAGAGGCGCTCATCGTGCATGGTGCAGCGACGGTGCCGGGCGGTGGCATTGTGACGACGCATCTGGACCATCGCATTGCCATGGCATTCCTGACGATGGGTCTTGCAGGCGAGCACCCGGTGACCGTCGATGACGCAACGATGATAGCAACGAGCTTTCCAGAGTTTCGTGGGCTCATGGAAGGCCTCGGTGCTACGTTCACCGATCCGATCAGGCAGGCCGAATGATTATCGCGATCGATGGACCGGCCGCTTCGGGCAAGGGCACGCTTGCCAAGCTCGTTGCGCGACATTGGGGCCTGCCCTGTCTCGATACGGGGCTGCTTTATCGCGCTGTCGCCCGCGATGTGCATGCCCGCGGTTTTCGATTGCCGGACACTTGGTCGGCAGTGGCGATGGCGCGCAGCCTCGATCCTTCTTCCCTCGATGATCCCGGCCTGCGCAGCCCTGGGACGGGGGAGTGGGCCTCGATCGTCGCCAGCATCTCTGAGGTGAGGGCGGCGCTGCTCGACTATCAGCGGGCGTTCGCGGCCCAGCCCGGTGGGGCGGTCCTCGATGGGCGCGATATCGGGACGGTCGTGTGCCCTGCCGCTGACGTCAAGATCTTCGTCACAGCCTCACCCGAAGTGCGGGCGCGCCGCCGTTTCCTGGAGCGTCAGGCCCAATCGGAGGTTGTGACCTATGAGACGGGTTTGGCCGATATTCAGCGCCGTGACGCCCGTGATGCGGGGCGAGAAAGCGCTCCCATGCGTCCTGCCGCCGATGCCACCTTGCTTGACACGTCGGACTTGGATATAGAGGCGGCATTCGACGCCGCTGTCGGATTGATCAAGAGGAAGATCGGCCAATAGGGTGCCCAAAGGGTGTCCCAAATTTAGTTGGCGGGCCAGGCCCATCGCAGCGGTGTCAGATCCAGCATTCACACGAGCCGGCAGGAGACTGTCCGATCACGGGTCGCCGTGGCGGACGTTGTTTGTCGCATCCACCGTCTCTTGGGCCGCCAACGCGGCGCGAATAACGCACCTAAGGAGTGTTACGTCACATGGCAGAAGCCGTCGTATCAACGGACCTAAACCCATCGCACGAAGAGTTTGCAGCGTTGCTCGCCGAAAGCTTTTCGAAAGAGGATATCCTCGAGGGTAGCGTCGTCAAAGGCAAGGTGGTCGGCCTCGAAAAGGATGTCGCGGTGATTGACGTCGGCCTGAAGATGGAAGGCCGCGTGGCGGTGCGCGAATTTAGCACGCCCGGCAATCCGGTGGAGCTCAAGGTCGGTGACGTGGTTGAAGTCTACTTGGAGCGCGTAGAGAACGCGCTCGGCGAGGCGGTTCTGTCGCGCGAAAAAGCGCGCCGTGAGGAAAGTTGGACCCGTCTCGAGAAGCAGTTCGAGAAGGGCGAGAAGGTCAGCGGTGTCATATTCAACAAGGTGAAGGGCGGCTTCACTGTTGACCTCGATGGAGCTGTCGCGTTCCTTCCCGGCAGCCAGGTCGATATCCGGCCCGTACGCGACATCGGTCCGCTCATGCATCAGCCGCACCCGTTTCAGATCCTCAAGATGGATCGACGCCGCGGCAACATCGTCGTGTCGCGCCGCTCCGTTCTCGAGGAGACTCGCGCCGAGCAGCGTGCCGACATCGTGGCCCGTCTGGCGGAGGGTCAGGTTATTGAGGGCCTCGTCAAGAACATCACCGACTACGGCGCCTTTATCGACCTGGGTGGCATCGATGGTCTGTTGCACGTCACCGATATGGCTTGGCGGCGCGTCAATCACCCCTCTGAAATCCTGAACGTGGGTGACACGGTCAAGGTTCAAATCATTCGCATTAATACTGAGACGCAGCGCATCAGCCTTGGCATGAAGCAGCTGCAGGACGATCCCTGGCAGTCGATCGAGACCAAGTATCCAGTCGGCCAGCGCTTTCAGGGTACAGTGACGAACATTGCCGACTACGGCGCGTTCGTTGAGTTGGAGCCGGGCGTGGAAGGTCTCATCCACGTCTCGGAGATGAGCTGGACCAAAAAGAATATACACCCTGGAAAGATCGTTTCGACCACCCAGCAGGTCGAAGTGCAAGTCCTGGAAGTCGATCCTAATAAGCGGCGCATCTCGCTAGGTCTCAAGCAGACGCAAGACAACCCGTGGGAAGCCTTCCTCTCGGTGAACCCGAAAGGGTCGACGGTTGAAGGCCCCATTCGCAACATCACGGAATTCGGCCTCTTCATCGGGCTCGAAGGGGGTGTCGATGGCATGGTGCACTTGTCCGATCTCGATTGGACAAAGTCGGGTGATGAGGTCATCAAGGATTACAAGAAGGGCGACATCGTCAAGGCGGCGGTGCTCGACGTCGACAGCCAAAAAGAGCGCATCTCTCTGGGCATCAAGCAGCTGGCTGGCGACCCAATCGACGCGCTTAGTCGGTTTAAGAAAGGCGATGTCGTGACGTGCGAGGTCATTGCTGTTCAAGAGAACGGCATTGAGGTCAAGGTTGGCGACGGCGAAATCACCGCCTTCGTCAAGCGCTCCGACCTATCGCGTGATCGCTCTGAGCAGCGCCCCGACCGCTTCAACGTAGGCGACAAAGTCGATGCAGCCGTAATGAGCATCGACAAGGCCGCGCGGCGTCTTAGCGTCTCTGTCAAGTCTCTGGAGATCGCGGAGGAGAAGAAGGCGGTGGCCCAATACGGCTCCTCTGATTCTGGTGCTTCGCTCGGCGATATCTTCAAGGCTGCGATCAAGAAGCGTGAGACCTCCGATACTGGGGAGGCCGGCGCTGACGAGGCAGCGGATGATTCCGGCGCAGACGTTAGTGAGCCTGAAACCGCTGAGCCAGAAGCCGCCGAAGCTGGTGCCGCCGAGGCCGCAAGCGAGGATTCGGCGACAGAGGCAGAGGCAAGCGACGAGAGCAAAAGTAAGAGCAAGGGTAAAAGCAAGAGCAAGAGCAAGAGCAAGAGCGAGGAATAGGCCACCACCGTGCAATGGTGATGATCTGCGGCAAGCGTGGCGGGGCTTCTCCAGCCGCGCTTTGTCGTTTTTTGGATGACCGCAGTCTCGCTGCGACTATTGAAGGCCAGCTTAAGCTTGCCAAACTTGCTTCAACACTGGCGCTTCTTGATGATAAGCGTCCCCAATGCTTGAGGCTGGAGAGCCGAGATGACCCTGGAAGTCGATACCGTTCTGGCGCGGAGGCGGCTGCGCCGCAGCCTTGGAGTGTGGCGCGCGCTGGCCGTGGCGGCTGTTGTTGTGGCGCTTGTTGCTTTTAGTGCCGCCGGCGACCGGCTGGCTGTGGCGCTGGGCGGAGATCAGATCGCACGCATTTCGATCGAAGGCACAATTACCGAAAAACGTGGCCAGCTTAAACTGTTGCGGGAGTTGGCCGACGCCAAGAACGTGAAAGCCCTTCTTGTTTTTGTGAACAGTCCTGGCGGCACGACGACGGGCGGCGAGGCATTGTTTGAAGCGCTGCGCGATGTCGCAAAGAAGAAACCGGTGGTGGCGCAGTTCGGAACCATTGCCGCATCGGCCGGCTATATCGTCGGACTTGGGGCCGACCACATCGTCACGAGGGCCAATACGATCACTGGTTCAATTGGCGTCCTCATTCAATGGCCCGAGGTTAGCCAGTTGCTCGACAACATCGGGATCAAGGTCAACGCGATCAAAAGCGGACCTCTCAAGGCCGTTCCCTCCCCATTCGAGCCCTTGAACGAGGAAGGCAAGGCCGTCACCCAATCGATGATCGATGAAGGGTTTCAGTGGTTTTTGTCGCTGGTCGAGGCCCGCCGCGGCATCAAACCCGATGACATCCCGGGGCTGGTGCAGGGCCGCGTCTTTACGGGGCGGGAGGCTGTTGAATTGAAGCTCGTCGACGAGATTGGCGGCGAGGACCAGGCGCTCAAATGGTTGCGCGAGAAGCGCAAGATTGATCCGGAATTGCAGGTTATTGACTGGAAGCCCAAGTCGTCGAGTTCGATTGGGTTTCTGAGCGCGGTCAGGTCCATTGCGGGAGGGCTGCTGGGCGATAGTGAGGCGCGCCTGGTCCGGATTCTGGGGCGCGATCCCAGCTTGTCGACACTTGGTCTTGACGGCCTCGTCTCTGTTTGGCAACCTTCGGAAAATTGAGAGAATACAGTAATTTGCTTCGGGGCCCACCATGATCAAGTCCGAGCTGATCCATTTGATCGCAAGTTCCAATCCCCATCTCTATCACCGCGACGTAGAGCGCATCGTCAATGTTGTGTTCGACGAGATCGTTGAAGCCCTCTCGCGGGGAGATAGGGTTGAGCTGCGCGGCTTCGGCGCTTTCACGGTGAAACACCGGGCGGCTCGGCAGGGGCGCAACCCGCGCACTGGTGCGGCTGTACCTGTCGCTGAGAAGTACGTGCCGTTCTTCAAGACCGGCAAGGAACTTCGCGAGCGGCTCAACAGCACTAAAGAAAGCCACTAGCTCAAGTTCTGAGGCTCTACGACGTGCGTCGCATTTTCTGGCTCTTGATTGTGATCCCTGTGGCAGTGGTGCTCGTTACACTTGCTGTCGCCAATCGTCACGAAGTGCGCCTTGTGCTCGACCCCTTCCGTCCCGACACTCCCGTCGTTTCTCTCGTCTTGCCGTTCTATGGTTATTTATTCGTCGCAATGCTTATCGGCGTCATTGTTGGTGGTGTCGCGATGTGGGCTAGCCAGGGGCGCTGGCGCAAGGCTGCGCGCTTGAAGGCAAAAGAAGCTGCACGTTGGCATGCCGAGGCGGACCGGCTGACGCGCGAGCGGGACGCGCAAGCGGCCGGCGCCGCCAGGCAGCTCGCCGCGCCGGGTGCCTGATCAGCGGCCGGTTATACAAACCAAATATGACGTGCCCTAAAGTCACCGCCCGGCGGTATAATGCCTTGGCGCAGGGCTGTTCTCCTCCGAGGTGGAGTGCGCCACTTGGAAACATCGATGCCGGTAGACGTGAAGATTTGCGGACTGAAAACGGAAAGTGCGCTTGAGGCCGCGCTTGCCAACGGCGCCGATTATGTCGGTCTCGTGTTTCACGAAGCGAGCCCGCGCAACATTGATTTTTCAACAGCGAGAAAGTTGGCGGACAAGGCCCGCGGGCGGGCAAAGATCGTCGTCCTGCTCGTCGATCCCGATGATAGCCGGCTGGACGAGGTGATTGCTGCAGCCGGCCCCGACGTGATCCAGTTGCATGGCGAAGAAACTCCCGAGCGTGTCGCCGAGATTGCGCGGCGCCTGGGCCTTCCGGTGATGAAAGCGGTCAAGGTCAATTGCGCGGAAGACGCCCAAAATGCCCTTGCCTACAAAGGTAAGGCTGATCTCATCCTTTTCGACGCCAAGGCACCCGAGGATCGCCCAGGGGCGCTGCCCGGCGGTAACGGCATCGCCTTCGATTGGCAAGCGCTCGAAGGTGTGCGCGGCAAGATGGACTATATGCTTGCCGGCGGTCTTACGCCTTTGAATGTCGCAGAGGCGATCCGAATGACGGGCGCCAGGGCCGTGGATGTATCATCAGGCGTCGAGGCGGGTCCCGGTGAAAAGGACCCTGAGCTCATCCGCCGCTTTCTTCATGCTGCAAAGACCGCTAATCAAGCGCCATGATGGCGGGTTACAGCCAGCTTGAGGATAGCGCTTATGGCGACAGCACCGACACAACCCAAGGACATGAAGCCCAATACGTTCCGAAGCGGGCCTGACGATAGTGGCTATTTCGGCATCTTCGGGGGCCGTTTCGTTGCCGAAACGCTGATGCCGCTGATCCTTGACCTAGAGCGCGCTTATAATGAAGCGAAGAACGATCCCGCGTTCCATGCTGAACTCGCTGATCTTAACGCGAACTACGCTGGCAGACCGAGCGCGCTCTATTTTGCCGAACGGCTGACTGAGCAATTCGGTGGCGCCAAGATTTACTTTAAGCGCGATGAGCTCAATCACACCGGCAGTCATAAGATCAATAACTGCCTTGGTCAGATCTTGCTCGCACGTCGCATGAGAAAGACGCGCATTATCGCGGAGACGGGCGCAGGGCAGCACGGCGTTGCTGTTGCGACGGTGTGCGCTCGCTTCGGGCTGCCGTGCGAGATCTTCATGGGCAAGACGGACGTGGAGCGCCAGAAGCCCAACGTGTTCCGCATGGGATTGCTCGGAGCCAAGGTCAATCCTGTGACCAGCGGTGCCGGCACGCTCAAGGATGCGATGAATGAGGCGCTGCGTGACTGGGTCACGAACGTCCGCGACACCTACTACATCATTGGCACGGTAGCGGGACCGCATCCTTACCCGGAGATGGTGCGCGATTTTCAATCGATTATTGGCAAGGAAGTGCGCGAGCAGATGTTGGAGCGGGAAGGGCGGCTGCCCGACACGCTCGTTGCCTGCATCGGCGGCGGCTCCAACGCGATTGGGCTCTTCCACCCATTCCTCGACGATGAGAACGTCAAGCTCTATGGCGTCGAGGCGGGCGGCCACGGCCTTGACGTGCCCAATGGGCACGCAGCCTCCATGAACGGCGGCAAACCCGGCGTTCTGCACGGTAATCGCACCTATCTCCTGCAGGACGATGACGGCCAGATCCTAGAGGGCCATTCAATTTCGGCGGGGCTCGATTATCCCGGTGTCGGGCCTGAGCATGCCTGGCTGAAGGATACGGGCCGTGTCACCTATGTGGCGGCAACAGACCAGGAAGCGCTTAAGGCCTTTCAGATGTGCACCAAGCGTGAAGGCATTATCCCGGCGCTCGAGCCCTCGCACGCATTGGCGTACGTCGAAAAGTTGGCGCCAACATTGTCCAAGGACAATCTCCTTGTGATGAACATGTGCGGTCGCGGCGATAAGGACATTTTCGCTGTCGCCGACCACCTGGGGATGAAAATGTAGACGGGAGCCAACCGTGCTCCGTTCCTCCATCGCTTCGCCCTGTGCTCAGGAACCTTATGTCGAAAACCACTCGTATTGATCGTCGCTTCGCTAAGTTGAAGGAGGAAGGCCGGCCCGGGCTCGTCACCTTTGTCACCGCTGGGGACCCCGACCTTGAGACCTCGAAGAAGATTCTCCTCGGGCTGCCAAAGGCTGGCGCCGATGTCATCGAGCTCGGCATGCCGTTTTCCGATCCGATGGCGGATGGTCCCGCCATCCAGGCCTCCTCGCGGCGTGCGCTCAAAGCCGGCCACAAGATGCGCGCCACGCTCGAATTGGTTTCAGAATTCCGCAAGCATGATCAGGACACGCCCATTGTGCTCATGGGGTACTACAACCCGATCTATGTCTACGGGCGCCGCGGCTCCCGATGTTAACGCTGTTCACACCCAAGTTAATCTGATCAAAAAGGCCACGACCCTTCCCGTTGCGGTCGGTTTTGGCGTAAAAACGGGTGATCAGGCCAAGGCGCTGGCCAAGGGCGCCGATGCCGTCGTGGTTGGTTCTGCCCTCGTAAGCGCCATAGAGCAGAGTCTCGAAGCTGGAGGACGGTCCACTAGCAAGACGGTGCCATCTGTCCTAGATTTGGTTCAGTCCTTTGCTCGAGCCCTACGGACGGGCTGATGCGCGTCCAAAACGTCGAGACTGCCGCGCCGGGTTTACGGTAAGTGCAGACGATTACGAAGGGCTGCCATATTAGGGATTCTCGCGGTTCGATATGCTACATTAGCGCCGTTCAGGCCTGCGGGATCAATGCTATCGAGCGCGTAAGGCTGTTGAGAGACTAAAAAGCGTGAACTGGATCAACAACGTTGTACGTCCGAAGATCCGCAGCTTTCTAACCACGAAGCGTGAGGTGCCGGACAATCTTTGGGTGAAGTGCCCGGAGACTGGCCAGATGGTCTTTTACAAGGACCTGGAGGCCAACCAATTCGTCGTGCCCGGTTCCAACTTCCACATGCGCATGGGCGCCCCGGCGCGCCTGCAACTCCTGTTCGATGATGGCGAGTACGAAAAGATCGCCGTTCCGGACGTTTTCCTGGACCCTTTAAAATTCCGCGACGGCCGGCGCTATACTGATCGTCTTCGTGACGCAAAGTCAGCGACCGAACTCGATGACGCGGTGCTTGTCGGCGAGGGGCGTCTCGACGGCCAGGACATTGTTGCTGCCGCGCAGGATTTCCGCTTCATGGCAGGCTCGCTTGGCATGGCCGCGGGTGAGGCCGTGGTGACGGGTATGCTACGCGCCGTGGAAAAGAAGACGCCCTTTATTCTGTTTTCCGCTTCCGGCGGAGCGCGCATGCAGGAGGGCATACTCTCACTGATGCAGATGCCGCGTACGACGATTGCTGTGCAGCGTTTGCGAGAGGCAAGGCTGCCGTACATCGTCGTGCTCACCGATCCGACAACGGGCGGCGTTACGGCCTCCTATGCCATGCTAGGCGACATCCACATCGCGGAGCCCGGAGCCCTGATCTGTTTTGCGGGCCCGCGCGTTATCCAGCAGACAATCCGGGAGCAATTGCCAGAGGGCTTCCAGCGTGCCGAATTTCTGTTGGAGCATGGGATGATCGATATGGTGGTCCACCGCCACGAGATGCGTGAGACGCTGAGCAGGCTATGCCAATTGCTCATGGTAAAAGATGGGGCGGCCATGGTTCGCGGCGACACGACGGGCAAGAGGATTAACGGTAGCCCATATCTCAACGGCAGGGCGGGTGAGGCCAACGCCATTGAGGCGCCGGTGCAAGCATTGCCCGAAATTGCAATCGAGCCGGAGATTCTCGGTCCAGAGGAAAGGGTCGAACCCTCACGCTTCGAGCGCGGAGAGACGACGCACCGTGAGGATGACTCTGAGGGCACGCCGCCACTGCCGAAGGACGGATAACGTACCTGACATCAGTTGCGCTACGATCCAGAAACGGCTCGAACCTCGGGCGTGGAAAACAAACCGTCACGTCGCAGCAGCGGCTTGACAGAGTCCGTCAAGGTCCTGATAGACGCCGGATGATGGTCGTGGCGAGAGGGGAGGGCTGATATGCCGACGAGCGCTCAGCTCCTCGCCGAGATGAAACTCCTGCATCCCCTGCTGATCGATTTATCGCTCGGCCGCGTCGAGCGGCTTCTTGGCAAGCTGGGCGATCCGCACAAGCGCCTGCCCCCGTGCGTGCACGTGGCCGGCACCAATGGCAAGGGGTCGGTGACGGCTTTCTTAAAGGCGATGCTTGAGGCGGCAGGTGCGCGCGTGCACGTCTATACGTCCCCGCATCTGGTGCGCTTCCACGAGCGTATCGAACTTCCAGGTAGCGACGGGAAAAGTGCTCCGATCGGCGAAGATGCGCTTATCGACGTCTTGACGCGTACGCAGGCCGTCAACGGCAACGACGACATCACGCAGTTCGAGATCACGACGGCGGCCGCCTTTTTGGCATTTGCCGAGCATCCGGCCGATGTGCTGCTGCTCGAGGTGGGGCTTGGTGGGCGGCTCGATGCAACCAACGTCGTCGCCAATCCGGCCCTTTGCGTCATTACCTCGATCTCGCTTGATCACTCCGACAAGCTTGGGGGCACGCTCGACAAGATCGCTTACGAGAAGGCTGGCATTTTGAGACCCGGCATTCCAGTCGTCGTTTCCCAGCAAGAGCGGGAGGCGGAAGACGTCATACGCGTCGAAGCGGATCGGGTGGGCGCAAGGCTGGTCGCGTGGGGCGAGGACTTCGATGCTTATGAGCAGAGCGGCCGTCTCGTCGTGCAGGCCGAGGACGAGCTCTTGGATCTCCCCCTGCCCGCGCTCACCGGCCGGCACCAGATTGTCAACGCTGGCACGGCCGTCGCGGCTGCACTCGATCTGCGATCCTCGCAGCCCGCGCTTGGTCTCGACGAACGGGCAATGGAGCAGGGACTTGTGAAGGTGCGCTGGCCTGCCCGCATGCAACGGCTGGATCGGGGACTGCTACCGTCCATGTTGAAGCCGGGCACAGAGCTTTGGCTGGACGGCGGGCACAATCCGGCCGCGGGCCGCGCGTTGGCGCAAACCCTGGCAGACCTGGAAGAGCGCGCGCCCAAGCCCGTCTATCTCATGGTCGGCATGATGGGGCTGAAGGACTCAGGTGGATTCTTGAGCCCCTTTCGCGGTCTTGTACGCCGTGTCCTAACGGTTCCGATTTCCCGCGCGCACGAGACGCCACACGCTCCAGAGGCGCTAGCGGAGACCGCCCGCAGCGTCGGCTTAGAGGCGGAATGCTCAAGCGATATTGAGACCGCATTGCAGCGTATCGATCAGCTGGAGCCGGGAGCGAAGCGCATTCTCGTCTGCGGATCGCTTTACCTGGCCGGTCACGTGCTTGCCCTGCAGGACGGCGTGGAGCCACAAGCGAATTGATCGAGGTCGCTTAGTCATTGAAAAAATGCCGCTGATTAGGTCCGTACATTTGGGCGGCTAAGCCCCGGTACTGGGCGCCTCCACGGCCGCATGACGATGCGAGCTGACGTGAGAAGGCCCTGCGGCACAATCGCAGGGCCTTCGAAATAAGATTCTCTTCGTACAGGTCAGGCGGTGGCCGTGACGGACGTGTTGATCCAATCCTCAAGCTTCTTCTTCTGCACAAGCGCACCGGTGTGCTGAGCTGCGACCTGACCGTTCTTGAACAGCAGAAGGGTCGGCATTGCGCGGATGCCGTATTCGCCCGTGACCTTCGGGTTTTGGTCAACGTCGAGTTTCACGACTTTGACCTTACCCTGCATCTCTTGGGCGATTTGCTCGAGCGCGGGAGCCATCGCCTTACACGGCCCGCACCACTCGGCAAAAAAGTCCACCAGAACTGGCTCGGAAGACTTCAAAACTTCCTGCTCGAAGGTGCTGTCTGATACGTCAATGGCCATTTGGATGGTCTCCTGATCGATGCCAAAAATCTTGTGTTGGGGCAGCATCCGTTAGAGCCGGAAGTTAGGAATGCGCCTCGTTAGCGTCAAGGTGACATAGGTTGAGATCCCACAGGCGCGCGCAATAGGTGTCGAGAACTTCAGCGGGGATTTGCATGATTCGCGGCACCTCGGTCCAGAGCAGGGCGGTCCGCACTGTGCGGCCAGGGTAGATCGCGCCCAACGCGAGCGAATAGGCGGCAAGCTGAAAAAGATAAGCAGGCGCAACGCCTTCGACCGTCGTGGGGGGTGGTCTGTTGGTTTTGTAGTCGACGATCAGAACCTCATCGCCAAGGTCGACCAAGCGATCGATCTGACCAATGAGCCTGAGGGGTGGCTCCTTGGATTTTGGATTGGCGATGAGCGCCACAATTGGGACCTCGGCGCGACTGTGCGGCCCGAACAGCGCAGCGAACTCTGGTGCGTTGAGAATTGCCAAGGTCTCCTCAACGATGTTGCTGCGAACGCTCGCAGAGAGTTCAGCGCCGCGTATTGCGATGAATTCTCTTGCTGCCTTCTCCCGGCCGGCTTGCGGAAGCGTGGGCAGGTGCTCAAGAAGCGCATGCGTGAGCGTGCCGCGCAGAAATCGGTGCTCGCTCGTAAACGATGTGGGTGACGGGATTGCCGGCTCATCGGCGTCGTGGGCCCCCTGTTGTGTGGGTAGAGGCTCACCTTCATCGTCTGGGGCATACGCCTCCAGGCGTGACGGTGCGAGCGGTATTGTGAGGTTTGGTTCGCGAGGCGCCGGCCGCGTTGCCCAGGGAGGTAAAGGCTCGGCAATGGAGTCGTCGGTCAGGGCGTGTTTCGGCGGAACCGGGGCTGCCGACTGCCGTTCGCTCCAACGCAGAACCTTGGTGCCGTCAGGGGCCCCGGTCTCTTGGAGAGAGGGGCGCAGGGCCTCGTCAATGAGATCGTACCAGCAGCCTGACGCGCGGCCCTTTTTGCCTTCGAAGCCTGCGACGTAAAGCCGATCACGCGCGCGCGTCATCGCCACGTAGAGCAGCCGATGGCGCTCCTCGGCGTCGAGCGCCTTTTGCTGATTGCGCGCAGCAGAAATTGTCTTGAGCTTACTGGTTCCTTTGACACTCCAGACAAACGGCGTGGCTTTGACGCCTTGCGGCAACTTCATGTCCGCTAGTTCGAGCAGCGCGGTGCCGGCGCTGCTGGCGGCGGCGCTTGTGCAGGTGTCGGGTAGAAACACGATCGGCGCCTCGAGCCCTTTGGCGCCGTGCACGGTCATGACCCGCACCTCGTTGCGCCCGTGCTCCATGTCGCGCTTCACCTCACGCTCGGTTTCGCGCAAGAAGGCGAGAAAACCAGTGAGCGAGGGTGCGGCCGCATCGTCATAACTGAGCGCCAAATTGAGGAACTCGTCGAGCGGATCGGCTGCTTCGGGTCCTAGGCGCGCGAGAAACTTTGCACGCGCACCCTCACGATCGAGAATGCTTGCGAAGAATTCGAACGGCGGGATGAAGTCTGCGCGCGAACGCCAGCGCTTTAGAGTTTCGGTGGCTGCCTTGAAGTGCGGCTTGGCGTCCGCATTGGCAATGAGCGCAGACCATAATGTGCCTTTTCTCCCTGGTGCCAGTGCGATGAGGTCATCGTCATCAAATCCGAATAGCGGGCTCTTGAGGATTTCGGCGAGCGCCAAATCGTCCTCGGGCAGCATTAGGAAGTCCCCGAGCGAGACGAGATCGGCAACGGCGATCTGTTCGCTCATGCGCAGACGATCGGCGCCGGCGACGGGAATCCCGCGTGACTTCAGTGCAGCAACCATTGGTCCAGCGAACGGCCGTCGCTTTCTCAGAAGGATAAGTATGTCGCCGGGACGGATGGGCCGGTTCTCAGAATGCAGCAGCTCTTCAGAGTCGAGCCAGCCTTTGATGGTCTGGGCAATGCGCTCGGCAAGGCGGACTTCAGCTGAACGCGAAGCTTCATCGTCAAGCGGCGACCAAACGTCGGCGCCCGTATCGTCTTCGGGCTTTTCAGTTGGCCAGATCTCGACGAGACCGGCATGCCCAACCCGATGAACGGCATGTGGAAGGGCCGCTTCCTTGGCCGTCAGGCCCGGCGTGCGCTTGTGATCGCAGAACACACGATCGAGGGCGGTGAGGATCGGTGCAACGGTACGGAACGACAGATTGAGCCCTATGCGCCGCCATGGCTGCTGAGCGGCTCTTGTGGAGGTTGCAAACTTGTCGCCCATCTCGGCGAACATCTTTGGCTGCGCGCCGTGGAAGCTGTAAATCGACTGTTTTTCGTCGCCAACGGCAAACAGCGTGCGCATCTCTTCGCGCTGGCCGGCGCCGGTGAAAAACTCCCCGGCGAGTGCCTCGACAACCTGCCACTGCTCGCGGCTTGTATCCTGTGCCTCGTCGACGAGGATGTGGTCGATGCCGCGATCGAGTTTGTAGAGAACCCACGCTGCGGACTGCCGGTTCCCTAGTAGCTTGGCGGTCTTGGCAATCAGGTCGTCGTAGTCAAGCGCAGCGCGCTGTGCCTTCGCGCTAACATACCGTTGCAGCACCGAGCTGGCGAGACGGTGTAGCGCGATCGTTGCGTCGATAACCAAGAGCGCTTTGCGTTCATCAAGAAGCGCAATGAAGCGCCCTTGGGTAGCGCTCATGGTGTCGTTAAGATCAGGATGCTCGGTTTTGATCGCCTTTGCCATGAGGCTTGAACGTGTCTCGCCGGTGCTGGTGCAGAAATAGTCCTCAAGGGCTTCAACGCGCGCACTGTCGGAGGTGGCGCCAAGAGCAAGGGTAATCTTGTCAGCGTTTTTGACGTCGTTTGATCCGCCCCTTAAGAGCGCATCGCGCAGGCGAATGAGTTGTGCGTCTTCGACGAGGCCCGCAAGCTCGCCTTCGAGATCGTCGCCCGTGATGTCGTCACGCACGCCGAGCGCGCTGCGATAGAGCCGCTCAACGGCAGCAAATTCGTCGTCATCCTCGCCGAGATCGATGCGGGTCGCCTCTTCGAGCCATTGGCGTTCGCGCATGGCTGATCGAAGCAAATCGTCGAAGCGATCGTCGGCGGCGTAGCGAACGGCGGTTACAAGCGCGCGCCCTTCTGGCGCATCCCGGTGCCCGGCGGCAAAACGCAAAACCGCATCTATAGACTCGCGCTGGAGAAGATGAGCTGTCGCCTCATCGAGGATGGTGAACCCAGGCGCGACGCCGGCCTCCAGCGGAAAGCGCTGCAGCAGGCGCTCGCAGAAAGAGTGAATGGTCTGCACCTTAAGGCCGCCGGGCGTCTCGATGGCGGCGGTGAATAGGGTGCGCGCGCAGTCGATCTCTTCTCCTGATGGCGGATGTGCTGTGAGTTTGGTGAGCGCTTCGCGAAGTTCGTCGACCGGAAGCGTGACCCAGCCCGCAAGCGTGTCAAAGACGCGTTTTGACATTTCAGCAGCCGCAGCCTTCGTGTACGTCAGGCACAAGATGCGTTCGGGCTCCGTCCCCGAAAGCATCAATCGCAGCGTGCGCTGTGTGAGTACGTGCGTCTTTCCGGTGCCGGCGTTGGCGCTCACCCAGGCGGAGCTGAGCGGATCGGCGGCCTCGCGTTGGGCGCGCTGTGTGCGTTCCAGTTCTTTGTGGCTGTCGTGCGCGGTCACGATCCCGCCCCCTCGTCTTCGCCCAAAGCGGCCCATTCACCGACACGCGCAAGGTGGGCGTAGTCGTCGTAGTCGTAGGAGAAGCGGGCGCGGCGTACGGCTTTGTAGGGCGTCGCTTCTATGTCGAACGACGCGATGAGGCGTGACAGCGACTCCACTGCACTCTGGGCGTGCGCGGCGATATCATCCAATTTGACCAGACGCTCCTCGCCGGGCGGCTCTCCTCCCGAGGCGCGGATGTAGCGCAGACCGGTCACGGGCTTGCGCGCGATCCCGGTGAAGCCAATTTCGCCCTGGGCAATTGCGGCCTCGAGCAAGAGCTGTGGTGCGCGGGCCCGCGCGACGTCCTTATCGCTTGGTGGCAAGCCGGTTTTGTAGTCGGTGATGATCACCCCATTGTCGCAAACGTCAATTCGGTCAGCGCGCGCCCTCAGCGTGAAGAGGCCCGCCGGTGCCGCAATGGGCAATGTGCCGTCAACTTCGGCGGCGACGCGTATCGTTCCGTCGCGCCGCGCGGGCTCCGTTTGCGCAAACCAGCGCGCAAAACGCTCAAAGCGCGGTAGCCAGAACGCAGCCACGCGCGGATGGCCCGCGTATTGCCTGAGAACGTCATTGGCAATCTGAAGCAGGGCACGCTCTGCGTCTTGCGGCAGCGTCTCGGGAAACGCCTTTGCAAAACGATTCATGATCTCGTGGACAATGCTACCACGCAGCGCGGCGCCTGGCGCCACACCAAGCTCGGGTAGCTTTTGCAGCCTCAGGATCTCTTGTGCGAAGATGGCATAGGGGTTGGCAAGCCACGCCTCAACGCGCGTCACGCTCATTTTGCGCGGGCGCAGGCCTATTGCCGGGCGTGGCTCTGGCGCGCCAATGCGAACACGATCTCCGACGTGGTCGCGGGCTCGCGCCCACCCTAGCCAAGGCGCTTCCGGTTTAAGAACGTCTGAAAGCTGAAGCCCGGCGAGCAACGCTTGCATTCGCATCAGCCAACGCGAGGGGACAGTCGGCACACCGTCGATTTTTTCCGCACGCGTGAGATAGACGCGTTGTGCACCCAAGAACGAGGTGAAATCGTGCGCGGCGTAGCCGATTTTTTCCTCAGGCGAGGGCAGCCCGAGGGCAGCCCGCATTGGCCTATTTAGCCAGGGTCCAGGATCTGCGGCTTGCGGCCACGTCCCCTCGTTGAGCGAGCCGAGGATCATCACATCGGTCTGCTGCAACCGTGCCTCGAACGGCCCCCAGATGAAAAGGCGCGGATGAACTGGTATGCGCGGACGTACGTTCTCTCCGACGATCAAGCTGCGGTAAAGGTCCGCATAGTCGGTGGCTTTAATACGTGGCGCAGGTAGGTTCGGCGCAAGCAAGCCGGTGAAAAAGACCGACGCGGCCGCGCCGGCTTCATCCCGCCAAAGGGGTGAAGCCGTCTCACTGTCGGGCGTCTCGGGCAAACGAGCAATCGCTTCTGCTGTGGCGACATGTGCTGCTGCGATGGCCTGGAGCGGCTGCGCATTGGGATCGGCGAAAACTGCGATTAGCGGTGCGAACGTCTCCTTCAGGCGTTCGACGAGTTCATGCGCGCCTTTCCAATCGTCAGGCCAAAGTCGACGGACCGCCGCATGTCGCCGGTCTCCCGACGCCGTTTCCTGGTCCGCTCTTGTAAGCGCGGCTGCGACGCCGTCGAGACCCACGCCGAGGTAGACGTCGCGGAAGGTGGCAATCTCCAGGGCGCGTGAGGCGCGACGCACGTCGAACGCGTTGAGACCAAGCCGCGTCAATGGGTGCTTCAAGAGCGCCAGGAAACGGCGTCGGGAGACCGGCGACATGCGGCGGTCCGTCGACTTTGGCCTGACGATTGGAAAGGCGCGCAGGAACTC
>PVMK01120184.1_pt1 | contig 19559 bp, 23 predicted proteins | sample 1853481 | NCBI WGS metagenome assembly PVMK01 (sample SAMN08533507, study PRJNA380276) | Marine sediment metagenome, whole genome shotgun sequencing project. | reverse complement strand
CCGATCACACAAGCCGGATGCGGAGCGATCTGCCCCGCGTACAACCGTGGCTGCTACGGGTGTTTCGGGCCGAGCGAGTCACCGAACATCGAGTCTCTGAGGCAGGCTTGGCAATCGATCGGTGTTGACGATGCGGATCTGGTGCGAGCGTTGCGGACGTTCAACGCCTACGCACCCGAGTTCAGGGAAGCGAGCGACTCGTATGCAGGGTGAGAAGCGAGAGATCTCGGTCGACTATCTGGCAAGGGTCGAGGGCGAAGGCGCCATGTACCTGAAGCTCGACGGAGACAAGGTGGAGGAACTCCAGTTCAACATCTTCGAGCCGCCTCGCTTCTACGAGGCGTTCCTCCGGGATCGGCGGTTCTCCGAGGCTCCCGACATCACAGCACGGATATGCGGGATCTGCCCTGTGGCGTATCAGATCAGCTCGGTCAACGCGATGGAGAACGCAGCAGGAGTCAACGTCAGTGATGAGATCAAGTCGCTGCGGCGGCTCCTCTATTGCGGGGAGTGGATCGAGTCCCACACGCTGCACGTCTACATGCTCCATGCTCCCGACTTCCTCGGATATCCAAGCGCCATCGAGATGGCTGGCGACATGCCGGACGTCGTCACGAACGCACTCCGCTTGAAGAAGCTCGGCAACACGATCATGACGGTGGTCGGCGGGAGAGAGATCCATCCCATCAACGTGAAGGTCGGTGGCTTCTACCGTGCACCATCGAAACAGGAGCTCCGGTCTCTCGTTGCCGAACTCGAGTGGGCGATAGACACCGCGGAACAGACCGTGGCACTCGTTGCCGGATTCGACTTTCCAGATTTCGAACGGGACTACGAGTTCGTGGCGCTCCATCACCCAGATGAGTACGCGATCACCGATGGACGGATCATCTCGAATCGGGGACTCGACATCGACGTCACCGAGTGGGGCGAACATTTCGAGGAGTCACACGTCGAGTGGTCCAACGCGCTGCACTCCCGACTCAAGGAACGCGGCTCGTACTACCTGGGGCCGATGGCGCGGTTTGCACTCAACGCAGAACAGTTGTCTCCCAGGGCAGCCGAGGCAGCCAGATCTGTCGGTCTCGTCCCCGGCGAGTCGAACCCGTTCAAGAGCATCATCGTGCGAGCGGTAGAGATCCTGTTTGCGTGCGAAGAAGCCCTGAGACTCATCGGGGCCTATCGTCTCCCTGACCCCCCATTCATCGCGGTTGAGCCACGATCGGCGGTTGGGCACGGCGCCAGTGAGGCGCCTCGTGGCCTGTTGTACCACCGGTATGAGATCGACGGTGGAGGGCTGATCGCTGACGCGCAGATCGTCCCACCGACATCACAGAACCAAGGATCCATCGAGGAAGATCTGCGCCAATTCGTGCGATCACGGACCCACATGGACGACGAGACGCTGACCTGGCAGCTCGAACAGGCGATCAGGAACTACGACCCATGCATCTCGTGTGCAACGCACTTCCTCGACCTGACCGTGGAGAGGAGCGACAGACGATGACAAGAAGACTTATCGGTATTGGGAACCCGGACCGGGGTGACGATGCGGCGGGCTGGGAGGTCGCGGGATCGGTCTCGAGTTGGGATGTGGACCGTAGAACCGCTGGTTCGCTCGATCTCATCGAACTGTGGTCCGCAGACGACGACGTTGTGATAGTTGATGCGATGCGATCGGGCGCACGCCCAGGGACTATCCACATGTTCGACGCGGCTGATGAAGCGTTACCGGTGGGAGCGTTCGCTTCGACCCATTCGTTCGGCCCGGCAGCGGCTATCGAACTTGCCCGCAGCCTCGGCCGGCTTCCACACTCGCTCGTCGTGATCGGCATCGAGGTCGGCGACACGTCCCACGGGAGACATATGTCCCCGGAAGTCGTCACAGCGGTGAACAAGGTTTCTCTGGACCTCCAGAATGCATGAGGCCAGCCTCGTTCGCCAACTCGTGCGGAAGATCGATTCGGTCGCCCGCGAGAACTCGGTACAGCACGTCGATCTTGTCCGCATCGAGATCGGCTCCCAGAGCCACTTGACGAGTGAGGCCCTCCGTGCGCAATTCGAGGTGCTCTCGCATGACTCCCTTGCACAGGGAGCGCAACTCGACGTGAGGGAAGTACCTGAAACCGATGACATCCGGATCGTGTCGATCGTGGCAAGGGACGACTGACCATGTGCGTTGCAGTTCCGGGCAAGATCATCGCAATCGGAGAGCCGTCGACCGCACTTGTGCCCGGAGAGGTGGTGTTCCCTGATCGCACGCTTGACGTGAACCTGATCATGGTTCCAGAGGCCGTCGTAGGCGACAACGTGATCGTTCACTCCGGATACGCCATCCGAGTCGCACGAGAGCCAATCGAGGCCGAACCGGAACCCAGCCCAACGGTGCAGGATGGCTCATCTCACCCGCACCCGCGCTCCTAGCTCGGCGCACACGATGGCTGCGGATTCGACCGGCGGTGTGGGCGCCGTGATCTTGCGGTGCTAGTTCAACAGATGATGCCGGGCTCGCAGAACAGGGCTTCTCCGGCGTCGGCGTAGCGGTTCAGCAGGTAGTCGGAGAGAGCAGGCAGCAGCCTGTCCCCGGGCACGAAACCCCGGGTGAGTACGGCCCACTCCGCACCGTCACGTACCAAGAGGGTCGGGAAGCCGGCGACACCAAGCGAACGGGACTCGGCGAAGTCGGACCAAGCTCGCGTCTTCATCTCATCCGAGGCGAAGCGCTGGGTGAACTCGTCGGTATCGACATCGAACTCAGCTATGAGTTCGGGATAGACGGCGCGGTCGGTGAGATCGACGCCCTCTGCATAGAAGGCTCGTTGCAGGCGGGAAAGGAACTGGAGTGTCTGCGGCTCGTTGAGCTCACGCATCGTGACCGCAGCGACTGCCGGGATCTCGGTGTCGTAGCGCCAGCCGTCGCGACGCTCGAGGAAGGTTCTATCGAATGGCTGGCCGGAGGCGGCCTCGACCTGGTCCCAATGGTGCCCCAGCACCCCTGCGAGGCGATCGTCGAGCTCCTCGGCTTCGGGTCCGGGACGCAGACCGCCAACGACGACCCGCAGTGGCACGTCGTACACATCCTGCATTCGCTCTGCAACGGGGGCGAAGCCCCAGCACCACGAGCACATCGGGTCTCCGACGTAGACGAATTCGAAGTCCATAGATGTCTCAAGCCATCTGGGCCGCTCGGCATTCCCGGCTGTGGTCCGTTTCGCGGCACACGCGTGCGATGGCGCGTTCGAAACCGAGCCCATCGAACGATCCCCCTCACGGGCTGGCGCCCGCTTCAGGCTGATCAGGCCTTTGCAGTTGCCGCGATGAGCATCCCGTCAAGATACCTACGGGTGACAGCCGGCCCGAGATCGACACTTTGAAAAAGCGCCTCGAGGCCTGACTTGCTTGTCTTCGTCGGGCCCCGGTGCCACTTCGTAAGGGCAGCCCGGGAGAACCCCGTAAGTCCCAGCGTGCCGGTGAGAGCATCGAGGTTCTCGTCGGTAAAGCCCGCGGAGGGAACGAGAACGCTGACGGTGCCGCCGGGCGCACACACCCGGTGCATCTCGGACAGCACCGACTCCGCATCGGCAACGACGTTGATAACAGATGCTGCGATGACGGCATCGAACGCATTGTCGTCGAAGGGGAGCATCGTTGCGTCGCCAACGTGGAGGTCCAGATGTGGGTAATCGTCTCTCGCTTTGCGAATCATGTCTTCGGAACAATCGAGTCCGGTAACGCGGTAGCCGCTGTCGGTTCACGATCGCGTAGCCGAATCGACACGGGGGCGCCAGAGGTACAGCAACCCTGCGATCCATGTGGCATTGAACATCGGCAAGAAGGAATCTGACAGCTCAACCACTCCTGTTGCGGTGTAGAAGATACCGACCCCGAGGTCGATCAGTTGGATGAAGATCATCGCAGTGATCCACAGGCGATGCTGGACAGGGTCCCGTGAGATGTAGATGAACACGACACCGAAGACCAGGAATCGGCTGGCGAGCATGCCCAAGGGGTAGAAGATGTCGTCCGCTCGCCTGTTCCCAGGCCTCGTCTAACCAGCTTTCGGGACCATCTCGAGCCGGGAGGTACGCTGCTCATCGACATTGAGGTTCCCTACGCCGATCCTCACCAGTGGGGATACTGGCTGGAAACGAAGCGCTCCTCGCTGCCCGAAGATTCCACGCCACCGAAGCGTCGGCGAACCGCCACAGACGGGTCGGAGTATGCGTTGGCCGGTCGCTTGGTCTCCGTTGATCCACTGGAACAGCGGGTGACGATGGCGATGAATGTCGAGCGATGGAGAGACGGGGCTCTCGAGGCACAAGAGGAGTGGCTGCTTGACATCGGCATGTACTTCAAGAACGAGATGTTGCTGATGCTCGAAAGGGCCGGATTCACAGACGTGGTGGTGCATGGCGAACACCAAGAACGTCCCCCAACAGGCGATGACGAGTTCATCGTCTTCGTCGCACGGGTGTAAGACACACTCCGAATATCCGGCACTATGCACGGCCGATAATGCGCCATATGTGCCGTCATGCGTGGCCGTTGTAGCTGCACAGGACGCGGCACGGTCGCCTTAGGTCCACCGCGTGACGGCGTAAAGAAACCCTGTCGGAACTCCGACGATTGACCCGCCGCCATGCGTCGTGGACGTGTTGTGGCGGCTATCGTTTCGCCATGGATCCCGCAAGGTTCCGCTTTGTTCTCGGTTCGCTGCTGATACTCGTCGCCGCAAGCTGTAGCGGCGCGACCGAAAGCGGGAGTACCTCCACCCCTGCCCTCGCGGGTGCCTCAACGGAGTCAACGTCAACGTCGGTGGCGGCCACCGCAACACCCGGATCAGCCGATGCAACGACAACATCGGTTCCACTTGGCGAAAGCCAACCAGACGAGACCACGACTCCCACCACAACGACGGCACTCGCTACGACAACGACCTCACCAGCGACCGACACGACACAACCGGTTACGACAACGACAGCGCCAGTGACGACTTCAACACTCGCCACGACAACAACCTCAACGGTGACGACAACGACGTCGGGTGGGTCGAAGACGGTGGGTGTCAGTATTGTCAACTTCAGTTTCGGGCCTGCCAGCGTCACGATCAATGTCGGAGACTCCATCAAGTGGACTGTCGTCGAGGGGACACATACGGTCTCCATAACGCCGGGTGGCGTCTTCAGCCGCACTTTCGACCAGGCAGGGAGCTACCCGTACTTCTGCACCATCCACCCCTCCACGATGAAGGGAACCATCACGGTGAACGGATGAAGGGCTTGCACAGCCAAAGCGTCAGCCGCCGATAACCGGCATTATGCACGGCTCCCAGGGTGCGCATATGTGCCGTTATGCGTGGCTGGTCAGGGCGACTGCCTAGGGGGCGGGCGGCTCGGTGCGCCTCAAGCTGAGGCGAATAGACTTCTGTGTGATGAGCGACCAAGTTGAGCGCACTATCGACGTGGCCCGGCGCAGCTTCAACCGCGAGCTGCTCTCGGGGGACTACCGCAACGCCCACGTCAATGACGATCAAGTGGACCGGCTAGTTGACTTCCTCGACCCTATGCCAGGGGGCACCTACCTGGATTTGGCCACCGGCAATGGAGACGTCGCCTTCGCTGTCGCTGGCCGCCAAACGAAGGCCCACGTCGTTGGTATCGACATTGCCGACCTAGCGATATCGCGGAACCAGACCACGGCCAGGGAGCAGCGGTACACCAACGTCGAGTTTCTCGTCGCTGATGGTCGCAAGATTGGTTTTCCGAACGCCAGTTTCGACGGCATCACGTGGCGCTACGCGTTGCACCACTTCCCCCAAGTCGAGAAGACACTTGCCGACGCCCGCCGCGTGCTGAGACCGGCGGCCGTTTTGGTGGTCGCTGACGCGGTCAGACATCCCAGGGACGACCACGACTTCATCAACCGGTTTCAAGCCCTCAAGCCCGATGGCCACGTTCGGATCTACACCGTCAACGGCCTCTTGGATCTGTTCCGTGCCACCGGTTTCACGCCGCAACAGCATTTCAGGTCGAAGATCAAGTTCACCCGAAACCTCAACGCCGACTATCACGACCTAATCGACGGGACCCCTCCCAAGATTCTCGATCTCTACGATGTCACGGTTGCAGGCGAGCGTGCCGTGCTGACCTTCGACATCCTCAATGTCAAGTTCGCGGCTCCGACCGGCTGGACGCACCCCTGTCGGCCGAGCGAAGCTCAGTGTCGTTGACCGGCCGCCCACAACCGGCATTTGTGCGGCCGGTCAGGTGCGCATATGTGCCGTTATGTGCGGTCCATGTGGACAGGCCGTGTTCGGCGCGTATGGTTGGTGGGCGGTTCGAATATGGCGTGCCCCCAATGGACGTCCCGAGGCACTCTGCCCGGTCCGCCAATGTGAAGGAGAGAGGACATGAAGTTCATCAGCGTGTATAGCGGAGATCTCACGGAGGGCAAGACGTCTGAATTCGTAGCCTGGCTCGAGTCCAACGAGCAGGCCCTGGCCGATGCGCACCCGGAGGGCAGCGAATACATGGGGACCTACTTCAACGTCATCGGTGGAGCGGCTAGCGCAGGGTCCGTGTACACCCTCATCGGGATGGATAGCTACGGCACCTTGGATGCTCTCGCAGAGACTGGTGGTGAGTATGCCCGGCTGCTCAGTGAGGCCATCGGGTTCTTCGACCAGAGCAGCAACAATGGTGGTCAGATCGTCCTCAAGAAGGCGACCGAGGCCACCACCTACGGCGACTGAGCCTGGCAACTGTGTGTACCCGCATGCGTGACGGCATGTAGTTGGACTTGTTTGGGCGTACACAAGTGCCGTTATGCGTGGGTGCTGAGATGCCAGTTCGATTGTTCACTGGTTTGTAAGCGCTTGTTCTCGGTTCGTTAAGACGTGTTCTGGGTCTGTTCGGCGTTGTAGGGGTACGAACTCGGGAAGAATCTCGGGTGTGTATCGAAGGGAGCGATGGATGCGAGTCATCATTCGCACCATGGGGCTACTTGCAGCAACCGCTGTGGCAGTCCTAGCAATGTCAGTATCGGCACTCGCCGCACCGCCAGACGTTGTGGGACCAGGGGACGGATCGTTCCTATGTCCCGCCGTGGGTGACGGCGTGACAAACGCCGACGCACACAACGGCCTAAATGGGGTATCGGCCATCGGACCGATCGGGTCCGGCGATCAGTCGTTCCTGCCGGGACACAATCAGGCGGGGGCAAAGTCGAATCCGACCGCCGACAACACGCAAGGGCCCGGGACCTCACCGGGTCCGGGGGATGGGAACTCGGACTGGTCACCGATCTGGCCGGCACCGACTCCGTAACGAATCGGTAGCAATGGATCGGGGTGGAGCAGCAACGGCTGCTCCACCTTGACCAACATCCCGCATCCGGCACTATGCACTCCGATAACACGCCATATGTGCCGTAATGCGTGGATCAGTTGCACCGAAGCTTGCGAGTCGGGAGAGTCATCCGTCCCCTCGACGCTCCGCCTGACTTGGTAGCGGACGACGTACCGATCTTGGTCGCGATTCGGTAGGAGTTGACCGACCTGGCGATTGAGACCCCACAGCGCTTTGACGAACGTGCGGCGAGCTGCGCGAGTCCTCCGCCGGACCGTCGGGTTCTGATCCGAGATGTACGCTGATATCTGTTTGCAGAGACACGATGGCCGTCTTCGTGTTGACCGGGTCGGCGCTCGGAGTTCCGCTATGGAAGGATCTCGGTTCAAGGTGCGAATCAGCCGGACCTGGCGACACCGGAATGCGGCTCCACTCGTTAACGGTGTTGCTGGAGTCGAGACTTGGCACGTACTCTTGGCCCACCGCGGGACGATCCTCGGATAAGCCGCCGGTCACCGGTGAGACGGCATCGACAACGGTTCCGATATCCGTCGTTCCCTCATGGTCGCGACAAACCGGTCTGAGCCGACCATCGAACGTAACGGAGTCTCGTTCACACAGGTGGCAAACTGCAAGCCATTCTTTTTGCGTGTCCACGAGCCCTCCATCGGCATCCACATTCGATCATTCCGACATCGCGCACCATACCGTCCGCGGGTCAATTTCTGGGGTCAATCGGTTGCATTCATAACGCCAGCTATCGGCGGTCCACCTGAGCGCCTCGCGACCACACCGGCAGGGGCGATAGCCAGTCTTGACAACGCCGTCCAAACACCATGCATAACGGCACCTATTCGTGACCGTATCGAGCAGCCGTAATCCCTGGGTGAGCGACCCTAGAACCGACCACGCATATCCGGCACCATGCACGCTCGTGGAGTGCGCATATGTGCTTTGAAATCAGGTGGTCGTTGCATCACTTTCGACGAGAGTTGTTCTCGATGGAGGTGCGCGATGGTACGAATGTCAGAGTCCGAGCAGAACGAGTTGTGGGATCGGTGGGAGGCTGGTGAGTCTCAGCGGTCGATAGCACGAGCGTTGGGTCGTCCCCCTGAGACGATCAGGGGCCGGTTGTTGTCGTCTGGGTGGCGACGTCCTGTACCGGCTGTCGAGTGGTGTCCGTTGCGTCTGTCGAGTGGTGAGCGTGAGGAGATCTCGCGTGGAATCGCCCAGGGTGTGTCATTGCGGTCGATCGCGTCTCGTCTTGGCCGGTCTCCGTCGACGGTGTCTCGGGAGGTGAGGGTCAATGGCGGCTACGACCTGTATCGGGCGACAGCTGCGCATCGTGGGTCGAGGATGCGGGCGAAACGCCCGAAGGCGATGAAACTGGAAGCGTGTCCCCGTCTACGTGGCGTGGTTGAGGACACGCTGGAGTTGTGGTGGTCGCCAGCACAGATCTCACTGTGGCTCGAGACCGAATATGGTGGCGACCAGGAGATGCAGGTGTCACACGAAACGATCTATCAGTCGCTGTTCGTCCAAGGCCGTGGCGCTCTGCGTAAGGAGCTGTGGCGTTCTCTACGCACGGGAAGGGCGAAACGCCGCCCCCAGGGACGTTCCGGGTCCACGAAGGGCCAGATCCGTGACATGGTGATGATCAGTGAACGGCCAGCCGAGGTCGCCGACCGTGCCGTGCCTGGTCACTGGGAAGGCGACCTGATCATGGGGACACGTAAAACGTCGATCGGGACGCTGGTGGAACGCCACTCGAGGTATGTGATGCTGTTCCATCCTGTAGACAACACCGCAGAGTCCGTCAGGATCGCGTTGACCGACACGGTCAAGCAGCTCCCTGATCATCTGTGGAAGTCGTTGACGTGGGACCAGGGCAAAGAGATGGCCCAGCATGCGACGTTCACGATCGATACCGGGATCCAAGTGTACTTCTGTGACCCGAAGTCGCCGTGGCAACGCGGTTCGAACGAGAACACCAACGGCCTCCTGCGTCAGTACTTCCCGAAAGGAACCGACCTGTCCATCCACACCCAAGACGACCTCGACCAGGCCGCCTACTCACTCAACACTCGGCCTCGACAAACCCTCGGAGGGATGACACCATCAGACAAACTCGCCGAAGCGATGCAATGACCCCTTGAAACCACCGCACTTATGCGTGGATTGCCCCGCCTCGACAAAGCGACCTAACACTCAAACGCAATCCGACCGGATGTACCGCCATCCAACGGCGAAACTGCCACAACCTTGTGACGTTTCAACTGTGAAATTGCGGTGAACACCCCTCATCGGGCGCTGGGTGCGAAAGATGGCTTTGACATAGCAAATCGGGGTTCCATCAGTTCGCGTCACGATCGAACAATTCCGGCTACAGGCGGTGCCAGCACTGAGGAAAAGGCTAGATGTGGCCGCAATACGCGTATTCGCGCCGGTCAGCGGTTGCACATGACGCTCCAACGTAATCTGACCGCTCGTATCGCAAACCTGTGTGGGGTATCGCGCAAAACGGCGACTACGCGGTTCTCGTTGTTTCTACGTCGCGTCGTCGCGAGGAATCCGCCGATGCGTGACGATCAGGGCATCAGATTCGGCCCTTGCATCATGACGTTTGGGGCCACACGGTGACCGATCTCAACGTGCGCATAAGTGCCGTTATGGCTGGGTGATGAGGCCATTGCAGGTCCGAACGGAGGGTTGCATGACTTGTGCTGTCAGGGGGTGCCTTCCGAGTGACTAGTGAGTCGAAACGCGCCACAACCATTCTCGACCTCTCGGGTCTCGATGCCCATACTGCATCCCAAGAGGAGGGCACATGACCATCTTGGCAACACCCGTCACTACGACAGATGCATTGGGCGTTGAGCGAACCACTCATGAGTCTGACTCCACAATCCAGCTCCACGGCACGGTCGTGCTCACACACAACCGGAACCGTGCATTCGAGCGGTATTCGTTCTACTTGGATCTCGACACGAAGGGGTCACACGTCTTCGAGATCAGGTTCGTGAAGGACAACGATGAGGAGCTCTTTGAGCGTGGGAAGGCTGTTCCGAAGGGTTCGATCGTGACGGTGGGTGTCGGTGTGATTCTCATGGCCGATGGCGCGCGGATGTATCGGGCGAGGGAGCTCATTCTCGAAGAGTGACACGGCGACTAGCAGGTGCGCATAACCGGCAATGTGCACGCCTTTGAAGTGCGCATAAGTGCCGTTATGTGCGAGCTGCTACCTCTTGTATAAGGAGGGTTGTGGCGAAGAAACGGCGTAATGCCAGATACAGTACAGGCTTCAGCCGATTGGCCCTCGTAGCTCAGGGGATAGAGCACCGGTTTCCTAAACCTCCCGGCTCTAGCGCTGTGCCATCACCCCGGAACGGCGCACTCGCTTGCCTCGCGTTCACCGTGGCCTGCGAGTTATGTGCTGTAAGTCACCAGCTTTGGTGGGTAGTCCGCTGACAGCGAAACATCGCCCAAGAAGGTAGTCGCACTGACGGTCAGTCAGGTCTCTGTAGCAATTGCCTGGCGCTCAGCGAGTGCAGCACCGACAGAAGGGGGCCTCCGAATGCCGATGATCTCCGATGCAGAGAGGATCGCTATTCCCATGAGGAACGCAGCGCTCTGGATCGTGCTGTAGAGGCCGATGCCGCCAGCAAGCACGAACGTCATGCCGATTGTGACAGATCGGTCTCCGGCGACCCACGTGCGATGTGCCGCGTACACGACACAGGCGAAGGACAGCGCGTAGAGCGCAGGAGGAAAGTACCCGGCGAGGCCAACGGTCCACAACATGAGCGTTTGAGTCGTTGAAGGCTCGGCTACGAGAGTCAGAAGCACGATGGCGCCTGCCGCTGACGCATACACCACAGAGCGTCTCGACACGGAGGTGACCGCTCGCGCCAGCAGAGCGATTCCCGCGGCGATCGCCAGAGCCTCAGCCAAATGCCACAGGCCGACGACGGGTACGTCAATCTCTGGGGCCCACTTGTTCATCATCGTGGGTATCGCAGCAGTGGTGAACGCGGCCACCAGAAGAACAGGGGACAGAAGTGTCCACCATCGACCCTGTCGCAGGGACATGCACAAGCCCGGCACCGCAAGAATCGCCGCGATCGTCACGACGTCGGTCGCTGTCTCGACGATGGCACCCATTGCGGCAAGCGCAGAGAACACCAGGAACAGGGACAGAATGGAGGCCAGTCCTACGCTGCCGGTCGCAGCCTGATTGATCGCGACGGTGACGAAGAGGGCGAAGACGAGCACGACACTGGCGCCAAAAGCCAGTCGACCGGCCTCAGACACAACCCGATAGACGACAGACACACGCTCCAACCCGGGTATGTGGATTGCCGTGCGTGTGAGGATTCGCAGCGCGACGAGTTCAACGAGCAATGCTGCTGTGGCCAGATACGTGATCGGCGTGAGGTACGGCTCAACGATTCGATTCGCCGCGGCCACCTTTTTCACGACTCGTGGACCTCGCCCCCACCGTCTGCCCCTCCGTCGGCGTCGGTCTGCGGGCGACGAGTGGCAAGGATCCCGAAGATGACCATCAGGAGGACCGTGATCGATGCGAGCACCACGATGCCCGCAGTCTGATCCGTGGCACCTGAGTCCGACCCCGCGCCCTGGTACGCGTTCGCTGCGATCTCCATCCGCAGGAACGCCGAAACCGACTTCTGGCCGTTTCTGTCGTCCCTGGCACCGTCCCACACAGCGAGGGCCACGTCCATTGCTCCGCCAACCTGGAATTCAGGCTGCAACTCACCTGGCGAACCGAATGGGCGAGCCATTGTCACCGACCACTGTGTGTCGGCGTGTGAGCCACTCCCGGAGATCACCTGGCTTTCAAGGGGGGTGACTGTTCCGAAGCCGCCAGCAACAAGGTTTTGGACGGCGGGAGCACCGAACATCGGATTCGACGCTGCAGCGGCCGGATAGTGCAGTTCGTCAACCTCGGGGTACGTGTCGACGTACCCCCTACCCGGGACCGAAGCTATGCCGTTCTGGCTGTCCGCACGCCAATGCCAGATGTTGACAGCCGAATCCGCCTGACCCATGCAGATCGCTGGCACCGACGCGTCTGCGACAGCCGGGAACTGTATGGCGACCGCATCGGAGAAGATACCAACCGCGTCCGTTGCGGTGTCTGAGCTCGTGTCCACCCACTTGAGATTGACGTAGAGCACATCATCGTGGTGAAGCGCGGCGATCATCACCCACGGAGCACCCTCTTCGCTCATCGGGGGAGTCACCCGCTGGGCCGTCATTTGAATGATCGATGTCGGTATCGCATCCCAGACGCTGCTATTGGGATCGAGCCCCGGGCTCTGCTCCGAATGCCACGCGACGACCGTCGAGGACTGTGCAACTGCGGGCTCGACGTCGAACAACCTGATGCTCACAGCGGCCACAAGAGCGACAAGCAACACGACCCAGAAGCGTCTGCTGGCGGTCATCCCTCGCGCTCCCCGATCGACACCACCACCTCGGAACCTCACATCACACCACCACAGCTCGTGTCATCCCAGCCCAGGCTGGGATCAGGTACCGGGACGCCACTGGGGTCGGACTCTTCGTCACGATCTTCGATGGAGATGGGCGTAACGCCGAGGCGGCCGATGTCGGCATCGAGGAACGCGGCAATAAGCGACCCGAGAGCGTTGTAGAACATGTGACTGGAGACGGTGGCCATGCGTCTTCCATACTCAGGTCCCCATGTACCGAGGTGATCCGTCAAGAACGACCTCTGCGTCTCGACACACAGCTCAGCCATCTCAGGGGCGCCTGCCTCGGAGGCGTGCGCCTCCTTTGCGGCGAGGAAGCCCATGAACTCAAGTTCGGGACCGATTCCGTCCGGTCGGTCCCTCGTGATCCCACCGACGTTGACGCCGTGAGCCCGGTAGAAGCCAGCAACATCCGCCATGACGTGGCTCTGTCGAAAGACGTCTCGCTCCGAGTACGCGGTCTCGTATGAAGGGGCGTCCTGGGACTCCACGGCGGGGAACAGGACGCGGTGAGCAGCCTGGAGCGACGCAAGGTCTGACGCTGATGCTGACGCCTCCACGATCTCGAGCCTTCCTGCCTCGAGTCGCTCGTCGTCGAAGCGGACAAAGTCGAGCAGTCCAGCCTCGATCGGTTCCCTCGGGTATCTGGTGGAACCGCTCAGGAACGAATAGACGCCAGCCCGAACACGGGTCTCGACATCAGGGTGTGCCGCAATCGCACTCATCCAACACCGCCTGGCACCGTGCAACATGTGCAGCGGTTCGTCTGAAGCCTCATATCGAGTTGATCCTCCCGGGTCGTTCGATGAGGGGATCCTCAACACGGACCCTCACGATCTCACGGCCATCCCGATCGAATCCGACCACCGTGTCGTCGAACAACTCAAGCGGCTCTCCACCAACCATGATCTCGCTCAGCTTCGGACCCTCCCGGACATCGAACGAGAACACCATCTTCTGGGTCGCCCGGAAGAGCTGGAGTACAGCGAGCAGCCGACGCGATGGCCTCGTGTATGCCTCTATCGCATGGTCGACTCCTGGTCCGAACATCTGGTGCAGGTACTGCCTCGGGACCCACCGCGGAGGGATGTAGTAGACGTTCGGTTGGGTCCCGAACTGGGGGTACAGAGGCAGTGCCACTCTCTCCTCGTGGACGAGGTAGTAGATCGGGTGTGAAGGGTCTGAGGCCCAGACGCCATCGTCCTGCACGTCGACGAGCCCTTGAAGCCTGATCTTCCCCACACAAGCCGCCATGCATCGCGTCTCCATGGGCTGGCCATCAGTCAGAGGATCAGACCCCTCGACCCTGGGGTAGCACGCAATGCACTTCTCCGTTGTCCTCGTGGTCGGTCTGTACATCGCCTTTTTGTACGGGCACGCCTCGACGCACTTCTGATAGCCGCGACAACGTTCCTGGTCGACGAGCACGATGCCGTCCTCCGGCCGCTTGTAGATTGCGTTCCTCGGGCACCCTGCGAGGCACGCCGGGTAGCTGCAGTGGTTACAGATCCTGGCGAGGTAGAAGAACCAGCCTTCATGTTCGGGCAGGGTTGCGCCGTTCTTTGAGAACCCGGTCGCGTGGTCCTCGTACCTATTCGGTGACTTCCAGTCCGCTTCCCTCGGTAGATAGCCGAGGGCGCGTTGGCCAGCGTCTGCTGCCTCGAACACGGTTTTGCCCTCGAACTGACCGTACGGCGCGGCCTCGTCGCCAGCATGGGCTTCCCATGACTGGCCTCCGGGATTCGCGTTCTCAAGCATCGACAGGATGCGGCTGTCCCAGTGGCTTGGGTAACCGCCGAACGGCTTGGTTTCGACATTGTTCCACCACATCAGCTCTTGGCCTGGCGAGTGCGTCCAAGTCGACTTGCACGCCATCGTGCAGGTCTGGCACGCAATACAGCGGTTGATGTTGAACACCGCAGCGAACTGCTTGTCGTACACGCCACCTTCGTGGCGGTAGGACATCTCCCTTCCAAGCTGCCAGTTGTGGACATTCGCCATCAGTTGCTCTCCTGATCGCCGAAGACCGAAGCGATCGACATATCGACGAACTCGGAGCCGTACCGCAGGAACAGCCTGTGGAGAGCCGCGTAGTGCGGAGAAGTGAACAGTGCACGAATCTTGGACTGCCCGAATCCCATCAACGCGTATTCCTCGACGATGCACCGGGCCGTCGTGCGGTCGATCTCAGGGTCGGATGGGTAGTTCACGGCGACCACCTCGAGGGGGTCGTCTGCCTCGACGGTCTTGTTCGGCGCTGGCGCCACATCGAGCAGTCGAACGGGTTGCCAGGTGTTGGAGTTCACGATGTATCTTTCCGCACGGTCGTGAGGTCGCCCCTTATATACGCACGCATGGCGGCCTCTTCACCCCCAGGGCTCTCCCCGGTCGTCGCTGGCTGCCATGGCCCCGAGCCGTTGAGGCCTCCCGATTCAGCCTTCGTGATCCTCACGAGCGTCTCTTTCGGACAGGTGTTGATGGCGTGGTTGTCAACATCGAATCCGAACACGAAGCTCATGCCTCCCGCCTTCTTGTGGAATAGCGAGTCCGTCTGATGCATGGGCGGTGCCCAGCCCCTCGTGATGCTCTGCTGGCTCCCGTGCCTGAAGCTCGCCTGGTATCCATTGGGTGACAGTGCTCTGCCGTCCGGCCTCTCCTTCTGGGCCTTAACGGTGAGAGGCGTCGCCATATAGAACGCGTGCTTGAGCATCGTGACGCCGGGCGGGTAGGCGGGGTTGTACGACACTCTCGCCATCAATCTGGCTACGTCGGAATACTCATGATCTTCCGACCACCCGACGAAAGGCCGGTCTGCGGGGTTCGCATCCACCCATACGTAGTCCCCATTGTCGATACCAAGCCCCGTCGCGTCCTGCGGGTTCATGTGGAGCTGGGTGTCGCCGACCCCTGGCATACGCTGATCCTCGCGGTATGGGTCACCGAAATTGGAGTTCCAGATCCAATGCCAATCCGTGACGGCCCACGACGAGTGCACGGAGTGACGTGACTTCGGTGTGAGGCACAGGAACTGGTAGCCGTCGTCGAACAGTGGATTGGTTGTCAGCTTTGCCGCATCCCATGACATCATCACATTGCGGACCTGGCGCATGTCTGCGTCCATCTCATCCTTGCCGATCCCGTAATCCTTCGGTCGCAGGAAGGGACTCGTCGAAACGATCACATTCGGCAGGTATGGTGTCGCCTCAATCGCTTCCCTGTGCACGATCATGTTCTCCCCGTAGTCGATTGCCTCCTGCAGGTCGACATAGGCGTGGAGCCTCCCGGTATCTGTATAGAACGGGATGCTGTCGGCGATCTGTTCGTAGAACGGGATCCTCGGCAGTGTGCGGTACTGCATGAGCGCACCGCCTGGCTCGCCGTATCTCCCACTCATGATGTCGTCCACCGTGTAGCCGGCCGTCGTGAAGGAGGCATCGAGAACGCGGTCGAGATAGACCTCTGGTCTTCCTTGCGTCGCGAATCGGAAGTACTCCCCACAGCGTGGATCCCCGATCTCGTTCGACAGAGCTTCGGACACGCCAGCGAAAACCGCGATGTCATCCCTGCTGTCGTAGAGCGGCTTGATACCGCCCTTCCAGATCTGCAGGAAGGGGTTCGAACACGACGCAGCCATTTCAAGCGTCTCGAATTCAAGCCAACTGTTGACCGGCATGATCACATCCGCGTTCTCCGCGGATGCCGTCCACTCGATCTGCTGGTCGACGATCATGTCGACCTTCGGGTTTACGTTGTGGACGAGTTCGTATGCCCACTTCGCCTGGTTGATCAGGTTGGCGTTGTTGTACCAGATGAGCTTCGTCGGGGTCGGGAGATGCGTCTTGCCGGTGAACACTTTTCGACCCTCTGCCGGCGTGTCGACAACCAGCGGTTTGTCTCCGTAACCCCAGTACGACGTCTCTTCACCATGGATCGTGTGGCGCGACGTCGTGTTCGTGTATCGATCATCAGCACCAAGCAATGGATGGAAGGGGTCCTCATTGACATACCCACCGACTCCTGGACCATGCCATGCTGCTCCGTGGAAGACACCGCCTTTGTAGTTGCCTGCCCATGTGCTCACGCCGGCGCCCGGCGTCCCGATGTTGCCTGTCAACATCGCAACAAAGTACACGGCCCTGTTGTGGAGCGTTCCGTGGAAATAGTGGTTCACGCCCTCACCAACGTGGATCCCGACGGGTTTGATCGTCGCAAGGTCCACGATCAGGCGCTCGATGAGGTCGATCGGTGACCCTGTGATGTCTGCGACCGTTTCGAGGTCGTAATCCTTGAGATGCTCTCGATACATCGAGAAGACCGTTGCCACCTCGACCGAAGAGCCGTCTGCGAGCGTCACGGTTCCTCGGTAGTCGAGCCGCGGGTCAATGCCTCTGGCGGCCATCACGTCACCAAGATCCTCACGGGTGAGCGCCTGGAGTTGGCCAGATGTCTGCATGACGACCCTGTCACCGATGATGTCGTACTGGTCTTGTGTCATACCATGCACAGCGAAGCTCACGGCGTCTGCGGCCAACCCCGGTGCGTAGTCCACGAACACATCGTCCGCTCGCAGGCGCTGGAGCGTGTCGAGGCGAACAAGCAGTGGGAGATCTGTGAACCGCTTTGCGAAGTCAGCGTCGTAGAGGTCCCGATCGATGAGGGCCTTTGCGATTCCAAGGAACAGAGCCGTATCAGAAAGCCCTGCCCTGACCGGAATCCAGTAATCGGACTTGCTCGCCTGTGGACCATACTCAGGAACGATCGAGACAATCTTGCCGCCACGTTCGATGATCTCCTGGAAGAAGTGGCTCTCCGGCATCTTGTTCTCGACCAGGTTCTTGCCCACCTGGATGAGCAGGCGCGATTGGCGCAGGTCGTTGAAGTCCGTCTCGGCTGACTGGAGGCCATGCACGAAGGGAAAGCCAGGGGCCTGGTCGCCCCTCCACGTGTACTCGGACCAATCCCGGGCCCCGACAGCCTCCTCCTCGCCAACCCCCCTGACATGTGCATCGAGAAGCGAGAGCATGTTTGCGAATCGGAAGAGCCCGAACTTCCCAGCAACGCCGTGGACAGGGAGCGATGAGCCGAGCTTCATGGTCCGGACGCCAGATTCCTCCCAGTACTCGAGCATCTCGGGTTCATACCCATCAGCCTCGATCAAGCGCCGCCTGCCTTCATCGCCGCTGTATGTGACTGCGATCGCCTTCAGGGCGCGTGCGGCGTATGCATCAACCTCTTCAGTGGAAACAGGGACAAACTCGTCCTCTGACCTGCGGTCGAACATGTAGGTTGTGCGGAGACTCGGGTCGTCGGACAGAGAGGGAAAACCGTCGTCGGCCCACTGCTTCCATCCAGCGCGCAGCATCGGCGTTCGGAGACGATATGGGCCGTACACCCTGCGGTGCAGCGTGTATCCCTTGAGACACCCCCTCGGGTTCCATGAAACGGTCGAACTATTGCCCTGTGGATCCCGGTAGTTGTCGCCGTCGTAATTCTGTTCGATTCGAATCACGATGCCATTGCGCACGAAGGCACGGAGCCTGCACATGTGGGTGTCATTCGGGGCACAGATGAACGTGAAGGAGTCGTCGTAGCGGTACTGGTCGCGGTAGATCGACTCCCAGTCCCTGTTGGGATAATGGAGGAGCGGATTATCGATACCGGGTGCAGCCTCAAGAAAGGCGAAGGTCTGGTCGATCCCGTGGACCGCGAGGTACGCGCCTGCGGTGGCGAGGGCCGACGTCTTGACGAACGAACGCCTCGACAAATCAGCCATCCAAGTCCTCCCTTGGAACCCATTTCATAGTTTTACACTACACAAACTATCAAAAGGCCACAAGAGCCCAAAAGGGCAGCCAGCCCGTCGAGAACACTGCTCATGTTCGGAGGCTGCGACGCGCACCGAAACACGACGCCCATCAGCCAAGAGCATTGTTAGTCTCCGGCACACCCGCCCTCGTAGCTCAGGGGATAGAGCACCGGTTTCCTAAACCTCCCGCCGGTAGCGCAGTGCCAAGGCCTTGCAACGCCTACGTTTCAGGCGATTGGTCCGACCGTACTTGGGGAGTTATGTTCTGCAACGCGCGTTGCCGGGTGGCGCCCTGCCCGTCGATAACTCAGCGAACGTTTGCTCCTACGTCAGGCCTCTCTGGTCGACCTGCCCGGGCCGAGGGCGACCGCACCGTCGCACCCATCTCGGATTTTCCCGATGAACCCATGCCGCTCGTACAGATAGAGTCTGTACTGGGCAGGGCCTCGATCGTGCGTCGAGCAGATCGGTCGAACAAGATGGACGGTGGTGCAATCAGCGATGGGTGAAGGCGTTAAGGGATGGTGGCTGCGCCGATCGGTCTGGTTCCAAGGGCTCGTAATTGGCATTGGGGCGTACGTCGTCTTCCTGACCCTCAATGTGTCACCAAACGACACCGTGGGCGAGGATGTCGCAGCATCCGATACCAGCCTCGCTACAACCACACAGATCTCAGAACTCCCCGAAACTGGTAGCTCCACAACGCTGGCCCCTACGACCCCATCAACGACGACATCAGGGGCGTCGCCCACCACAACTTCACTACCTCCGGTCACGAGCCCATCGACTACGGCTTCGCCAACCACGACCACGAGCCTGCCGTCATCGCCAACGACGACCACTCCGTTTCCTTCGGAATCTGAGGTTGCCGTCGTGGCGTCGGTGACCGAC
>PVMK01124827.1_pt1 | contig 19562 bp, 15 predicted proteins | sample 1853481 | NCBI WGS metagenome assembly PVMK01 (sample SAMN08533507, study PRJNA380276) | Marine sediment metagenome, whole genome shotgun sequencing project. | reverse complement strand
AGACCGCCTGGCGCGGCTGTTCGGCCACATCGATAGCGTCACCGGCAACTGAAACCCATCCGATCACCTTACTTTTGGAGCACCGCGCCATGACGAATGCCCCGGTCATCGAACGGATCGAGCTGACCGCCTTCGAAATCCGAATCGAAAACCTGGCCTCCGGCCCCAGCGGGCTCGGGGTCAGCTATGTGCCGGGACCGGGCACGGCGCAATTGCGTCTGGCGGTCAAGGTCTTCGCCGGCGATGGATTGGCCGGCACCTACGTGACGCCGCGCGGCCGCACCACGGCGACGATCGGCGCCTGCGAGAGCCTGGCTTATGGCCTGATCGGCAAGGACGCGCTCCAGCGAGAGCGGCACTATCGCGCGCTCCGGCTCGCCACCAAGCATATCGGCGAGGTCGGGATCGGCCCCCTGGACATCGCGCTCTGGGATCTGGCCGGCAAGTTTCAGGGGGTTTCGATCACCCAGATGCTGGGCGGCGCCCGCAGCCGCCTGCCGACCTATGCCAGTACCATGATCGGCGACCACCAGGCCGACGGCCTGTCCAGCCCGGAGGCCTATGGCGACTTCGCCGAGACTTGCCTGGCGCTCGGCTACCGGGCCTTCAAGATGCACGGCTGGCCCGAGGGCGACCCGGACCGGGAGATCGCCATGATCCGGGCCGTGGCCGAGCGGGTCGGGGACCGCATGGCGATCATGTACGACGCGGCCTGCCACCTCAAAACCTTCGCCGATGCGATCAAGGTCGGACGGGTCTGCGACGAGTACGGCCTGTACTGGCTGGAAGATCCCTATGCGGACGGCGGCGTGTCGATTCACGGCCACAAGAAGCTCAAGGAGCACCTGCGCACGCCGATCCTGATCACCGAGCACCTGCGCAACCCCGAGACCACCACCGACCTGCTGGTGGCCGGCGCCAGCGACTTCGCCCGGGCCGACCCGGATTACGACGGGGGCCTGACCGGATGCCTCAAGACCGCGATTGCCGCCGAGGCCCTGGGCCTGGATACCGAGGTCCACTCCTGCGGACCGGCCATGCGCCACCTCATGGCGGCGCTCCCCAGGAGCAACTACTACGAAATGAACCTGGTTCATCCGCGCACGGCGAACCCCTGGTCCCTACCGGTCTACGCCGACGGCTACGCCGATCAGCTGGACAGCATCGACGCCGAGGGCTGCGTGCCGGTGCCCCAAGGTCCCGGCCTCGGCGTGACCTACGACTGGGCGGCGATCGCGGCCCAGGCTGTGGAACAGCGTGTGATCAAATAGTTCGGTTAATACCGAAAACGCGCCTATGAATGCGGCGCGGAGGTGCTCATACACCGAGCCGGGTGGCAATCCACTTTGCCGCGCCGAGCAGATGTTGGTGCGCGCCCGGCCGAGCCACGAGCTGCAGACCGACCGGCATGCCGTTTGGCCCTCGGCCGAAGGGAATCGTCACGCAGGGGACATGGAGCAGGGTCCAGTTGCGATTGAAAACCGGATCGCCGGTCGACTCGAGCCCGACCGGGGCTTCGCCCCGAGCGCTGGCGGTGAGTAACACGTCGTTGCCGGCGAACGCCTCGTCTAGGCGCGCGCGGCACTTCCGGGCGAGCGTCACGGCGCTGTCGTGAACCTCGACGGAGATACCCGCGCCCCGGTCCAACAAACCGCGCAGGGGCGCGCTCAGCCGATCCGAGTGGTTTGCGCGCTCCCAGGCCAGGGCCTGAGCCGCCTCTACGCGCATGATCGTTATTTGCGCGTCGGCGAGCCCCGCGAAGGCGTTGGGCAGAACAACCTCCGTGACCTTTGCGCCCGCTTCCTCGAGACGGGCGGCGGCGGTTTCGACGGCCTCGACCGTCGCCGTCTCGGCCTCGGACCATTCGTAGCCGCGGGTCAATCCCACCCGTGGCGCGGCGCCCGACCACGCCGGAATATCGCTTGGCTCGCCGTTCGACAGCGCCGCCCCGAACCAAGCAATGTCATCCAGGTTGCGCGCGAAAGTGCCGACGGTGTCGAGCCCGGGGGCGAGCGGCTTGACCCCGGCGGTCGCAATAGTGTCATAGGTCGGCTTGTAGCCGTAGACGCCGCAAAACGATGCCGGGCGAATGATCGAGCCGCCGGTCTGGGTGCCGAAGGCGAGCGGCACCATGAAGTCGGCGACCGCGGCGGCCGATCCGCTGGACGAGCCGCCGGGAGTCCGGGCGGGATCGTGGGGGTTACGCGTTTGGATGTTGGGTTGACGGTGGGCGAATTCGGTCGACACGGTCTTGCCCAGAACCACCCCGCCCGCGGCGCGGACCTTGGCGACGCAAATCGCATCCGTCGCGGGCCGATGATCGCGGTAGATCGGCGAGCCGTACTCGGTCGGCATATCGGCGGTGTCCATGATGTCCTTGATGCCTACCGGCACGCCGTGGAGCGGCCCAACGGGCGCGCGAGCGTCGCAGGCGCGCGCCTGCGCGAGCGCGGCCTCGGGGTCGAGATGCGCCCAGGCGCGGACCTCCCCGTCGCGCGCGGCGATGCGCTCCAGACACGCTTCCGTCAGACCCACCGCGGTGAGTCGTCCCTCGACGATCAGGGCCGCGGCCTCGCGCGCGCCCAGCTTCGTCAGGTCCATCGGTGATCCTCCCCGTGAACTCAAACCAAAGATTCTTAATATTGACTCATCGAGACAGCTTACCAAGGTTTTTGGCGTAAGCGTCTGCCTCTAGGGCTTAAGCGCGTTCGCCGCCGTAAAACAAGATGACCACGTGTTTGGCCTCGGCAAAGAACAGCCAGCGTTCGATTAGGACGCCGATACTGGCGGAGACGGCGGCGAGCCCCGCGCAGACGACCGGGAGAAGACCCGGCGGAATCAGCGCCGCGATCAGGGTCAGACCCAGAGGGACCGCGAACGCGGCCGTGATGGCGATCCGGCGCAGCTTTCGGCCGTGCTTGCGGGCGATCTTGTAGCCCATTTCCTTCATCAGGAAGTTCTCTTCCGTGTGCGGCCCCGCGAACAGACGCACCTTGCCCAGGCTACCGAGGCCGGTGGCGCTTTCCGGCGTGCTTGGGTGGGCCGTGGTATCGATGAAGTTCCAATAGCCAAGTTTCAGGGCCGCCGCCACCGCCACGACGGCGGCCGTAAACAGGGCGAATTTCGAATTCGCCAGGCCGAAGGCGGCCAACAGCAGGTTCAACCAGACCGCCCCGGTCATCAGTCCCAAGGCCAGGTAATTGGGAACCACCCAGGCGTTGCACCACTGGTGGATGGTGGTGAGGGAGCGGTATATCATGGCCGTGCAGAAGACAGTGACGGCCGCAAGAACAGCCGTCACCGGGCCTAGGAGGTTTCCGTTGTCGCCCAAAAAAAGCCAGCTCAGGGCGAACAAGCCGGCCGGCCCATAGGTGACCACGGCCAAAACCCCTTCCCGGGACAACCAGGACGAACGCCACTGACTGAACGCTCGCCAAGCCCTTTCAGGATGGCCGAGGTGGAATGCGGACGACAACAAGCCGACGGTGATGGCGCCGAGGGCAACCCCGAAGGCGGTCAAGCCGAACCAGAAATCCGCCGGCACGAGCCCCGCGAACCCAAGCAACCCGAGCAGGACCAACATGCCGTAGCCCGCCCCGGTCGTGGCGGTAAATAGGATGACGGAAAACCCGGGATGCATGGCGGCGACGCGGTCGTGCTAAGGCGACAGGACGGAGTCGAGCCAGCTCAGAAACGGCTGATCGGGCGCGGGCTCGGCCATGGTCGCCTGGGGCGCCTTTACGGGCTTCCGGGGGGGCAGATACTTGTTGGTCGGCTTGTATCCCATCTCCGCCATCAAGTCGTAGCCGCCCCTTTCCTCGACCAGCTTCGAGACCTCGGATCCGGGATCGGCGAGATCGCCGAAGTGGCGGGCGTTGACCGGGCAGGTGATCACGCAGGCCGGCTGCCGTTCGATCTCTTCCAGGTTCTGGTTATAGATACGATCGATGCAGAGCGTACATTTCTTCATCACACCTTGGTCGGTGTCGAACTCGCGGGCGCCGTAGGGACAGGCCCAGGAACACAGTTTGCATCCGATGCACAGGTCTTCATCGACGAGAACGATGCCATCCTCTTCCCGTTTGTAGGAGGCCCCCGTGGGGCAGACGGTGACGCAGGCCGCGTCCTCGCAATGGAGACAGGACTTGGGGAAGTTGACGGTCCGCGCGTCGCCGACCTCGAAGCTGTGAATGCGATTCAACCAAACGCCGTCGGCCCCGGCCTGATAGGGGTTCCGGTCGGTCAGAGGGGCGTGGTAACCGCTGGTGTTCCATTCCTTGCACGCGACGGCGCAGGCATGACACCCGACGCAGGTGTCCAGGTCGATGACCAGGCCGAGGCGTTTGGGCGGCGGTGTCTTTGGCAGACTGGTCATGTCAGGTGCCCCGTGGTTTATGGAATTCGGCACCGAAGCTCAAGATCCGCGGCCGTTCCGTCATTCCCGCGGGCAAGGGAAGCACCGGGAACTGCGGCTCCGTCGGCTCCGTCGCCTCCGCCCCTTCGGCCGGTTCCATGCGAACCTTCAGGTCGTACCATGCCGCCTGTCCGGTCACCGGATCGGAATTGGAATAGCGGTGGCCCCCGTCCCGCTCCGGCAGCAGTTCGTCGATCAGATGGTTGAGCAAGAACCCTTGCCGGGCTTCGGGCGCCCCGGGGTCCAGGTTCCACGCCCCGGCCCGCTTGCCGATGGCATTCCAGGTCCATACCGTGTCGCCGTTCACTCCTTCCATCAGCTGGACCTGCACCTTGATGCGCCCGCTGCGGCTGATCAGCCAAACCCAGTCGTCATCCCCGATCCCCAATTTCTCGGCGGCGGCGCGAGGCACGTAGAGGCGGTTGCTTCCGTGAATCTGCCGGAGCCAGGCGTTCTGCGAGCCCCAAGAATGATACATTGCCATGGGCCGCTGGGTAACGGCGTGCAAGGGGTAATCGCCCGCCAATTGGTCTTCGAACGGCGGATACCAGATGGGCAAGGGATCGAAGTATTTTTCGATGCGGTCGCGGTGCTCCGCCGGGGGCTGCAAGGGGCCGTGCCCTTGGGCGGCGAGGCGGAAGCTCTGCAATTCCTCGCTGTAGATCTGACAAATGATCGGCTGGTTATCGACCACGAAGCCCATCTTGACGGCATAGGCCAGATAGTCGCGATTGACGTTGCGGAAGTACTTGTTCCCGGGCGCCAGCTCCTGGCGCCAGAAGCACTGGTTCTCGATGTAGCGGTCGATCTGATCTGGATTGGGATCGCCCTGGGCGGTCTCATCGCCGCCGGCGCCGCGCCAGCCCGCCAGGGGGCCGATGCCGGGGCGGCGTTCATGATTGATAATGTAATCGCGGTAGCCGCCGGGGTACTTGGGTTGGCCATCCTTATCGATCATGCCGGCAAGGCCCAGACGCGCACCCAGATCGAGCAACACGGACTGAAACGGACGCACGTCGCGGTCGGGTTCGACCACGGGGTGGCGGATCGCATCGGCGGCGCCGTCGGCGTCGCTGATCGGGCGATCGAGCAAGGAGATGCAATCGAATCGCTCAAAGTACGTGGTGTCGGGCAGCACCAGATCGGCGTAGGCCACGGTCTCGGAGTAGAAGGCGTCGGAATAAATGAATCGGGGGATTTTGTACTCGCCTGTCGCCGCATCCCTGTCGGTCAGCATGCGCATGGTGTCGGTCGTGTTCATGGCCGAATTCCACGCCATGTTGGACATGTACATGAACAGGGTGTCGATCGGATAGGGGTCTCCCTTCCATGCGTTGGTGATGACCATGTGCATCATCCCGTGAACGGCTAGAGGGGCTTCCCAGGAGAAGGCTTTGTCGATTCGCCGGGGCTTACCATCGGCGTCGACGAGCAACCCCTTAGGCGACTTCGGGAAGCCCAGATGCGGGCCGCGCAGGGGCGTGTTCGGTTTGATGTCCTCCTTGAGGCCGAAGGGTTGGGGAAGGGAAGCGAGCGATTTGGGGTACGGCGGTTTGAAACGCATGCCCCCGGGCGTGTCGATGCTGCCGAGCAGAATCTGCAACAAGTGGATGGCGCGGCAAGTGTGAAAGCCGTTGGAATGGGCGGAAATACCGCGCATGGCATGGATGCTGACCGGGCGGCCGATCATGCGGTCATGGCGCCGACCGGTCCAGTCGGTCCACGGCTGCTCGATGACAACATCCTGCTCGAAGGCCGCGTGCGCCAGTTCCGCGGCGATGCGGCGAATGGTCTCGGCGGTCAACCCGACCCGCGAAGCCACCGCGTCGGGACTGTATTGCGCGTCGAGGTAACGCTCGGCCAGGATGTGGAACGATGGCCGGGCGCTTCGTCCGTCCGGAAGGCTGATCGAGCCCTTGAGACTCGGCGTCGCGTCACCCGCCAAGGCGTCGGCAATCGCGCCCTCGCGGTGGTCCCAGCAGAGAACCCGGCCGTCTTGGTCGCGGGCGAAACGACCGTCCTCGGCCCCGCCCGGATCCTCGACCACCAACCAGCCGGCGTTGGTATAGCGGCGCAGGTATTCGACATCTACCTTGCCGGCGCGCAACAGTTCGTGGACCAGAGAAAAGACGAACAGCCCATCGGTCCCCGGCGTGATGGCCAGCCATTCGTCGGCGATGGCGGAGTAGCCGGTTCGAATCGGGTTGACGGAGACGAACTTGACGCCTTTGCCTTTCAGTTTGCCAAGCCCGATCTTGATGGGATTGGAATCGTGATCCTCGGCGACGCCGAACATCATGAAATAACGGGTGTGTTCCCAGTCCGGTTCGCTGAACTCCCAGAACGCACTGCCCACGGTGTAAAGGCCGGCGGCAGCCATATTGACCGAACAGAACCCGCCGTGTGCGGCGTAGTTGGGCGTGCCGAACTGTTGCGCCCACCACGACGTCAGGGATTGGCTTTGATCGCGGCCGGTGAAAAAGGCCAGCCTGTGCGGATCGGTTGCCCGGGCCCGGGCCAGCCATGCCGTGGCGATGTCGAGGGCCTCATCCCACTCGATCTCTTCGAATTCTCCGCTGCCCCTATCGCCGACACGCCTCAAAGGTTTGGTCAGTCGCGCCGGCGAATTCAGCTGCATGATGCCGGCCGCGCCTTTGGCGCATAGGACGCCCTTGTTCACCGGATGGTCGCGATTTCCTTGGATGTAGCGGACGGTGCCGTCCTGCAGGTAGACCTTGATCCCGCACCGGCAGGCGCACATGTAGCAGGTGGTGTACTTGACCTCGTCACCCAGAGAGGGTGACGTATCGACGGCACCCGACCGTCTGGCGGCCGTTTTTTCCGCCATCATTGAGCCTCGCTATTTGTCACGCCGGGCCGCCATACCAAACTGCACTGAGCACCCACAGAACGGTCATTTATGAAGGTCTTTTTTTCCGCCACGCCACATTGGTCTGCACTATTCCGAATTATTATCGGTGATCTGAACCGGGACTTCCCAGACGATTCATCCCAACCGCCGAAGACGGTAGCACACCTGTGTTTTGATCGACAGCGTGATCCTACAACCCGGTTCGGGCTCTTGGAATGGGGCGACAGGAGGCGAAATCAGGTCGCCGAAAAACTAAATTATACAAATACTATAACATCTTAGAAATTTAGGCGGCCCCCAAATATGGTGCCCAATTACGCTGTGTCAGAATGGCCTAGGGGGAATGCTCGATGGCGGAAGAAACCTTTGTCGATACCAAGTCTCTGGAGTCGGTAGCGTCGCCCTATACCGGTGTCTTCCGCAAGCCATTGCGCCCCGAAGAGGACGGGCCGCGTGCCGCACTTCTGAAGATGGCGCCGAGTCAACTTTGCAAATGGCAGGCAGCCCAATGACCGGTTTCGATTTCCTTGAACTCAGGTGTTTCGACGCGGCAACGGTGCTCGGCAAGCGGGCATCTCGTATGAAAACGACACCCATTTGGTGGATTGCTTGGGCTGGGGATGTCCCCTTGAATGAGCCGCTCCGTGGTCGATTTGATTTTCGGATTGGGAATAGGGATCGAAGCCAATAGGGCCTGGGTGTAGGGGTGCAGGGGGTTTCTGAACAACGTATCCCGGTCCGCCAGTTCAACAAGACGGCCCAAATACATGACCGCGATGCGATGACAGATTTGCGCGACGACGGCGAGGTCATGGGCGATAAACAAATAGGAGATGCCAAACTCATCTTGCAAATCCATGAACAAATTTATCACCTGCGCCTGCACGGACACGTCGAGGGCGGAGACAGGTTCATCGGCGATGATCAAGCTGGGGTTCAACGCCAAGGCCCGGGCGATCCCGATCCGTTGACGCTGACCGCCTGAAAATTCGTTGGCGTAGTTTCGTGTTTGCGACGGCCAGAGCCCGACTTTCTCGAAGATGTCATTGACCCGTTCACGGGCCTCCCGACCCGATGCGATACCATGCACCCGCATGACCTCGGCCACGATTTTGCCGACCGGAATGCGTGGGTTGAGCGACGAGTAGGGGTCTTGAAACACCATTTGGACTTCGCGGCGATAGGCGAACATCTCCGCCTTGGACAGTCCGATGATATTCTTACCGCGAATCCTGATTTCTCCCGAGGTCGGTTCGACGATCCGCAACACGGATTTTCCGAGCGTCGACTTCCCCGAGCCGCTTTCTCCCACGAGCCCGAGCGTTTCTCCATCGTTCACTGTGATTGAGACGCCGTCGAGGGCGTAAACGTAGCCTTGGATGGTGGACAGCACGCCCTTTCGGACAGGGAAATGGGTCTTCAGGTCGTTGACTTCCAACAGTGGCGGTTTCGGGTTTTGCGAGTCCAAGGCCATCAACCGATCTCCGCGAAACAAGCGGCCCAGTGGCCCGGAGATTTCTCTTCGAATACAGGTTTTTCCTGGCGACAGCGGTCTGTCGCAAATGAACAGCGGCTGGCGAAGGCGCATCCCGCCGGCAATTCGTGCAGTGGCGGCACAACGCCGGGGATTTCAGTCAACCGTTCGTCGTACGGCACACCCGCCGTAATTTTGTCCAACCGCGGGATCGCCGTCATCAACCCAACCGTATAGGGGTGGCGTGGATTGGCGAACAAGTCTTCCACACCGGATTCCTCGACCTTGCGGCCCGCGTACATGACGACGACCCGGTCCGCCGTTTCCGCAATAACGCCGAGATCGTGAGTAATCAAGACCACGGCGGTGCCAAGCTTCTCCTGTAATTCCCGTATCAAAAGCAGGATTTGCGCCTGAATGGTGACGTCTAGGGCGGTCGTCGGTTCGTCGGCAATCAGGACTTTCGGATCGCAGGCAAGCGCCATGGCGATCATCACCCGCTGCCGCATGCCGCCGGACATTTCGTGTGGATAGCCATTGAGCCAGCGTTCGGCATCGGAAATGTGCACCAATTGCAGCATTTCCTTGGCCCGCCCGGCCGCTTCCGATTTCGACAATCCCCGGTGGCGGATCAACGGCTCGGCAATTTGCCTGCCAACCGTCATCATGGGATTCAGGGACGTCATGGGTTCTTGGAAAATCATGGAGATGTCGTTGCCACGGACTTGGCGGATGCGATCTTCGGAAACTTGGGTCAAGTCTTCGCCCTCGAACCAGACTTGACCGCCGACGATGCGGCCCGGTGGGGTCGGGATCAGTCTCAATATGGAAAGTGACGTAACGCTTTTTCCGCACCCGGACTCGCCGACCACGCCCAAGGTCTCCCCGGCCCCGACGGTGTAACTGACTTTATCCACTGCGCGCACAGTCCCGTCGCGGGTTTCGAAATGAGTTTCGAGTTCCTTCAGTTCAAGAACTGGCGTGCGAACGTCCAAGATTAGGCCATCCCCACCGGTTGTTTGGCCGGAATCATATCGTCCGGCCGGGACCGAATCATATCGGTGAGCTCGTTCTGAAGTGCCGCGGAACCGGGGTCGCCGAACAGGTTATCCATTTCGTGTGGGTCGTTGTTTAGATCGTACATTTCCCCAACGCCGGAAATTTCCTCCAACGTCAGTTTCGCGGATTTAGTGCGAACCGTCCGGAGGTGTAATTCGACGCCACTGCGCGACGGCTGCAAATCCCATTCGCTATGGGCGAAGTCGCGCCCCTCGTCATTGCCTTCGACCATTCCCCGGAGGCTTCGGCTGTGGACATCGGCCGGCGCACTTAATCCCGCGTAATCATAGAACGTGGCGGCGAGATCGAGTGTCGAGATGGGCGGGTCGGATACATGGTCCTTTGCAACGCCAGGCCCCCGAACGATGCATCCAACCCGCAGCAAACCTTCGTAAAGCATCGGGCCTTTCAACAACAGGCCGTGATCGCCGAGCCACTCACCGTGATCGGATGTGAATACCACCAAGGTATTGCCGCTCAATCCCAGTTCGTCGAGTGCGGTCAGAATGCGCCCCACATTGTGATCGATGAGAGAAATCATGCCATAGTAGTTCGCGATGGTGTGGCGCAGTTTCTCTTCGCCAGGCGGCGTCACGCGGGAATAGGTTGCCCGGTGTTTCTGCAGTTCTTTGTCGGGCATAACCGGCGTACCTTGCAGGCTCTTCGCGTGCCACCAGGGCCGCCGGTCAAGGTCTCGATCCATGTGGTAGGGAATTTCGACCTCGTCCGGATGATGCAAGCGGCTCCAGGGTTCCGGACAATCGAAGGGCGTGTGCGGATCGGGAAACGACGCCCACATAACAAAGGGTTCGTCCTTGTGTTGTTCCAGATACCGAACCGTCTGGTTTCCAACCCAGGTCGAGTGATGCCAGGCCATGGGCAGTGCCGAATTCCAAGTTTGCGGCGCTCCCGCATCGGGCGGAAGGTGGGTCTCCCAAAGTTTAATTTTATCCTGCCCTCGGCCGTCGGCGTAGAGCCAGCGTTCGTAATGCAGGGAATTCGGCGGCGGAGTCGGCCGGCCATTCGCGTAATGGCCGAGCATCATGGTCTCCATATGATCGAAGCCCATGTAGGGGCCCATCCAATCGTCGGGCATCGTCGGGATGGTATATTTGCATTCCGGCGTGCCCGTCGGTTGGAACGTGTGATGGGTCGAGAAATGGGTCTTGCCAACATATCCACTACGATACCCGGCTTTCGCGAGCGTGCGCCCAAAGCCCAATTCGCCCTGCTCCGCTTCCAAATCGATGCCGTTGTCGCTGACGCCGTGGGTGCAGGGAAGCAAACCGGTCAGAATTGACGCGCGGGACGGCTGGCAGACAGCATTGGGCGTTATGCAATTCAAAAAGCGCATTCCCTCCCGCGCCATGCGATCCAGGTGCGGCGTTTTGACATTACGGCCTTCGAACCCGAAACAGTCGCCACGGTGTTGATCCGAAGTGATGAGTAGGATGTTGGGTTTGTTGGTCATTTTATGGGCTCTATCAAACAACACTACCGCCGCGCGGGTCGAGATGATCTCGAACGCCGTCACCCAATAGATTGAAGGCGACCATCGTCAGAAACAGGAAGCCGCCGGGGAAAATCGACAACCACGGCGCAAAGGTCAGAAACTCGTTTCCCTGAGCAATCATGGTGCCCCAGCTCGGTGTCGGTTCCTGGATCCCCATACCGAGAAAACTCAACGTCGATTCCGTCAAAATGACGTTCCCTAACAACACCGTCGCCAGAACCATGATGGGCCCGACGCAATTGGGCAGGACATGACCGAAAACGATCCGCAGGTCGCTCATGCCGACGGCGTGGCAAGCGGTGATGTAATCTTGATTTTTTACACTGAGGACGGCGCCGCGCGCGACCCGCGCGAACTGCGTTATGCGCCGGATCGATAGAGCGAGAACGATAAACGGCAAGCTCGGACCCAGCACGCTCACGAGCGCCAACGCCATGACAATCCCGGGAATGGACATAAAGATCTCGACGATGCGCATGACCACTTCGTCAACCATGCCGCCCACGTATCCGGACAGCGCGCCGATGAAGACACCGGTGACCAGGCCGAACAAGACGGTAAGGATACCCATGGAAAGTGAGGTGCGCGCGCCGTAAAGGACGCGCGAAAGTATATCCCGGCCAGCGTTGTCGGTACCCATCAAATGGTCCCAATTGGGCGACAACAAGCCGTTCGCGGGATCGACCTGGTCGAACGGGTAAGGCGCAATCACGGGCGCGGCGACCGCCATCAACAACAGGAACATGGTTAGTCCAAAGCTGAACCTGTTCAGCTTACTGGAAAGGAACCGCTTGAAGCTGTCCACGAACAGCTCCCAACTGCCGTGTTTGTCCGCGCCGCCTGGGGTCATAACCGGATCCTCGGATCGATGATCATATAGAGCAGGTCGACGATCAAGTTGGAGAGCGCGAAAGCCACACCGATAACCAGTACCGCGCCCTGGAGGACCAATATGTCTTTCTCGTAAATCCCCTCGATCAACAGGCTGCCGAGTCCGGGCAGGGAAAAGATGAACTCGACGGCGACGGCGCCGCCCATAAGGTTGGCGAACTGGAAACCGATCACCGTGATGACCGGATTGATGGCGTTGCGAAAGGCGTGGACCATAAATACCCGCCACTTGCTCAGGCCCTTGGCGGTGGCGGTCCGCACCATGTCCTGCGACAACACTTCCAGCATGCTCGAGCGCATCATGCGGGCAATAAGCGCAGCGGGATGAAGTGCTATCGCCGCCGTCGGCAGGACCAGCGCGGAAAAGCCGTGCTCGTCGACGGAGCCGGTCATGGGAAATATGGGAATGGCGTAAGCGAACACCAACATTAAAACCAAGGCGAACCAGAATGTGGGTGTGCTGACTCCGATAATGGCGATCATCCGGGCGATATAATCGCCACTCTTGCCGCGGTAGACGGCGGAAACAACACCCAGGGCAATGCCGATGACTGCCGCCGATGTCATGGTCATGACCAGCAACATCAACGTCGTCGGCAAAGCGTCAAATACCAAGTCGGAAACTTCCGAGGTGCTGACAAAGGACCGGCCGAAGTCGCCCTGAACGGCTCTGCCGAGCCACTGTACGTATTGAACGAGCAAGGGCTTGTCGAGGCCGAGTTCCTTCCGAACCCGCTCCAATTCGCCGGGTTCAACCGTTGAATACCCTTCCAAGTCCAATCCCATGGCCGCGATCGCCGGATCGCCCGGCGACAGGTGCCCGAGAATGAAGGCCAGGGTCGCAACCCCGAGAATCGTTGGGATAGAGAACAGCAGCCTCCGGATGACGATGGTCGTCAACATGACAATCTAAATACCAGAACAAAGGCGCCCATAAAAAGCCCCGTTCGGCCGGCTACGGAAATCCGGCCGAACGGAGGTCCGGGAGGTACATTATTTATCGATCCAAACGCGGCGGATGTCTTCACGGCCTTTAAGTTTTCCGGTTTTGAAGTTCTTCACATAAGTCCGGCGCGCGGTGCGGTGATTGCGGTAATTGAGGAAGATGTAGGGGACGTCCTCAAAGACGAGTTTCTGCATCTCCTCGATCTGCGCCCGCACCTTGGACGGGTCTTCGGTTTTGACGATTTCATTTGCCAATTCGTCGACCCGGGCGTTCTGATATCCGCCTTCCTTGTTGTAATAGGTGACGTTGTTGCCGCCCCCGGCCGAATACAGGTCCCAAGCATAATCCTTCATGTTGGGGCCGCCGAGCATTTGCCACAGGGCTAACTGATAATTCCCCGAACGCATATTCGAGAACATCTGTCCGGCGGAAATATTCGCAACCTTGAGATCGATGCCGACGGCTTTCAATTGGGCTTGTATAAGAACGCCACGCTGAACGTGGGCCCCGCCCGAACCGGTCTCCATATTCAACACCAGTTTCTTACCGCCCGGGCCATAGCCGGCTTCATTCAACAGCGATTTGGCTTTTTCGATATCCTGACGGATCGGAGTCGTATCGGCTTTGGTAAAGCCGGGATGCCACGGCGGAAATACGCTTTCGATCATGACACCGGCGCCGCGGTACACGTTATCGATCAGCTCCTGCCCGTTGACGGCATATTGAATGGCTTGCCGAACCCTTTTGTCCTTCAGGGCCGGATGCCGGGTGTTCATGGGCAGCAATGTCAACGTGGATGCTTTGCCCTCTTCGACGATGACCGTGTCTTCGGATTCAAGCTGCGGAAACTGGGATTCCGGGAAAGTATTGATGACGTCCAAGTCGCCTTTTTTGAGGGACAATATCCGGACACTCCCCGATTTGATGGTCCGGGCCTGGAAGCCGTCCAAGCAGGGTTCGCCCTTGCGGTAGTAATTCGGGTTGCGGGATAGATTGAGCTGTTTTTTCGGTTGGAACTTGTCGAACATGAACGGACCTGTGCCTGCCGCGCCCTTGATCCCGTAATCCCTGCCCAATTTCTTGATCGAAGTCGGCGACGCAATTCCGAGTGAACTTGCAACGCCCCATAGGAATGAGGGCCATTCTTCGTTCAACTCGAACTTCACGGTCGAAGAATCGACGGCAGTCACAGCCTTGGTGAATTTCTTCCAGGTGCCGGTGTAGGGGGATTTGACCTCGCCGGCGATCAAGCGATCGACATTGAACTTCACCGCTTCGGCATTGAAATCCGTTCCGTCATGGAACTTTACGCCCTTGCGCAATTTGAAAATGAAGGTCGTTTTATCGACCTGCTGCGGCATGGATTCCGCCAAACCCGGAGTCAAGCCTAGATCCTCGGATATATCCAAAAGCGAATCATACACCAATCGCATGAAATAAATTGGGTTGGCCCGTTGTGACGGATCCACTAATTTGTAGTGCATATCCACGGTTTTCAGGATACCACCGCGTTTCGGGCAGACTTCGTCCGCACGCGCCGTATCGGTCAGCGCGAGACTGCCTGCCGCGGCGACCGCGACCGCGCTCGCCGCGGAAATGAAGAGATTTTGAAACCGCGACCGCGGCTTCCGTGAAAACATTCGACTTGCCATAGCGTATGTCTCCCTGTTTTTGGTTGCCGTCACCAAGGCGGTGACAACGCGTTCGATGTAGCTTGTCGCCAAATTCGTTTTTGGTCCTCCATGGGCGATCCATGACCGTGTGGAATGCATCCAATCTCCGCTAAAATCTGTGAATCCGCTCGATACCAGCCGAACTTGTCGCCATGACAGCGTCCAAGTGGTTGTGCAGGAGCTTGAGTTTTAGGTCTTTGTGGTCCGGATCGTCCCAAAGGTTGACGAACTCGCCCGGGTCTTCTTCTAGATCGAACAATTCTCCCAGATCGAGGCCGTGATAGACGATTGTCTTGTAATGCCCGTCGAAATTCATTGTACCGTGAGTCGGCAACGAGTTATTTGCCGAGCCGAGGGCATCGTTAAATTCCGTTACGACACTCGATTTGTGATGGTTGGGGTCGGCGTCGCCACTCAGAATTTCGAATAACGACCGGCCCTGCATGTAATAGGGAATTTCCATCCCGGCGGCTTCGAGAAGCGTGGGCGCCACGTCGACAATCTCGACCAGCGCATCGCTAATCAATCCAGATTTAATTCTGCCCTTCCAAAAGAACACCAACGGCACATGCACCAATCCTTCGAAGAACCGGCAACCCTTGTAGAGCAGACCGTGATCGCCCAGCATTTCGCCGTGATCGCTATGAAAAACGATAATCGTGTTTTCCAACTGGCCGATATTGTCGAGGTAGTCCACCAACCGGCCGAACTGCGCGTCCAGTAATTCGATCATCGCGTAGTAGGCGGCTTGAACCCGAAATCCGTCGAAGGACTTCGGCGGCAATGTGGCCGTGTCCTTGTGGCTTTGGCCCGAGGGCGGATCTAGGTTTACGCCGTATGGATCAACGGCATCGATCGATTGTTGACAGACATTTCGGAACATGCCCTGCCGTTCCAAATCCGACTCACGGAACAACGGCCCGGGCAAATCCTTTGGGTCGTACCGATCTAAATATTCCTGTGGCGGGTCGAACGGCGGATGCGGATCGAACGGGTTTATGGACAGCATCCAGGGTCCATCGCGTTTTTCATCGATGAACCGGATCGCCATTTCCGTGCACCAGGTCGATTGGTGGTATTCCGCGGGCACGCCCGCGCAACAGAACGTTCGGATTGTCGAATAGAGTTCCTGCGGATCGACATTTTTTTCGTTCACCAGCCATTGGTAGTAGGCATGGTGTTCCGGGTCGAGATTGGGTCTCGGATGATGGCTCCATTGGAATAGGCGGTATCCGTCGTCGGTGCGCCGTTCCAATCCGCCGGCCGCGCCGGCCAAATGAAGCTTGCCGATCAATCCGCAATCGTACCCGGCGTCCGCAAGCATTTTTGTGACCAGAACCTCGGATTCGGGAAAATATGCATTGCCGTTGCGATGTACGTGATTCGTCGCTGGATACCGGCCGGTTAAAAACGAGGCCCGGCTCGGCGTACAAATCTGGCTCTGCACATAAGCACGCTTGAAGGCGGCGCCACCGGCAACCATTCGGTCGATATTCGGGGTCCGGATGTGGGAATTTCCGAGCGCCCGGATCGTGTCGAAGCGCTGCTGATCGGTGCAGTACCAAAGAATGTTGGGTCTGTCCGAACTCATTTTCGAGATGATTTTTTTGCCGTTTCGAATGATTTCGGGTCGCAGGTTGACATCGATTAGGGTTAACTACTAATTATATTTGGTGCCGTACCCGAAACTTTTTGGAATGCCAAAAGATTCACGGCCATGGACCTCCGGCAGTTACAATATTTCCTGGCGACGGTTGAAAACCGCAGCTTCGGCAAGGCCGCGGAAAAATTACACGTGACCCAACCCGCGCTTAGCAAGGCGGTTCGACGATTGGAGTTGAGCCTTGGCGTCAAGCTATTGGACCGGCTGCCGCGCGGAGTCAGCCCGACCATTTACGGTGAAGCGCTGGCCGCCCATGCGGACCTTATCAAAGGAGAAATGCAGCGTGCGCGAGACGCCATTTTCGCGCTCAAAGACGGAAATACGGGCCGGGTGGTCGTCGGCGCCGGTTCCAGCATGAGGCTCGAGCTGGTGCCGGAAGCATGCGTTCGACTACTGTCCCGCCACCCGGATGTAGAAATCAAATTGATCGGAGAGCTTTACGACGATTTGATCCCCGATCTAGCGCGGGGCGAGATCGACCTGGCGTTGTCCATGGTCCCGGAAAATGACGACAATCCCGATTTGATTCACGAGCCGCTCTATCTCGATCAGACCCATCCGGTCGTCCGCGTCGGGCACCCCTTGTTAATGAAAAAGAAGATCACGGCTGAAGATTGTCTTGAATACGACTGGATCTTGCCCGGCCAGGATAATCTCGGCCGCCGTCACCTGGATTCCTTCTATCTGGCGAAGAAGTTGCCGGTGCCCGAGCCGATCATCGACTCGAACTCTACATTGTTCGCGGTTAGCGTCATCCGGAAAAGCGATTTCATCGGTTGGCATCCGACCCAGGTAATCGGCGACAGCAAAATGACCGGCCTGAAAGCCTTGCCGGTTCCCGATATCACACTGACGCGCACCGTTGGCATCAGCTACCGTCGGACAAGTGTTCTGTCACCCGCTGCGTTGTTGTTGATCGGCGAACTAAAGGCCGTCGGCGCGGACATGATTGCGCGAAATCTCGTAATGCCATTGCGGGTGTAATTCCACCAAGTCATTCCATTCGGTTATCAATCCGGGTTCAGGTGTAAATTGCCGGCCGGGATCGGACATGTAAGGATGACAATTCGCACGATCCGGTTGATGGAGGAAATTCGTTGCCGACAGAGCAGCCCAATATCGTCTTTATCCTATCCGACCAGCACGCCGCGAATGTCCTGGGCTGTTACGGCGACACTGTCGTTCGCACGCCGAATTTGGACCGGCTCGCAGGGGCGGGGATCGTTTTTGAGAATGCCTACACACCCTCACCAATCTGTGTCCCCGCACGGATGTCGTTGTTAACCGGCAAGTATCCATACCGGCAGCAGTGCTGGACGAATAGCGACTCGTTGCCGTCCGATATTCCAACGACGGCCCATGCCCTCGGGGCGGTGGGATATCTGCCGGCGCTCATCGGCCGCATGCACGCCATCGGCCCGGACCAATTGCACGGTTATGCGCGCCGCGAAATCGGTGATCATATTACAGATTGGTATGGCGGTTTTCCCTATTCGCTGGGCGTGCTCGACAAAGCTCAGCGACCTTTCAAGGAAAGCCTGACAGAATCGGGCCCGGGGCAAACGAGTTTCGAATTGATCGACCGGGAAGTTACGAAAAACACACTCGCATACTTGGATGAAGTTGGGGAGAAAAGACGTGCCGGTGACCACTCTGCGTTTTCATTGAACATCGGGTATATGCTCCCGCATCAACCCTATGTAGCCGATCCGGATATCTATAAATATTACCTGGGAAGGGTCGGTCCACCAAAGCTAGCGCGGCCGGACGAACCCGAGGACACCTATTTGAGTTGGTGGCGTCAGCAAACCGGACTTAACGAGGCGTCCGAGGTGGATGAGATACGTGCCCGGACCGCCTACTATGCGTTGGTTGACGCACTGGATCGGATGATCGGCAAGGTTATCGCCAAGTTGGACGAGCACAAACTTCTCGAAAATACATTGATCATTTACGCGTCTGACCATGGTGACCAGTTGGGCGAGCGTGACCTTTGGTGGAAGCAGACGTTCTATGACGAGAGCGCAAAAGTACCGCTCATCATGAGTTGGCCTGGTCGCCTTCCGAAAGGGGAACGGCGGGAACACGTTGTGAATCTTGTCGACGTGGCTGCGACGGTCGTTGAAGCGGGTGGAAGTGGCCCGCTTCCGGATATCGACGGGAGAAGTTTGTTGTCTGTCGTTGATGGCACCGCAACGGACTGGCACGACGAAACCTTTTCCGAATATTGCACGGACGGTTTATTAGCTTGGTCCGGCGGACGCGTTCTACAATCACGCATGATCCGATCCGGGAGTTGGAAGTTCAATTACTATCATGGCTGCCCGAATCAACTATTCGATCTGGCGGCGGATCCGGACGAAATGATGAACCTGGCAGAAGATCCCGACCACCGTTCAAAACGGGAGGAGCTGGAAGCGAAAATTCTCAGCAATTGGAACCCCGAAGTCATCAACGGCACAATCCGCACCCGCAATTCCGAAAAAGCGCTCCTGAAGGCCTGGGCCCAATCCGTAAAACCGCCGGACAGTTTCCGATGGGAAACAAGAATGGAAGACAACTGGCTGGAATAAGACGGGCCGACAGGATCTCTAGTGCGCCCCGCAATACTTCTTATCGGGCCCAATGAGGCCGAAATAGCGAAACAATAGAGATTTTTTTGCCACCCAGGTACGGCCGGTCAGGTCAAAAATTGTTTTTTTTCGACTCAGCTACAATTGGAGGTCGCGATTGGGGGCGAGTTCCCTGGGAGCCATCCCCTGGGCGGTCTCGTAACAGTTCCAAAATTTCCCGAAATTATCTTTGTGCCTCAACCTCGATCTCAGGGCACGTAAGTCCACCGTTTCGCGCGCCGCCCCTTGCTAAGTAATTGAAAAATAATAATAAACCGAATTGGCTGGGGCGCCAGGACCCTAATTTCCCCCACCCATAAATACTTAAGATACTTTAACTATTGTGTTTTTCGGCATGCGTGCAGGCAGCCAAAGGACACGCCAACGACATCGCCGACAGGCTCAGCGATCTGTTGACGCAAGGACGTTTTGAAGACGACGGAAG